>JAESFU010000343.1_pt1 | contig 32576 bp, 33 predicted proteins | sample 9269461 | NCBI WGS metagenome assembly JAESFU01 (sample SAMN14502556, study PRJNA617107) | algae metagenome | isolation source: Stenomitos rutilans HA7619-LM2 and co-occurring heterotrophs from cave walls | place: USA: Waikapalae cave, Hawaii | collected 2009-07-28
AAGGCTATGTCGGCGAAAATCTTGGCGCCTGGTTTGAGGAAAACCCGGCCGAGGCCAAGAAGATCGTCGGCAAGGTCGTCGATGCCGCGGCCGCCCGCGAAGCCGCCCGCAAGGCGCGCGAACTCACCCGCCGCAAGGGCGCTCTCGATATTTCCTCGCTTCCCGGCAAGCTCGCCGATTGCCAAGAGCGCGATCCTGCAAAATCCGAACTCTTCATCGTCGAGGGCGACTCGGCCGGCGGTTCCGCCAAGCAGGCGCGCAATCGCGAGAACCAGGCGGTTCTGCCCCTGCGCGGCAAGATCCTCAATGTCGAGCGCGCCCGTTTCGACAAGATGCTGTCCTCGGCCGAGATCGGAACGCTCATCACTGCGCTCGGCACCGGCATTGGGCGCGAAGAATTCAACGCCGACAAACTGCGCTATCACAAGATCATCATCATGACGGACGCCGATGTCGACGGCGCCCATATCCGCACGCTACTGCTCACCTTCTTCTATCGCCAGATGTTCGAACTGATCGAGCGCGGCCATCTCTATATTGCGCAGCCGCCGCTCTATAAGGTGAAGCGCGGTTCTTCCGAACAGTATCTGAAGGATTCAAAGGCGCTCGAAAACTATCTTATCGAGACTGGCCTCGAAGGCGCGACATTGGTTCTTGCCGGCGGCGAGGAGCGAGCCGGCCCGGATCTTCGCGAGATCGTCGAGGAAGCTTTGCAAGTGCGTGCCGCGCTCGATGCCATTCACTCGCGCTATTCGCGCACCGTCGTGGAACAGGCCTCGATCGCCGGGGCGCTCAATCCGGAAGTACTCTCAAACCCCGAAAATGCCCGCCAGGCCGCCGGTTATATTGCGCGTCGTCTTGATTCGATCTCGGAGGAAACCGAGCGTGGCTGGACCGGCGAGCCGACGGCCGATGGCGGGTTGGCCTTCGGCCGTGAGGTCCGCGGCGTGAAGGAGCATTGGGTGATCGACGGCAGGTTGATCGGCTCCTCCGATGCGCTCCGCCTCGACAAGCGCGCCGGGCATTTGCAGGAAATCTACACGAAGCCTGCGCGCCTGCGCCGCAAGGACTCCGATACCGTCATTCACGGGCCGCTCGAACTCCTCGAAGCCGTCTTCGCTTCGGGCCGCAAGGGCATCTCGCTCCAGCGCTACAAGGGCTTGGGCGAAATGAACCCCGAGCAATTGTGGGAGACGACGCTCGACGTCAACGCCCGCTCACTCTTGCGGGTCAAGGTGAGCGAATTGGACGAAGCCGACGATCTCTTCACCAAATTGATGGGCGATGTCGTCGAGCCGCGCCGCGACTTCATCCGCGAGAACGCCCTCTCAGTCGCCAACCTAGACGTCTGATTTTACGAACTCAGGCCGCCTCTGGACGCCGCATGGGATTCGTTATATTCGGATAAATATATAGCATGGGAGATGATGCGATGAAGCTCAGCGCGCGCAATGTTCTAAAAGGTAAGATTGTCGAGATCAGCGAAGGCGCCGTCACTGGCCACGTGAAGCTCGACATCGGCGGCTCCATCGTCACCGCCTCTATCACCAATGCGGCGATCAAGGACCTCGGCTTGAAGAAGGGCGCCAACGCCTATGCGGTGATCAAAGCCTCGGACGTGATGATCGGCGTTGATTGAGATGCGGGCGGCTCTCGCCGGCCTCATCGCGCTCTTCGTACTTGCCGGACTGGCACGCTCCGACGATCAGGCGGCCTGCACCGGCTTTGCGTGGCCGCTTGATACCGAGAAGGCTTGGTTCGCAGCGACCGATCTGCGCACGGTGCCGAATGGCGAGACAATTTCGACCTTTGCCGACGGTGCAATCAAGCTGGAGTTGGAGGAGTTGTCGGCGGCCGAATTGCCGAAGGCTCCCGAGCGCGCGCCCAAGCCCCCCGATCTCCAGGCGGGCTTCATAACCTTCACAACACTGCCGACGGCCGGAACGCTGCAAGTCACGCTAACCGGCGAAGGCTGGATCGACATGATCCAGAACGGCGCCTATCTCCAGGCGAAGGAACACACGGGCAAACGCGATTGTCCGGGCCTGCGCAAGAGTGTGCGCTTCGCGGTCAAGCCTGAAGCCTTGATTATCCAGATCAGCGGCGCTGCCAAGCCGGAGATCGGCATCGCGCTCAGATACGTCGACTGAAACCTACGCGTCGCGCTTTTCCTGAAGCGACTTGAGCCGCTTCTTCAACTCGTCGTTCTCGATCTCGACATAGGCTTCGGCGGCGGCATCGCCGAGGCGTTCCAACAAGGCGCGTTCATTAGAGTCGAGATCGGCGCCGGAATGGTGCGGTCCGTAGAGCGCCACTGCCAGCACGCGGCCGCGAATCATCGCCGGCACGCCGACGATCGGCCGCTTCACGCCTTCCGGCAGTTTCAGGTGATGCTCGCCATTGGCATGGAGATCGGCGATGCGTTGCCTTGCGACGACGGGAGCCAGCAGGGATGCTTCGGCATCGAGCCTGCGCTCCGTGTCGTCCTCCCAGCCATCGCCCTCGGTCTGCCGGGCAAAGCCCTTTTCGTCGCGTCGAAAGGCGGCGGCAGACGTCAGATGCAGATGCTTCAATGGTCCATGTGTCAGATGCTGCTCCACTTCGCCGACGGTTTGCGCCGACGCGATCAGATGGGCGAGTTCCTCGCCGATGCTCTCGAGGTGACGATTGAAGAAGCGCTCGGCGGCTTCGACCGAGAATTCGTGAATGCGCGAGATGATGTAGGCGATCACGGCGCCGACGGCGAGCCACGCCCAGCCCGGCAGTCCCAGATCTTCTTGAAGCGCGCTCGCCGCTTCGTGCAGCAATAATGCCGGGATGCTGAGGCTCAAGCCGAGGATCGTCACGCGCCTGAGCGGGATCGAGACATTGACGACGCGCTGGCGCCGGACCGCTTCGAACACGAAGAGGCAGAAGACGCCGTTTGCGAGGAACAGGAGTCCGATCAAGACGTCATTGGGCGTGAAGTTGCCCCACCATGTGTCGAGCAGTGTTGTGGTTTGTGCGATCTCGGCAAAGATGAAGGCGGGCAACCCGATGAGGCAACCCCACAAGACCCAGCGCAATCGCTGATTATCCTCGGGCGCGAGACTCCGGCGCCGGGTAAGCAGAATGGCGATCGCCGCGATGTCGACGGCGAAACCGGTGAGGATGCCGATCCGGGTGATGGTCTCGGTCGGATAGCCGAAGGCGTTGAGATAGGACAGCGCGAAGAGAATGCCGATCGCCAGTCCCAACCAGGGTACGATGCGCTCGAGCCATCGCCATCTCGGATCGAGCTTGTCGTTGGGCGCGCGAATAGTGAAGAGCAGCAGGCCCGCGAGCGCCGCGCCTTGCAGGAAGGCCCCGAACAGGTCCTGGGCAAGTAGCAATGGCGGCCATTGCTGCAGGAAGGCGTAGAAGACAAAGCCCTGGCTCGGATTGTACCAGCTCACGTAGAGAAGGAAGCCCCAGCTCATCGGACCAGGCTTGATCCAGACCAGGTAAGCCGCGGCGAGGATGACGGCGATGCCGGCAATGACGTCGAGCAGCATGACCGCCCGGAACACGATCCGTGTATTCAATGGCTCGGCGACAAGCGTTGCCGTCTCGATGCCGGATGGAGAGCCAGGCTCGAGCTTCACCGTGATCTCGGTGTCGGGCAGGAGGTATTCGAAGCCGCCCAATACGGCCAGCACATAGCCGCATATCGGAGAAGTGGGGCCATCGCAGCGCATGGCTTCGAGATCGAGCCGGTCGCCCTCCCTGATGCCGAGGCGCCAGGAGGGCGAGTGCTCGTTGCGCTCGAAGGGTCCGTTCTCGTCGTAAATGTACCCGTCGCTGTCGGCGTAAAATCCGACCGACGAAAGCGGGTCCCAGACACGCCGTAGGTCGGGCACGATCATCGCCAGCGCCCAGGCAAGCAGGAGCGCAAGCGCGATCCTCCCGATCAGTCCGAGCCTTTTGCCGTCACGCTGATTCATGGCCGCGCATATTGCCGCCTGCCGTCCCGACGGCAAGCCGCATTTGCAATCGGCACACGGCGGCGATGCCCTTTGCATAAGCCTGCCGGCATCGCTAAAAGGCAAGCCTTGATCAGGCGTTCAAAGGGCATTCCACTTGGCTCTCACGGCTTCGGAAACTCTCATCACGATCATTGGCGGCTCGGGCTTCATCGGGCGCCATGTTGTCCAGGCGCTCGCCAAGCGCGGCTATCGTATGCGCGTCGCGGTCAGGCGCCCCGATCTTGCCGGCTATGTCCAGCCCTTGGGCACCCCGGGGCAGATCATGCCGGTGCAGGCCAATGTCCGCTATCCAGACTCGCTCGCCGCCGTCTGCGACGGAGCGTCCGTGGTGATCAATCTCACCGGCGTCCTCTACTCGGCTGGCGCGCAGAGCTTCGATGGCATCCATGTCTTCGGTGCCGAGGCCTCCGCCAAGGCGGCGCGCGCCGCCGGTGCCAGGCAATTCTTCCAGATGTCGGCCTTGGGTGCTGATCCCAACAGTTCCAGCGAATACGCAAAGAGCAAGGCTGAGGGAGAGGCGCGTGCGCGTTCGAACTTCCCGGGCGCCATCATCATCAGGCCGTCGGTTATTTTCGGGCCCGAGGATGATTTCTTCAACCGCTTTGGCGCGATGGCGCGGTTTTCGCCGGCATTGCCGTTGATCGGCGGCGGCACGACGAAATTCCAACCGGTCTATTGCGGCGATGTTGCCGAAGCCTTTGCCCGCCTCGTCGATGCCGGCGTCGCTTCCGGGACGACCTTCGAATTCGGCGGCCCGGAAATCCTCACCTTCAAGCAAGTCCTCGAATTTGTCCTGGCGACCGTCGAGCGCAAGCGCCTGCTGATCCCGCTGCCGTGGATGGCGGCCAAGATCCAGGCCTCCGTGCTGGGATTGCTACCCAAACCCTTGCTCACCATGGATCAGGTCGAACTCCTCAAGAGCGACAATGTCGTGAGTGCCGATGCCAAGCGCGATGGCCGCACCCTCGAAGGACTGGGGATCGTTCCGCGCAGCATCGAGAGCATCGTGCCAAGCTATCTCTATCGCTATCGCAAGGCCGGCCAGTTCACCGCGCCGGGCAAGCTCGCTTAGCCCGCAGCTCCAAGCGGTACGCCCGAGTAGATCAGCGCGAGCAGTATGATGCCGAGCGCCCAGCGATAGATCACGAAAGGCAGCAGGCTGTAATGCCGGACCATCCGCATCAGGAAGGCGATGGCCGCAAGCGCCACGAGAAACGTGAGAGCGGCGGTCAGGATCGAATCCGATGAGATGGTGTGACCCTCGACGATCGCGCCGCCGAGCTTCTGGACGCCCGCGCCGGCAATCGCCGGAATGCCGAGCAGGAACGAGAAGCGCGCTGCTTCCGGCCGCTCGAAGCCGAGTGCGCGGCCCGCCGTCATGGTGATACCCGACCGGCTGGTCCCTGGAATGATGGCGATGGCCTGGGCGACGCCGATGATCATCGCCGGCAGGAACGTCATCTGCTCCATCCGCCGGTTCGACAACCCGTAGCGGTCGCACAGATACATCAAGGTACCGAAGATGATGGCATTCCACGCGATGACCTGCGGCATCTCGCGCACCGCGTCCATGACGCCGAAATGGTCGAGCATCAGACCGAAGATGACGGCCGGAATGGTGGCGGCGATGATCAGCAAAGCGAGCCGGCCCCATTGCGTCATGCGCCCGCGCACCAGGTCGAATACCCCGCCAATGAGCGCCAGGATGTCGCGCCAGAAATAGACGACCACCGCCAGGAACGAGCCCATATGGACCATGACGTCGGTCATGAGGCCTTGGTCCTTCCACCCCGTCAGGAGTGGAACCAGAATCAGGTGTCCGGAGGAGGAAATCGGCAGGAATTCGGTGATGCCCTGGATCAGGGCCAGGACGATAATCTGCTCAATCGGCATTGGATGCCCTTTGTTGGGCGGGTGAACCCCCGCGAATCGCCTGTTGCCCCGTGGCCAAGCCTTCTATATGGAGCGAAAAGGCGCGGCAATGCGGCGTCTTTGGCTCTTTGACGTTCGGACCTGAATGCCGAAACTTTACCATTTCTCCCTCGACCCCATGAGCCGCAGATTGCGCCTCGCCCTTGCCGAATATGGATTGGGGTTCGAACTCATCGAGCAGAAGCCGTGGGAGCAGGACCCTGCGCTTTACGGTTTGAATGCCGCGGGCGCCGTTCCCGTCTTCGTCACCGATGCCGGCGAGGCCTTGAGCGGCATCGAGGCGCTGAGCGAATATCTCGAAGAGACCCGCGAGGACAGGCCGTCACTGATCCCCGGCACGCCCTTGCAGCGCGCGGAGATCCGCCGTCTGACCGGCTGGTTCGACACCAAATTCTATGCCGAGGTCTCCGAACCGGTCCTGACAGAAAAGGCAATCCGCCGTTTCCTGTCGCGCGAAATGGGTGGTGGCTCGCCGGACATGAACCGCGTGCGCTCGGGATTGACCCGGCTTCGCGCCCATCTTGAATATATCGAGGCCTTGATCGACCGCCGCCGCTGGCTCGCGGGCGATGAGCTATCGATCGCCGATCTCGCCGCGGCGGCGCATCTTTCCTGCCTCGACTACCTGGGCGACGTGCCCTGGGCGGAATTCACCCCCGTAAAGGGTTGGTATCAGCGTCTCAAATCCAGGCCCTCCTTCCGGCCATTGCTCGCCGATGCCATTCGCGGCATTTCGGCGCCGGCCGCCTATGCGGACCTCGATTTCTGAAATCTGCTAGAACTTGAGCGATGACGTCGCTCGAAACAGAAATTGCCAATGAGGCCTCAAGGCTGGGCTTTGCCGCATGCCGCATTGCCGGCCTCGACGGTGCCTGGCCCGCCGGCGATCATTTGCGCGACTTCATTGCCGATGGCCGCCAGGGCGACATGGACTGGCTTCAGACCACCGCGGATAGGCGCATTCATCCAAACGCGATGTGGCCCGGGGCTCGCAGCGCCATCCTGCTCGCCATGAATTACGGTCAGGATCTCGATCCGATGGCGCGACTGATGGCACGCGACACCGGCGTGATCTCGCTCTATGCCTTGGGGCGCGACTATCACGACGTGGTCAAGGGCAAGCTCAAACTCCTTGCCGCATGGCTCGTACGGCGCAGCGATGCGGATGTGAAGGTCTTCGTCGATACCGCACCCCTCATGGAAAAGCCGCTCGCGGCGAAAGCCGGCCTTGGCTGGCAGGGCAAGCACACCAATCTCCTGTCGCGCGATCTCGGCTCGTGGTTCTTCATCGGCAGCATACTTACGACCGCCGACCTCAAACCCGATGCCACGGAGGACAATCATTGCGGATCGTGCCGTGCCTGCCTCGATGCCTGTCCGACCAAGGCGTTTCCGGCGCCCTATCAGCTCGATGCGCGGCGCTGCATTTCCTATCTCACCATCGAGCACAAGGGACATATCGCGCGGGAATTTCGTGCGGCCATCGGCAATCGGATTTACGGCTGCGACGATTGCCTGGCGGTTTGTCCCTGGAACAAATTTGCCAAAGCCGGCCGTGAGGCGAAACTCGCGGCGCGCAATGACTTGGTTGCGCCGAAACTCGCCGATCTTGTGCGTCTCGATGATGCGAATTTTCGCAAGCTGTTTTCGGGCTCTCCGATAAAGCGCACCGGTCGCGATCGCTTTGTCCGCAATGTGCTGATCGCCATTGGCAATTCCGGCGATCCCGGCCTCGCGGTCGAAGTGAAACGCCTGCTGGGCGATGCATCGGTCTTGGTGCGCGCCGTGGCGGTCTGGGCCCTGGCGCGGCTCTCGTCCAAGTCGGACTTCGCGGAAATGCGGCAAGAGCACTTGCCGCACGAGGTCGACGCGGCCGTGCGTGCCGAATGGCAGGGGATCTGACGTGCCGCATCTCTTCTGCTTCGGTCTCGGCTACTCCGCACAAGCCTTGCTGCGCCGTTTGCAACCGCAGGGCTGGACGATCAGCGGCACCAATTGCGACGGAGCCGCGCTTGAAGGCGTAACCATTTGGCGCTTCGACGGTACGGCGCCCATTCCGCAAGCGGCCATGGATGGCGTAACGCATCTGCTGCACTCGGTCCCACCCGGTGCCGATGGCGATCCGGTGTTGAAACATCATCATGCCATGCTGGCGCAGCGCAAATTCGATTGGGTCGGCTATCTCTCGACGACCGGCGTCTATGGCGATCGCGATGGCGACTGGGTCGATGAAGACTCGCCGCTCAATCCCTCGACCGAACGCGGGCATCGCCGCCTCGCGGCTGAGAAGGCCTGGCTCGATCTTTGCGATGCGCACCTCTTTCGCCTCGCAGGCATCTATGGTCCGGGCCGCAACCAGCTTGTTTCGCTGCGCGACGGCACCGCAAAGCGCATCGTCAAACCGGGCCAGGTCTTCAGCCGCATCCACGTCGATGATATCGCGGGCGTCCTCGCCGCATCGATCGCAGCGCCTTATCCGGGCCGTGCCTATAATGTCTGCGATGATGAGCCGGCCCCGCCCCAGGATGTCGTCGCCTTTGCCGCAGACCTCCTCGGCATGAAGCCGCCACCGGAAGTACCGTTTGCCGAAGCCGAGCTCTCGCCTATGGCCCGCAGCTTCTATGCCGAATCGAAGCGCGTCTCGAACCGGCGCATCAAGCAGGAATTCGGCTATCGCTTGCTCTACCCGACCTACCGCGAGGGACTGCGCGCTCTCGCTGCGGGTTAGGAAGCCTGCCAGCAATCGGCGGCGAGCAACAACTCGACCAGGTCATGATGACGCTGGCCATCGAGACCGCTGATGTCCTTGATGCGGCCAAGACGCGAATAGACGGTGTTTGGATGAACGCCGAGCCGCCGCCCCGCTTCCTGGACGTTGAGATCGGTGTCGGCAAGCGCCCGCAATGTTGTGACCAGCGAGCCCTTTGCTTTCACATCCGCTTCGACGAACGACGCGATCCATGATGGCGCAAGCGAGCGGACATATTCGCCGCCCCGATGCAGCATGAGGCTGCGGAGCGGAAGTTCGGAGAATTGCACGACGCGCCGGCTGACGCTCGCAAAGTCGAGTGCCACCGTCGCCTCTTGAAACGCTCTGGGCAGGAAGGACGTCGACGGCTGATCGGTACTGACGCCGATGAGAACGGCGGGGCCAAGCGTCATCAGCAATGGATGCAGGCGAAGTGCGAGAGTGGCCTGTGGCGCCGTCCAGCCGGATTGCCGGCGAACATCCGACAATATGGCGGTGACCATGCTGTTGCGGATTCCGGCAAGTATCCGAATGGGCGTGGCGGCAACCGCAGCCGTCAGCGCACTGACGATACGCTGCACGCGCTCGGGGAGCTCCATTTCCGCCGGATTGATCGATTGCGCCACGACGATGCAGTAGGAATGGCGTTGCTCCAGATAGCCGGCCCGCTTCAACAGCCGCGCCGATTTCGCATCCGATTCGTCATAGCCGTTGAGCAGCGTGTTCAGGAGTTCGGTCCGGCGGTCGCCGGCGGCTTCGGCCAGAACGCGCGTTTGCGCGACATACTCCGCCGCCATGATCGTGCTGATCGTATTCGTGTATTCGATCGAGAAATCCGCAACCGCTGCAATCGCGCTCTCGACATTCTCAGGCTGGTGCGCGATCGCGGCGTCCCTGAGCCAGCGCGACAGGATGCGATGGCCACAACGATAGGCATGGAGGATGGCTTCGAGGGGGAAGAACTGCTCGGCCCTTCGCTGCGCATGCAGCTTCACGAATGCGAAGTCATCGACTTCGCCGCCCGAGGCGAGCCGGCGGAGCTCCTGCATATGCTCGCCGGCATGTACGGCAAGGCTGGGCAATATCTCGGGATTGCCGGAGGTCGAGAAGGCCGGGACCTCGGCCAGCACCGCCTCGCGCATGCCCATGGCCACCTTCTCCGTCGTGGCGTCCAGCCGAGGGCCGGCATCGCGCAAGACACCGCAAGCGTTGAGCGTCGACAGGCTTTGCCTGAGGGCTTGGTGAGCATGCATAGAAACAGCCAGAATTGTGAACTATTCACAATGAATGACTTAAAACTAGCAGTATTCGCACCATTTTCTCAAGTTGCTTATGGTGATACTCACCAAATCCGACGGTGAGCACGTCTGAAAATGGAGGAGTGAGCAAGTCATGGCGAAATATCTGTTTGTCTATCACATGAATGGCGCCAAGCCGCCGAGCGACCCGGCAGAGCAGAAAAAGGCAATGGACGCCTGGGGTGCCTGGTTCGGCTCTCTGGGTGCAGCCGTCATCGACGGAGGCAACCCTGTCGGCAAATCCAGCACTGTTCGGCCAGATGGGTCGCTCGTGGATGGTGGCGGCGCCAATCCGGTGGCGGGCTACAGCCTTATCGAGGCCTCGAGCCTTCAGGATGCGCACAAGAAGGCGAAGGCCTGTCCGATGCTGACGCATGGCGGCACGATCGAGATCGCGCAGACTTTGGATATGTGATTGTCATTACCCCTCCCGCTTGTGGAGAGGGGCCAGGGGTGGGGGGAGTCTTCGCAGTCATGTGGATGACCCCCACCCATCCCGCGCAACCGCGACGCGATACGGGAACAGCTCCGCCGTCATCAATCCTTCGGCGACGGCGGGGTCGGCATTCATGACTCGGCGGGCCGCAGTCTCATCTCCCGCTTCGAAAATTGCGATGCCGAATGTCTCAGGACCCGTCGTGAGCGTTCGTCCTGCAAGGATGAGCGATCCGCGCGCCTTGAGATCTTCGAGATAGGCGAGATGCCGTCCAAGCGTCGCCTGCTCGGCAGCAATCGGGCCTTCGGTAAGAAGGGCCGGGCGGGTGAGGCTCAAACGATAGAGATATTGCGGCATCGTCAAGCCTCGCGTGTGCGATCGCTGTCTTCTGCGAGTTCATTGGCGATGTCTTGTAACAGGAACAGGTCGCGCTCGGTCGAGAGGCGATGATCGCCGCCCTTGATCAGGATGAAGCGCACGTCCGGCCCATCGATCGTGTCGAACAGGCGCTTGCCGTGAATCCAGGGAACATCCTTGTCGCGATCGCCATGCAGGACGCGCACCGGGCAGGCGATGCGCTGGCGCTGCTGCAGGATGAGATGCTGGCGGCCGTCCTCGATCAACTGTTTGGTGATTGGATAGGGCTCGCCATAGGTGCTGGGCCGATGCCAGACGCCGTCGCGATCGATCGTCGCACGCGCCTCCGACGTGAAGGCGTCCCACATCAAGGCGCGCGTCATGTCGGCGGCCGGCGCAATGAGAATGATGCCGTGAATGCGCGTCGCGTCCGCGCCGAGCGCACGCAGCAGCAGCATGGCGAGCCAGCCGCCCATGCTCGAACCGATGACGATGCGGGGACCGCTCGTCAGGCTTCGGAACATGTGGACCGCTTCGGCAAGCCAATCCGAGATCGTACATTCGGTGAAGATGCCCTCCGAGCGGCCATGGCCCGAGTAATCGAAGCGCAAGCATGGCCGGTCCATCTCGGTTGCCGCTATGGCGAGGGCCTCAGCCTTGCTGCCGGTCATGTCGGATTTGAAGCCACCGAGCCAGAAGAAGCCGCAACGTGTGCCGTCATCGGCAGGTCCGTCCTCGAGATAGGCGAGCGACAGGCCTGCCGGCGAAGTGGTGAAGAACGGCTCGCGCATCTAGGCCCCGATCACCACGCGATCGCGGCGGAACAGGCGCTCGCCGTCGCCGGCACCGATCAAACGGCCGGCTTCATGGCCGGCATAAACCGCCTGCGCGATGATGCCGGGCGCACGACAATCGCCGATCGCCGTGACGCTCGCAAAGGCGTCGTCATCCTTGAGCGCATGATAGAGCCCGTCATTGGGCTCGCGCGACGTGACGAGGACAAGCCCGCCGCAGTCGATATGCGTGCGTGCATCGGTATAGACGCAGGCGGTCTCGACCCCATTGGCATCGAGGCCGGTGACGGCGCGATTGACGATAATGGTGACGCCAAGTTCGGCGAGGCGTTTGTGGCTGCGCACCTGCTCGGCGGTGTTGATCGACCACCAGGATACGATGCCCTCGGTCGTGACATAGGTGACGGGCAGGCCTTCGCGGGCGAGCAGTTCGGCAATGACGCTCGCCATGTAATAGTGGTCATTGTCGAAGACGACGACTGGTCCTTCGGGGCGCAATCCGTCCATGATGTCATCGGGCGAAAACACACGCGCCTCGTCCAAGCTCGCGATCGGCGTGACTTGGTTGCGGCCACGCCCATCCTTGCGCCACCGGCTGCCGGTGGCGACGAGCACATGTGCCGCGCCGAAGCCGCGAACATCATCGGCGCTCAACATGCTGCCGCGAAAGATTTCGACACTGTCGAGCTTGCTCAATTGATGCGCGCGCCAATCGCGCACCCGGCTCCATTCCGAGAGTCCCGGCAACCGGCATTCGCGCGACACGCGCCCGCCCAGTTCGCCTGTAGCCTCTGCAATCGTCACCTTGAAGCCGCGCCGCGCCAGCGTGAGCGCCGCTTCGAGACCGGCGGGCCCGGCGCCGACCACCAGGGCATCTTCGGGTTTTGATGCAGGCGTTATCGTTTCCGGATGCCAGCCGCGCCGCCATTCCTCGCCCATGGTCGGGTTCTGCGTGCAGCGGATAGGTACGCCGCGTGCGTCGCCGGAGTAACAAATATTGCAGCCGATGCATTCGCGAATGTCGTCGCTGCGGCCTTCGCGGATTTTGCGCGGCAGGAAGGGATCGGCAATCGAGGGCCGTGCCGCGCCGATGAGGTCGACAATGCCGTGCCTGATCTGCGCCACCATCGTCTCGGGGCTGGTGAAGCGGCCGACGCTGACGACGGGCTTCTTCACGATTGCGCGCACATGCTTGATGTGCTCGGCAAGGGAGCCTTCCTTGATGAAGCGCGAGACGCCCATCTCCTGGCTGTAGTCGCAGATCGTCACATCGAAGAGGTCGACTTCGTCTTTCAGCATGTCGAAGAGATGGAGGCGGTCTTCCGAAGGCCCGTCCTCGTCATCGACCTCGATGCGGATGGCAATCGCGCATGTATCGCCGATCGCATCGCGCATATCTGCAACGACCTCGCGCACCAATCGCGCGCGATTGGCAATCGATCCGCCATACTCGTCCGTACGCAGATTGAGCTTGGGGTCGAGAAATTGCGCGAGAAGGTAAGTATGGGCGGCATAGACGTAAACGATGTCGAAACCGGCTGAGCGTGCCCTGAGCGCCGCCGCACGATGCTGCGCGCGATAGGCGCGGATGTCGCTATGATCCATGGCCTTGGTCTGCCAGGGATCCTGCTGAACCGGCAGACTGACCGGCGCCACGCCGGTCTGGCGGGAGAATCCGTTGGAGGGCCTTAAACCCCCGTGCCACAGCTCGACGCCCGCCAAGGCACCGTGGCGGTGGATGCCGTCGGTGAGCACGGCCATGTTTCGGACATCGCCGTCGTCCCACAATGTTGCATGCGGATAGGGCGTGTCGTCGGAGCTTGGATCGATGGAGCAGTATTCGGTGTTAACCACCCCCCAGCCGCCTTCCGCCTTCACCTCGCGCATCGCGGCGAGCGTGTGGGGCAGGAGATAGCCCATGCCGGTGCAATGCGGCACCTGGTAGAAACGATTCGGCGCCGTGACCGGTCCGATCCGTACCGGTTGGAACAGGATATCGTAGCGAGGATCGCGCAAAGCCCCCGGGCTCCTTGACTTCGCCCCCATCTTCACGGTCTATAAGGCGCTTTGCAACCCGACCCGATGCGCGGCAACCGACAATTGGTAGGACCGCCACGAGCCATGAAGGAGAGACACCACTCTTGAGCATACCCCCGAGGCGGCCCGTAAACCGCAGTGCGCAGCCCACGCCGAAAGAGGACGACCACAAGATCAACAACAAGATCGACGCGCGCGAGGTGCGTTTGATCGATGCGGATGGCGAGAACCGGGGCGTGATTCCGACCCGCCAGGCGCTTTACATGGCCGAGGAAGCCGGTCTCGATCTGGTCGAGATATCGCCCGACGCCAAGCCGCCGGTCGCCAAAATCCTCGATTACGGGAAATTCAAGTTCCAGGAGCAGAAGAAGGCGGCCGAGGCGCGCAAGAAGCAGAAGGTCATCGAGATCAAGGAGATCAAGATGCGCCCGATGATCGACGATCACGACTACGACGTGAAACTGCGCGCGGTTAGGCGGTTCTTCGAAGAAGGCGACAAGGTCAAGATCACCCTGCGCTTCCGCGGCCGCGAAATGGCGCACCAGGAGCTCGGCCACAAGCTTTTGAACCGGGTGAAGAGCGACACCGTCGAGATCGCCAAGGTGGAATCCGAGCCTCGTTTCGAGGGCCGGCAGATCGTCATGGTCCTTTCCCCGAAATAGCCGGGTTTTCAGAATCGTTTGCACACGGACGAATTTTGCGGGCGCAAGTTTTGCGCTCGAAATAGCCTTGCGCTTTCAAGGACATAAGAAAAAAGAGAAAATGGCGCTAAAAAGTCCTTGACTGACTGCGCAGCTATTTGTACGAATCTGGTCATGCTTCGCGTGGTGGGTTCGCAATCCCCTGATCCCGGAGCCTAAAGTCCCACAATTTCCGCCATCTTTTGATCGCATGCCGGCGTGAGTCAGCGTCCTGTCAGCGCGATGAAGCCATGACAGGACGCATAGGCTCTCGCACCGCTCCTGCGGCGCCTGAGCGGCAGTTGATGGCTTGGACATGATCGCTAGACGCGCGTTCATAGGGTTTCTCCTGCAGGGCCTGGTGCTGCAAGCTGGAGCGGCATTGGCCGATAGCCAGACCAAAGCGCGCGTCGTGACCCGCGAAGACGATAAGGATGACGGACCGGACAGCGCCCGCAAGGCCGTTGCGGAGGGCCGTGCGGCGCCGTTGCGCGAATTGCTGGCGATCCTGCGCAAGCACTATCCCGGCGAGGTCGTCGGCGTGAAGCTCCAGGCGCATGGCGACAGCCTGGTCTATCGGGTGCGTATTTTGGAACATGGCGGCCACTTGATCACCGTCGGCATCGACGCGATCTCGCGCCGCATCGTTGCGCCGGGGAACACCTGATGCGAATCCTGATCGTCGAGGACGAAGCCCGTGTCGCTGCGGATATTGCTGCGGCGGTGAGAGCGCAAGGCCTGGTCCCCGAAGTCTTGAACAATGGCGAGGACGCCTGGTTTTCGGGATCGACCGAGCCCTATGCCGCGATCGTACTCGATATCGGCTTGCCGGGGATGGATGGAATGAGCGTGCTCAAGCAATGGCGCAAGGAGGGCCTGACGACGCCGGTCATCATGCTCACCGCGCGCGGAAGCTGGAGCGAGCGCGTCGACGGCATCGACGCCGGCGCCGACGACTATCTGCCCAAGCCGTTTCGCATGGAAGAACTCATGGCGCGATTGCGTGCCCTTGTCCGCCGCTCCTCCGGCAATGCCCAGCCGCGGCTCACTGTCGGTGCCTTGAGCCTCGATCCGAAATCGTGCCAGGCAAGCTTCGATGGGACACCGATCGCGCTCACCCCGCTCGAATACCGGCTGTTGAACTATCTCGTGCTCAATCGCGGCCGTGTCGTCTCGCAAGGCGAACTCAGTGACAATCTCTACGCGGTCAACAGCGAGCGCGATTCGAACGCCATCGAAGCGCTGATCCGGCGCCTGCGCAAGAAACTCAAGGACGATCTGATCGAGACGAGGCGCGGCTTCGGATATTGCATCAGGCAGGACCAGGCATGAAATCGGGATCATTGCGACTTCGCCTCCTGCTTGCCGCGGCGGTTTCGATCGCGCTCGCCCTGGGGATCGCCGGCTTCGGCCTCACATTCCTGTTCGAGCGCTATGTCGAGCGTCGCGTCGCCCAGGAATTGGGAGATCACTTGCTGCAATTGGCAGCCGGTATCCAGGTTGGAGCCGACGGCAAGATCACGGTCGCCCATGAACTCGCCGATCCGCGCTTCCACCAGCCATTCAGCGGTCTTTACTGGCAGGTCGATGCGAATGGCGCCGACATCGCGCGCTCGCGTTCGCTGTGGGACGAAAAGCTCGACATAGGGGTGCCGTCGAAGGGTTCGGAGGATGCACAGCTTGATCGGATCAAAGGGCCCGGTGGCGCAAGCCTGTTCGCCGAGGACCGCTACGCGGTCGTGACGGTAAACGGCAAGGAACAGCCCTTGGTGATCACCGTCGGGCTTGACGAGCGCGAAGTCGATGAAGCGGTGACGGCGTTCAGTCGCGATCTCATGCTGTCGCTCGCCCTGCTCGGCATCGCGCTGGTCGCCGCGGCCTGGCTACAGGTCAGTATCGGCTTGCGACCGCTCGAACTCCTGAGGACAAGTCTCGAGCGCGTCCGCTCCGGCGCAACGGCGCGGCTTGAAGGCGAGTTTCCGAGCGAGGTGCAACCGCTCGCCGCCGAGGTCAACGGGCTCCTGGCCGCGCGCGACGAGGAGTTGTTGCGAGCGAGGCAACGCGCCGGCGATCTGGCCCACGGCTTGAAGACGCCGCTCACCGTCTTGAGCGCGATTTCACGCGATGTGGCTTCGGCCGGACTTGCCACGCAGGCCCGCGACGTCGAGGCGCAGACCGAGCACATGCGCCGGCACGTCGAGCGCGAACTGGTCCGCGCCCGCCTCGCCTCCGGCCACGGGGCCTCATTGACGCCGGTGCGCTTGACGCTTGAGCGGTTGGTCGAAGCGATCAAGCGCGCACCGCGCGGCGAAAGCCTCGCCTGGACGGTAAGCGTCCCACCCGAAACCCAGGCGGCGATCGAAAAGGGAGACCTGACCGAACTCCTCGGCAATCTCCTGGACAATGCGCGAAAATGGGCGCGAGCGACCGTCGAAATCAGCCTCGCAGACGGCGCGCTCGTGATTGGCGACGACGGCCCGGGCGTGCCGCAAGGTAAGACTGCGCATGTGCTGGAGCGCGGCGCGAGGCTCGATGAGGCAACGCAAGGCTCGGGGCTCGGCTTGGCGATCGTGCGCGATATCGCCGAAACCTACGGCCTTTCGGTTTCGCTCGCGCGCTCGCATCTGGGCGGCCTCGAGGTGACGGTACCGTTGGCCCGAGCGAGGCCGCACGCCGCCTAACCCTTGCTTTGGGCGCCGCTTTCGGCCATATAGCGCCCCGTTCAAACCGCCTGGCTCGCAAATGGGCATGCCAGGGCGGTTTTCTATTGCATCGAAAGGATAGCTAAATGCCCAAGATGAAGACGAAATCGTCTTGCAAGAAGCGGTTCAAGGTAACCGCATCGGGCAAGATCCGCGCCGGCCAGGCGGGCAAACGCCATGGCATGATCAAGCGCACCAACAAGCAGATCCGCAACCAGCGGGGCACCGCGATCTTGGCGCCGGGCGATGAAGGCCTGGTCAAGATCCACATGCCCTATGCGCGCTGAGGAGGCTTGAGACATGGCACGAGTTAAGCGTGGTGTGACGGCGCGCGCCGCACACAAGAAAATTCTGAAGCAGGCCAAGGGCTATTTCGGCCGCCGCAAGAACACCTTCCGCTCCGCCGTCCAGGCGGTGGAGAAGGCCGGCCAGTATGCCTACCGCGATCGTCGCACCAAGAAGCGCAACTTCCGCGCTTTGTGGATCCAGCGCATCAACGCCGCGACCCGCGAATTGGGCCTGACCTACGGCCGATTTATCTTCGGGCTCGGCAAGGCCGGAATCGAAGTCGACCGCAAGGTCCTCGCCGATCTCGCCGTGCACGACCCGCAAGGCTTTGCAGCGCTCGTTGAGAAGGCGAAAGCGGCGCAGTAGCGCCACGGTTCGAAGCACGACTTTCCGGAAACCCTGGCCGGGCCTTTCACTGGTGCGCGCTGCGCGCCATGGGGTCCGGCCTTATGCTGTCTGAGGACGACATGAGTCTCGAAACGCTCGAACGCGATCTTCTGAAAGACGTCGCCGCGGCCAATGACGAAGCCGCGCTCGAAGCCTTGCGTGTCTCGGCACTCGGCAAGAAGGGCTCGATATCGGAACGCATGAAGAGCTTAGGTGCCATGGCGCCGGAAGAGCGCAAGCAGGCGGGTGCGGCGCTCAATCTTCTGAAAGACAAGGTTGCCGATGCGATCTCGGATCGCAAGTCGGCACTTCAGGAAGTAGCGCTTGAAAAGCGTCTCTCCTCCGAGAAGGTCGATGTCACCTTGCCGGTGCGCGCCCAGCCGCAAGGCACGATCCATCCGGTGAGCCAGGTCTGGGAAGAGATTGTGCAGATCTGGGGCGATCTTGGCTTCTCGGTCGCCGAAGGCCCGCATATCGAGGACGACTTCCACAACTTTACAGCGCTCAACATGCCGCCCGAACACCCGGCGCGACAGGAGCACGACACGTTCTACTTCAACGAGAAGCCCGACGGCTCTCGCATGGTGCTCCGAACCCATACGAGCCCGGTGCAGATCCGCACCATGCTGTCGCAGAAGCCGCCGATCCGCATCATCGTGCCGGGCCGCACTTTTCGCAACGATTCGGACCTGACCCACACGCCGATGTTCCATCAGATCGAAGGCCTGGTGATTGATGAGAACACGCACCTCGGTCATTTGAAGTGGGCGCTCACCGAATTCTGCAAGGCCTTCTTCGAGGTCGACGATCCGAAGATGCGTTTCCGCGCCTCGCATTTCCCTTTCACCGAGCCCTCGATGGAAGTCGACATCAACTGCTCCTGGGAAGGCGGCCAGGTGAAGATCGGGACCGGCGATTCCTGGCTCGAGATTCTCGGCTCAGGCATGGTGCATCCCAATGTGATCCGTCATGGCGGATTGGATCCTGAGAAGTATCAGGGCTGGGCCTTTGGCATGGGCCTCGATCGCATCGCCATGCTCAAATACGGCATTCCGGATCTGCGCGCCTTCTTCGAAGCCGATCTGCGCTGGCTCAGACATTACGGCTTCCGATCGCTCCAAGTGCCGACTCTCGCGGGAGGCTTGTCATGAAATTCACGCTCTCCTGGCTGAAAGACTATCTCGACACCGATGCGACGCTTGACGAGATCGTTAGCGCACTGATTGGTGTCGGCCTCGAGGTCGAAGCCGTTGAAGACAAGGCGAAGATGCTCGGTGCCTTCACGGTGGCACGGGTGCGCGAAGCGCGGAAACATCCCAATGCCGACCGGCTGCGAGTCTGCGATGTCGAGACCAAGGATGGCGTGATCCAGGTCGTCTGCGGCGCGCCCAATGCGCGCACCGGCATGACCGGCATCTTCGCAGCCGCAGGCACGCATATTCCGGGAACCGGCGTCGATCTCGAAAAGGGCGTTATCCGCGGCGTCGAATCGAACGGCATGCTCTGTTCCGAGCGCGAATTGCTGATCTCACAGGATCATGACGGCATCATCGATCTCAAGGGCGACTTTGCGATCGGTACGCCGGCGGCGGTGGCACTCGGCCTCGACGATCCGATGATCTACATCAAGGTCACGCCCAATCGCCCCGATGCGCTGGGCGTCTATGGCATCGCGCGCGATCTTGCCGCCAAGGGCCTCGGCAAACTGAAGCCCCTCGATGTGAAGGCGGTGCCCGGCAAGTTCGAATCGCCGATCAAGGTATCGCTCGATTTCCCCAATGGCGACAACAAGGCGTGTCCGCTTTTCGTCGGGCGCTACTTCAAGGGTGTCAAGAACAGGCGCTCGCCCGATTGGTTGAAGCGGCGATTGACGGCGATCGGATTGCGCCCGATCTCGGCATTGGTCGACATCACCAATTACATCACCTTTGCTTATGCGCGGCCCTTGCATGTCTTCGATGCCGACAAGGTCAAGGGCAATATCAAAGCGCGGTTTGCCCGCGACGGCGAGGAAATGCAGGCGCTCGACGGCAAGACCTATCGCCTGTCCGACGGCATGACGGTGATCGCCGATGATGTCGGGCCCGAAGCGGTCGGTGGAATCATTGGCGGAGAACTCGCCGGTTGTTCGCCCGAAACCGTGAATGTGTTTCTCGAAGCCGCTTACTTCGACCCATTGCGTACGGCTGCGACTGGTAGAAAGCTCGGTGTCAATTCCGATGCGCGCTACCGCAATGAGCGCGGCATCGATCCGGCTTTCACGGAGACGGGTGCCGAGATTGCGTCCCGCATGATCCTCGATCTCTGCGGCGGCGAAGCCTCGACACTCGTCATCGCCGGCAAGGTGCCCGACACCGCGCGGAGCTTCCTGTTGCGCAAGGACCGCGTGAAGTCATTGGGCGGCGTCGATGTTCCGTTGGCGGAGCAAAAGCGTATCCTTAGCGCACTTGGTTTTGGCGTGACCGAAACGGCCGCGGGGCTCGAATGCGCTGTGCCGTCCTGGCGGCCTGATGTGCATGGCGAGGCCGATCTCGTCGAGGATGTCTGCCGCATCGTCGGCCTCGACAACGTGCCATTGGCCGCGATGGAGCGGACGAGTGCTGTGGCAAAGCCGGTCCTCAATATGCAGCAGAAGCGCATGGTGGCGGCGCGGCGGATGCTCGCTTCGCGCGGCCTCAACGAAGCGGTGACATGGTCCTTCCTGCCTGAAGAACAGGCGAAGCTCTTCGGCGGCGGGCAAGCGGAACTCAAGCTCGCCAACCCGATTTCATCCGAGCTTTCGGACATGCGGCCGTCGCTTCTGCCCAATCTCATTGCGGCGGCCGGGCGCAACATGGATCGCGGCTTTGCCGATCTTGCTCTCTTCGAAGTTGGCCAGGCCTATGCCGGCGATCGGATGAAGGACGAGACCTTGCGCGCCTCGGGCATCCGTCGCGGGTTGGCGGTGCCGCGACAATGGCAGGGCGGATCGCGCCCCGTCGATGTCTTCGATGCAAAGGCCGACGCGCTGGCCGTGCTCGATGCAGCGGGAGCGCCGGTCGCGACGATGCAGATCGTTGCCGGGGGCCCTGCCTGGTATCACCCCGGCCGCTGCGGAACGATCCAGATGGGACCGCAGAACAAGCTTGCGACATTCGGCGAGATTCATCCGCGCGTGCTTCAGGCGATGGATGTCAAAGGACCGCTGGTCGGATTCGAGGTCGTGCTCTCGGCGATTCCGGCGACGAAGGCCAAGAGTGCAACACGCGCAGCACTCAATGTCTCCGATCTCATGGCGGTGAGCCGCGACTTCGCCTTCGTCGTCGATGATGCGGTCGAGGCCGACAAGCTGGTCAAGGCCGCCAAGGGCGCCGACAAGGCCTTGATCGGCGATGTCACGGTCTTTGACGTCTTTGCCGGCGGTGCACTTGGCGACGGCAAGAAGTCGCTCGCCATCGAAGTCACCCTCAATCCGCGCGAGAAGACCTTGACGGACGAAGAGATTGAAGCGGTAAGCGCCAGGATCGTCGCGCAAGTACAAAAGGCAACGGGCGGCGTCCTGCGGCGCTAGGACACCGCTGAACCAGGATTCCACAATCCGGACACAGGCCGAAGCGATCCTGACGCTGTCGACGTTGATGGTTCGGGAATGACGATGAGGCGTATCTTGGCTATCTTTTTCTACGGATTGCTGGCGGTGATCCTGATTCCGATCATGGTCGGCACGGCGATCGGCTATGCCCGCGGTTGGCCGGAAAGCTGGCGCGCCGCAAGCTGGGACTCATCAGGCATCCTGCCGAGTGCGAAGTCCGCGCCTGAGGCGAGTGTCCGCATCCTTGCTGCGCGCACGGGGCGCTGGAAGGGCATCTTTGCCGTCCACACCTGGATCGTCATGAAGGAGAAGGGCAATGCGCCTTGGGTGCGCTACGACGTCGTCGGCTGGGGAAAGCCGGTGCGCCGCGACAACTATGTCGCGGATGCTTTCTGGTACGGCAACACGCCCTATGTCGTGAATGAGGTCAAAGGCGAGGCCGCCGAGCGCATGATCCCCAAGATCGAACGCGTCATTGCCGCTTATCCCTGGCAGGAGCAGGGCTCCTACACGGTATGGCCGGGCCCAAATTCCAACAGCTTCATTGCCTGGCTCACCCGCCATGTGCCGGGCCTTGCGACCGAAATGCCGGCAACGGCGATCGGCAAGGATTATCTGGGACCGGGCTTCAGATGGGCCAGGACGCCGAGCGGCACCGGCTGGCAGGTCTCGGCCTGGGGACTGGCGGGTGCGAGCCTCGCCGTCGAGGAAGGGCTTGAATTGCATCTGCTCGGAACCACGATCGGGCTCGATCCCAAGAGCTTGTCCGTCAAACTGCCGGCTTTGGGCGCGATCGGCCCGGGCTAGCGGTTCGCAAGCTTGACCGGCTGCGAGGCGGATGCCAAACACCGCCCGCAATGACCGATCCCCAGCATATTCGCAATTTCTCCATCATCGCGCATATCGACCACGGCAAATCGACCCTGGCCGACCGCTTGATTCAGCTCTGCGGCGCCGTTGCCGACCGCGAGATGGTGGACCAGATTCTTGATTCGATGGAGCTTGAGCGCGAGCGCGGCATCACCATCAAGGCCAATACCGTGCGCCTCGACTACAAGGCGAAGAACGGCGAGAAATACGTTCTCAATCTTATCGACACGCCGGGCCATGTCGACTTCGCCTATGAAGTGTCGCGCTCGCTCGCCGCCTGCGAGGGCTCGCTCCTCGTCGTCGATGCAAGCCAGGGGGTCGAGGCCCAGACGCTCGCCAATGTCTATCAGGCGATCGCCAATAATCACGAGATCATTCCGGTCTTGAACAAGGTCGACCTGCCCGCTGCCGAACCCGAACGCGTGCGCCAGCAGATCGAGGATGTGATCGGGCTCGATGCGTCAGACGCAATCGAGATCTCGGCCAAGACCGGTGTCGGCGTGCCGGACGTGCTCGAAGCGATCGTCCATCGCCTGCCGGCGCCTAAGGGCGACCGTGCGGCGCCCTTGAAGGCGCTCCTCGTCGATAGCTGGTACGATCCCTATCTGGGCGTCGTCGTGCTGGTGCGCGTCGTCGATGGCGAATTGAGGAAGGGCCAGCGCATCAAGCTCGTCTCGACCGATGCTTCCTACCAGGTCGAGCGTGTCGGCATTTCGCGGCCCAAGAAGGAAATGGTCGAAAGTCTGGGGCCGGGCGAGATCGGCTTCTTCACGGCTGCGATCAAGCAGGTCGCCGATACGCGCGTCGGCGATACGGTCACCGATGAGAAGCGGCCTGCCGCCGAAGCGTTGCCCGGTTTCAAGCCGGCGCAGCCGGTCGTGTTTGCCGGCTTCTTCCCGGTCGATGCGGCGCGCTTTGAAGACTTGCGCGACGCGATGGGCAAGCTCCGTCTCAACGATGCGAGCTTTTCCTATGACATGGAGACGTCGGCCGCGCTCGGCTTCGGCTTCCGTTGCGGGTTCCTCGGGCTGCTTCATCTCGAAATCATCCGTGAGCGGATCGAACGCGAATTCAACGTCGACGTCATCACCACGGCGCCCTCCGTCATCTACAAGATCAATTTGCGCTCGGGCGAGCAGCTCGAATTGCACAATCCGGTCGATCTTCCCGATCAAACCTTGATCCTGTCGATCGAAGAGCCATGGATCGAGGCGACGATCCTGGTCCCCGACGAATATCTGGGCTCGATCCTCAAGCTCTGCGAGGATCGCCGCGGGCGGCAGAAGCAGCTCACCTATGCCGGTGCCCGCGCCATGCTGGTTTATGAATTGCCGCTCAATGAAGTCGTGTTCGATTTCTATGACCGGCTCAAATCGGTGAGCCGCGGCTATGCGAGCTTCGACTACAAGATGATCGGTTATGAAGAGGGCGATCTCGTGCGCCTGTCGATCCTCGTGAATGCCGAACCGGTCGATGCCCTGGCAATGATCGTGCATCGGGTGCGCGCCGAACAGCGCGGCCGTGTCATGTGCGAGAAATTGAAAGAGCTGATCCCGCGCCACATGTTCCAGGTGCCGATCCAGGCCGCGATCGGCGGCAAGATCGTGGCGCGAGAAACCTTATCCGCGATGCGCAAGGACGTGACCGCCAAATGCTATGGCGGCGACATCACGCGCAAGCGGAAGCTTCTCGACAAGCAGAAGGAAGGCAAGAAGAAGATGCGGCAGTTCGGCAAGGTCGAGATCCCACAGGAAGCCTTCATCGCCGCCCTCAAGATGGATGAGAATTGAGAAGGTGAATGCTCACTATTCACCATCGCCGCCGCCATGCAGTCGCGCTCGCAGTAATCTCGGCGCTTTGGCCAGTGGGCGTTGGTCCGGGTGCTTATGCAGATGAGCTGATCTTTGGGATCATACCCGAAGCGGAGTGGAGCGATGGGCGTGTTTCAACGGGAGCAATCACCCCAAATGCCTTGAAAGCGGTTGAAGTCGCCACGAGCGAATTGCGTGAGCAGGGGCGAAAAGTAGAGAGTTTTCAGTCAATTTACGTCAGCGAGACAAAGGTCTCGTTTCTCGTTCAGTTTTCTGATCTTGAACTCCACTCTATGATAAACGACGACCGAACAGCCCCTGCGGATGGACGCTTGGCAATCTTTAGAATCGATAAACGGACATTCGAAATTCTCGGCTCAGTTTACTAGCTTTCGTCTGATTCACTGCCGGCGCCAGGTTTGCCGCACAGCGGGGCAAGGTCGAAATCCCGCAGGAAACCTTCATCGCCGCGCTAAAGATGGATGAGAATTGAGAGGGAAGATGTGCATCAAATATTCATGCCACTTTCACCGCCTTGCAGGCGCGTTTGCCGTGATCTTGGCGCTTTGCTCCATGGGCTTTGCCCAGCCCGCCTTTGCAAGCAAACTTATCCTCGGGATCATCCCTGAAGAGGAGTGGATCGGTGGGTGGACACCACATGGCAATGTAACACCAAACGGCCTGAGAGCAGTTGAAGCCGCCACAAACGTGCTACGCAAGCACGGAATTCAGCCCGAAAACTATAAGTCAATACATGTCCACGAGACGGAAGGTTCCTTTCTCGTTCAATTTTCTGATCATGAGCTGAACTCGATGATCAACGACGACCGATCATCTCCCGATGGCGGGCGAAAGGCGATCTTCAGAATTGACAAAAGGACGTATGAGATTCTCGGGGCGGTTTACTAGCTTTGGCGCCGCCTCAAGATGGAGGGGAATTAACGGGCAGTCTCCATGGCAGGGCTTGACCCTGCCATCCAGCCTGGATGGCAGGTTCGGGGGCCGGCCATGGAGTAGAAAGGACCGCAAGTGCCGCCCCTGTTAGGCCGCAATTGACCCTCAATAGCCGCTCCAGGTTGACAACGGCGACTGGGCGCCTCTATGACACCGCGCCAGTGCCCAGATGGCGGAATTGGTAGACGCACTAGTTTCAGGTACTAGCGCTGCAAGGCGTGGAGGTTCGAGTCCTCTTCTGGGCACCATTCACAGGCACCGATGTCCATAAAGCTTTATAAGGGCGACCTGCCCGCCGCCATCGACTTTGGCCCGTCCGTAGCGGTAGACACCGAGACGCTGGGGCTCTTGCCGCGTCGCGACAAGCTTTGCCTGGTGCAGCTCTCCTCCGGCGACGGCAACGCCCATCTCGTCCAGCTCGACCGGACGAATTACGAGGCGCCGCGACTGAAGGCATTGCTCACCAATCCGGACGTTCTGAAGATCTTCCATTTCGCGCGCTTCGATGTCGCGGCCTTGAAGGTCTATCTCGGCATCGACGTGGCGCCGCTCTATTGCACCAAGATCGCCTCGAAACTGGTGCGCACCTATACCGACAAGCACGGCCTCAAGGACCTGATCCGCGAACTGCTCGGCATCGAGATCAACAAGACCCAGCAGAGCTCCGACTGGGGCGCGCATGTGATCTCCGATGCACAAAAGCAATATGCCGCCCAGGATGTGCTTTATCTTCACGAATTGAAGAGCCGGCTGGACCAGATGCTGGAGCGCGAGGGCCGCACCGAACTCGCGCGCAAATGCTTCGAATGCGTGCCGGTGCGCGCCGCACTCGACCTCGGCGGATGGACCGAGGACGACGTCTTTGCACACTAGCGCCCGAGCCAGCGGTTCCGAGGTGGTGTCGCGCGCCATGACGCGCTATCGGCTGGCGCCGCTCATCGGCTGGGGAGCATTGATTGCGGGCATCGCTCTCATCGGCTCGTTCTTCTGGCAGGCGGGTGTATTCAACGCCTTGGTTCCCAAGCCGCCGGTCGCGCCCACCGTGGTCGAGAACCCCGAGCAGGGGGCCGCCACGACCGCAACCGTCACCGGCTTCGACAAGGAGAACCAGCCATACAGCTTCTCGTCCAATACGGCGCTTCAGGACCAGAGCGAACCGCATAAGGTGCATCTGACCGGTGTATCCGGCCGATTCCAGCGCAATAGCGGCGAGATCATTACGCTCGCCGCCAATGGCGGCCTCTATGATACCGATGCCAAGACGCTTGATCTTAATGGCAAGGTTCATATCGTTTCGGAGGGCCGCTTCACCGCCGACATGGACCGCGCCCATGTCGACACGACGACCAAGAAGATGACATCGGATACGCCCGTCACCGTGGTTTTCGGCTCCGGCACCATCAATGCCAACGGCCTTGAAATAACCGATGACGGCAAGAACATACTGTTTAAGGATAGGGTCCGGGCCAAGTTCATAAACAAGCCCGGCGAAGGAGACGGCAAGCCATGACCAGTTTGAAGCGTGTCGCGCCCGTTGGCGCCATTCTCGCCTTGTGCCTGATGGCGGTGCCCGGCCTGGCCGAAACCACGACCGAGCAGCCTGCGGCCGCCAAGACCGAGAAGGCGGCCAAGCCCGGGAAGAAGAACGCCGCGCCCAAGGAAGTGAATATCGAAGCCGACCAGATGGAGATCTTCGATGAGAAGAAACAGGCGGTCTTCAAGGGCAATGTGGATGCCAAGCGCACCGACGTGCACCTCACCTGCGACGAATTGGTCGTCACCTACGCCGAGACCATCGACCCGACCACCAAGGAAAAGAAGAGCGACGTCACCTTCCTCGATGCCACCGGTAACGTGGTGATCGTCACCGACAAGCAGACGGTGACCGGTAAATGGGCCAAAATGGACGTCAAAGCCAACGATCTCACCGTTGGTGAGAATGTTAAGATTGTGCAGGGCAAGAACGTCTTGACCGGTACCAAGCTCTTCGTCGATCTCGATACCAACAAGAGCGAACTGACCGGCGGCCGCGTGCGCGGCAGTTTCGTGCCGGACCAGAAGTGAGTTTTACGCTAAATTAATGGAAATGGGCGGTAATCCCGGTGGCGCAGAACGGTGAAGTCTCGACGGCTCGACGGTCGAACCCGGGCATGGCGTCAGCACGATGGGCGGATGAACCTCGCGTGTCTGGCGGAACCCAAGCCCGCGATTCGTCCCTAGACCGGCTGGCGGACCAACCAGGCCTTGTGGCGACCGAATTGGCGAAAAGCTATCGGCGCCGGCCCGTGGTCCGTGGCGTGAGCCTTGCCGTGCGGCGCGGGGAAGCCGTGGGGCTGCTGGGACCCAATGGCGCCGGCAAGACGACGGTGTTCTACATGATCACCGGACTCGTGGCGGCGGATCGGGGATCGATTAGTCTAGACGGGGTGGATATTACGCATTTGCCGATGTACCAGCGCGCCAGGCTGGGAATCGGGTATCTACCCCAGGAGAGTTCGATCTTTCGCGGACTCACGGTTGAGGACAATATACTCGCGGTGCTCGAGTTCGTCGAACCGGACCGGGACAGGCGCGAGAGTGAGTTGCGTGAGTTGCTCGATGAATTCTCAATCGCCCATCTTCGCCGCACGTCGGCTCTTGCATTATCTGGCGGAGAGCGTCGCCGCGTGGAAATTGCCCGCGCCCTCGCCGCCCGACCCGAATTCATGCTCCTCGACGAGCCATTTGCCGGAATCGACCCGATTGCAATCGGTGATATTCGCAACCTGGTGCGACAGCTTACGGCTCGGGGAATCGGGGTGCTTATTACGGATCACAACGTGCGAGAAACCCTCGAACTCATCGATCGGGCCCTCATCATCCACGAGGGCAAGGTCCTGACCGAAGGCTCCCCGCACGATATTGTCAGCGACCCGGATGTTCGCCGCTATTATCTAGGCGACCAGTTCTCGTTGTAGCGGGGTGGCCGACTCATGGCGCTAACCCAGCGGCTCGAACTTCGCCAGGGACAATCCCTGGTCATGACGCCGCAATTGCAGCAGGCGATCAAATTGCTGCAAATGTCGAACCTCGAACTCCAGGCTTTCGTCGAAAGCGAGCTTGAACGCAATCCACTGCTTGAGCGCGACGAAAGGGGCGAGGCCGAATCCGAACGCGTGGTGCGCGAGGAAACCCAGCCCGCCGACGTGGCGAGCGCGCTCGCGAGCGATGCCGGCGCTGCCGACAAGCTCGAGTCGCTCGATACCGATGTGGACAATGTCTATCCGGACGAAGCGCGCGCCGATGCCGCGGCCAGGCCGGAAGCCGGCCAGGCCGATTCCAACTGGTCGCTCTTGCGGTCCTCGAGGGGCGCGGCACTGGACAGCGACGGGCTCGATTTCGATGCATCACTCACCAAGGGCACGACGCTGGTCGAACATCTGACCGAGCAATTGCCCTTGGCGCTCTCGGATCCGATCGATCGATTGATCGGCCAGCATCTGATCGGTACCGTCAATGAGGCGGGCTATCTGACGAGTGACGTGGAATCCGTCGCATCGACACTCGGGACCGATGTTGCCCATGTCGAACGCGTGCTTCATGTACTCCAGGGCTTCGATCCGCCGGGCGTATTTGCGCGCGATCTCGCCGAATGCCTCGCGCTCCAGCTCAAGGATCGCGACCGCTACGATCCCGCGATGGCGGCCCTGCTCGCCAATCTGGATCTGATCCGCAAGCGCGACTTCCCGGCACTCAAGGCCGCCTGCAAGGTCGATCTCGATGACATCAAGGAGATGGTCGCGGAGATCAGGCGCCTTAATCCAAAACCCGGTTTTGCCTTTGGTGCGGATCCCGTGCAGTCGGTCGTGCCCGATATCTTCGTGCGCGCCGCGCCCGACGGAACCTGGATTGTCGAATTGAACAGCGAGACGCTGCCGCGCGTGCTCGTCAACAACCAGTATATGGCGCGCGTCTCCAAGCATGCCGCCCGCGAAGAAGACCGGGTTTATTTGTCCGAATGCCAGGCCAATGCCGCCTGGCTGGTCAAGAGCCTCGATCAGCGCGCCAAGACGATCCTGAAGGTGGCGCGCGAAATCGTGCGGCAGCAGGACGCCTTCCTGGTGCTCGGCATCCAGCATCTGCGCCCGCTCAATCTCAAGACCGTGGCGGATGCGATTTCCATGCATGAATCGACGGTGAGCCGGGTCACCTCGAACAAATATATGGCGACCCCTCGCGGCATCTTCGAACTGAAATATTTCTTTACGACCGCCATTGCCTCGGCCGAAGGCGGCGACGCCCATTCCGCCGAAGCGGTGCGCCACCGGGTCAAGGAACTGATCGAATCGGAATCGGCCGAAAACGTCCTTTCCGACGACCAGATCGTCGAATGCCTGCGCAAAGAGGGCGTCGAGATCGCTCGCCGGACAGTCGCTAAGTATAGAGAATCATTGAATATTCCATCTTCCGTTCAGCGCCGCCGGGAAAACCGGGCCTACCGCGCCTAAGCCCCCTCGCGACGGTTGACTTGGCGGGGCACCGCGACTAGGTTCCGCGCCGCTGTGACGGCGGTCAGCAACCTGGCAGGGGCGCCAGGCGCCAGTTCCGAGGTGGATCGCCCAGTGCAAGAAAACACGAGTACATTGACTGCGGCGCATGGCCTACCCACATCGGTCGGGAGCGCCGGAAGGATTTTCCGAGATCATGCAGGTCCAGATTACAGGCAAGAACCTGAATGTCGGCAGCGCGCTGACCAACCACATCGAGCAACGCCTCCAGCAGATCGCCGAGCGGTATTTCGAAGGAACCATGGGCGGCCATGTTACGCTTGAGAAGCAGCGTTCGGCCTTTGTCACGGAATGCACCTTGCGATTGCGAACCGGCCTGTCCCTCCAGGCCCATGGCAGTTCCGCCGAGGCTATGCCAAGCTTCGAAGAGGCGGCGAGCCATCTCGAGAAGCAGTTGAGGCGTTACAAGAATCGGCTCAAAGATCATCATAAGTCGCGGACTGAACCGGTCGCGAATTTCGAGGCGCAGAGCTTCGTCATCGCAGCGCCCGGCGCCGAGCAGGACCAGGAGGCCGCCGATCTTAATCCGGTTGTCATTGCCGAAAGTCCGGCCAGCATTCCGGAATTGTCCGTCGGAGAGGCGGTCATGCAGCTCGATATCTCGACAAGCCCCTTCGTTCTGTTCAAGAGCGCCCGCGACGGCGGCATCAATGTCGTCTATCGCCGCCATGACGGAAATATCGGCTGGCTCGATGCCGGCACGCAAAATTCGGCAAAATAGCGGGAGATCACCGTGTTTCTGTGTTTCTTAGCAGGGGCGGCCCTGAAATGAATCTCGCCGATATCATCGCTGCGAATGCCGTGCTTCCGCATCTCAAGGCGCAGAGCAAGAAGCAGCTTCTGCATGAACTCGCGCAAGCCGCCGGCCAGCTTACGCGCCTCGATCAGCGATTGATCTACGAGGCGCTCCTGCAGCGCGAGAAGCTTGGCTCCACCGGCCTGGGGCAGGGAATCGCCATTCCGCATGCTAAGATTGCCGGGCTCGAGCGCGTCCATGGCGTCTTCGCGCGCCTTGCCGCGCCGGTCGATTTCGAGGCGATCGACGACCAGCCGATCGACCTCGTTTTCCTGCTTTTGGCGCCCGAGCATGCCGGTGCCGACCATCTCAAGGCCCTGGCCCGGATTTCACGCCTGTTGCGCGACCCCGCCCTCGTCTCGAAACTACGTGGGACCGACAATGCAGCCGCGCTCTATGCCATCCTGATCGAGCCGGCGGCCTCGACGCCACACGCTGCCTGAGGCCGCTCGACGGCGCTTGAACGAGCGCCGGTCATCGCTATTATGCGCCCGCTTCGCGCGCATTATCGGCCCGGATCGGACACTTGGTTCCGCTGATGCAAGAGATGAGGAAGGGTGGCCGAGTGGTTTAAGGCGCACGCCTGGAACGCGTGTATACGTGAAAGCGTATCGAGGGTTCGAATCCCTCCCCTTCCGCCAGACTGTCATCCGCACCACTCCGCTCCCCAGCCCATAGCGCCGGCGTGGCTCCCGGCGGCGGGAACGCAGTTGCACTCACTTTTCACACACATCGGCTATCGTTCTACTGGCGCGGCGGATGAATTGTGCGGAGGGAGAAGCAGATGTCGTCTTCATTTGGTATGACACGGCGGGGCGCGATGTCGTTCCTTGGCCTCGCTGCTGGCAGCGCTGCCGCGGCCACGTTGGTCGTGCCTGCACAGTCGAAAGAAAGCGTGAGCGTCGAAACGGCGACCTCGGCTCGGCTGCAGTACATCTTCGGGTATGGCTCCCTGATCGAGCGGGAGTCGCGCATGCGCACCTGGGCCGATGCGGAATTTGCTTTGCCGGCTGTCGCCAAGGGCATCGCACGCGGTTGGTTCGACCAGACCGATGTACCGAGTTGGAGCCCGACCTATCTTGGCGCCGTGCCGGACCCTACCGCTGAATGCAATGGCGTCCTGTTTCCGGTAACGGCGTCCGAATTCGACAGTTTCGTCCGACGCGAAACCGGATATGAGCTGACGAAGATCGACAAATCGCATGTCACGATGCTCGACGGCAGTTCGACGCCTGCCGATGGCGACATCTGGTACTTCGCGAACCGGGAAAAACGTTTGCCGTCCAGTGAGCATCCAATTGTGCAATCCTACGTGGATGTCTGCCTCAACGGATGTCTCGAGGTCGAGGCGATGTATCCATTGGCGAAGCAGGGGAGCTTCGCCCAGAGATTTATCGAAACGACGAGCAACTGGGGGACGCCCTGGATCAATGACCGCATATATCCTTGGCGGCCGTTCGTTCACGTGCCGCGCGCTTCAGCGATTGACGGCCTGATTCAGAAATCGCTGGGTGCGGAAATGTTCGGCAAGATCTCTCTGCGATGATTCACGCAAATCCTTGCTAGCGAAGCAACTTCTTGGCTTTGAGCGTGCGCCGCGAAATGCATTTGCCGTAGTTCGATCCTGGCTGGATAACGCGAAGAAAGCAGCTGGAACTGCCCGGAAAACTTGCGCGCACCCGCCCGGAACGCAGTTTGGTCACGCTTGCAAATCCCAACGTCGCTTTGGGAACTTTGCCTGTCACCGGATATCCCGCTGCACGCAGTTTTTCGCGAACCCTTACGCAATAGTTGACCGACTTCTGTGAGAATCGCGTCTCGCCATGGCCGGCGCGATACTTCATGACAGTGGTGCAGATATCGCCCGCGGCAAGCCGCCAAGCCCCGGCCAGATATTGCGCGCCATATTGGATGTTTATCTCAGGCGTCGCGAGAAATTCGAGCGAACCCTCATAGCCGAGCATGGCGGCGGTCGACGGCAAAACCTGCATGAGGCCAACTTCGCCGGCATCGCCAATGGCAGTCGGCCGGTAGGCGCTTTCCACATTCATGACCGCATCGAGGATTGCGAGGGGAATGCCGTTCTCGATCGCGCGATGCTGCGCCAGGCGGCGATAAAGATCCTGACCCGAGTAAAGTTCGGCCAGATCGGGGCGGGCGATGCCGGGTATGGTGAAGGTAAGCAGGACGATTGTGCCCAGGATGATCCGGAAAGTACGCATGCGATGCTTCATGGGCATGATCAAACCTAAAAGGCCGCGCCGGATCGGGGGTTCCAGCGCGGCCTATGGATCGTCCAGCGCGAGCGGGGGGTTGCGCTGGGCATTGTCAGGGTGAGGGGAAAACCCGGACACAGCCAATAT
>JAESFU010000344.1_pt1 | contig 32566 bp, 31 predicted proteins | sample 9269461 | NCBI WGS metagenome assembly JAESFU01 (sample SAMN14502556, study PRJNA617107) | algae metagenome | isolation source: Stenomitos rutilans HA7619-LM2 and co-occurring heterotrophs from cave walls | place: USA: Waikapalae cave, Hawaii | collected 2009-07-28
AGCGCCGTGCACTGCTCAACGAGCAGGAAGCAAAGTCGCAGGGCCGCTCGCAGGTCGTGCAGAGCCTTCTGGGCGTGCTCGACAACTTCGATCTTGCACTGAACGTTGACATCGCCAAGACCAGCCCCGAGCAGGTCATCAACGGCGTGAAGATCATCAAGGATGAGATCCTTCGTGTGCTCCAGTCGCACGGCGTCGGGCTTCTCAGCCCTGCCAAGGGCGACGAGTTTGATCCCAACATCCATCAGGCAGTCGTGCGTCAGGAAGCAGACGACGTCGAGCCCGGCAGGATCGTCGCCACGCTCCAACCCGGCTACACGCTCCGCACGTCGCTCCCCGGCCACCCCATCCAGGACCGCGTCATCCGCCCTGCCATGGTCGCCGTGAAGCCTTCAAACTAACTGCCCTCATGGCTTTTGCCTTCCCCTAGTGCCTAATGCCCGATGCCCAGTGCCTCTGTCTTGGATTCTTTCCATGCCCACCTACGAATACCGCTGCAACGCCTGCAAGCACGAGTTCGAAGAGTTCCAGTCCATGAAGGACAAATCGCTCACCAAGTGCCCAAGCTGCGGCAAGAAGGCGCTCGAGCGGCTCATCGGCACCGGCGCAGCGATCGTCTTCAAGGGCTCGGGCTTCTGGCAGACCGACTACCGGAGCGAGTCGTACAAGAAGGCGGCAGAGGCAGACAAGCCGCCAGAGAAAAACGAGAGCAAGCCAGACGGCAAGGCTGACAGCAAGCCTTCAGACAAGCCTGCTGAAAAAACCAGCGAGAAGCCTGCAGAGAAAGCAGCAGAGAAGCCCACGCAAAAGAAGTCTGCTCCAACGGTCGAGAAAAAGCCTGCCAAGTCCAAGAAAAAGTGAACCCAGGCTGTCAAGCCCGGGATTCGCAGCACACACGGCCAACCCGAAGACAAGCCACGGATTGCACGGATGACACGGATCGAACTGCATTGACAGATGCAATGCAGTACACGGGGCCTGAAAGGCCCCGCCCCAAGAGCAGGCACGCAGAGAGAAGCGAACCCACCACGTGCTCTATCACGGCGTTGACATCACCCCCGTTGCTCGCATTCATGAGATGCTCGGCAAGCACTCTGGTGCATTCATCGCCAAGTGCTTTACACCTGCAGAATCTGCCTACTGCGAAAAAGCAGGTCGCCGCGACGAGCATTACGCTGCACGCTTTGCAGCCAAGGAAGCGATCCTCAAGGCGCTCGGCACCGGCTGGGGCGAAGGACTCGGCTGGCTCGACGTCGAGGTCGGTCGCGAACCATCAGGCCGACCCACCGTCATCCTCCACGGTGCTGCAGCCACGCACGCAGCCAAGATGGGCATCACCCGATGGACCATCTCCCTCTCGCACACCGACGATCTCGCCATCGCCTCCGTGATCGCCGAAGCGACCGACGAATAAGCAGCGGGCGAGGAGTGCCTGTTGCATGCAAACTCTGCCCCACCGCTTTCGTGCTCTGCTTGTCTTCGCCCGTCTGGGCGCTCGATGGTTGCCAGGGATCGAGCGAGCAACGCGAGCGAAAATCCCTGGAAAACAAGTCGAATCAAACATCGCCCGGCAGGGCGAACGAGCAATCACAAACAGCAAGCTCTCAACACCGGCTTCAGAACAAGCTGTTCACCAATGAAAAAGGCCGATCTTGCGATCGGCCCTCTTGATCTACATTTCAGTTCACACTCACCTGCGGCGGCGCGGCATGCACATCAGCCCGCCCAGCACGCCGAGCGACAACGCGCCCGGACCGGGTACGCCGTTGAACTCGATCTCGCTCAGGAACACCCACTGTGCAGCCCCATCGTTGAGCGTCACGCGAAGCTCTGAACCCGTGAAGCCCAGTGCATTGATCGTGAACGCGAAGGGCTCGCCCGAATCAGGGTCCGTGATCTCCGCAAGGAGCGAGCCGTTGGCCCACTCCACAAGAACGCTGCTCGGTGGCGTCACGCCGCCCGAGCCGTTCGAATCATCCAGGTGCAGGATGATCGAATCGATCTGAACCTCGCCGCCAAACTTGAACGTGATGGTCGGCGTGATGGTGTCCCAGCCGACATACGGGCCGGGCGTCTGGTGCCAGTTCTGCGTCGCGATCACGCCGTCGGTCAGGTCGCCAAGACCGCCCGAAAGCAGGTCGCCACTCGTCGTCGTCGAACCGCTGCCGTTGTACGAGTCGTCCCAGTACGTGAACGTACCGGTCTCGCCGTTGCGCATGTCGTACGAGGTGGGAACCACGTTGCCTGCAGCGGCAAACGTCGACGCAGCTGCCAAGGCAGCCAAGCCTGCACAAGTCTTCATTTTGGAAACCTCTCTTCTCTCTGCCAACCCCCACCGCAGCTCACGCGTGCTCTCGCACACCCGAACAACGGCCTCTTCCCCGCCGGGCATGGAACAACCCACGCCCGCTCTCTTGCGGGACTAACTGATTCGAATTTTAGAGGGACACGGTTCCGCCAATCGGCCCGCGCGAGTGTTATCAGCTCAGGACTTATGCGGGATCTCGACCCACTGGGCCTCGGTATGGCGGACGACCGCACCGGTTGTTTGGTAAATGATCTGTTCAGCGATGTTCGTGCAGTGGTCTGCGATCAGTTCGCACTGGCTCGCGACCTCCTGGAACTGGAATCCGACCTCGACGGCCATCGCCCCCTTGGCGATCCGTTCCTCGGAATTGCGGAGAACAGCATCCTTGAACGAGATCACTGCGTGCTGGCTCTGGAGGACGATCTTGGCCAGGTGCGGATCAAGCCTTGCAAAGCTCGTCGTCGCGTCGCGAAGGATCCCGACCGAGCTGTTGGCCATGACGCGGAGCGTGTCGGGAAATGCAGTGGTCAGGGCCTTGGCAGAGCGGGTCCGGTCCGCAACTTCCACCCCTGCATCAGCGATGCGTTCAAGCTCGTTATTGATCTTCACAATCGTGAGGACTGCACGGAGCTGGCTGGGCTCGAGTGCAGCACCCTGCCGCGTCGCGTCGGTCAATAGCTGCACCGCGTCCTGCTCGATCGTCACATCGACGCGATCGACCTCATCATCTAGCCGCGAGGCGAGCTGTGCAGCGGATTCGTCGCGATTGAAAAACGCACTGAATGCTGCTTCCAGAAGCTGCTGGACACGACGGCCCTGCCCCGCGAGCTGGTCGCGAAGAGTCTGGATGCGTTGTTCAAAGCCCTGCGGTGTTGTGTGCATGGTGTAGTCCGGAGGTTCCTGAACAATACGCCAGAGGTCGTCCCGGATCGAAACCGGACGGCCCACGCTCTTTAACGCGCGAAAACGCGAGGCGAAATCGCCTTGGGCGCCACCACCTCATGGGGTATTCTCGGCAAACACACCCATTGCCGAGGAGTTTTCGCCATGGATCGCCGCCATCTCGTGACCACGCTGACCGCCTGCGTTGCCGCCATTCTCACCTCCGCGGTCATCACGCACGCAGGTCCGCTCGATCCCCCTGCAGGCTTCATCAAGCCCACTTACCGGACATTGAGCGAGGTCGAGCCGCGCACCCCGATCAGCGAGGACACCACGCCCGGCGACGCGGACTCGATTTACCGGATCACAAAGCCCGGCTCCTACTTCCTGACCGGCCCGATCACTGGCGCTGCAGGGAAGACAGGCATCGAGATCGCCGCAGACCACGTCACGATCGACCTGCGCGGCTTTGCCATGACCGGCACCTCGACGAGCCTCACAGGGATCAACACCGCGACGACCTGCGACGACATCACGGTCATGAACGGCACCGTGACCAACTGGGGCAACGATGGCATCCGCTTGTACGGGACCGAAACCACGACCGGCTACAAGGTGCTGAACATCACCGCGTCGGACAACGGAAATGCAGGCATCCGCGTGGGCGGCGGTGCAGTCATCACCGGCTGCCAGACGTCGTACAACGACGACTCGGGCATCATCGCGGTCGGCAACGGCGTGATCGAGAACTGCTCCTCGAACCACAACGCAGCGAACGGGTTTGTGCTTTATTACGGCAGCACGATCCACTCAAGCTCCGCACGCAATAACACGCTGGACGGCATCAAGGTCAACGAATCGTGCGTCGTCGATTCGTGCTCGGTGTATGCCAACGGAAGCGATGGGATCAGCGCGACGTTTGCCTGCACGATCACCAATTCATCCAGCACGCTGAACCTTGAAAGCGGCATTACCTGCGGCGTCGGCAGCACGATCACCAACTGCGTTGCAAAGGAGAACGCGGTCAACGGCATCGATGTCAGCAACGCGTCGATCGTCCGCGAGAACAACTGCACCAACAACGGCGAAGCAGGGATCCGGGTCTTCGGCGCTGATTCGAGAATCGAGGGCAACAACGTCCGCCTGAGCATCCGCGGCATCGACGTCGATTCTGCAGGGAACTTCATCGCACGCAACACTGCATCTGGCAACACCACGGCCAACTACTCGCTTGTGGCAGGCAACGTGTGCTACATCGTGAACGCGAACACCGCAGGGCTGATCAACGGTTCTTCGGGCGGCGTGCAGCCAGGGAGCACGGATCCGTCTGCGAACTTCTCATACTGACCTCTTGGCTTGAATGCAGGCTACTTGGGCGCGTGCAGGCTCTTAACGGGCCTGCAACCCGTAATCACGTGCCCGGCTTGGCACCTGGAAACCACTCCGTGTGGATCTCGCCGCGCCTGCCGAAATACTGCACGCACTTGCCTGCGATCAGGACAAAGTATCCCACGCACCCTGCAGCGACTGCCTGCCTTGTAAACTCCGGATACCGGATCTCGCCGCGCTGCGACTGGCGAACCGCGGATTCCACCCCTGCAGCAGAGAATGGCTGCGCGATCTCGCCGTGCTCGACTGCGATCTGCACGATGCACGACCCGCCCGATGCTGCGTAATACGTCGTTTCATCGCACGAATAGTCCGCGTGGTACCGCTCGATGTCGTTTGCGACAAGCCGCTGGATCACCTCGCCAAAGTGAATCGCACCCTCTGCAGAGAGACGTGCACACTCTTCCACGGCCTTGACCTGCGTCTGCGTCATCTGTCCTTTGCTCATCGCGCGATCACTCCTCTGCTTCTTCCAGTTGCCATCGCTGTACGCATTCGCAGAATATTCCGCGGCAACACGCAGTATCCCAGTTGTACACCATCCAACGCACTGCGACCAGCGTATCAGCTTCCGCTCAGGCGGATGTCGTGCCGAAACACATGCACGCCATCCTCGCGACGCGTCAGCGGGACGATCACCGTCTCTGCATCAAGCGATCCACGCTTGGCATCGGTAATAAGTGGGTCGCCATCAAACCACACCGTTCGGTACATGTGGCGATGAACTGCCGCGTCGATGTGCATGTGGATATGCGCGGGTTCAGAAATATCGGGATATGGCGAGGGCTTGATCGTCGTGAAGCGGTACCAGCCGTTCTCATCGGTCACTGCGACAGCGCGAAGGCGCGGGTTGCGTCCCATGGTCTTCTCTGCATCGTGCGGCACATACAGCCCTGTCACGTCGGTCGAGTATGCGATGACCGAAGCAGCACGGAGCGGGCGGTCGTTCTCATCGAGAATCTTGCCGTAGAACTCCAGCCGTTCGCCAGGCTCGCCTGATGTGCACATCGCGACTGAAGCGACACCTGCGGGTGGTGGCGACAGGTCCTGCTCAAGTTGAGCGTTTTGCTGATCGCTTACAGACGAGAGTGCCTGCTGCGCTACGGCAGATGTACCAAGGCCACCAAGCTGCCAGACGACAAGGGCAGCGATGGTCATCGTCAGGCCGGCTGCAGTGATCGCTGCAGGAAGATATTTCATCGTCAGGCACTCCCCAGGGCTTATCGTGATCGAGATAGGACGATCGACGCTGCTCGAAAGTTCCAAAGACCCGCTGCACGCAGCGAGCAGGTGGTGCAGTTCTCGCTCAGAAGACCAATACCACGCGAACCTGCAACACGCGAGGCCGATCATTCACCGCGTGCATAGTATTTTCCGACATGAATGCCCTGCATTTCGCGGGGTGGGGAGCACGCCAGAAATCCCCCCGGACGAGAGCGCACCGTACCCGGTCACGATAAGACGGCGCGACAAGGAGTCGTGTCATGGCGTGGTTGATTCTCGTTGTTGCAGGTCTGCTCGAAGTGGGCTGGGCGATCGGCCTCAAGTACACCTACGGCTTCACGAAGCTGTGGCCGAGCGTGCTCACGATCGGCGCGATCATTGTCAGCATGTACATGCTTTCGGTCGCTGCCAAAACGCTCCCCATTGGCACTGCATACGCAGTATGGGTCGGCATCGGTGCTGCGGGGACCGCGATCCTGGGCATGGTCATTCTCAAGGAACCCGTGAACGCGGGGCGGATCGTCTTCCTGATCCTCCTCATGGTTTCCATCGCGGGCCTGAAGCTGACCGCACCGTCCACACCTCCTGCAGAGCAGGCTGCTCCGACCAACACACCGTAAGGCACGCCTGCAGGGCGTGATTCGCATGGAATGAAGATCCATCTGCACGCCGCGCTGGTCGCGGCGTGCTGTACCATGTTCACTGCATGAACAACCTCGTGATGGTTCATCTCACCGCTTTGCTTGGGCTCTCCCCGCCTGATGGCGACTGGATCTCATGGGTCGGGCTCTACATCATCGCAACGTGGACGCTGCAGGTCTGGATGATCATCACGGTCCTTCGCAGCCGCAGGTCCAACACTGCACTTGCGTGGCTGGCGGTGATCTTTTTTCATCCGATCGTAGGTGCAGTCCTGTACATGCTCCTGGGCCGCGTCCGCATCGACCCGGTGCATGCAGGGCGATATGAACGCCTCCGTGCGGAGCGTGCAGCGACTGCCTTGTGCAAGGTCGATGTCCCGGTCAGCCCGCGGCTTCAGGATATGGTGCGGCTATCTTCGTCGCTGGGCATGCTCCCGCCCACCATCGGCAACACGGTGACGCTCGCGGACGATCACGAGGTGTTTATCGCGGGGCTTGTGAAGGACATCGATCAGGCGAAGACTCGCGTATGGCTCCTCTATTTCATTCTCTGGGATGACAAGACTGGCAACAGGCTTGCGGATGCACTTCTCAGGGCGAATGCTCGCGGCGTGCAATGCAAGGTACTGGCGGATGCAGCAGGATCGCGATCGTTCTTTCGAAAGCTCGCGCCCAGGCTCAGTGCAGGGGGTGTTGATGTCCGTGCCGCGCTTCCGGTGAATCTCCTTCGCATGCTGGTTGTCCGAGCGGATCTTCGTAATCACCGCAAGCTCGCGATCATCGATGATGAGTGTGCCTGGACGGGCTCGCACAACGCGTGCGATGCGGATTACGGCGGATCCAAGCACGGCCCGTGGATCGACATCACCGCGAGGATCACGGGGCCTGCAGTGGCGCAGTATGCAGGGATCTTTGCGGAGGACTGGTACGCGGAAACCGGCAAGGACCTGACCCCCGCGACGCGGACGATCGCAGAGCCGCCTCCCCCATCGCGGTACGTTGGCAGCGGGACTGCGAGCCTCCAGATCGTCCGCTCCGGACCTGCAGGGCTGACCGACAAGCTCGAGCCGTTCTTTGTCGGGGCGATGCAGGAAGCAGAGAAGCGGATCGTGATCACCGCGCCGTACCTTGTGCCGACACATGCACTGCTGCTTGAACTGCGTGTGGCGGTACTACGCGGCGTGCGGGTGGATCTGATCGTGCCGAGGCGCGGCAATCACCCGATCGTCGAAGCTGCAGGGCGTGCGTTCTACGACGAACTCCTGGATGCAGGGGTATTCGTGCACCTCCACGGCCCGGGCCTGCTGCACAGCAAGACAATGCTCGTCGATCATTCGTTCGCGATGATCGGAACTGCAAACTTTGACATCCGGTCGCTCTCACTGAACTTTGAGCTGAACACGCTGATTTTTGACCCAGAGACGGTCGCGACGCTCACCGCGATTCATGAGCGGTACCTCGCTGCGTCGGAACATCTCTCGCCCGAAACGTGGCGTGCACGCGGGAGCGCGATGCGGCTTGCAGAGAACGTGGCGAGGCTGTTCAGCCCGCTCTTGTGACGGCAAGCCGAAAGACTTGCTCGATCAGCGGGCGGGCAGCAATTGCAGATGAGACCCGAGCGATCCCTGCGATAACACTGATAGCGGTTGGTGCTGGAGTATCGCTCTGCATGGCTATGGTTGCACGTCATCGGGGAGGCCACCATGCATCACCGCTTCGCGTTCAAATCTCTTGCTCGTTCTGTCGCTGCATCCATCATTTCAGGAGCCGCTCTCCAAGGCTGCGACAGCGGCGCGATCACTGGGCCGCCACAGGAGCCCGTCGGCAAAGCGGTGTGCGCTGCATGTGACATGACCGTTCGCGAGGATCGATACTCTGCAGGCGCGGTGGTGAAGGAAAAGGATGCACGTCTCCATCTTTCCTTCGACGACATCGGCTGCCTGCTTGACCACGAGCGAGAGCACAAGGAACTCAAGTACGCAGAGTGGTATGTTCGCGATGCTTCCAATGGTGAATGGCTCGACGCGACGAAAGCCAGCTTTGTGCTTTCGGACATGATCCCGACGCCGATGGGTTCGGGCATCGCTGCGTATGCGACGAAAGATGCTGCACAAGCGCAGGCAGTGAAGGTCAACGCAGCGGTGCAGACGCTTGCAGAGCTTCGCGTATCTCGGCAGAAGTGGATGGAAGCAAAGTACGGGAAGCCGGGCGGGCAGTAAGCAGACTTCAGACAGCGGGCGGCGGACTGCACAACAAAGACACGAGCAGCACGTGTCTGCGGGCATGCATTGACACCGTCACGCGATTCGGACCGAACTTTCCCATGCACGGACGACCTTGGGTGCTTCGAGCATCGGCACACGGAGACCGCGAAGATCGATCACGACCGGTGATGCATAACTGCGCACGCCCAGGGCGGATGCGTACTCGACAAGATCGAGCTTGCCATTGGCGGAGCCTGCAGGGACACGTGCACCAGCCTGCGTATCGCTGAGCCGGGCCTGCACAGGTGCGTGCGGCATGCGCGTCAGCACGTCAAAGACATCTTCGCCTGCAGCAAGCATCGCTGCAGGGTCGATGCCCGGGCCGATCGTCCCTGCTTGCACCGTCGGTTCAGGACGTGCATGATCCGCGACGATCACGCCGCCCTTGGCTGCAGAGGCAGCGATCTGCGTCAGAACGTCCTGCCCAAGACCTTTTGGAAGCTCGACGGCAACCGCGAGCGCGGCGGGCGCAGTGACCAGCGTCTGGAGTTCTGCAGCAAGCTCGATCGCGCCGACAAGGGCGGAGACTGCACGATCGACCGTGTCGTTCTGCACAAAGTGCCGGGGTGGAATGAACAGGTCGATCCCACTCAGGCCCAGTTCATCCCTGCGGATCGTCGAGGCAAGATCGCGACGTGCAGAGCGGTCAAGCTCACGCGGGCGGACGCCGGGCATGGTCGCATCAAGCTGAAGCCAGCGAAGGCCAAGCCCTGCAGCCCACTTGAAAAGCACGCGTGCATCCCGCGTGCCATCTGGCCCCGCGACACCCGACAGTGAAACTCCCAGCGATAACGGCCCGTCCATATACCTGTTGTATGCACGCCCGGGGAAGTGTGCTTCCGCAGGCACGTTGGCAAGAGCGCCGGGCCAATGGCCGAGACGGGATACCGTTCCCGCGTGGCAAAGAAGGCTTCCAAGCAAGTCCGCCCTGCATCGACCGCTGCGGCGAAGAAGAAGACTTCGCGCACGCGTTCATCGCCCAAGAGTTCTGCATCCGCGGGAGATGCAGCCCGCATCGCCCACGCCCGTCGCCTTGCAGACGCGCTCGAGAAGCTCTACCCCGATGCACACTGCGAGCTTGATTTCAAAACGCCGCACGAGCTTCTGGTCGCCACGATCCTCTCTGCTCAGGCGACCGACGTGGGCGTGAACAAGGCGACCCCTGCTCTCTTTGCGAAGTTCCCCACCCCTGCAGCGTTTGCAGGAGCGACGCCCGAGGCCATCGAGCCCTGGATCAAGTCGATCGGCCTGTATCGCAACAAGGCCAAGGCGATCCACGAGTCGATGCGTGCAGTGGTTGAGCGGTTCAATGGTGAAATCCCCCGGACGATGGATGAACTCCTGACGCTTCGCGGCGTGGCACGCAAGACGGCCAACGTCGTACTTTCCAACGCCTTTGGCATCAACGTCGGCTTTGTCGTCGATACGCACGTGGAGCGACTGTCCAAGCGTTTCGGATTGGTCGATCAGGCCGCCAACGTCGCGAAGATCGAGCGCGAGCTGATGCACCTGTTTCCGCAGGACCTGTGGGGAAAGCTCTCCCACCAGCTCATCTGGCACGGCCGCCGTGCGTGCAAGGCCCGGGGATCGACCTGTGATTCCAACCCGGTCTGCGCACAGTTCGGACCTCAAGGTCCCGAGGGAGTTACTAAAGCCTCCTGCGAAGGCGAGCGGGTCGTTATCACCCTCCAAGGCAGGCCCGTGACGCCTGGAAAACACCCCGGAACGTCAACAAATTCCCGCACGTAAAGCAACCACTTGGAAGTAGCCGACGGATCTGTTAGGTTGTTGAGTCGGCCTCGAGGGGAATGTGCGGGCGGTTCCGTCCGTTCATCACATCTGCTTCGTTCCATCGCCCCCGGTGCCGCTGCCCACATAACAGCCCGTCCGGGAAGCAGTGCACGACCGCACAATCGGTCGATTGCATCGCTGAGACCGTTCTCGAACCTGTGGAAGGAATCGTCATGACCGATCACCGCTCTCGTTCCTGGACCCGTGCAGCAGCGGGCCTCGCACTGGCAGTCTTTGCAGCCTCGGGCCATGCAGCCAGCACCTCGGACCAGACCTCCTGGACCGGCACGCTCCTGACCCGCACGAATGCACAAGTTCCCAATGGCTTCACCGCCCTTGCCAAGAACCCCATCGCTGCACACGAGCTCAAGACGGTGACCGAGGGCATCCTGACCGACCTTCCGCTCTCCGCACAGCTCTCGGTCGATGTCTCGCTGACCCGCATCGAGGTCTTCACCGACGACGCCAAGCTCGTCGAAGTGAGCGATGAAGGTGAGCGCGAGCTTCCCCGCCCTGACGTCTCGAATTTCAGCGGCACCGTCCTGGGCCACGAAGATTCGCACGTTTTCCTCTCGGTTCACGACAACTGGGTCTACGGCTACGCAACCGTCGACAACAAGATGTACATCATCTCGACGGGCTCCGCGACCGACCCCCAGCCTCCCGTTGTCTACGCGCCCGATGAGATCTCCGCGGACGATCTTGCCATCGTCATCCCCAACTGCCAGGTCGGCCCCGAGCACGTGATCAAGGAAGCAACGTCACGCCCCATTGGCGACGACTTCTCGACCCGTGCAGGGCCCTGCAGGGTCGCCAAGGTCGCCTGGGACTCTGACTACGAACTCGCCCAGCGATTCGGTGCAAACGGCGAGCTGACGACCGCGTACATCACGCTCGTCAACGCTGCAATGACCGACATCTACCTCCGCGACGTCAACACCCGCATCGTGACGCCCTACGTCCGCGTCTTTACGACCGCCAACGACCCCTGGACCGCGACCGATTCGGGCGGCCGTCTCAACGAGTTCCGCACGCACTGGATCTCGAAGATGCTCGGCGTCTCTCGCAACCTCGCCCACCACCTTTCGGGCGCGGGGCTTGGCGGCGGCGTGGCGTGGGTCGGCGTGGTCTGCAATTCGCAGTGGGGCTACGCAGTGTCGGGCAACCTCAGTGGTTCGTTCCCCTACCCGCTCCAGGACAACCGCGGCATCAACTGGGATCCCTACGTCGTCGCCCACGAAATGGGCCACAACTTCGGCACCGGCCACACCCACGATTCCTACACGCCCCCGATCGACAACTGCGGCAACGGTAACTGCTCCGGTGCCTTTGCGATCGGCACCATCATGTCCTACTGCCACCTCTGCACAGGCGGCGTTCAGAACATCAAGATGCGGTTCCACCCCCGCTGCATCGACCGCATCCTCGTCTATCTCCAGGACGAGGCAATCTGCGAACTCTCAGACCCTGCCAAGTTCTCCAAGCAGCCCACGAGCGTGAACACCACCATCGGCGTGACCGCCAAGTTCACGACTGCAGTCTCGGGCCACGGCTTCCTTCAGTTCCAGTGGGTGCGCAACGGTCAGGATCTTGCAGGTGCCAACACCCAGAACCTCACCATCAACAGCGTGGCCCTCAGCGACGTCGGCGAGTATCAGCTCCGCGTCTCCAACGAGTGCACGACGATCTTCAGCAACACCGTCACCCTGACCGTGCCCTGCCCGTCTGATTTCGACGGCTCGGGCTTCGTCGACACCGAGGACTTTGACGCCTTTGTCGTCAAGTTCATCGAAGGCGATGAAGCAGCGGACTTTGACAACTCCGGCTTTGTCGACACCGAAGACTACGACGCGTTCGTCCAGGCCTTCGAATCTGGCTGCTGATCGATCTGGCAGTTGAAAATCCCAATGCAGACCAAACCTCCGGCGATCGTCACCGGAGGTTTTTTCATGGCCTCATCGATTCATCGACTGCATCACTGGTGTGCTGCGTGCTCGCGATGCGGAGCGTTGCCCGGAGCTGGAGGATTCGAACCGCTGCCCTGCGCACCGCCCTGTGTATCTGGCTGGGCGTTCTTCGCTCCAGCGTTCGTTGCACCATCCGATGCAGCCCCTGCAGGGTTGATCGGGCACACGATCTCCCCATCCAGCGGCTTCACCAGCCGGAGCTTCTCCAGGGCCTTGCGCTCCCACCGGAGCATCCACACCGTGTGGAGAATCCGTGTCAGGATGATGCCCGCGATCAAACCCACTGCAGAGGCGAGCTCTCGCGCCCACCCTGCATGCAAAAGGGCGTACAGCGTGCCGAAGGCGACCGTGTAGAGCAGCGGCGACAGGATCGCACGCTGCATCTGCACCACCCCTGCATCGCGCAGGAAACTCATCTGCCGGTACGCCTGATCGACCTGCGAAAGCCGCCTGACGCCGGGGCGATGATTCGCCAACCAGTGGAGACCGAAGTAGATCGAAACGTCCGAAACCAGGTCCGCGACAAACGTGATGAGCGTGATCAGGAAGCGATCGTTGTCGTCGACACCAATGTGGCGCGAAAGATGAACGACCAGGACCGTCGGCCCGAGCGCAAGAATGCCCGCGGCGATCACGTTCACATTGACGTTGACGATTCGGTGGTTGTAGAGCTGGAGCAGACGCCGCATCCGATTCGATGGTAGGTCCCTGGAGGCACCGAGCCCGGGCTACCCAGCCCTCCCACGCCTGGCGGTCCCCTTGGCCTGCGATTCTGCATCCCCAAGCCGCTTTGCTGCAGTTCGCACCGCAGCTGCACTCACGTCAAAGCCGATCGCGCTCCGCCCCGACTTGACTGCAGCGACCAGCGTCGTCCCGCTCCCGCAGCAGGGGTCGAGGACCCTTCCCGCCGGGGGTGTAAACGCACCCACCAGGAGCGTGAGGAGTTCCAAGGGCTTTTGCGTCGGATACCCCGTCCGCTCCGCAGCCATGTTGTTCAGCGAGGGGATATCCAGGACGTCGGTCGCTTTTTTCATCTGCCCCCGGAGCCGCTGGCTGGTCGCAGGGATCATCGGCGGCTTGAAGTAGTAGCGAGCAGGGTCTATCGCGTAGATGAGGATGTCGTCGTGCTTCCTCGCAAACCTTCTCGGCGACGAGCCGCCCAGCCCGTAGCTCCAGATCAGATGATTGACAAAGTGATCCTCGCCCAGCACGTCGTCCAGCATCACGCGGACGCGATGGCTCGTCCTCTGGTCGCAGTGAATCGCGATCGTGCCCGTCGCTCGCATCGCGGGGATCGTCAAAGACACGCGTTCTTCAAGCCATGCCACGTATGCAGCGGTCGTTGGCCAGGAATCCTTGTACGACGCCCTGACCTTGCGGCCCGCTCGCCCTGCTGCAGGTGGCGTTTCCTGTGACTTACCCGTGTTGAACGGCGGATCGACGTACAGAAAATCAATCGACGCACGATCCAGCTTTGCTGCACACGCCAGCCAGTCGCCCCGTAACACCTGAACCAGCTTTTCATCCATCAGCGTCCACCCGCCACGACCGACATCGCAGATTTCACGAGCCTTCCCACTGCACGTGGGATCATCGCGATCGGCCTCGGCAGCTTTGCCATCACCTTGTGCCATGCACGGTGCATCCGCACCACTGCATACGACTCGTAATGCTCCCGCACCCGTTGTTCCACTTCGCCCACCGACGCTTTCGTGCTCGCCGCCTGCGCCTCAAGCATCGCGATCTGCCGTCCCGCCTCCTCAAGCTTCGGATACAGCCCCTGCAGATACAAGAGCGGGATTGGCATCAGCGATTCATCCAGCCAGTTGCAGTCATACCGCCGGAGCATGCCGTTCGAGAGCTTCACCAGTTCGATCGCATGCTTTTCATACGACGCTCGATGCCGATCGATGATCTTCGCAAACGTCTCGTCATGCGTCTGGACTGCACGCATCACCATCGTGTCTGCACTGTGCCTTCTCCAGAAAAATAAGGGCTCGCGAACCCTCGCCCCGCGATACCCGCGCTCTGAGAGCTTCAGCCACAGGTCCCAGTCCTCGTAGTTGCCGCCCAGCGATTCATCAAAGCCCCCCACTTCTTCAAAGCACGATCTCCGAAGGAGCGTAGTGATCGGATGGAGATTTGTGACCAGGAGGAGCATCGGGTCCCATGCAGGGACTTTCCAGGTGCCGTGTGCCTGGTCGGTCAGGACCTCTTGGCAGTATGCGTGCGACACCTTGAAGCCTTGCTGCTCATCATCTGCGATCGCTGCGTGGAGCTTCTGGACAAATGTGGGATCGAGCGTGTCGTCCGCATCGAGGAAAACCACAAACTCGGTGGTCGCGAGCTTCACGCCCGCGTTCCTCGCTGCACCCGGCCCTCGATTTGCCTGATGAACCACCTTCACCCGCTCCGACGCCAGCCCATCGCACACCAGGGGGGTGGTTCCGTCGGTGGAACCGTCGTCGACGATCACGATCCGAACATCCGCCCCGACCTGCCCAAGTGCAGACGCGACCGCCTCTCCGACAAACCTGCCGTAGTTGAAGCACGGGATCACGAAGGTGACTGGGATCGCTGTCGCCACGCCCTCACTGTACCGTCCGTTTCCCCATCCCGACACCAACCGTACAGGCCCATCCCGGACAAACCCATCGATCTATGCTTTACCCCCCATGAACATCAGCATTGCCTGGCTCAACAAGTACCTCTCCCCCGCCAACGTGACGGCTGACGAAGCCGAGCAGGTCCTGATGCACGTGGGTTTTCCCATCGAAACCCGTGAAACGCTGCCAAACGGCGACATCCGGCTCGATGTCGAGATCACCAGCAACCGCGGCGACTGTCTCTCCCACGTCGGCCTCGCCCGCGAGGTCTCCGCCAAGACCGGTCGCAAGCTCCTGATGCCTGCTGCAGATCTTCCTGCACCCGCGCCCGCCGCAGGACGTGCAGCAGATCTGATCAAGCTCGAGAACACCCGCCCTGACCTCTGCCCCCTCTTCACCATCCGCATCCTCCGCGGCGTGAAGATCGGCCCGAGCCCTGCGTGGCTCAAGGACGCCCTCGAAGCAGTCGGCCAGCGCTCGATCAGCAACGTCGTCGACGCGACCAACTTCGTGAACTTTGAGCTTGGCAACCCCAGCCACGCCTTCGACATGGGCAAGCTCGGCGGCGGCAAGATCGTCGTGCGCATGGCAAACGCAGGTGAGAAGCTGACAACCCTCGACGGCAAGGCTCGCGAGCTTGCTGCAGACGACTTTGTTGTCGCCGATGCACAGCGTCCGCAGGGCTTCGCGGGCGTCATGGGCGGGCACGACGCGGAAGTTTCGAACGCGACCGTCGATCTGGTTCTTGAAGTTGCCACGTGGGCACCGGTCGCGGTCCGCAAGTCTGCTCGTCGCCACGGCCTCAGGACCGACGCGAGCTACCGCTATGAACGCATCGTCGATGCACGCTCGCTTGATTTCGCGTCCCGCAGGCTCGCGGCGATCATTCTTGAGATCGCGGGCGGCCAGCTTTGCGAGGGTGTCGTCACTGCAGGGAACCCGTTGCCCACGACGAATCCGATTGCGCTGCGTCCCTCGCGTGTGTCATCGCTCCTTGGCGTGCCCGTGCAGGCAGATGAAATCGCCAGGATCATGCAGGGGCTTTCGATCGAGGTCGGGCCGATCGGCCGCGGCGGCGAATCGCTCTCGTGCACGCCTCCCCACTGGCGTCCTGACCTCACCCGCGAGGTCGATCTGATCGAGGAAGTCGCTCGCGTGCGCGGGCTTGACCAGATCCCCGTGACGCCCAAGGTCGCGGTCGCGATCCGCCCGCCCCAGAACGCAGAGCGTGCCCAGCGCGAGCTCACCCAGCTTCTTGCAGGCATGGGCTTCTTCGAGACCGTCACGTTCAGCTTCGTTCGCCCGACGCAGGCAGAGGAATTCCTGGCACCGGGCACCGCGACGATCGGCGTCGACGATGACCGGAGAGGCGCGGAGCCCACGCTCCGCCCGAGCCTTGTGCCGAGCCTGCTTGCGTGTCGCCGCAAGAACCAGGATGGTGCAGTGAACGTCCCCGGTGGCGTTCGCCTCTTTGAGATCGCCTCGACCTTCGCCCAGCAGGCCCCTGCACCCGCGATTGCCCAGGTCAAGCTCCCCACGCCCGCTCGCGCGGAGGTGATCCAGCAGCGCACGCTGGCGCTCCTCATGGATATCGCAGGCGCGACGCCCGGCAAGCGATCCTTTGACGATCTTCAAAACGGCCTTCGCAACCTGCGCGGCGTGATCGAGTCTGCCATCCGCGCCATGACCGGTGCTGCAGCGACGATCACCGTCCGAACCGTGCCAGGCGGATTTGCAGCCGCGCAGGGCGATGCATGGGCCGATGTCCTGGTCAACGACGTTCGCGTCGGTTCGTTCGGGCTGATCTCCCCTGCCACCATCGCGCAGTATGGGCTTGAGACGCCGGTCGCGGTCGCGGAACTCGCGCTCGATCCGCTGCTTGCCTACTTCCCGCCCAAGGCCAAGGTCTCGACGCTCCCTGAGTTCCCTGCAGTCGAGCGCGACCTGACCCTCATCGTCGGCGAGGAGACTCGCTGGGATGCAGTCGAGTCGCTGGTCGCTTCCGCGAAGCTCGATCGCTTTGAGCGTCTTGCATACGTCGGCGCATACCGCGGCAAGCAGCTTGGAGCAGGGAAGAAGTCCCTGACCATGCGGCTGTGGTTCCGCGACCCTGCACGGACGCTCCGTCGCGAGGAAGTCGACCCGCAGATCGAATCGCTCATCGGGCTTGCAAAGTCGGGGCTGAAGGCGGAAGTCAGGACAGCGTGAGTTCCTGTACCGATCTCACGCAGCGGCGAGAAGCCAGATGCAAGCAGATCAGAGTTCTTCGTTCAGGGCTGCGTCGATCGCCTCGGACATCTGCTGCTCGTGCTCTGCTGCACGGGTCGATGTGAATCCCACGCCGCTCCACACGATCTCCCCTGCACGGTTGATGATGTAGAACGTCGGCCACCCACGCACGCGATACTCGCTTGCGATCTGGTCTGCACCAAGCACCAGCCCGTAGGTGTACCCGTTGTCCGCCATGAACTTCTTTGGATCTGCCTTGGCGTCGCGTTCCCAATTGATGCCTATCACCACGACGTCCTTGTCCTTGTACTTCTCATGAATCCGCTGGATCGAAGGCATCGCGGCCCTGCACGGCGGGCACCACGAACCCCAGAAGTCCATCACCACGACCTTCCCTGCATAGTCCTTGAGATTGACCTGCTTGCCGTCCGCGTTGATGAGCGACCACGCGGGCGCGGGCGTGCCCTTGATCAATCCGCCGCTCTCGGTCGATCTTGGAATCGGAGCAGTTCCGCCCTGCGCGGTTTTGAGGTCCTGCTTTGGCTCATCCTTCTTGACGACGACCGTCGATGCAAAGCGAACGGTGTAACCATCGGGGACGTCGATCACGAACGTGCTGTCGGCGATCGCCGCGCTTGTGCGCACCTTGCTGAACGTCGCGACCGACCGGACCGTGAACACGTACGGCTCCTGGTTCTTGCCCCGTGCAGGTCGCTCGAGTTCCTCGATCCTGCGCGGAAGATGATCGCTGGTCGCGAGGTACAGCTTGCGTGCAGTGGTGCCCTGATCGACAAACAGGACTTCGCAGTCCGTGCCATCAATCACGGCCTTGCCGAGCGATTCGACCTTGGCACCCTCGCCATACCCCTTGGGGTCGATCGCGGAGATCGGAAAGATACCCAGTGCGCCCTGATGGATCAGGAATTCGCGCACACCCCCTGCATCCCTGACGTTCTTCTCAAAGATCGTCTCGTCCTTCTTGCTCACAGACCGCAGCGCAAAGCCATCGCAGGCGATGTGGACCGGCTCGTGATCCTCACCCTTTGAGCGCTCACCGAAGTACATCTTCCAGCCCAGCGTGGGCTCGTCCCCTTCCTGGGCGATGACCCGCTTGAGCATCACTTCGCCTTCAAGGATCCGTGCCTCGCCGGGCTCGTCGGCCGCGGTCACCAGCCGAACCTCATATGCGAGGTTTGTGGTCTTCTTCATGGCCTCGTCCGCGGCCTTGAGGGTCTCTTGCGGGCCCGGATAACGCATAACTCCGGGGAGACCTAGAACTGACGTTAATACGAGGGCGGCAAGTGTGTTCACGTCATGCCTCCGTGCCGGTGTAAATACGAGTCTTTAACGCCCGGAAGTGTACCAGATTCGACAGCGTGTTCGGCTCTGGTACGTTGACGCGGCACATCATGCCCGATGCACCCTCGGAGATTTCCGGAATCGCTCGGGCGTGCACCCCATTTACGTAAGTCCATGCTGGATAGGTGTCCCCCAACGCCGATCTTCCTCAAGAGCGTTTTTCCGGAGAACGTGTTGGGATTGATGCGGAACCAACTTGGAGAATCCGACCTCCGCGAGCTTGATGACTACCTGGACCAGCGTGTGGTGGGGATGGGTCTGAAGAGTCATACAAGCGTGGTGAACAGGATTCTCGAACTGAACCAAAGCCCCAGCGCGGGGTTCTCGGATTACGCACGAATCATCAAGACCGATGCAGGGCTTTCGGGGAAACTTCTCAAGCTCTCCAACTCTGCCTTCTACGCGCAGCGGCACCCGGTCACGAGCCTTGACCGTGCGTGCGTGCTCCTGGGCAACGAGCGGCTCAAGTCGTTCAGCCTCGGGTATTACCTCAGCAATTCCGCTGCAGACAAGTCGTGCGACTTCTCCAAGCGGAGCTGGGGCGAAGCAGTCTTCCGTGCGTGCCTCGCCTCCGAGCTTGCACGCGAGTACTGCCCGGTCCACGTCGTCGAGGCGTTTGTCGTGGGCCTCATGATGGATTCAGGCCTGGGGCTGATGTCCAGGCTCCTTCCCGGCGCGTACCAGATCGTCAGTGATGCGAACCTCCCGCCGCGCGAACTCTTTGAGCGAGAGTACGAGCAGCTTGAGTTCACGCACATCGACGTGATTCGTGCGTTGATCCGGCAGTGGCAGCTTCCACCGCTCCTTGCAGGTCCGATCCAGAACCATCATGCGTTGCCGGAATCGGGTTCGCCCAAGGATGCGGCAGGGAAGCTTCACCGCATTGCCTACGTGGTCGGTCAGACCGATTGTCGGGGCGAACTGAGCGCGGAGGAGTGCAAGCCCTCGCTCCCTGCACGCTGCAGCGACATCCTCGGCCTCCCGCCCGAAGAGCTTGCAATCGCGGTAGACCGAGCAGCGCACGAGTACGCAGCGGCGATAGACCTCTTCAGCGGGGTCGCGAAGAAGGTCCCAAGTCCCGACGCACTTGCCCAGCGCGTGCGTCACCAGCTTGCAGAGACGATCGACTCGATGATCGAGCGCGGCGGCGGTGCAGGCGCGACGGTCGTCGAGCGTTTCCACCAGAACGGAACGCTCCTTGAGCTTCGCCAGACGGGGAGCGATTCGTGGATCGTCTATCTTTGCGATGACAGCGGCGGGCATCTCGCGCAGGCGACGTTCAAGCAGTCGCATATCCAGATCCGGCTCTTGCGAGAGTCGCTGGGGCTGACGATCGAGGAGGATCCGCTCTTGAACTCACTTCTTCAGCGAGTTTCAGGCAAGGCAGCGTGATTTGACGTGCTGGGCGATCGTCTCAGGTCGCCTGCTGGGTGTTCACCGAGATCGACAGCGGCACGGGCTTTCGCCCGCGGATGGCTTCATTGCCGAGCTGGCCGCACGCACCCATCATTCTCCTGCCCTTGGTCCTGCGTCGCTTGGCGTAGATGTCAAGGTCGATGAGCTGGCCCAGGAAGCGATCAACGCTTTCCTCGGTCGGTGCAGGCCAGGGAGAGCTGCGGCGCGGGTTATACGGGATGACGTTGAGCATCACGCGGGGGGACTTGATCCCCTGCTGCTTCTTGTAATGCTCATCGATCGGGCGGACGAGATCAGCGATCTGTCTTGCGTTGATCTCGGCGTCGTTCACGCCGGGGATCAGGACGTACTCAAGGCACAGCTTGCCGCCGCCATAGACCGGCCAATCGATCAGGACCTTCTGAAGATCCGCGAGCGGCATCGCCTTGTTGATGGGCATGATGCTCGAGCGGAGCGAGTCTTCCGCTGCATTGATCGACACGGCGAGGTTCAAGCGGTGCCAGCCGGTCTCGTGGAGCTTCTCGCGGAAGCGAGCAAGACCGTCGAGCCTGCCCACGGTCGAGATCGTGATCTTGCTGACGGGCACTGCAGCACCGTTGTGATCCTTCAAGACCTTGATCGCTGCAAAGACGTTGTCGTAGTTGTCGAGCGGCTCGCCCATGCCCATGAAGACGATGTTGGAAGGGCGCGTGCCAAGAAGGTGGGTCGCGGTGTACCACTGGCCGACGATCTCGCCGGGCGTCAGCGAGCGGATGAGGCCCATCTGGGCGGTCTCGCAAAAGCCGCATCCCATCGCGCAGCCGACCTGGCTGGAGAGGCAGAGCGTGTGCGTCGGTCGACCGGTCCTGCCGACCATCGGGATCAGGACGGACTCGGTTTCGAGGTGCGGGAACTGGCTCAGGCGGCTCTGGGCTGACGCATTCGTAGTGACCTTCCAGTGTTCTGCATCGTGCGGGAGGGAAGGGATGCGCTGTGCAAACTTGAGGACTTCACCCTCTGGCGACTCCTCCCGGAGTTCACGGACAATGGGTCCGGGCGTGAAAGCTTCAAGATTGAGCGCACTGCCCGTGCGATAGAAGGCGCGGTACCGCTGCATGGACTTGTCGTTTGACCAGCCCTCAATAGCCATACGTGCCGCAAAGTCCTCTGAATCAAGGCAAAAGGGATCTGCAGGGAGATTTCCCTGCGCCGTCATCTGGCTCGTATTGAGAGAATCCGCAACGTCGGACATGCAGATCAATAGTATGAGGGGCGTCGTCTGGCGGATGGGATCACGACCGGAAGGGCGGCGACGGCCAGCAACATGTAACGTTCCGTTTAGAAATGTAACGCCAGACGGAATTTTTGAACTCGCCAAAAGGGGCTTTTCAGCAGGCGTCCGGTCTGGTATGTTTCGGGATCCGGTCGTGGATGACCGGTGCACTTGTTCGTGGCTTCCGCTGGCCGGTTCTCGGTCGCGGCTCACTATCGGAGATCCGAAAGTGTCTATCGGAAACCAGCTCCTGGGATTTCAAGGCGGCGCAAGGACTCGCCGCAGCTATCCCGCGTTCACGCTCATCGAGCTTCTGGTCGTCATCGCGATCATCGCGATCCTGATCGGCATCCTGCTGCCTGCTCTGGGCAAGGCCCGCAAGGCCAGCCAGGCGGCGGTCTGCATGGCGAATAACAAATCGCTCGTGCAGGTTGGGCACTTCTACGCCAACGACAACAAGAGCCAGCTCTGGATGGAGTCGTACATCAACAAGGACGATCTTACTCGTCCATACCAGACCTGGTGCAGGATCAACACCAAGCGTGATGTCAATGACTGGTCCGTCTGCGAGCCCGGTCTTGTGTACGGGTACATGGACAACAACGCCAAGATCACCGAGTGCCCGCTGAACAAGCGTCGAGGTGGCGACGGCAACAGCAACAACGAGAACAAGACTGGCCCGAAGAAGGGCAAGGATCTTTTCAACAGCGACAAGCGGCTTGACTTTGATTACTGCATGATCAGCGGTGCGGGTGGTGCGAACCTCGGCCTTGAAATCCAGGTCGGGTATGTTGCTCCCAGCGTCAGCTCAGGCATCAAGCTCACCGCAGGGCAGTCCGCGCAGATCACTCGCCTCCGCAATCTTCCTATCTTCGTTGAAGAGAGCAACTACTGGTATCACGACTCCAAGAGTGGCAAGCACCATGACGGCCTGTGGGGCAACGAGGACCAGGTCTCGATGCGTCACGACAAGGGCGGCATGCTCGCCATGTGGGATGGAAGCGTTGACATTTTCAAGGCGCCCAATGCGGATGAGATTCTTCGCGAGCCCACGAAGGACTTTGAGTCCAACGATCTCTACGTGAGCAGGAGCGGCAGGAACGGCACTTGGTTCCGCCTGTACTCTGGCGCTGCACAGTACGGCTGGGTCAACGCACCGAAGTAAACGATCTTGATTCAGGCTCGATGCCCGAGCCTCACATCCCGATATTCACCACCACCGCCGCGGCCACAACCGCGGCGGTTTCAATTCGCATCACGTGTGGTCCGAACGAAGCGACCAGGACCCCCGCTGCACGTGCAGCTGAAAGCTCGCGCTCCGACCATCCGCCTTCGGGGCCTATCAGCAGCAGGATGGAGGTCGCGGTACGAAGACTCGCCTCTGATGCAAAGAGCTGGTGGACCTGAATGCCCGAATCATCCGCAAGGATGACGGGGTTGCCCGCGACGGATTCCAACACTTTGTCAAACTCAACGCCATCCTCGAGCATCAGAGCCCAGGGTCTCCCTGACTGCTTGGAGGCTTCCTGCGTGACCCGCATGAGCCTCGCGAGCTTGCCTTCGCGGGGGTCGACCACTGCACGCTCGCAGGCAAGGGGAGCCCAGCTCGCCGCACCTGCCTGGACAAGCCCATCGACCATCTGTTCAAGGCGGTCTCCCTTGGGTACTGCAGTCAGGACATGGAGGGCGACGCGGGGCCGCTGTGCCTCGGTGATCTGCGTGATCGTGCAGGCCATTTCCCAGCCGTGCCGAGCGGTCTTGCGAGTTTCATCTATGCGTCCCAGACCAACACGGCCCCTGCCATTGAGGAACTGGACGGTGTCCCCTGCTTCCAGGCGTTTTACCCGGATGGCGTGCTGGGCCTCCTCCCCGCTCACCACCAGGGGTGCACCGAGCTGGTCCGGAAACTCGTCGAGCCATATGCGGTGTAACGACATGGAGGTTTGTAGGACCTGACCCGTCTGGTTGGGGTGTGATACCCTCTGCCGCCCTTGAATATCGTCCCCTTCTTCGGACGATGGTGCTTGGTGGAGGCCATGCACAGCCATATCTTGCGTGGGCCTTGCTGCTGCCGACCGACGACCGAATAACCCAGACATGGGCGAACCTGCGACTCATCTCCCTGCACAGTCCTCGGCCGATACCTCGGCCGACGATCTTGCCGCGCAGATCGAGGCGCTTCTGGGAGGTGGGGAGCTTGAGGCTGCACTGGCGCCCAAGCAGCCGCCCAAGGCCAAGGCAGTTGAAAAGCCTGCAGAGCCAACGCCCGCGGTGACCGAAGCAGGAGCCAAGGAGCCTGCAGCGAAGGCTGCAGATGGCGAGGAATCGCTGACGCAGGACGAACTGGGGAGCGCGATCGAGCAGATGCTCCAGAGCGCGGTGGCCAAGGTCGACCAGATCCAGGCACAGACCGACGCGATGGTCGAGGTCGCTGCCGCGGAGGCCCTGGCCGCTGCGAAAGCAGGGAGCGAGGCCAAGGCAGTCGATCCTGCAGACGCGAAAAAACAGGTCGAGAGCACAAATACAGATTCGACTGCTGCAGCGGTTCCTGATGCAGCTGTGTCTGCGTCGTTTGAGGACGAACTGACCGCGCTTGCAGAGCAGTTGACTGCAGAGTTCAAGAACCAGTCTGAGACGCTCAACGCCAAGGCGGACGTTGCGGAAAAGGCACCTGCACCAGAGGCAGTGAAGCCTGGAGTGGTGCAGGAGCAGGTGGTTGAAGCTACGAAGGTGGAAGCATCGTCTTCGGCAGCGATGTCTGCGGAACGTGTGCAGACGGCGGCGAAGGTAGCGGAAACGGCGGCTGCGTCTGTGCCTGCTGCAGTCGCAGCGGCGGTCCCTGCAGTGCCGCACGCGGTTCAGCCTTTGGTGCATACGGATGAACATGCAGCGGTGGTCATTGAAGCACCGCCTGCTCCGAAGAAGCCTCGCAAGCCGATCGGCCCGATCATCCGTGGCATGGTGGGTAAGGCGCTGAGCCCGATCGGCGCTGCTTCAGGTGCGACAGGGCGCGCGCTGGGCAAGCCGCTTTCGATGCAAAAGCCGATGATCCGCGACTCTGCAGGGTGGATCGCGGTGGTGACGATCTTCATGGCGGGGTGCATGTGGGCTGCAGTGCTCCTGCGCGATCCCAAGCCGTACGTTCCTGCGATCGCGCCGATGACGCTGGTTGAAGAAGGCGGCGGCGGGCATGGCGGGGGCGGCGGTGGACACGGTGACAAGAAGGCTGCAGGTGGGCACGGAGAGAAGAAGCCCGCTGCAGGTGGTGGCCATGGCGAAGCCAAGAAGGCAGATGGCGGGCACGGACCTGCAGCAAGCCCGATCGTGAAGCGCGAGCCGCTTATACAGCGTGGTCCGCCCGGTGCGAAGAAGCCTGCACCCAAGCCTGCGAGCGGCGGCGGCGGGCACTAAGAACATCTCGTGCTGATGACTCAGCGATCAGCACTGCGACCACACCCGTAGCGCTGCGTGCAGCCGATTGGTTCTGCAGGCATCTTTCAAGCACCGTTGGTCGCAAGATCGATCACGACCTTCTCGATGCCTTCGACGACGCGCGACATGCGCTCGTAGTCGAGCGTGCCTGGCGTGTCGCTGGCTTCGTGGTAGTTGGCGTTGCGGAATGGTGCAGTGCCGGTGACCATCACGCCCTTGTAGCCGTGCTGCCAGAACGCCCAGTGATCAGACCAGCCGATGCCGGGGATGCGATCGGGTGCAGCCGCGCCTTCGCACGGGAACTGCATCTGCTCGCGGAAGCTGGCGACGGTTCGATGCACGAGTGCGCGTGAGCCAAGGTTGCCGACGATCGCGATGAAGTCGCCGGTGGTTGGATAGAAGTAGCCCAATGGCCAGGGGTAGTCCTGCGAGCCTGGCTTGGTGCTGAAGTAGCCGATGCACTCGAGGCTGAGCATGGCGATGATGTTGTCGCCATCTTCGCGTGCCTTCTTGGCGTAGATCAGGCTACCCATGTCGCTGGTCATGAATGCAGGGGGCTCTTCGTTGACAAAGAGAACCAGGCGGACGGTGCGGGAGAGTTTCCAGCTCGATGCACGGCGGGCGAGTTCGAGAACTCCTGCGACGCCGGATGCGTTGTCGTCTGCACCTGGGGTTCCGTGGTACGAGTCGTAGTGGGCGCCGACGAGAACGATCTCATTGGCAAGCACGGGGTCGGTGCCGGTGATCACAATCTCGAGATTTGGCGATGCAGCACCGCGCGTGGGGAAGCTGTGGTCGTGCACAGGGTGGCCCATGGATTCGAGCGATGACTTGAGCCAGAGTGCAGTCTGGGCGAGTTCCCTCGCGTTGTAGGTGCTGCGGACACCGATCGAACCTGCGATGGCCTCGACGTCGGCGCGCAGACGCTGGGCAGTTTCGGATTGTGACTGCGTGGCGGCAGGAATCTGGCCTTTGAAACTCGTGCCCGGCATCCAGACGACCATCCAGGCAAGTACAAAGAGGGCCACGATGAGCAGCACAAAGAGGATGATGAGCCGCTTGAAGGAACCGCGCGTGGCGATGAACCGCATGAGCGATTTGCGGGGCTTGGGAGCGTCGGTCGCGGCGACGGATGAATGGGTTGAGGGAGAGTTCTGGACAGGTGTGCTTGGGCTAGACATGTGAGGCCTCCGTACAGAGGGCGTGGGGAGGGTGGTCGACGCACGGTCCGAGCGTCGACTTGCAAGTTAGGATGCACTATCCGAAGATGTAAACACGCGATCGCTGTATCGATATTCCAGAAAGCTCGACAATCTTGCGGTGGGTGCGTTGGATCTTCCCACTGTGTCCAAGGACTTTTTGAGATTTCCGATCATCGTCGGCCCGACTGCAGGGGGAAAGTCCGCGCTTGCGGTCGAGGTGGCGCTACAGCTTGCTCGTGATGGCGGCGTGCAGGGCGAGGTGGTGACTGCAGACTCGATCCAGGTGTACCGGGGGCTTGATATCGGATCGGCCAAGCCAACTCAAGATGAGATGCGCGGCGTGGTGCATCACCTGATCGACATTGTGGAACCGACCGAGCGGTTCAGCCTTCATGACTGGCTTGTGCTCGTTGAGCAGAAGATCGACGAGATCAAAGCTCGTGGGGCGATGCCGATCGTGGTCGGTGGAACGCACCTGTACGTGAAGGCACTGGTCGATGGGATGTTCGAAGGGCCCGAGGTTGATGAAGAACTTCGCGCGAAGCTCAATGCAACTCCGTTGACTGAACTTCGCGTAGAGCTTGAGCGAGTGGACCCGGCTGCAGCGAAGAAGATCAACGCGATGGATCTGCGACGGACGGTCCGTGCGCTTGAGGTGTATCTGTCGACTGGAACGCCGATCAGCACGCTGCAGACGCAGTGGGATCAGGAGCGGACGCGTCGGACAGACTGCGTGATCGTGGGGCTTGACTGGCCGACCGAGCAGATCAATCGGCGCATTAACTCGCGCGTGAAGATGATGTACGAGCTTGGGCTGGTGGAAGAGACACGTAGCTTATGGAATGCAGGGAAGCTCGGCGTGCAGGCCCGTGAGGCGCTTGGGTACAAGCAATTAATCGAGCACTTTGAAGGCAGATTGAAGGCAGGCGAGGCGTTTGAGAAGATCAAGATCGAGACGCGACGCTTTGGCAAGAATCAGCGGACGTGGCTCAAGCGGCTGAAGATGACTGCAGGGTCGGTGTGGATCGATGCAGAGCGCACGCAGATTGAAGCATGGCCTGCGATCGTCATTGACGCGATGAAGGCCCCTGCTCCTGCATTACGTGCATGATCCGCTTGACGACGGCATCAAGATCCAATCCATCGACCTCAATGATCGAGCTTGCGAGTTCCTTATAGAGCGGATCTCGCACCTGCAACACATCCTCGATCTCCTGGAGCGGATCCTTGCCTGTAAGCGACGGCCGATTGATTCCGGGGCCGTTGGCGACGAGGCGATCGTGAAGCGCACCGCTCGATGCGCGGAGGTAGATCAGGATGATCGTCCCTGCACGGGCTGCTGCACGGAGAATGTCGGCAGCGCCGGGTGCAGTCGGCGATCCGCCGCCGAGGGCGATCACTGCACGGGGTTCTGCAAGCACCTGCGAGATCGCCTTGGTTTCCGCGAGGCGAAACGCAGGCTCGCCGTCGAGCTTCCATGCATCCGCAACCGACTCGCGGCCCAGGATGCGCGGCGTCACGTTGTCAAGATCGATGCACGGCAGGCCGATGCGCGTGGCAAGTTCGCGACTTGCGGTCGTCTTGCCAGACCCGCGAAGACCCATCAGGACAATGTGCGACGTATGCATCTGGGAAGATCCTACACCGGATCATGCAGGCGCGTGCATGCGGAAGCTGATCAGCCGCGTGCACGTGCTTCCGCTGCACGTGCGTGTGCTTCGAGGCCTTCGATCCGTGCGAATGCAGCGGTTCGCTCATATACCGCCCGCGATGGAGGCGTTGAAGCACGGACGAATGTCCTCACCCGCATGAAGTTCAGGACGCTCAGGCCACCTGCAAACCGCGATGCACCGCCGGTTGGGAGCGTGTGATTCGGGCCGATGCCGTAGTCCCCCACCACCTCTGCAGCGCCTTGGCCGATGAAGATCGCGCCGTAGTGGCTGCAGCGTGCAGCGACTGCGTCTGCATCGCGGGTCATGATCTCAAGATGCTCGGGCGCAAGCCTATCCGACACTGCGATCGCTTCATCAAGCGACGTGCAGAGGATCGTTCCGCCGTTGCGGAGGCTTTTCGTTGCGATCGGCGCGGATGGCAACGTTGCGAGCTGGCGTGCAAGCTCCGTATCGACACGATCTGCAAGGATACTGCTGGCCGTCACGAGCCATGCAGCTGCGTCGGTGTCGTGCTCTGCCTGTGCGAGGAGATCCGCGGCGACAACGACCGGATCCGCGGATTCATCGGCGATGATCAGCACTTCCGACGGCCCCGCAAGCATGTCGATCGCGACGGTGCCTGCGATGATCTTCTTGGCTGCAGTGACCCAGCGATTTCCAGGCCCGACGATCGTGTCGCATCGGTTGATGGGCCCCGCGCCATATGCAAAGGCAGCGATGGCTTGCGCGCCGCCAACTGCAAGAAGGCCGTCGCACCCTGCAATCGCTGCAGCAGCGAGCGTCGCGGGCTGCGGCCGAGGCGATGCAACCCAGACTTCCTTGACACCTGCTGCGCGGGCGGTGGAGGCAGTCATGAGGACTGACGACGGGAGCGGAAAACGCCCGCCAGGTGCATAACACCCTGCACGCTCCACCGGCGCGATCGTGTGGCCAACCTCAAGCCCATCTACGGTCATCGAGAGCGGCGCGAGCGATCGTGCCTGAGCATTAGCAAACGTGCTGATGCGGGTTGCTGCGTCTTCGAGGATCGCGCGAGTTTGGCGATCGACGCGGCCAAGTGCAGAAGAGAGATCCTGACGCGTGTACACGGCAGGTGACCCTTCCGCGAGATCGCCGAACGCTTTTCCATGCTCAAGCACCGCGTCCCAGCCGCGATCACGCACACTCTGCATGATCACTGCAGCACTTTCGAGCGTTTGCGGATCGACTGGTTCACGTGACGCACGCATCACTGCGTCCGGCGAGAGTCGCGGAAAGATCGCTGTGGATGCACTGGAAGATGAAGAGCCAAAGGACATGGTGCGAATCCTGAGATTTCTCGCATAAAGAGCATGTCATGCGAGGGACGTAATCGAGATCAAGAACGAGCCCGACAAGAAGACTGCGTACGAGGGTGAAATCATCCCAAACGCTATCGCAGTCGTTGCATCACGCCTTGGCAGGCTTTGCATCACCGCCGCGACGTGAGACTTTCAACCTTCGATGATCCAGCTCCCGCTCCACCTCGCCCAGCGAGACACCGCTCGATGCGAGCCTTGCGAGCGTGAAGTACAGGAGGTCCGCTGCTTCGTGCACAATTTCGCCGTGCGTCCTTGCATCTGCAAGTTCGCGTGCTTCTTCCGTGAGCTTGGAAGCGAGGAGCGATGGATCGGAAAGAAGTCTCGCGGTGTACGAACCCGGCACTGCAGCCTGCTTCATCGCCGTAATGCGATCGACAAGCCCTTGCAAACCATCGCCCGCGCCCCAGCAGGTGCGGGTGTTCTTGTGACAGAAGCCCACGCCTTCCTGGCGAACCGTAAACCGGAGTGCATCGCGGTCGCAATCCATGTCGACGCGAAGGAGCCGCTGCGTCGCGCCGCTGCTTTCACCTTTTCGCCACAGGCCGCGCGTGCGAGACCAGTACACGCCGCGTTGTTCTTCGATGGCGTTTTCGAGGCTCTGGCGGTTGGAATAGCAAAGCCCCAGCGCGACGCCCGATTCATCAACGACAACGGTCGGCCACAGGCCATCGGGCCGGTCGCTGGTGAGCGACTCTGCCATGCAGCCGCCCAGCGAGAGGAGGCCCTTGTACAAGGCCATGCCGACCTGTGCGTCAACACCGATGCGGTCGAGTGCACCAACTTCCGCTGCGTTCTTGATGCCCCCCGCGACCGTCAGCGACTTTCCACCTGCAGCTTCGATCAAGGGCCTTGCACGCTCGACATCAAGCCCCGCGAGCGTGCCTTCGGTCTCGACGAATGTGACGAGAAACCCGCCGACGTAGGGCGTTAGCTCTCGCACTTTTTCAAGCAGCGCTGCACCAGACGGCTTGGTCCAGCCTTCGACGACAACCTGGCCATCCTTTGCATCGACTGCAGCGATGACGCGATCTCTGGGGAGTTTTGAGAGAATTTCGGGCACTGCACGCGTGCCGAGAATGACCTTGCAGGCGCCTGCGTCAAGCCACTTCATGGCAGTATCGACATCGCGAATGCCGCCGCCGACGCGCACGCGAGCACGCTTGAGCAGGTCCTTGATAAGCGATTCGTTTGAACCCTTACCCATCGCTGCATCAAGATCGATGACCGCGATCTCGCCGACCTGGCCGAACTTCTCCGCGAGCGGACGCGGATCACCTGCAGCGAGCTCCATCGTCTTGCCTTGGATGAGCTGCACGGTCTGGCCGCCCATGAGATCGATCGAAGGAATGATCATGATTGGGCTCCAGCAAGGGTTTGCTTCGTAGATGAAGGGCTCGTTCGAACACGAACACCCATCGCGGCCATTTGCGACTTGATTGCGGACACCGTTGTTACGTTGTCGTGGAAGATCGATGCAGCGAGCACTGCTTCCGCGCCGTTCTTCAGGCCATCGACCAGGTGTGCAGCGGTGGATGCACCGCCCGAGGCGATGACAGGTACGCGAACCGCCTTGGACATCGCGCCGACAAGCTCAAGGTCGTAGCCCGTGCCGACACCATCGCGATCGACGCTCGTCAGCAGGATCTCGCCTGCACCGAGCGATTCGCCGCGTGCGCCCCACTCGATTGCGTCAATACGCGTCTGATCAGTGCCGGAGCGAACGACGACGTTCCACTGCGGATGATCGGCGGTTCCATCCGTGCTTCGGATCGCATCGATCGCAAGAACAACGCACTGAGAACCAAAACGCTCTGCGAGTTTGGTGAGAAGTTCGGGATCGCGAACCGCTGCAGTGTTGACGCCGACCTTGTCGGCACCTGCTTCGAGCAGGGCAGCGGCGTCCTGGACTGATCGCACGCCGCCGCCGACCGTGAGCGGGATTGACAGGACTGATCGAATCGCCGCAACGGTGTCGATCGCGGTCTTGCGGCCGTCGGGTGTCGCGGAGACATCGAGCATGACGAGTTCATCCGCGCCTTGGCGTTCATACTCTGCAGCGAGCATGACGGGATCGCCAGCGTCACGTAGATTCTGGAATTTCACGCCCTTGACGACACGGCCGTCACGCACGTCAAGGCACGGGATGATGCGGGAGATCAGCATGACGCAGACTCCTTTGTGCGTGAAGGAGTGGCCTCCGAAGTACGTTCAATCCCTGCACGTTCGATCCAGCGTTCGATGAGCGATGCACCCCATGCACCCGAAAGCTCGGGATGGAACTGACATGCAAGAACACTCCCCTTTTCGATCGCTGCGATAAATCGCTCGCCGTGCGTGGTCCATGCAGCGCTGTAGCCTTGCGGGGTGCTCATCGCCCGATAGGAATTGGCGTAGTAGGCATCGCCATTTGTAAGTAGTTCACAGGCTGCATCGGGTGCAACATGATTCCAGCCGAGCTGCGGGATCCGAACATCGCTACGGAACCTCGCGATGGTTCCTTCGACCGCGCACAGGCCACGAATCCCCGGCGTTTCTTCGCTAGATTCAAAGAGCACCTGCAGACCAAGGCAGATGCAGAGCGTTGGCCTGCCCACGATGATGCGATCGCGAAGGACCGTTTCAAGACCTGCTTCGCGGATACCTGCCATTGCAGCACCAAAGGATCCAACGCCGGGAAGCACGAGAGCCTTGGCGTTTTCGATGTCGCCGGGATCGTGCGTGAGAACCGGGCGTACACCTGCCCGAGTCAGAGCAGCATTCACCGACGCAAGATTCGCGGTGCCGGTCCTGACGATGTACACGGGAGGTGTAGACATGTCACAGCACTCCCTTGGTAGATGGCACTGCAGCAGCGCCGGTGCTCTTGATGGCCTGCTTGATCGCGATGGCGAACGCCTTGAAGGCGGATTCAAGCCTGTGGTGATCATTCTGACCGCGGAGCACATCGAGGTGCAGGCAGAAGCGAGCAGAGGTCGCCAGCGACTGGAAGAAGTGCGGGGCGTTCTCGCAGGAAAGTTCGCCGAGCTTCTCACGAGTAAGACCAAGGCCAACTACTGCAGTCGGGCGTGTGGCAAGGTCGATCACTGCACGCGAGAGCGATTCATCGAGCGGTGCGTAGGCATATCCGAAGCGGACGATCGACTTGCGATCGCCGAGCGCCTGGTCAATCGCTGCACCGAGCGCGAGCGCACAATCTTCGACGGTGTGGTGGTCGTCGATTTCGAGATCGCCCTTGCAGGAGAGCGTGATATCGATGCCCGAGTGGCAGGCGAGCGCGGTGAGCATGTGGTCGAAGAAGCCGACGCCGGTTGCGATCTGGGCGAGGCCTGTGCCGTCGAGACTGATATCGACCGTGATCGCGGTTTCGCGGGTCTTGCGTTCAATACGGCCGGTTCTGGCGGTGGATTGCGGCGAAGAAGGTGAGGTCACTTGATCTCCTCCAGTGCACGATTGACGCGTGCAAATGCAGCCGCGTCGCCGGGGCAGGTCAGGCGGATGCAGTTTTCGAGAACGGGGCGGCCGGTGAACAGGCGTGCAGCGATGCCGTGGGAACTGAGCGTTCCTGCAATCGCAGTTGCACGCGGCGTACGG
>JAESFU010000345.1_pt1 | contig 32475 bp, 25 predicted proteins | sample 9269461 | NCBI WGS metagenome assembly JAESFU01 (sample SAMN14502556, study PRJNA617107) | algae metagenome | isolation source: Stenomitos rutilans HA7619-LM2 and co-occurring heterotrophs from cave walls | place: USA: Waikapalae cave, Hawaii | collected 2009-07-28
CCATTCGGAGCTTTTCCATGCTTGTGGGTGCTAGGATGACCGCAGAGCAGACATTCCATAATTTGTACGTAAAAGTAGCGGTCTCCCTACTTTACTCGACCCACCATTCTTTGACGCACTACCAAATAAAGATTATTGTGGCTGCTTTAATGTTTGCAATCGTCGTTAGGCTAGAGTGAATTATTCAACTTCGCAACAGAAGCGCTAAAAAGACGATCGCTGCAAGTTTACTCGATACAATAAGTGGATATTTGTCAGGCGTGCCAGTTAAGTTCTTAGCCAATAGCAGCTTAGCCAATAGCAGCAAGGTTGCCTAGCCGCTCAGGCTAGTTTACCCAGGCTTTCCTCGTTGAACTACATTGTGCCAATGTGATGGCTCTGCATAACGAAAGACCTACCAGAGAGATACCAATGTCCGGCTCACCCGCACCTCGCCCTCAAGATCAACCACTCAATGCACCGCCTCCACCGCCTCTTTCAATGGCTGCGCAGGGTCGGCAAAAGGAGACTAGCTCCATTGAGCAAATGGTTCGTGATGCTCACGCCAGACAGGCTTCTGACATTCATATTCGGATTGGCGAGTTGCCAAGATTTCGCATTCGTGGGCAAATGGTACAGCCACGCGATCAGCTCAAAGTGACGCCTGACCTGTTTGAGCAGTACCTGGCGGAAATTCTTTCACCCAAACAGCGAGAGGAATTTGAGCAGCATAAAGAACTGGATACAGCCATTTTCTATCCAGGCTTTTTGCGTTGCCGGGTGAACTGTTTTGAGACCTTGACGGGCGGCGCGATCGTGCTCCGACTCATCTCGCTAGAAGTGCCGTCGATTAATGGCTTGGGGTTACCCGAAGTTCTCAAGCATTTAGTCAGTCAACCACAGGGTTTAATTCTGATTACCGGCCCAACAGGCTCTGGTAAATCAACGACGCTGGCAGCCATGTTGCGGCAGCTTAATGAAAGCATGACACGACATGTGGTAACGATCGAAGACCCTATTGAGTATGTCCATCCCTCCCAAAAGTGTTTGATCAGCCAACGGGAAGTCGGGTTACATACCCATGAATTTCACCAGGCGTTACGAGCCGTGCTGCGGGAAGATCCAGATGTCATCCTGATTGGGGAGATGCGCGATCGGACAACGGTCGATACAGCGCTCAAAGCCGCTCAAACAGGGCATTTAGTGTTAGGAACCTTGCACACTCGCAGTGCGATTAACACCCTTAACCGCTTGCTTAACATTTACAACCCAGATGAACAGCCAGCCATGCGGGTACAGATTACAGAATCACTGGTGTCGATCGTCGCACAGCAGTTGATCCCCACCACAGACGGACGACGCACGGCTGTTCACGAAATTCTAATCAACACCCCCGCGATGCAGGATTACCTGCTGAAAGGGCAAGAAACAGAAGCCTTCCAGCTTATGGAAACGGATACCAATCAGGGTATGCAGGTGATGAACCAGGCGTTATGTGATCTGGTGCTGCTCGGCAAGATTAGCCCAGATGATGCCGTGAGAGCCTCTCCCGATGCTGGGGATCTGCGTCGGAGAGTGCGGAATGAGGGCTTTGACCCAGCGCGATCGTCCAACCGTGAATTTAACCATGCTTAAGCAATAGTAATGCTTCAACCAAAAGGCTCAGGAGGATGTACCCCTGAGCTTTTTGGTTTTTGTTAGATCTTGGTAGGAGTAGGGGCAAGGCATTGCCTTGCCCCTACTTTCTCCCTGCCATTTTCTTCGCTTTATCGACCTTCCGTAAGCGAATGGACTGCGGTGTGATTTCGAGCAGTTCATCAGAACCGATGTATTCCAGAGCGCGTTCCAGGCTCATGTCAACCGGGGCTTGCAGTTGCACTAGCTCTTCACCGCCAGAGGCGCGATGGTTGGTCAACTGCTTGCTCTTACAGATGTTGAGTTCTAGATCCTGTCCACGGTTGTGTTCGCCCACAATCATGCCTTTATAAACGCGCGTGCCAGGGGTGATAAAGAAGACACCCCGGTCTTCGGCATTTTGCATGGCATAATACGTAGCCACCCCTTCCTCGAAGGAGATCAGTACACCATTACGGCGCATTTCGATCTCGCCGCTAATGGTGCGGTATTCCAGGAAGCTGTGGTTCATGATGCCAGCCCCACGAGTCAGACGCATAAATTCGCCCCGGAAGCCAATCAAACCACGTGCGGGAACCACAAATTCCAACTGCGTTCGACCAGCTACGCCAACCTGCATATCCTGCATTTCGCCTTTGCGCTGACCCAGCCGCTCAATACAGCTACCAACGGCTTCTTCGGGGACATCTAAGACCAGCGTTTCAAACGGTTCGCAGGGCTGTCCGTTGACTTCGCGGTAGATGACCTGTGGCTGCGACACCTGAAACTCGTAGCCTTCTCGACGCATGGTTTCGATCAAAATGCCCAGATGAAGTTCACCCCGTCCTGAGACGAGGAACTTATCGGGCGAGTCGGTTTCTTCGACGCGCAGGGCGACGTTCGTTTCCAGTTCGCGGAAGAGGCGATCGCGCACTTGACGAGAGGTAACCAGCTTGCCTTCCTGTCCTGCAAACGGTGAATCATTTACCTGGAAGGTCATCTGCAAAGTAGGTTCATCTACTTTAATCAACGGTAGCGCTTGGGGATCGTTAGGGTCGGTAATCGTTTCGCCAATGTTGGCACTAGCGAAACCTGCGACTGCCACCAGGTTTCCTGCGGACGCGGATTCGATGTCGATGCGCTTTAGCCCCTCAAAGCCCATGAGCTTTGTGACTTTGGTTTTGACGATCGCACCGCTCTCGGTAATGAGCGCGGCTTGCTGACCTGCACGAATGGTGCCGTTGTGAATTTTGCCGATGACAATCCGACCGAGGTAATCGGAATAGTCGAGTGTCGTGACCTGTAACTGCAACGGCTTTTCGGAATCACCAACGGGGGGTGGAACATGACGCAAGAACGCATCAAACAGCGGCTTCATATCCACCGACTCGTCTTCAAGCTTTTCTTTGGCAAAGCCTGCCATACCAGACGCGAACAGATAGGGGAACTCGCACTGATCATCGTCGGCACCGAGTTCCAGGAAGAGATCCAGCACTTTATCCACGGCAGTGTGGGGATTGGCTCGTTCTCGATCGATCTTGTTTACCAGCACGATCGGGCGCAAGCCTTTCTCTAACGCTTTCTTCAGCACAAAGCGTGTCTGAGGCATGGGGCCTTCATTGGCATCCACAATCAGCAAGCAGCCATCCACCATGCCCAGCACTCGTTCAACTTCACCACCGAAGTCTGCGTGTCCAGGTGTATCCACAATATTGATCAGCGTATCTTTGTAGCGTACCGCTGTGTTCTTCGAGAGGATGGTGATACCCCGCTCCCGCTCCAGATCGTTGGAGTCCATCACGCAGTCTGGAACCTCTTCTCCTTCACGGAAGGTACCTGCCTGCTTTAACAGAGCATCCACAAGGGTGGTTTTGCCGTGGTCAACGTGAGCAATAATCGCAACGTTGCGAATAGGAAGAGTCATAACGGGTTCCGGTGAGATTGGAATGGGAAAGGGAGAGTGGGCAAAAGACTCTAGACGAGCCGTAAAAATGGGATAGAGACGCTAAGACTATCCACAGTCCAGCAAGGACTGCCTGAAGGTGTAAGCTACTGATTCTTCAGAAAGTTTTCCCAAAAAATTTCTGTATCTTCTGGTAAAGAAGCCTTAACAATTCTATCTTAGCTGGTAGCAAGGCAAAGAAGTTTAAGAAAGAGGTCTGTGAACGCTGTTTTTAAAGCGCCTCTGGGTTGATCCCCTGCGATCGCAAATACTCCGCCAATTTTTCCGCCCGTTGGCGTTCTTGCTCAGCTCTTTGGCTTTCCTGTTCAGCTCTTTGGCGTTCTTGCTCAGCTCTTTGGCTTTCCTGTTCAGCTCTTTGGCGTTCTTGCTCCACTTGCTCCACTGCCCAAGGTAGAAGGTTTCCGGTTTCATCCCACCAGCGTAGCCAGTAGCCGATGCGTTCTTCCTTTGTCCCTTGCCAAATACCCAGAAACAGCCCCATATCTGCCAGCCAAAAGCGGTTTTCTGTCGTTGGGGTTTGCAACTCGTACCGTTCTTCTATTAACTGATACACTTCCAGCAAGCCACCCGCTGGCTCAAAGATTACATAAACCGGAATTTTTAGAATCTGCTCGTAGAAAAACCATTTACCGGGTGGAAAGGTGCGTTTCACCGAATATTCGCCACCCTCTTTGTGAGACAAAAACTCCATCACAACAAGGGGTACGTCGCCTTGCAGTGTGGGCGTGTAGCTTCTGCGATCGACTGCTGGCGTTTGCACAGACGGCACGTACACCCAATCGGGCGCTTTGATGATTAACTCATCATTAACAGTGGCGCAGAGTCCAAAATTAGAAGCAATCAGCATCTCTGGTTGAATAAAGCCAACCAGTTCCAAAGATTCGCGGAGTGCACCCGCAAGGAGAGGTTGACCAGTATTCTCCACGGGTTCGTCGTCTAAGGGTACATCGTCAGGCAAAGGTTCCCAGGTAATGACCAGAGGCGGGGCGGTCTTACCAACAGGCGTCTGTACAACTGGCGTTTGTGCAGCGGGCGAACTTGGAGTTGGAACCATAGCCTGACCAAGCGCAACGGGAATACTTCAATTTTAGCTGGGATAGATTGGAGGTGCGGAGTGAGAAAACGTGATACGCAAGCCAGGAATGCATAAAGACAAACCTATTCACGGTATGCGAACAAGAAACGGCACCCTTTTTTGGCGCATTTGGAGAGTTGGGTTGCCGTTAGGACTGTTGGCAGTGAGTCTGCTTCTTTGCTGGTGGTCGGTAACCCAAAGTGCTTCTATAGAGGGTCTAGTTTTAATACTATTAATTTCCTCTTGGAAAACCTTGAAGTTCTTTGGAACGGCTTCTGCCATAATCGGACTGACGATTGGCACGCTCGCTACCATCACAAAACGCTCTCTTTACAAGGGAGTGCTAGTTGGTTTGGAGATCTTTCTAAACTCTCTTAGCGGCATCTTCACTGGAGCTGCAACAGGCTCTCTAGTCATCGGTGCGGGGACAGATGAAAATACAATCTTTGCATTATCGTTTGTTTTATTCTGCTGCTTTGTTGGCTTGATTATTGGCACAGTTTGGCAAATGATCGGCTGGGTATTGTATCAAGGTTTGCGGAAAAGCCAGGTTTAATTAAGAGTGCTTCTTCGATCGCTCCACGCAATGCTTCTCTCGATCCAACATGATAGAAATGTTGACAGATGTGCATTTCTAAATCTGACCAACATGCTTGAATATGGCTGTTTTGGCGATGCTGGTTTTCGAGCCACATGGACACGGCAAAACCACAGGGAAGTTGTTTTGTGACAGTCGCTAATCTTTCTGCTTCTGCCAAATTCCAGGCATTGTAGTAATCGGTGTGGCGACCAATGTAGGGCGGATCAAGATAGACGAAATCATCTGGTTGCGCTTTGATTAGCGTTTCTTGCCAATTTGCAACTCGAAATTCCCAATCGTTGCCTGCCATTTGCTTGGCAACCCAATCAACCTGATTCGCGATTTTGGTGATGTAGCTTTGGGCAAAGCGTTGAGGCTTATGACAAAAAGGGACATTAAAGCCACCTTTACTGTTGAATCGCATAAGCCCATTGAAGCAGGCACGATTAAGAAACAGAAAATCTAGAGGGGAAGAGAATTGGTTAAAGCGATCGCGCACTTCATAATAATGATCAGCTCCATTCTTGAGCAGTCGATCGCCCTGTTCCTTCAAAAAATTACTGACGATCGAGCGATTAATTCCACCTTTCTGAATGCTTTGATAAAAGGCAATAATATGCTGATTGGTATCGGTTAAAAGGGCGCGTTTCGGTGCCAGATTAAACACTACAACGCCCGATCCTAAAAAGGGTTCAATCCAACGAGCGTGTTCTTGCTCAGTCCATTGAATGTGACTCAAAATAAACGGAACAAGCTTCGTTTTAATGCCCTGACATTTGATCGGCGGAACTTTGACATGCATAATGGGGAAAGCGTCCGACAGTCGGTAAGATGAAGACACCGACTTTAGGAGCGTTTGGGACAATGGCTTTACAGCACGCGATTCCGGTAGAAGTGATCCGTTACGACGATCGCGGGTTGGTTCCGGCCATTGTACAGGATTACCTAGATGGCACCGTGTTAATGATGGCGTGGATGAACCAGGACTCACTGCAAAAAACGCTGGATACAGGCGAAACGTGGTTTTGGAGTCGATCGCGTCAGAAACTCTGGCACAAGGGCGCGACATCAGGACATCTCCAGAGAGTCCACTCCGTCCGCTACGACTGCGATAGCGATGCGTTGTTGATTGGAGTCGAGCAGATGGGCGAGATCGCTTGCCACACCGGAGAGCGGAGTTGCTTTCATCGCGTTAACGGTTCGGTAACGCCACCACCAGCGGATATGCTGTCACAGGTGTTTGAGGTGATCTGCGATCGCCGGGATCATCCCTCCGAAAGCTCTTACACGTCCAAGCTGCTGGCAGATGGCGACAACAAAATTCTCAAAAAAATAGGGGAAGAAACCGCTGAAGTGGTGATGGCGTGCAAGGATGACGACCCAGACGCGATCGTGGGTGAAGTGGCTGACCTGTTCTATCATACCCTTGTAGCCTTGGCACATCACAACGTTGACCTGAAAGCGGTCTATCGCAAGCTACAAGAACGACGACGGTGAGAAGGTTGTAGACGAAGACAAGCAGTTAAAATGAAGTGAGTTCTCAGGTTGCTATGAGGCGATCGATTAGACCGCATTGAACTTGCTCTCGACCAGCTACGGCAGCGGCAAGAGACAAGCCAACAACAGCTTGATGAACTACGGCAGCGGCAAGAAGAAACCCAGTCGCAACTGACTAGACAAATTCCAGTGATGGCAGAATTACGCACGTCTACAACAGACTTGCGATCGTCTGTTGTAGCACTCTTACAAGTGGCTACGATTCATCAGCAGAATTTGAGCGCTTGATTGCGGAGTTTCAACGCCATCGTAGCGATGGGCATGGCGCTTAATTGTGCTGTGCAACGCTGCTGAAGGTTAACGCATTGATTTCTTAGACAAGAGCAGTGAAGCTTGTGGTGGATGTCGCTTTATCATGCGATCGAGCCGTTGCAGAATTAGCATGGCGATCGTCACGCTCAGCGCCAGTCCAAGCCACAAGCCGTGAGCCACAGATACAGACTGATCCAGCGCCCAACCGCCCAATGGTGGGCCAATAAACGAGCCGATCGCCCAACACTGCGAATTGACTGCCAAATACACGCCCCGCAACGACTCTGGAGCCATTTCAACGGTAATAGATGAGGCTGATGGCATATAGGTAACGGTTGCTAGTGCCAAAACGCCCAACGCCAAAATCGCCCAAAGTAAATGACTTGACGAGACAACGCCTGTCACCCAGACCAGCAGAAAGCCGACGCCCCACAGGGCAGCAGAAAGGATTAACCCCCAGGCGCGGCTAAAGCGATTAAGCAGTCGTGCGGCTGGCAATTGACAGAGGACGGATACCACCATATGCCAGGTAAATAGAGCGCTCAGTGTGGGTGGCGAGAAGCCTTTTGGCAAGTTAGCCAAAAAATTTGTAAAGTACAGCGGCATGGTGCTGTTGATCTGCACCAGATACGTCGTGAACAGGACATTGGCAACCACATAGGTGAGTAAGCGTCGATCGCGCAACGCTTGTTGCCAACCACTCACCGCTTTGTGGCTCACAGTAGATTGATTCGATTCGGCGATCGCCCAGTAAACGACGGCAAACAGCACCAAAAACGAAACAGCATCCACCACAAAGAGCGCCCGATAGGCACCCGTACCTACCAGCAACCCACCCAGAACAACCCCCAGCCCTAATCCAAGGCTGTCACAAAGGCGCGTTAAGGCAAAGGCTTCATTCCGTTGGGCCGATGTCGTTAGATCAGCCACCATCGCTTCATTGGCAGGCCAATACAGTCCAATGCTCAGGCCCATCATCAAATTGCCCGCTACGAACACAAGAAAATTGTGAGAAATGGCAAGGATTAAGGATGCTATCGCCGAGACGATCGCCGATAGCAGCAGCGTCCGTCGTCGTCCCCAAAACTGTGAATCAGCAAACGAGCCACCCAACAAGCGACCGACAACACCCGAAATGGCTGCACTGCCCAAACCCAGGCCGACTTGCGTGGCTGACAAGCCAACCTGATTCACAAAAAAGATTGGGGCATAAAAAAGCGTAAACCCTGAACCTGTTTGAGAGAGCAGCCGTCCGGCTGCAAGCACCCACACTTGATAATTCAGATCAGGTAGCCACGAGAACAAGCGAGACTTGCGGGAAGGCATGAAGCTGCACCTTAGACAATGCACGTTAAACCTTCAGTTTGCCTGAGTTCCCTGTCTAAAAACCAATTTTCCGCAAATGCTGCTTGCATCTCACGGTTTTAAAGCAACGAGCGCGGTACTGTAGCAACTAGTCGATCTCTACAGCTAAACCACTTCCAATGTTGAAGCTCCGCCCTAAAGAATCTGCATCAATGCTGACCCGCGATCGCGTGCGGTTAGATGCGGACATCTATCGTCCTGAAGCAGAGGGGGCGTTTCCCGTCTTGTTGATGCGTCAGCCCTATGGAAGGTCGATCGCATCAACAGTTGCGTATGCCCATCCCACCTGGTATGCCGCTCACGGGTATATCGTCGTGATTCAAGATGTGCGTGGACGTGGCACTTCAGAAGGTACATTCAAGCTCTTTGCCCATGAAAGCGACGATGGCGAAGATACGGTCAACTGGGCAGCCGATCTTCCTGGCAGTACGGGGCAGGTTGGGATGTATGGCTTTTCGTATCAGGGCATGACGCAACTCTATGCCGCGATCGCCAAGCCACCAGCACTGAAAACGATCTGCCCTGCCATGATGGCGTATGACCTCTTTACCGATTGGGCCTATGAGGGTGGAGCCTTTTGCTTACAAGCCAATTTAGGTTGGGCACTGCAAATCGCGGCTGAAACGGCTCGGTTAGAAGGCGATGTTGCAGCCCATCAAACGCTGACCACCGCTGCTAAGAATCTGACCTTCTCTGAGTTTGTACCAGTCGATTCGGTTGCCCTCAAAACGCTAAATCCCGGTTCCTTTTACTACGAGTGGTTGGAGCATTCTGCACCAGATGCGTATTGGAAACATTTGTCGCCTAAATCTTACCTGCATGATGTGGATTTACCCATGCTGCATATTGGCGGCTGGTTTGACACGTTTTTGCGGGGGACAATGCATCTTTATCAGGAGATAGCAGTCCGAAGTGCCCATCGTCAGCAATTGATGGTAGGCCCCTGGGCACATTTACCCTGGGGGCGGAAGGTGGGCGCGATCGACTTTGGCACAGAAGCCGCCAGTCCCTGCGATCGCCTACAAATCCGCTGGTTTGATCAGTTTCTCAAAGGCATTGACACCGGGTTGTTGGAGGAACCTGCGATCGCCCTCTTTGAAATGGGCAGCAATCGCTGGCGCACTTTTGCCCAATGGCCTACGCCCAACCCAACGCCTTGCTACCTCGCCAGTAACGGACTCGCCAGCATCAGCGATCGTGAAGGTACCCTTGTCTCTCAGCAGGATTTAACTCAAAACTCAAAACTTTCTAGCATAGCGGCACGAAGTGCTACTCAAACCTTTGATGCCATTGTCCACGATCCCTGGCGACCCGTTCCCGCACATGGTGGTCATGCTTCTGTTCCTTCTGGCCCTCAAGAACGTTCCAGCCTTGATTGTCGTACTGATATTCTCACCTACACCTCCGAGCCACTAACAGAAAACTTGCATCTGGTCGGTGATGTTGCGGTGTCGATCGCCTGCACTGCGGACACGCCTAGTTTTGACCTCTGCGCTATTTTATCTGAAGTGAAACCTAATGGCACTATCCACAATTTCACCCAAGGGTATCTTCGTATAAACCCAGGACAAGCAACCGATCCTGTACAGGTACAGCTTCAACCCACTTGCATTTGTTTGACCAAAGGCAACGCACTGCGCCTGAGCCTGAGTGCAGCTTGCTTTCCTGCCTATCCCGTCAATGCTGGAACAGGGATGTCGGCGGATAAAACACGTTTGATCGACCAGCAGATTATTACCGTAACGATCGCGAGTGGGGGCTCCCACATTTTGTTGCCCGTGATGGAGTAGTGGGTGATTCAAGGCAGGGGAAGCAGGGGAGGCAGGGGAGGCAGAGGAGGTAACTCAAAACTCTTCCCACTCCTCACTCCCTACTCCCCACTCCCTGTGCCTTTTACCAGATATTCTGCTTTGGACAGAAGCAAAATAGGCACAATCTCTGCCATGCTGAAAATACACAGGTAACATACTGGTTAAATGTACTCACGGATTTAACTTAATTTGTGATGGCGAAACTGGCACTCTCAGGACGAACAGCAAAGTCGAAACTAGTCGCAGAAGCTCAACGGGAAGCCGAACGCATGCAAGACGTGCGCCTTCTACTAGACCATTTGCTGAGGCAAGAAGCCGTTACGGTTAAATTCATTCTGGATCGCCTCTATGATGTCGGTTCAGTCAACCTCATTAACCAAAAGGTTCGATCGCAGCCGCTCAATCAGCTCACTAAAGCGATCGCGGTCATGTCGAAACCTGCCTTCAAAGTGTTTGCACAACGCTGGCTCAACAAAAACTGCTCGCGCCTGATTACAAACTGGCTGTATCGCAAAGTTCGCTTCAATACCCCCGATGCCCAACCTGCTGTAACGGCGACCAAGGTGCTTGAAGCTCAGGCAACGCCGTCACTCACACCCTCGTTAGACCCTGTTGAGCGTGCAGCGTCTGCTCAACCTGTTGCAGCTCAACCTGTTGCATCTGCCCGTCTTGTCGAACCGGAACAGCTTGTAGAACGCGATCGCCAGATTCAGCAGTTACAGCATCAGGTGCGCTGGCTCACAGGTCTTTTGGTCGGAGTCATTTTGCTGTGGGGGGGGTCGATCGTGTTGCCTCACTACATCCCGTCCTCAAACTCACTCCAATCGCTAGAAAAGGCGCAACCTTAACGGCAATCTTGGCGATCGTTGCTTAATCTTGAGCAGTCGCGTCGAGAGATGCAAATTCACAGCGGTTTTTGCCTAATTCCTTCGCTGAGTACATCGCACCATCTGCTGCTTTGGTCAGTGCATTCACTGTCTCACCGTTTTGGGGATAAAGACTGATACCAATACTTGCCGAGACAAAGATCGTGTGCTGCTCAATCTGAAACGGGCTAGCAAGCGTGGTGAGAATCTTCTCGGCTACTCGCGCTGCATCTTCGCTGCTGGGAATGGCTGGCAAAATGACGGTAAACTCATCGCCACCTAAGCGTGAAACCGTATCACTGCTACGCAAACAGCCCGTTAAGCGCTTGGCGGCAGCCTTGAGCAGCAAATCACCCACATCATGCCCCTGCGTATCGTTGATGAGCTTAAACCCATCCAAATCGAGGAACAGCAGGCCTACAGCCTGTTTGTTATCCTTTGCCCAATCGATCGACTGACCCAGGCGCTCATAAAACAGTTTGCGATTGGGCAACCCCGTCAAAACATCGTGATTAGCCAGGTGGCGTAGTTGACTGGCAGATTGCTCTAGCTCAGCGTTTGATCGCATCAGTTCAGCCGCCGCGCGTTTCAGTTCTTCTTCAGCGCGTTTGCGTTCGGTGATGTCGCGGATCACGCCAACGAGAAACACATTACCTGCTGCATCTTTGTGGAGCGATCGCTTCGTAGCGATCTGGTGCGTCACCCCACGTTTGTCCGTAAAATTCTCCTCGTGTTCCTGTTCTTGTTCGCTGCGAAACACGAGTTGATCTTGCTGGCGAAAGATTTCGGCCTCAGCGGGCGAAAACACATCTGCGTCAGACTTCTCCAGGAGGTCATCCAGAGGACAGTCGAGAAATCTTGCATACGCTTGATTGAGCACAACCCAGCGATGCTGCTTGTCTTTCACAAAGACTGGATCGGGAATGGTGTTGATGATGGTGCTGAGAAATTCCTTGGAGCGCTTCAGTTCTTCTTGCAAATGAGCAATGTGAGCCAGGATCACGATCGCCGCTCCCCCCATAGCAGCCATCGATGGCACCAGGGGGAGCCACCAGCCCAGCAGAAAGGCGAGTGCGCACAGACCACTCAAACTAATGCTCGCCAATAAAAGCGTGAAAGCAGCCTGTGGAGGCGAGCGTAACGACCAACAGACCCTGGCACCAACCCAGGCCCAAAACAGAATCCATAGCCACTCTAAAGGCTCTGACCAGACATTAAGCGCTACACGCCCTTGCAATGCTTCACTAAGGATCTGGCTGACAAAATTAGCCTGTAGTTCAACCCCTGTGATCGGTTGGGGCGAGGAACCCAGCAAGCTGTTGCTATAAGACGTTTGAAAAAAATCTCGCAGGCTAATGGCAGTAGACCCGATGATGACAATGCGATCGCGTAGCAACTCAGGCTGCACTCGCCCAGCTAAGAAGTCTGTTAACGAGACGGTTGCAAACGTTCCCGTTCCACCCCGTAAGTTCGCCAGGATTTGATAGCCACCATCATCCGCACGAACATACGCCCCATCGTTTGGCTCAAACTGGCGAAAGGATGCTTTGCCAAGCTGCAAGTAGCGGGAATCACGGGTGGAGGCTTGAGGGGTGATTCCTTCACGCTTCAGGTAGGCAAGGGCGATCGTCAGCGCAAAGCTTTGATGGGTCTTCCCATCGACATGCCAGTAGAGCAAGCTACGACGGACTTTACCGTCAACATCAGAGACCAGATTGTTAAAGCCTATTTGCTCCCGTTCGGCCAGCACTGACGGTGCTGGAATGCCCACATTCGTCTGATCCTTAATTTGCTCAATCCCAACCAGGTTAGGAAAGGTGCGATAAAGGCGCAGAAGTTCAGCATGACCCGGCTCAACAGGCAAATCTCGGTAGATATCTAAGCCAATTACACGCGGTTGGTAAGACTGGAGCTTTGTCAGCAGTCGCCCCATGACCCGATCGGGAATCGGCCACTTGCCCACGCGGCGAAGGTCAGCTTCATCAATGCCAATCACCACCACACGGCGATCGATCGGCTCGATCGGACGCAGATTAAACAGCAGATCCAGGCTGCCTAGCTCTGACGGTTGCCACACGCCAGCAAGTCGTAGCATGATGACACAGCTTGCGACACCCGACGCCGTCAGGAGTACCCTACTTGTTTTAAGAACACTCTGCTTGAGGTACACCCAACCAGAGATGATTCCACGTTGCTGCATGACGTTTTTTCAGTTAAATTGCGCCATCTCGAAAAAGCCAATAAGCAAACATGTGCTGTCTAGAGCGATCAGCCATCCATTTGCACTCATCGCTGACTACTTTAAACGTGCAATGCTTTTTAACCATTTAACCAGTACTCAGGCTTGATTGACGGCGCGTCATAAGCTAATAGAATGTCAGCTTTGAGTTGAGAGGTCGATGAGTAGATGAGTGAGTGGGCGATCGTTCTCACTGACGCAGCGACCCATCGACCTCTCATCCCCTCATTTCACCCTTGACAGACTACTAGGTTGCCCTTTTGATGGGGCAAAGTAAACCGAGCCAAGCTAGCAAATTGCATCCACTAACTTTGAAACAAGTTCAGGTAAAAGGTCAGACTTGGAGCAGAAGCAGCGCTAGTCAACGCGTCTGCATCAAATAGCGATCGGGCTTTTGTTTCAATTTCCGTAATGCAACCACCAAAATTTGTAGAGAGAAGCTAGGCTAACGGGTAACTTCTGAGGCAAGAAAGAAAGCAGAAGGCAAAAGGCAAAAGTAATCTACACTTTCAGTCCAACTCATCTCGATTCACTAGGGCGCGTCACCAATTAATTTCAGGAACCTTGAAGTATCAGCCTTACCGCGCTCGTCCTCACAAACCAGGCTAGGGGCTGTAACCCTTGCTACAAAGCCATGTCATGAATCATTGATGACAGCCCCTAGTGATTAACAAATCGGTCACTCGTGACTGATCGCTACTCAGAAATCAAAAGCCTTCTTGCCTCCCCGCTCCCGCCGCTTCCCCTGCCCTCCACCCCCTCTGTCGCCCTTTCCCCACACTCCCTATGCCGCAATCACTTGCAATTTCCACCCACGGGCTAACGAAGCAGTTCGAGCGCCAGATTGCTGTGAATGATGTTGATTTGCAAGTGCATGCAGGGGAAGTGTATGGCTTGATTGGCCCTAATGGCGCAGGTAAGACCACGCTGATTCGTATGTTGGCGATGGCTGAGGAGCCGACCGTTGGCGAGATTTATATCAACGGTGAACAGCTTTTGCGCGATCGCGACAACCCTCACCTCAAGCGGCAGCTTGGCTACCTCCCCGACGATTTTCCGCTGTATGACGACCTCACCGTTTGGGATTATCTGGACTATTTTGCGCGGCTCTATCAATTGCAAGAGCCGCATCGTAGCCGACGTTTGAAGGATGTACTGGAACTAGTGCAGCTTACCCACAAACGTCATAGTCTGATTGCCACCCTTTCAAGGGGGATGAAGCAACGGCTGAGCCTTGCTCGGACGATTATTCATGAACCGCTGCTGCTGCTGCTAGATGAACCTGTATCGGGGCTAGATCCGATCGCTCGTGTGCAGTTCCGCGACATCATCAAGGTGCTGCAAGAAGCTGGCATGACGATTCTGATTTCATCCCACGTATTGAGCGATCTGGAGGAGCTTTGCACCTCAGTTGGCATTATGGAATTGGGTTATCTAGTGGAAAGTGCCCTGCTGAAAAATCTGTACCAACGCCTCAGCCGTCAACAAATTCTGGTGACGACGATCGGCGATTTAGAAGCGCTGCGAGCTGAATTAAATCACTGTCCACAAGTCGATGGCATAGAAGCCTTGTCAGATACTCAGAGTCTTTGCGTGCACTTTTCGGGTGGCGTAGAGGAAGCAGCGGCTTTGCTGCGATCGCTCATTGCTGCTGGCTTTCCTATCACTCAATTCCATCGCACACAAGAAAACCTGGAAAGCATCTTTCTCAAAATGGGGCATCAGCAAACGTCGTAATGGTTGTTGGTTGTTAGTGTGCGGAAGCCAGAAGTCAGGAGTCAGAAGGCTAAGGGCTAAAGGCTAAAAAGCTGACCGCTGATAGCTGACCGCTCAATCAACTCAAAACTCAAAACTTTTATCCCTCACCTCATGCTGTCTAACTGGCTGTTTCAAGTAGGCGATCGCAATCCTCAGCTTTGGCGAGAGGTTAAAGGGCGTGTGAAGTGGAGTAGTGTCTTGGTGGCAGTGGCAGTCTCGCTGGTGGTGCAGTTGCTCATTCTGGGGCGCAACTGGCGGAGTTTTAGTTTCGCTTTCCGTCCAAGCTGGTGGTTTGATGTTTTCGACATGACCACTTCGGTGGCACTGCTGTTCCTGCTCTTTGTAGGAGGCTACTTGCTCGTCATGGATCTGGTGCAAGAGGAGCGGCGAGGCACCCTGGAGTTTGTGCGCTTGAGTCCAGAACCCAGTCACAGCATTTTGCTGGGTAAGTTACTAGGTGTGCCAGCCTTGTTGTACATCGCGATCGCGGCTACCGTTCCGCTTCATCTTTGGGCAGCAGGCAATGCGCGGTTATCGCTACTGACGATCGGGGGAACCTATCTACTGGCTACCGCTTCCTGCGGTGTTGTCTATGCTTTTGCAGTGCTTCATGTGCTAAGTCGGGGTGCTAAAGCTCAGGTTTGGTATGTCTTACCTGTTCCTTGCGTTATCTACTCGGTGCTGTATCTGCTCAAGACGTATGGTTACTTTCAAGACCAACTGGTAAAGGCTCGCCATGTGTTTTCCACTGTGACGTTTGAGCCTAGTGCCAAATTTCTGCTGGTTGTCAGTTTTTGGTTGGTCGCGTTTGCTCTGATTGCATTAACTGCTTGGTGGGAGTGCGTGAAGCGCTTTCGCCGTCCTCACGTATGAAAGAGCATCTTCTTTAATGCCAGCCGATCGCGGCACTGCTTAGAAAGCCGTCTCATGTTTCCCGCTCGTCACTGCTTTTTACCTGGAGCCTTTATTGTCATGACACTCAACTGGTTCGATCGGTGGTTTGACAGATTCAGTTCACGCAATCCTCAAGTCTTTCGTGAACTGAAAGGTCGCCTGAAGCAACGTTACGTTATCCTCACCCTGCTCGGATCATTGACAACGCAGCTTTTGGTGCTGCTGTCTTTTTGGAGCATGTTACCTACTACTAAGTCGCTGGAAGAGTATCCCAAACAATACAATCCGTATTGCACAGGAAGTAGCAGCGGACGTTCACTTACATGCCTGTATGATGCGCTGGGCAATCCACAGATCAACTGGCAAACCTGGTGGTGGGACATATTTCAGGTTCTGAGTTGGGCTTTGCCGGGGGTGCTGTTGGTTGCAGGGGTCTATTTGCTAATGGGCGATCTAAGCAAGGAGGAGCGACGGGGAACGCTGAACTTTATCCGGCTGACCCCACAAACAAGCCAGACCATTTTGTTGGGCAAGCTCTTGGGTGTACCAGCAATTCCGTATCTTGCAGTAGCGCTGGTGTTACCGCTACATCTTATGGCTGCCAAGAGCGCCAGTGTTTCCCTTGCAAATCTTCTGAGCGTTTATCTTCTCACCGGGGCTGCCTGCGCCTGTGCTTGTTGTGCAGCGTTGCTTTATGCCTTGATGGGCTTTCAAGGTTGGATGGGTGCTGTTGCGGTGGCAGTGGCCTACTGGTCTTTTTACCAAGTGCTGCCGGAGACCGAGCATTGGCATCTGCAATGGTTCTACCTGGATAGCGGTCACTATTACGATTTCGGGCTAGTCGTAGCATTGCTAATGCTGGGCGCTGGCACATACTGGCTTTGGCAGGCAACCAATCGACGCTTTCGTAACCCTGCTGTGACGCTGTTGAGCAAGCGCCAGAGCTATTACATGACGCTATGCTTTGAGGTGTGGCTGCTCGGCTTTGCCTTACGCGATTCGTCTGAGTACAGTCGCCCCTTTTACGACTTAATCTTACTGGGCTTTTTCAATCTGCTGTGGTTTCTGGTGCTGATTGCAGCGATCAGCCCATCACGCCAAACGCTACTGGATTGGGCGCGTTATCGACGTGAGCGAGTGGCAAGTGCTAAAAAATTCTGGAGCCGATCGATCTTTAAAGATTTGCTTTGGGGTGAGAAAAGCCCAGCACTGGTGGCGATCGTGCTCAATTTGCTGATTGCGTTTGTGGTGGTCGTCCCTTGGGTGCTGAGTTGGGAGAGTCGGGAAGACCAGTTTAAAGGGTTCGCAACGGTGCTACTGGGTGCAATGTCCGCGCTCATTTGTGCCGTCATTGCCCAACTCCTCATGTTGATGAAGTCTCAGAAGCGGGCCGTTTGGGCAGCGAGTGCGATCGCGGCGGTCATTGTCCTGCCGCCTCTTGTGCTGAGTGTGTTGCAACTCTATCCAGAGAAAGCACCGTTAGCATGGCTGTTTTCGGTCGGTGCGTTTGCTGTGCTAGAGACTGGTGTGTCAACCACAATGGTCTTCACCGCTTTTTTGGGGCACCTGGCTATTCTCACCACGTTGTCATTACGCCTGACCCACCAACTGCAACGAGCCGGAGAATCGGAAATGAAGGCATTACTGGCAGCAAGTCGGAGCTAAAGCTGAAGGCTCAAGGCTGAAGTCTAAAAATTAGGACTTACGCATTTGCCCCCCAAAACCCCAACTTTTGGGGCTTTAATTGGCTCGGTTCCTCCAGCATTGGGGGCTAGGGGGCGAAAGATGACCGCTTTTGCGTAAGTCCTAAAAATTTAGCCTTTAGACCTCAGCCTTTAGACTTGTCTTCTTTAGCGTTTAGCCTTCTCCTAGCTTTTCCGCGTCGGCAGCTTTAGCACTTTTTTCACCAGTTCAGGAATCTGCCAGGGGCGATCGGCAACGGGAATTTTGGCTCGTCGGAACGCATTAATTTTGCTATCTGCAGTGCCAACTTCGGTGCCGAGTTCAGCAATTTGAGAATTGATAATGGCTCCTGCATGCCCCATCCGTCGGCCTTTGGGTGCAGTGCGCCCCGCAACGTAGGCAATGACGGGTTTATCGATCGCCTCGGCAATGTAGTGCGCAGCAGCTTCTTCGCTATCGCCCCCAATTTCGCCTACCAGTACAATCGCTTCTGTGCTGTCATCTTCGTCTAGAATTTGTAACCATTGAGGGAACGAGGAACCGACAATCGCATCGCCGCCAATGCAAACGCCGATCGATTGCCCTAACCCTGCTTGCGTTAGCTCTAACGCAATTTCGTAGGTAAGCGTACCGCTGCGACTAATTAAGCCAACGGGGCCAGGGGTGTAAAATTCACCCGGATGTAACCCCAGTAATAATTGACCAGGCACAATAATGCCAGGACTATTCGGCCCAACCACCAGGGTTTCAGTTGCTTCGGCCTTGCGTAGTAAGCTCACCATGTCCAACGGGGGAATGCCCTCGGTGATTAGAACGATCTGACGAATACCCGCCGCGATCGCTTCCAAGGCTGCATCCAAGGCTGCATAAGGTTGCACAAAAATTACGGTTGCATCAATCAAGCCAACAACCGACAGCGCTTGCTCAACCATGTCAAACACCGGAATGCCCTGTTGAATTGTGCCACCATAACCGGGGCTAACACCTGCAACAACTTGAGTGCCATAGGCCAGCATAAGCGGCGCATACGTTGCACCCAGTGGTTCCGTAATGCCCTGGATAAGGACTTTGCTATTAGGTGTGAAATTCATAGCCGCTGATGATGGAGACGATCGCACCGCAGAAACCCAATACTATCTAGAATGCACAAGAAAAGCGAACTTCGCTGCTACTCAAGTAACAGAACAAGACATTCTGGTACAGGGTACTTGAAGGTAGGAGATTATCCAGGCATGGTCTGGCGATCGACCTGTAAGCACGCCATACGGCACCAAATGCCTCCTCAAAGAATGCCCTAATCATCCACCTTATAGACGCAGCTAGCAAACTTTTCGAGAACCAGACTTTGCTGAGCCAACCCCGATGGTCACTACTTGATCAACAGGCATCTGATACGGAAACTCCGTCCTGATCAGCATCTGAGACACACCGAAAGCCAGCAAGAATTTCGCGGACATGGGGATGATACCAGTTGCGAAACGCGCAGCGCAGAGACGATGGTTGCGTTGCCCAGCTACCACCTTTCAGCACGCGATGGTGCCCATCAAAATACGCTTCAGAATAGCCGCGATAGGGATACGCTTCAAAGCCAGCGTAGCGATCAAACCAGGAAGCCGTCCATTCCCACACATTCCCCAGCATGTCATAGCAACCAAAAGGACTGCTCCCGCTAGGATAAGCATCTACAGGTGTCGTCTGTCTCACAGCATGATTACAGTTACAGTCGTCCTCATTGGGTGCCTCGCCCCAGGGGTAGGTTTGGCGTTGGCGCGCGATCGAGTTCCAGCTTGCGGCTTTTTCCCATTCGGCTTCGGTCGGCAACCGCTTGCCCACAAACCGAGCATAGGCATCAGCTTCGTACCAATTCACTCCACAAACGGGATGCATGGCACGATCCCTAGAGTTTGACCAATAGAGCGGTTGCGTCACTTGGGCCATCTGGAGCCACTCCCACCCCTCTGCTGACCACCAGCGCGAAGTTCGATAGCCATCCGCCGTCATAAAGGTCTGATACTGTTCGCAAGTAACGGGCGTGCGATCGATCCAAAACGTCTCCACATATACCCGGTGCACAGGTCGTTCATTGTCTAACGCCTCGATCGAGTCATTGCCACACTCAAAGGAACCTGCGGGGATGCAGAGCATGGGGGTGGGGAGTGGAGAGTGGAGAGCGGAGGAAGCAGTGGGGGCAGGGGAAGCAGAGGAGGCAGGGAAGTAGGCTAAAAGGTGACTCCTGACTCCTGACTCCTGACTCCTGACTCCTGACCGCTCCTTCATCAACTCCATTACCAGCGCGATCGTCTCTCCATGCTGACTTTCGTGTTGCAGTAACCAGCGCCAGAGCCGTTCTTGCTGCTCCAGCGGGGCTGTTTCTAGATAGTTGAAGACAGCGGTACGAACCGTTTGTAGATACGTTTGCACTTCAGCAAAGTCAGGTAAATAGACACGCTCTGCTTTGGGTAAGGTGTCGGCTGCAAACAACCGTCGATACTCTGGGAACTGCGGTACTAAACCAGCAGCATGCTCCAAAAGCCAGAGGGCTTCTGTATAGGCAATATGACCCAGGTGCCAGCCGATTGGGCTAAAGTCTGGATGCACCTGAAGACAAAACGCCTCGTGGTTGATGGACTGAAACAGCGCGAGCGTCGCCTGACGACATCGTTCCATACCCTGCCGTATCTGACGACGACATGCTTGCAGTCCATCGGGATCGGGCGATCGCTCAGGGGCACGATCGACGTTAAACAGACGGTTAGATTGGGTGGCTTTGGATGTCGAGGTCATGGGTCACCGTAAGGAGGCTATATTCGGGGCAGGCGATCCAGTTGCCTGAAAACAGCGGTTCAGAAGCGACCAGCACCGCTTGCGGAAAGAGTGGATCGTCGCGTAACCAGTAAAGTGATGGGGCGCTAGAACGATTTGCACACCGTGAGGCAACTAGCTGCCGCCCATCACTAATGATGAGATTGGCAGAAAACCTGGTCTGGTACTGTTGCCCCAGATGAAATAACGTCGTGAGCGTTTGATGCATCGCATCGACCAGGGCGATCGCAGGATTAGCTTCTAGCGCATCAACGATCAGGGCAAAAATGTGTTCAGAATCTGTACTGCCTCCAATCGATTGATAAGCAACGTCGTTCAGTCGATCGCGCAGTGGTCGATAAAGCGTTTGCCGGAAATTTTCAATGTAGCCATTATGAACGCCTAAGATGAGACCATGCTGAAAAGGCTGGCAATTGCTAAGGTCGATCGCCTGACCAGGCGTAGCACTGCGGACATTCGCTAAAACACATCTCGATTCCACATAGCGGCTGAGGCTGGGTAGATTGACATCGCTCCAAATCGGTAGCGTATTTTTGTAGGTAAACGGCTCAACGTCCTGCTGCGGGTGGTACCAGCCCAGCCCAAATCCATCGGCATTGAGTAACCCAGCCGTCATCTCGCGGGGCTGGTAACTTTGCACAATCAGCGAATGCTCAGGCTTCGTCAGCAGGCGATCGATTTGCACTGGCGAGCCAAGATACCCCATTAAACGACACATTTAGACAGCGCTCTTTGAATAGGACTTGTAAGGATTGTAACGGTGAGGACGCACCCGCGTCGTAGGAAAGCCATACCAGCACGATTGGTTTTGCTCTATTCTGAGGCATGACATTTTGTGCGCAATTTTAGGTGGTTAATGATCGCTCAACTTTTTTTTGCCTTGCTGATTCTGACATCGGTTGGACTCAACACCCTGGGCCAGACCTTGCTCAAACTTGGTTCGGGCCAAAACCCGCTTAACATTTACTTGATAGCAGGCATCGCAGCCTACGGCTTGAGCACCATTTTTTACGTCTTAGTACTGGGCAAAATCAATTTGTCGATCGCCTACCCAATGGTCATTGGTCTCACCCTGGTAGCAACGACCCTGTGCGGCGCTATTTTGCTAAGGGAAAAAATTCTGACCTTGCATTGGATTGGGCTGGGCTTAATGCTAAGCGGACTTTCAGCGATCGCCCTAGCCAAGGCCTCATCCTGACAAAAGGCCATCGCATCCAACCGCCACCGCTACCTCTGACCTTTTACCTTCTCCTCATCCCCCCTCTCTCCTATCCCCTCACTCACGCATACAGAGATTTAACCCACAGCCATTCCTTTGTTAGCCCTTCTGGCAGCGTGACCTGTGGCTGATAATCTAGAAGCTTTTGTGCTTTTGAGACATCCGCTGCTGTATGACGCGCGTCGCCGATCGCCGATGGCAGCATGTCACGGCGGAGGGGTTCACCCACAATCTGTTCGATCGTCGCCAAAATTTCCATTAGTGAGACCCGGCTGCCTCCGCCAATATTAAACACCTCTCCGATCGCCGCTGAAGTCTCTGCGGCTGCGAGGTTAGCGGCAACGGCATCACTCACAAAGGTAAAGTCTCGTGTTTGCTGACCGTCACCGTAGACCACGATCGAGCCACCTTCTAAAACGGCCTTGAAAAACTTGTGGAATGCCATATCTGGACGCTGACGAGGGCCATAGACTGTAAAGTAACGTAACACCGTCGTTGGCACACCAAAATTGCGGTAGTAAAGCAAACAGAGCCGCTCTCCTGCCAGTTTGGTGATGCCATAGGGCGAGACGGGCTGAGGGCAAATTAATTCATGAGTTGGTAACGTTTCGGCATCACCATATATAGAGGACGAAGACGCGAACACAAAGCGCTTTAGCTGCGTTGCCTCTTTGGCAGCGTCTAAAAGCACCTGAGTGGCATTCAGGTTGTGTTCGGTATAGGTACGAAATCCGCTCCCCCAACTGGCACGAACTCCCGCTTGTGCGGCCTGATGATACACCACATCAACACCCGCCAAGAGCGTAGACCAGTCTACCTGCTGAATGTCTGCTTCCACCAAGTCAAACGAGGGATGCTTGATCAGATGCGACAGGTTTTTGCGCTTTAGCAGCGGGTCATAGTAGTCGTTGAAGTGGTCGATCCCAATCACGCGATCGCCCCGACTCAGCAACGCCTCTGCTAAGTTAGAACCAATGAATCCTGCTACACCTGTAATAATGCTGCTAGTCATGCTGTCTCGATCAATTACGAGTGATCAATTGTTGGGCGCTGGTCTTCTAGTAGAAGGTACTTTTAGTAAAAGATCAAGGAAAGATTTCTTTACAGCGTTTTCGCTGGGCAAGTTCCAGCTTTGCGCTTACGAGTATGGGATGTAGGGTATCGAGCGTAGTGAATGCCAACAAAAATAGCTGTAAGCCATGAGTGCATTCTCTAAAGCAGGCGTTTACAGCTTTGCCTCGCATAAATGGAAGCCAAGTGTCAGGCTTAGAAGCTGGATACAATTTGATTGGTTTTAGCGGTTTGGTTGACTGACAAAACTTTTAGCGATCATCTGCCCCGCTCTGCACTCAAGGGGCGGGCTAAGAGAAGAAAGTCCTCTGTAGGCGTTGCATTCCCAAAGGTAGAGGGCTTCAAGCGTCTTTCAACCCGTTACCCTTTGGGAAGGGAAGCCTGCAACGGGTTTTGCACCGTTAGTCCAGATTTCAATCACGGGTGGGTGAGCAACGGAGCCATCAGCCTTGCAAAACTCTTGTCAGTCAATCAGCTCTAGCGGCTCCTGATCGAATGAGGACTATTCTCAAACATGAAAAGTTTGGCAGGCAAGCATTAGGCGTCCCTCACTGCCATAAGCAACGCGACATACGGCTTCGCCAGCCAAAGCTTCGAGACAATTCTTTTAATCGCTACGGGTCAATTTCCCACTTTTAGAGGCACATGAGGCACAGCAGTCCAAATGGGCACTGTTTAGCGTGACATTCGGTAAACCATTCCCTCAGTCCTCGGAAAAATGGTTGTCCACATGCCACGCCCTGACAGCGTTTGGATAAAGTCGAGCTGAGAAAATTGAGATGTCTAGATAGGTATGCCTGTTTTATGCGATATTCTTTTTGCCAATAAAAAATTCAATCAAAGTAACCAAAAAAGACTGAAACTTTGTTAATCGTTCAAGCAAGTATTGATAAGGCTTGAAATAGTAGCGATACTCTTTTGGAAGTAGAGCCATATGTTTAGATGCAAAATAGCGACGAACAACCTTGGACTTTTCTTCGCTTCTAGCCGCTGTACTTAATGAGATCGCTCGAATCCTATAATCAAATAGAATTTCCGGAACATGATAAAAACGATATCCCTTCTTAGCGATACTCAGCCACAGATCCCAATCTGAATAGCATCCAAAAGGTGTATTTGCGTCATATCCCCCACATTCTTCCCACGCCGACTTGCGAAAAACCGCACATGCATCGATATAATTGTGTCTTACTAGCCAGGCTAGATTGAAATCGGGAACTCTCTGCACACCTCTAAACCCATTGTCAAAGCTAATGCTACTGTAGTCCAAATTAAAATTTAGAAGTTTTTGTGAAGCGTCAATTCCTTCACCAAAACGCTCAACATCACCATAGACAACAGCAACATCGGGAAATCTATCTAAGATTTCAACTCCTTTAGAGATATAGGCAGGTCGAAGTAAGTTATCAGAATCTAAAGGCAGAATATATTCTCCACGTGCTAGCTTGATTCCGTTGTTTCTAGCAATAGCAACCCCCTGATTTGGTTGATCAATCACTCTATAACCATTATTTTTTAGTTCGTTCAGTATCTGGCAAGTCGATGGATCTGTAGAACCATCATTGACAATAAGAATCTCATAGATAGGATCAGGACAGGCTTCAGCGCTTGCTAGCGCTTCTTTGATAAACTGCCCGTCATTAAAGCAAGCAACAATAATCGATAGTCGAATTGTTTTTAGGGTATCCATGACGTAACCTTTATTCTCGCCATTTATCAATTCTGAGAAAATAAATACATTCCGTAGAGAAATGAGTAATTCATAAAAGCTTCACAAATAAGGTCGCCGTACCGCATAGCTAAAGGTACAGCATTTTTTCGTCGGATGAGGTATCGTATAGTGTCCGAGACCCTTACACAGTGAAGCCTATTGAACACGGCATCAATATCAGAACCACTGTGTCAGAACCACTGTGTATGCTTTAAAGCAGTAATAATTTGGCGTAATTTATGACATTGGGCTGTGTTCGGTGAAACCAGCATAAGCAGTACAACGACATTTCTAAGAAATACTCTCTAGAGGATGCATAGAAGTAAGTGTTAATTACTAAGAGTATGAAACTGTGCTGAAAATTTCGTTTTGTAGGTCTTTCCTGAAATATCACTCTCTAGTGACCCACGTTGCTCCTTGCAAGTGGTTCTGGTGTCCAAAGCGCGCTCTAACCAGATTTTATTAACCTGGCAATCAAAAGTCTGACATGAATTGTGAGGTGCCGTATAGCCTTCGGCATTCAAGAAAAGCGACAGCGTCACGCATCAAAACCAAGCTTAAGGGTGCGTAACGATGATGCTCAACACGCCCTACGATCGCAGTATGAAGTAGCCAAAGCCTAAACAACCATTGCTGAGTTGGATAGATAAGATTGCAACGATCGGAACTACAACCTGAAACCCTTTCAGGCACATTAACTACCGTGAGTTCGTATGAACTCTGTTAAACGTACTTATTAGGCATATTAGGAGATAGTCAACTTTGAGTTGAAGTTTAGACAGGTGGATGAGTGGCTGTACGAAAAGACTCCTCGACACATCCGCTCTCTACCGATCGTTTCGATCTTGACAGACTAATGAGAGTGACTGGATAAACTAGTTAAAGACTCGGACGATAGTTAAGGCTCTGGTTCTAACTTGATCGCTGTACGGAATTGATCTGATGCATCACAGATTTGGTTGCAGTGACGACACTCGCTAGGAGCATTGCAGTTAGGGCACCCTCGCAAAAACCGTTCAATATCTTCAATATCAAGCGCCGCAACACCATCAGAAGACTTGTAGCACTTGATTTCAAACGCATTCACTTTCAATGAGCCTTCGTGAGTTGCATAGCATTCTCCACGCTTGGGGCTGAAGTCTAACTTTAAAGACTGCCAGCACACCTTTTCGAGCAATTTTTCTGAAAGCTTGGTCATCCGCAATTAACCTTAGTTACTCTGTTGTCGAAACAATGCAAACGAGACTGGATATCTGCGCCTATTTGCGCCATTGATGTTCGCTTTACGGGTGCTTACCGATCGCCTCATTGTGTCGGCTTCACCTTACGGCACTACCTGAAACTAAATTAGCCTGTCGTTAACAGAGAAATACTAGCCGCTTTGCAAACCTATCTTAGCGGCAAAGCGAAAAGGCCGATCTTTCTACGCAAACAAAAATCACCCTGCTCTCACCCTACTCACTATTAAGGCTACCCAAACAGTATCATTCACCTTTAGCAAAGCATATGTAACTTAACCTAACCATCATTTCAATTCACAAGAGCAGCCCAGCCGTGGACTGTCTCGTAAAAATCCAGATGCCACTTAGCTGAAGTGCCAGCGATTGAACGTTAGATTCAGACCCCAGATATAGCCATCTAAGGTTGCTTGGCGAACGTGTTCTAAAGCAGTCTTCGTCCTCTACACATAAAACCTGAAAAGCTGACTACTGAATGCTGGAGGGGCTAAAGTAGCATACATTTCAAACAGACTTCAAGGGTGTCATCTCCTCGTTATGCAAAGCGCTGCACTCTACATGTATGCTGTCTCATTCGAGTGAGAATGATCAGATCACTCCCTCAACATGCCTTCCCGAAGGGGGATGGATATAATTTTTGATAAAGATAAAGTTGTGTCAGCGAATACATGACGAAGCAGCACTTGACGATAGAACAGGTTCGGTAATTTCTACCGCGTCCAGAGGGAAGTCCGTCTAGACAAAATGTAAAGTTTCTATTACATTCTTGGCTAAGCATTGCTATTCGTTGCTTTTTAATTCGAATTCCTGCACTCAGCTCGAAGCTAGTTGACCCAAATCGTTTGCGGTACGGCAAGCCAACGAAGAGTCCTGAGGTTCCTTTTTCCAGGAGGTATTAAGATATGCGGATCGCTCAAATTGCTCCTCTATGGGAGCGGGTGCCACCTCCAAAGTACGGTGGTACCGAACTGGTTGCTTCTCTTTTAACGGACGAGCTGGTGCGACGTGGTCATGAGGTAACCCTGTTTGCCTCTGGCGACTCAATGACCCTTGCGGAACTGGAAGCGATTCATCCTCGCGCTTTGCGACTTGACAATAGCGTGAAAGAGTACGGCATCTACGAAATGCTGCAACTCAGCCAGGTTTATGATCGCGCTAATGAATTTGACGTGATTCACTCCCACATGGGCTGTGCAGCTCTGGCATATGCAAGACTAGTGAAAACGCCTACGGTTCATACGTTACACGGCATCTTTACACCTGATAACGAGCGGATGTTCAAACATGCGAAGGAACAGCCCTTTGTCAGTATTTCTCATTCTCAGCGAGAGCCAAGACTGGGGCTAAATTGCGTTGCCACGGTCTATAACGGTATTGATACCGACAGTTATACCTTTTACCCTAAGCCCAGTGACCCGCCTTATCTTGCATTTTTGGGAAGGCTGTCACCTGAAAAAGGCACGCATCTCGCGATCGAAATCGCTCAGCGCACAGGCTGGAACTTAAAGATTGCAGGCAAGATTGACCCGGTCGATGTGGAGTATTACGAAACACAGCTGAAGCCACATATCGACGGCACTCAGATTGAATATCTTGGCGAGGCCAACCACCAGCAAAAGAACGTGCTGATGGGTAATGCTGTGGCAACCCTCTTTCCAATTACGTGGCGTGAACCGTTTGGGCTGGTGATGGTGGAGTCGATGGCCTCTGGGACACCCGTGATTGCGATGGAGCTTGGCTCCGCAACAGAAGTGATCAAGCACGGCAAAACAGGGTTCCTTTGTCAGAATGTGGATGAATGTATTGCCGCATTAGACCAGGTTTTGACGATCGACCGTCGGGTTTGCCGTGAACGTGTTGTCAACCATTTCAGCGTACAGCGGATGGTTGATGGGTACGAGGCCGTTTATCAGCAACTCATTGAGGCCCGCTTTGCGAAAAATGGGCATGTTCGCAGTTTGGCGACGCTCGGTAAGTAACGCGTTTGTGATATGGGTGGAGGCATTAGCTTCCACCTTTTTGTTGTGAGGTGAAAGTATGATCAGTTTCAACAGCGCAAAATCCGTTTCATCGTCTGTGATACCGACCAATCAGGCGTATGTGTCTTCTCGCAAGATGGTGCCGCCCCGACAGGCGATCGCGTTGATCTCGGAGCATGGCGATCCAGCCGCAGAGATTGGTAAAGATGCGGCTGGTGGACAAAACGTTTACGTGCGGCAGGTGGGTGAAGCCTTGGCAAAGCTGGGCTGGCAGGTAGATATGTTTACCCGCAAAACCAAGCCAGATGATGCCGCGATCGTGCAACATGCACCCCACTGCCGCACGATTCGGCTTGTAGCAGGCCCCGAACAGTTTATTCCCCGCGACGAACTGTTTGCTTACATGCCAGAGTTTGTTGCTGCGTTTCAAGCGTTCCAGAGCAAGGAAGGCACCCATTACCCTTTGATTCACACCAATTACTGGATGTCTGCCTGGGTTGGGTTACAGCTCAAGCAACAAAGTAATATTCAACTGATCCACACTTACCATTCGCTAGGCGCGATCAAATATCAAACCGTGCCAACCCGACCCGCGATCGCCGATACGCGACTGGCGATCGAGCAGCAAGTGTTAGAACAAGCAGACTGCATTGTGGCAACCAGTCCTCAAGAGCAAGAGGCCCTGCGCACTCTAGTTTCAGAACGGGGATATGTTGAAGTCATTCCTTGTGGTACCGATGTCAGCAACTTCCACACCATGCCCAAAACAGAGGCCAGAGCCGCACTGGGGTTTGGGTCTAATGAGTCGATCATGCTTTATGTGGGACGGTTCGATCCGCGTAAGGGTATCGAAACGCTGGTAAAAGCCTGTGCCCAACTGAAGGCAAACGCAGAGCATGAAAACCGGGCTACTGGCACGGCCTTAAACCCGGCAGCACTGCGGCTTGTGATTGTCGGTGGTCGTGACCCAGACAGTGACGACATTGTGGAATACACGCGCATTGAGCAATTGGTGCGGGAAACAGGTTTGGCAGACCAGACCACCTTTGCAGGACAAATTGGGCACGCCTCACTACCGCTTTACTACACCGCCGCCGATGTTTGCGTCATACCCAGCCACTACGAACCATTTGGGTTAGTGGCGATCGAAGCGATGGCCTGCGGTACACCAGTGGTTGCGTCTGATGTGGGTGGGCTGAAGTTTACTGTGGTACCTGATGAAACAGGCTTGCTAGTGCCACCACAGGATGTTGAAGCATTCACTCAAGCGATCGATCGCGTCTTAACAGACGAACTTTGGGCCAAAAAACTGCGGCGACAAGCGCCAATCCGTGTTCAGCGAAACTTTAGCTGGTCGGGTGTAGCTGCCCACCTCAGCGATTTGTACCGACGATCGCTTGCACAATCCATTTCCAATACGCTTTGCTTGGGTAGTCCAGATGTGGGCGGCTTAGACAACAGTCGCGCGGAGAGGACGCAACTGGAACGGCAAGAAGTCTATCCTATTCATGCTGAGATCGCTGCACCTTCGGCACTGACAAAAGTCTCGTAAAGCTTAGAGATGAAGTGATTTTGAGTAGGATGTAATCCCCATGCATCCTACTCAAGCTCATTTCAGGCCAGGACGCCACTCTTAATCAGGATTTGTGTATTTTGACCAGAACCTCCGGAGGTTTAAGCGATTACAGGCGCTACGACGCGTGTTTTTGGTTAAAACCTCCGAGTTTGCGTAAATCCTAAAAAATCTTTTAGAGTTTATCTAAACGGACTCTGAGTTTGACACTATACATCGCATTTGTTCAAGCGCTCTTTCTCGATGTACTTTGTTGGCATTAGATCTGTCAAAAACTGGTCAAGCTATCGGGAGAGCATTACTATCAGAGTGGAGTTTATGGACTAGGTTAGCCGATCGCTGTCCTCTACCTTATTGGGTGATTCTTGTGTCAGAAAGTACAGACAACAGCAAAGAAAAGGAACAGTTCTTCTACCCAACGGCTCGTTACCGGGGTGAGTTCACACCTGAGCATTTAGCCTTTAACGCCAACTTGCAAGAATTTGCTCAACGGGTTTCCCTTATTTGTGGTCTGGAAACAGGTGGCAAAGTGCCTCCAGGTGATGCTTACAAAGAGATTAAGAAGCTCTGGAAGCAGCTTAAAGAGTCGAAAGACGCACTGTTAGAACAAGTGGAGCGAGATAGACCACAATTACCAGATGACGAATAGGCTAAAGCTGGAAATAATCCTTTACGCTTTGTAGGATACGGGCCGCAGCTTTCCCATCGCCAAAAGGATTGACGGCTGTTGCCATCACTTCATAAGCCGCACGATCGCTCAATAGCGTTCCGGCAACGTCTGCAATCTGTTCAGGATTCGTCCCTACAAGCTTTGCAGTCCCAGCAGTGACCGCTTCTGGTCGTTCTGTGGTTTCCCGTAACACTAAAACGGGTTTGCCCAAGCTCGGTGCTTCTTCTTGTAGCCCACCCGAATCAGTGAGCAGCAAGTAACAGCGCTGAATGGCACCAACCAGATCTGCGTAGTCCAACGGCTCGGTGAGAAACACTCTGGGATGGCCGCCCAGTAGCGCTTGTAACGGCTCACGCACGACAGGATTACGGTGTAACGGTAACAGCAGGGCGGTATCTGAAAAGCGATCAAGAATCTTCAGAAAGCCCTGAGCAATGCCTTGCAACGGTTTACCCCAGTTCTCACGTCGATGCACGGTTGATAGCAAGACGCGATATTTCTCCCACTCTAAGTGCGGAATGTTGCAGGATGGCTGATGGGCTGCTGTGGTTAAAAGAGCATCAATCACCGTATTCCCAGTATGGTAAATGGTGCCTAACACGCTCGATCGCTCCAGGTGTTCTACAGCCAACGCTGTGGGTGCAAAATGCAATTGGGTGATTTGCGAGATCAGGCGGCGGTTCGCCTCTTCAGGAAATGGATTGTAGATATCATCTGTACGCAACCCCGCTTCGACATGCCCAACAAGAATCTTTTGATAAAACGCTGCCAGTGCCGCCGCAAAGGCTGTCGTGGTATCACCCTGCACCAAAATCAGTTTGGGTTGAAGCGTCTGAAAAAGCGTTTCTAACCCTCGCAAACTCAGGCAGGTAATATCGCTCAAACTTTGTCCTGGCTGCATGATGGCAAGGTCATGATCCGCCGTCAAATGGAATAGCGCCATGACTTGATCCACCATTTCCCGATGTTGCCCAGTTAAAATGACTTGCGTCTCAAAAAGAGGGCATGCCTTAAACGCTTGAATGACAGGGGCGAGTTTGATAGCCTCTGGGCGGGTTCCCAAAATAATGCTTACTGGGATGGGAGTTTTCTGCATCGAGCTTTGATATGTGACGTGAGCAAGAGCGCCTAGAAAAGGTCATCTTATTTAGTAAGGCCATCTCATTCTACAGAGTAGAGCACTGCATCACAGGCTTAAATTTTGGGTACCTGGGAGGGTAAAAGGCAAAAGGTAAAAGCACAAGGCAGAGGGTAGAAAGCAGACGGTAAGAGGATCGCGCTGAAGATCAGGTTGGCAGAAAAATATATGTGAAGCAAAGCACGGCTTCGTTGTCGCTTATATTGGAGTGCAAAAAACCTATCATCCCAATAAAAAACCCGGCCTTAACCGGGTTCCGAAGCTAATACACTCGCATGTTTGGATAAACGTAAGCGGCATAAGAACCGCGAGTCTTGCGCTAGTAACGCTCGCTTATCCTTTGATGTCGCAGGTAAGGGGGCAAGCGGCATAAGTGGAGGTGTTGCTGGGGTCTGCTTCTCCATGCAACCAACGCAACCAGCTTACTTCTTGGGGGTGCACGCCCTTTAGGGTTAAGAGCGCTGCGCCGAGCATAACGCCAAGCAGGTTAAAGCCAAGGATGGTAGCGGCGACGACTAGAACAGCGCTCACTGGCAAGACGGATTGCAAGACAACGGCTGCTAAAGAGCCGATCGTCACCATCAGAATGATCAGTGGAAAGCCAATTATCAAGAGGCAAACCGTCAGTGCAAAGACCCAAATCAAGAAACTTTTGATAGCCAAAATGTAGTAGAGATCTTTAAAGCTCTGGCTCTGAGAAAGCGTCATATCCATGCTCCTAAGCTAAAAATTAGTTGTTTTAATCGAAATGCTTTTAAGCGATCCCCACACACAGGATCGGAAGTTCTCATAGTATAAAGAGAACGCCGAGGCTAGATGAGTCCCTGTAGAATAAATTTACAGTCTTCGATCATTACTTATCATTGCCTGGAGGCTACAAAGCTCGACAGGTAGGCGTTTCAATTTTTAGCCTGGTGCAAAAGCCCATCTGAACATAATTGTTAAGCGGGGCAAAAGCATAGAGAACTTTATGAAGTTTTTTCTTAAAAGAAGGCGTTGGCCTTTTCGGAGTACGCTTAATTTTTCTTACCGATCGTCGCTATTGTGCTCATAAAGTATGGGTCTCATGGCAGTGCTAAATCGGTTTGTCTGCTTGTGATTGAGTGGTGCATGACAACAAGCAAATCAGTGTTTCCAATGTGTTAATTACCACGCTTTATTGTTACAAAAGCTCAACGCAGTACATAGCTCAATGCCGCAAATTGCCTACTGTTACGCTGTCTACTGTTGCAAAAGCAGATGCTACGAAGAGCTCAACGTTACGAACCGGGGTAGCTGTAAGACACGGTTATAGGACTTACGCACAAGCCATTTTGAGCGATGGATGTTTGAGTTGTTGACACAGGTAGTCATCGAGTAAACCGTGTTTGAGTTGGTAAATGGTTTGCCCCGCTTGCTTTGCTAGAGCGTTGAGCCG
>JAESFU010000346.1_pt1 | contig 32426 bp, 26 predicted proteins | sample 9269461 | NCBI WGS metagenome assembly JAESFU01 (sample SAMN14502556, study PRJNA617107) | algae metagenome | isolation source: Stenomitos rutilans HA7619-LM2 and co-occurring heterotrophs from cave walls | place: USA: Waikapalae cave, Hawaii | collected 2009-07-28
CTGTGGAAGTACATAGCTATAGTCGGATATCGCAATCGATCTCGGATCCATTTTTTCCATTATTCACAACCAATTCACCTTCAATCCACAGCAATTAACAGGCTTGTCCACACTCATTGCAAAAAATCCTTCGCAGCTCGCCACAGTCGCGGGTTTGGCAGCTGCCAACGGTGTGGAAAAATTAAAAAAGCCAATTTTTGAAGGCAAAGTGGGAAAAAGTGTTATTTTGTGTGAGGTATTCGAATTTGGTTTTATTTCCTTTATAAATGACTGGTTTTCTTGGCGAATATGAGGCAACGGTCGATGCAAAAGGTCGATTTCTTCTTCCGGCAGGGTTTAAAAAACAACTTCCGCCGGAGAACACGACCCAGTTTGTCATCAACCGGGGGTTTGAAAAATGTCTTAGTCTGTACCCATTGAAATACTGGGACCCCATATTCGAGGAAATCAGCCGCCTGAACGATTTCGATCCTAAAGTAAGGGAATTCAGAAGATACTTTCTGAACGGTGCGACGATGCTCGAACTCGATTCCGCAGGCCGGCTGCTAATCCCGGCTAACCTAAAGGAACATGCTTCTATCGACAAGGACATTGTGCTTGTGGCTGCAATGAACAAGATCGAAGTATGGGACAAATCGAAATACCAGAAGTTCTTTGAATCGTTTTCACCAGAGTCTTTCAGCGACCTTGCCAGCCAGGTGATGGTGCAGCAAAAAACTTAAGCTTTCCAATGGCCGGTGAATCCAACAAGCGTCATCAACCCAACGACTCCGATGCTTATCACATCCCGGTGCTGCTCAAAGAATCGATTGACCTTTTGGAGATACAGCCTTCAGGAACTTATGTCGACTGCACTTTCGGCGGTGGTGGTCATAGTCGCGAAGTACTGCAGCGACTTAATGCAAATGGCCGGCTTTACGCCTTTGATCAGGATCTCGAATCGGCGGCAAACGTTCCAGAGGACCCGCGAATAACTTTCATTCCGCAAAACTTCCGACATGTTTCAAAGTTTTTGCGACTTGAAAAAATTACATCGATCGACGGGCTTATCGCAGATCTCGGCGTTAGCAGCCACCAGTTCAACGAAGCGGAGCGTGGCTTTTCATACCGATTCGATGCAGACCTCGACATGCGTATGGATAAACGGTCCGGGCAAAAAGCATCGGATATCCTAAACTCCTACTCCGAAGAACAGTTGCAACACATCTTCCAGGAATACGGCGAAGTGACAAATGCGAAGACACTTGCGAAATCGATCGTTACGCAGAGAGCATCGGCGAAGCTGACAGGAATCAATCAGTTTTTGTCTTCGTTGCGGCCGATTGTGCGTGGCAACCCGAACAAATATTTCGCGCAGGTATTTCAGGCTTTAAGAATAGAAGTGAATGATGAGATCGGCGCCCTGAAGGAATTGCTTGAGCAGGCTGCGGGATTGTTGCATCGTAATGGCCGCATCGCAATAATAACTTTTCATTCTCTTGAAGACAGGCTGGTGAAAAACTTTTTCAAACACGGTGAATTTGAAGTATCGGATGAATTTGGCGGATTGCCTGTAGAGCGTGTCACGCCTGCGTTGCGACCAATCACAAAGAAGCCGGTAGTGCCCTCCGATGAAGAAATGAAATTGAACCCAAGATCGCGAAGCGCAAAGTTGCGTGTCGCTGAAAAGATATAACACGGATTGAAAGCAGCGAAACTGATGACCACTAACAGGAAGTCTTACAAGCAGGATTGGAAGCGATTGCTGAACTATCAGTGGATCGTAAAGAACTTTCCGTTCTTCTTGTTTCTCTCTGCTCTTGCAGTGTTGTACATCTATAATGGCCACTATGCCGATAAAACGATTCGAGATATCAATAAAGTAGGCAGGGAACTTAAGGAACTGCAATGGGAATATAAAACCGTGAAAAGTGAACTGATGTTTCGAAGCAAACAAAGTGAGATTGTAAAATCAGTGGAACCCCTGGGTTTGAAAGAACTTACGACACCACCTTTTATCATAACCGATTCAATGCGATGAATTTTTAACCAGGCTGACTGCAATGGAAGTAAAACGTGACATACTGTGGCGTGTGTATTTGTCTTTCCTGGGCATCGTTTTCTTCTCTATCGTCATCCTCGCCCGTACCGTATACATTCAACAATTTCAGGGGGCCTACTGGATAAAGCAGGCGAAAGAACAACAGCAGCGTTTCATCGAAACTGACGCCGAAAGAGGCACCATCTACAGTGAAGATGGCAGCATGCTGAGCACATCGATTCCTTACTTTGATATATACATCGACTTTGGAGCAGAAGGTTTGCGCGAAAAAAATGGCCGCAGATTCCATGAAAATCTTGACTCTCTGAGTCTTCGCCTTTCCGGACTGTTTCGAGATCACAACAGCAGCTATTACAAACGAATTTTACAATCCGGATACAAAAAGAAAGACAGGTATTTCCTTTTGAAAAAAAATCTTTCTTTTCAACAATACCAACTCCTCCGAAACTTTCCACTCGTTCGTTTAGGAAAAAATAAAAGCGGTTTCATCGCAGAAACGAAAAACCGCAGGTTGAATCCGTTTGGACTTCTTGCAAACCGAACAATCGGTCTGTCGCGTGAGTTTATCGCCAGCGATGGAAAAATCAAAAACACAAATGTCGGTCTTGAGAATACTTACGACACCTTATTGAAAGGTGAAAGCGGAAAAAAGCTTGTGAGGTTCATAGCAGGTGGCGTGTATGTTCCTGTTGACGGGTATGAGATAGAACCGGAACATGGCAAAGATGTGATGACGACCATCGACGTAAACATTCAGGACATTGCCGAAACGGCATTGTTGCGGATACTGACCGAAAATGAAAGCACACATGGAACATGCATTGTGATGGAAGTAAAAACCGGGAAGATCAAAGCAATCGCGAATCTCGGAAGACGGCCCGATGGTACATATTGGGAGGACCTTAACTATGCGATCCGCGCAAGTGAACCGGGTTCAACCTTTAAGCTAGCAACAATGCTTGCTTTGTTCGAAGACAATCTTATTCGCAGCGAGGACAAGGTTGATCTTGAAAAAGGCAGCTGGCGAATTTCCGGGCGGACGGTGTATGACAGCGAGCGGCACGGAAAAAATGATGTGACGGTTAAGCAGGCGTTTGAATACAGTTCGAATGTGGGCATGGCCAAGCTAGTGGCATCGCACTATTCAAAGGATCCAACGAAGTTCATCGCGCACCTTAAGAGACTGCGTTTTCACGAAACATCCGGAATTGATTTGATCGGTGAAACTCAACCGATCGTCAAGACCCCCAAATCGAAAACATGGAGCGCAACATCGTTGCCATGGATGAGCTTCGGATATGAGGTGCTCGTGAGTCCTCTGCAGACCCTGATGCTGTACAACGCTGTGGCAAACGAAGGAAGGATGCTGAGGCCCATGCTTGTAAACTCGATCAGTAAATCCGGAATACTTATAAAGCAAAACCAACCGCAGGTGCTCGAAGAGTCGGTATGCTCCGATGCTACGTTGAAAATTCTGCAGGAGTGTTTGTACGGCGTTTGCAACGAAGAAGGAGGCACAGGGTATGCGTTGTTCAAAAACTCGCCCTACAAAGTCGCAGGTAAAACCGGAACTGCACTTGTTGCAAATGGCAAGCGCGGATATGCCGACCATATCTATCAGTCATCATTTGCCGGTTATTTTCCTGCCGACCGTCCGATGTATTCGTGCATTGTTGTGATCAAGAACAAACCGTTTGCAAAAAAATATTACGGCGCCGCAGTTGCGGGACCGGTATTTAAAGAAGTAGCAGACAAATTGTTTGCACGAAACTCCGACAAATATGATCTCGCACCTGCAACATCTGACATAGACAGCTCGCTGCTTTCGTATGCAGGAAGCACGACCGATATTAAAAACATCATTGCAGACCTTGGTTTTGATTTTGTTGACTCGTCATCGAACAGCCAATTCGCTTCATTCGAGAAGATTCCTGTTGGCACTGCTGTGATTAAGGCCAAAGAAGAATCACTGAATGTGATGCCCGATCTGCGCGGACTTGGATTAAAGGACGTACTCAGTATATCGCAATCAAAAAAATTATTGCTGATCGTGAAGGGAAAGGGCAAGGCGGTGTTTCAGTCAATATCAGCCGGTGAGAAGTTAATGGCAAAACAACAATTGACTGTCGAGTTTCAATGAACAATAAAGATGGCGGTACTTCAGGACATATTGTTTAAAGTGAGTATCCGGTCGGTGCATGGTGCGCTCACTGTTGACATAGCGAACCTTCAAATCGACTCACGAAAGGTTACCGAGGGAACGCTTTTCATTGCTATACGTGGAGCGGCGGTAGATGGTCATGACTTCATCGAAGCTGCTATCTCCAATAATGCGTCTGCGATTGTTTGCGAAAAGCTCCCGTTTGAACGAAGGCAGGGGGTTACGTATGTGCAGGTTGAAAATTCATCCGAAGCAGCTGGTCATCTTGCCCACAACTTTTTCGAACGTCCCTCTGAAAAGATGAGTCTTGTTGGCGTGACGGGCACGAATGGGAAAACAACAATAGCAACATTGCTGTACAAGTTGTTTACGTCTCTCGGGTTTACATGCGGACTTATCAGCACCGTACAGAATCACATTGGCGACAAAGTTGTGCCGGCAACACATACGACGCCGGATCCGATCAGTCTCAATTCACTGCTACGGCAGATGGCGGATGCAGGATGCACGCATGTGTTCATGGAAACAAGTTCACATGCGATACACCAGCACAGGATCGCAGGTCTTTATTATGCAGGTGGGATATTCAGCAACATCACGCATGACCATCTTGATTACCACAAAACCTTCGACGAATATATACGTGTGAAGAAGTCATTCTTCGACGGACTTCCTTCAAGCGCTTTCGCCATTTCAAATGCAGACGATAAGCGCGGACCTGTGATGCTGCAAAACACGAACGCCAGGAAACTTCTTTACAGTTTAAAGACCATGGCGGATTTTAAAGGCAAGATCCTCGAGAATGGACTTACAGGTCTTGTGATGCTGGTGAATGATCAGGAAGTTCATTTTCGTTTGATAGGTGAATTCAATGCTTACAATCTTCTTGCTGTATATGGAGCTGCAATTTGTCTCGGGCAGTCGTCTGAAGATGTGTTGTTGCAGCTCAGTGGTATGACGGGTGCCGAAGGAAGATTCGATTATGTTGTTTCGCCCAAGGAAAAAGTGATCGGCATTGTCGACTATGCTCACACACCGGATGCACTTATTAACGTATTAAAGACAATCAGGGATCTAAGGAAAGCCGGGGAGAATGTGATTACAGTTGTGGGCTGTGGCGGCGATCGCGATAGAACAAAGAGGCCCGTAATGGCACAAGCTGCTTGCGATCTGAGCGACAAAGTGATTTTCACATCGGACAATCCGCGTTCCGAAGATCCTGCAGCAATCATCAAAGAAATGGAAGAGGGACTGACTTCGGCTGCAAAGCGAAAATACATTTCAATACAGGAGCGAAAAGAAGCGATCAAGACGGCAGTTACATTGGCGAAACCTAACGATATACTTCTTGTTGCCGGCAAGGGTCATGAGAAATACCAGGAGATAAAAGGCGTGAAATATCCGTTCGACGATAAGGCCGTATTGCATGAATGTTTTACCGATCTCGACAAATAATATTGAGAAGCGATGTTATATCACTTGTTTGAATGGCTTAAAGAATCTGATGTAAAGTTGCCTGGCAGCGCTTTGTTTCAGTTTATCACATCGCGGGTACTCATCGCCGTTATATTGTCGCTCGTTATTTCAGCGCTCTTCGGCAAGAAGCTTATCAATTTTCTTCGAAAAAAGCAGGTTGGGGAAACAGTTCGTGACCTGGGCCTTGCCGGCGAACAACAAAAGAAAGGAACGCCTACGATGGGAGGCCTGATCATTATCATGGCGATTCTGGTTCCGACTTTGCTGCTTGCGGATTTAAGCAAGGCGTATGTTCGACTGATGGTGTTCAGCACCATCTGGCTCGGCATCATCGGTTTTATTGATGACTATCTGAAGTTGCGTGCGAAGCGGATTGCACAGCAACAGAACATTCCTTACAAAAAAGGAGATAAAGACGGCCTGGCCGGCTGGTTTAAAGTACTTGGTCAGCTGGTGTTGGGATTTGTGGTAGCCGCAACCTTGCTGTTCAATGAAAACACGAAGGTTTGGCGCGAATATTACGGCAATCCGAAAGATGCGGGGACGAATGTAATTGTCAGGGAACTCGACGGGCGTCAGCGATATTTTGTCGAGGCAAACGAACCGATCACAACGATACCATTTGTAAAGAGCCACGAATTCAACTATTCCAAATTGTTGCCGGCAGCTATGCGGGGACTCACCTGGGTCCTTTATATACTCATTGTGATCTTTATTGTTACTGCCGTATCCAATGGAGCCAATATTACAGACGGGCTCGATGGTCTTGCCACGGGAGTAAGCGCAATCATCGGCATATGTCTCGGCATATTCGCGTATGCAAGTGGCAACCTCAGATTTGCCGAGTATCTCAATATCATGTATATCCCCAACCTGGGAGAACTGTCAATATTTATTGGAGCCCTTGTCGGCTCGTGCGTAGGTTTTTTGTGGTACAACGCCCATCCCGCGCAGGTTTTTATGGGTGACACAGGAAGCCTTACACTCGGCGGGATCATCGCGGCACTTGCAATCATTGTGAGAAAGGAGTTGTTGATACCGATTTTCTGCGGTGTGTTTCTTGTGGAATTGCTCAGTGTAATGATTCAGGTTGGATATTTCAAGTATACAAAACGAAAATACGGAGAAGGCAGAAGGGTTTTTTTGATGAGCCCGCTGCATCATCATTACCAGAAGCTTGGCTATCATGAAAGCAAGATCGTCACGAGGTTTTGGATAGTCACGATTCTGTGTATTGTGTTTTCAATTGTCACGCTTAAGATCAGATAGAAGATAAATAGCGGTACAGTCGAACGAACTACTGAAAAACCCCTGTCTCTGCTAAAATCCAATACGAAGAACCACCATTAGTAGTGCAAAGAGATTTCGGTGTGCCTTATTTGAAGTCCATGCTTTTGAAAAACCCCCTTAATCCATTTTAATTGAATGGCGAAACGACTTGTGATACTCGGTGCGGGCGAAAGTGGAGTAGGAGCAGCAATGCTTGCTACAAAGCAGGGCTATGACGTGTTCGTATCGGATGGTTCGGCCATCAAACCTGAATACGAGGCGCAGCTGCGGTCGTTGCAAGTAGAGTACGAGTCGTCGGTTCATTCATTCGATCGTATTCTTTCTGCTGAGGAAGTAATGAAGAGTCCTGGTATTCCGGAGAAAGCGGAAGTGATGAAAAAGATACGCGCGAAGGGTATACCGGTGATCAGTGAGATCGAGCTGGCATACCGACACAAAGGATCGTCGAAGATCATTGGCATCACCGGCAGTAACGGAAAAACAACCACAACAGCGCTTACGTACCATATATGCAGGCATGGTGGTCTTGATTGCGCGCTGGTTGGCAACATCGGTTATTCATTCGCAAGGCAGATCGCCGAGAAGCCTCATCCGTGGTATGTCGCCGAGATCAGCAGTTTTCAATTGGATGATATCAGCGAGTTCAGGGCGGAAGTTGCGATCCTTACAAACATTACTGAGGATCACCTTGACAGATACGAGTACAAATTTGAAAATTATATACGCAGCAAGTTCAACATCATAAGGAACCAAACGGAGAGCGACTATTTCATTTACAATGATGATGACCCTGTGACGGTAAAATACTTAACCAACCAATCCATTAAATCTAACCTACTACCCATTACCATGCAAAGAGAGATCCCTCGCGGAGCCCATATACTCAACGGGAAACTAACAGTGTCAACAGTTCAGGAGCGTCTGGATATGAGCATCTATGATTTTGCACTGAAGGGCACCCATAATCAATACAACACGATGGCAGCGGCAGTAGCAGCGCAGGTTGTAGACATCAGGAAGGAAAAGATCAGGGAAGCTGTACAATCGTTTGAAACCCTCGAGCATCGCATGGAACCGGTGGGAACCGTTCGGGGTGTGGAGTTTATCAACGATAGCAAGGCAACGAATATCAATAGCACCTGGTATGCTCTTGAAAGCATGACAAAGCCGGTGATCCTGATCCTTGGTGGTGTCGACAAAGGCAACGACTATTCATTGATCGCAGAGCTTGTGCGTGAAAAAGTGAAAGCAATTGTGTGCCTCGGTGTCGACAATGAAAAGATCCATGCGACGCTTGAGCCGGAGGTTGATACGATCATCGACACCGCATCTGCCGAAGAAGCAGTGAAAACGTCGTTCCGGCTTTCAGCAAAAGGAGATGTGGTGTTGCTGAGTCCCGGCTGCGCAAGTTTTGATCTGTTCCTGAATTACGAGGATCGTGGAAGACAATTTAAACAGGCGGTGAGAAACCTTTAATTCTTAATGAACGATTTCGTTTCCATACAAAAAAATCATTTCCAGAATCTTGGCGACAAGACCAGCGGAGACAAAGTCATTTGGGCAACGGTGGTCTTGCTTGCCATGGTGTCGTTGCTTGTCGTGTACAGTTCAACCGGGTTGCTTGCATACAAATACAACAAGGGCAACACTGAAATCTACCTTTTCAAACAGGTGATGTTCATCATTATTGGCGTGGCGATCATTTATTTTGCTCACCGCGTCAATTACACATTGTATTCGAAGTGGTCGAAGATCCTGTTCCTTCTTGCGATCCCATTATTGATTTATACGTTGTTCTTTGGCGTTAGACTGAATGAAGGCAGCAGATGGATACGGCTGCCCATTATCAATCTCACATTTCAGACTTCCGATCTTGCGAAGCTTGCACTATTCATGTATCTCAGCCGGTTGCTTAGCCGAAAACAACATGTGATCAAAGACTTCAAAAAAGGATTTCTCCCGGTGATCATTCCTGTGGGAATCGTCGCTTTGCTTGTGGCGCCTGCAAATCTTTCCACCGCGTTGTTGATTGGTGCGACAAGTCTGTTGCTGATGTTCATTGGTCGCATAAGCTCAAGGCATATCATGCTGACAATCGGTGTAGCCGCGATTCCGGTATTGCTGCTGCTAATGATTTCAATTGCGTACTACGATAAAGAAGAAGGCCGCATGGAGGACCTGCCGGCAGTACTTGAGTCCGGAAGATTTCCGACGTGGATCAAACGCGTGCAGAATTTCATGTATGATGGTAAGCAGGTGGATAAAGAAGAGAATTACCAGATCAATCAGGCGAAGATAGCCATCGCCAAAGGCGGCATAGTAGGACTTGGACCTGGCAACAGCGAGCAACGAAACTTTCTGCCTCACCCTTATTCGGATTTCATTTATGCAATTATTATAGAGGAGTATGGACTACTTGGCGGCATGTTCATCATCTTCATTTACCTGGTATTCCTTTTCAGGAGCATTCGCATTTTCAGAAAATGCCCTTATGCATTTGGAGCGTTTCTCGCACTTGCATTGAGTTTTACGCTTGTGATACAGGCGTTGATGAATATGGCCGTGAACGTAAATCTGTTTCCTGTCACCGGCGTTACGCTGCCGTTGGTAAGTATGGGTGGAAGCTCATTTCTGTTTACATGCCTTGCAATCGGAATCATACTTAGTGTTGCTCGCAACGTCGAACAAACCGAAGGTCCTGTACCGGTACCAGAGAAAAATGAGGAGGATTCGGAATGAATTACAAAATCATCATAGCGGGCGGAGGTACGGGAGGGCACATCTTTCCGGCAATCGCCATTGCGAATGAACTGAAGCGCCGTGATGATTCAATTGAAATCCTCTTCGTTGGTGCGAAAGGAAAAATGGAAATGGAAAAAGTGCCACAGGCCGGGTTTGAGATCAGGGGTATTGACATTGCGGGTTTTAACAGATCATCAATTCTGAAAAATATTTCATTGCCTTTCAAGCTTATAAAAAGTTTGAATTCGGTGCGATCCATCATTAACGTGTTCAAACCAGACGCAGCAGTTGGAGTCGGCGGCTATTCAAGCTTTCCCGTTCTCCGTTATGCGCAGGCGCGACGGATCCCGACATTCATCCACGAATCGAACTCTTTTGCAGGCAAGTCAAATATTCTTCTTGGAAAGAAGGCAACAAAAGTTTTTGTTGCGTCAACTGGCATGGAAAAATTTTTCCCCGCCGGCAAGATCATCGTTACGGGAAATCCGGTTCGAAAAGCGATCGCGTCTATGAACGTGACGCGCGAGTCGGGCCTTGAAGCTTTTGGATTGCAAACCGGCCGGAAAACAATTCTTGTAACAGGCGGCAGTCTCGGCGCCCGAAGTATCAATGAAGCGGTGTTTGCTTCAATTCACTTACTTGAAGCAGAAGGAATACAACTGATATGGCAAACCGGAAAATTGTTTCGTGAGCAGGCGGCTTCTGTTGTTGCGGGACGACCAGGAATGTGGACGAACGACTTCATCACCAACATGGAGAATGCTTACGCCGCTGCGGATCTCGTTATTTCCCGGTCTGGAGCAATGGCCGTTTCTGAACTGGCGGTTGTGGGGAAACCGGCGCTTTTTGTTCCTTACCCTCACGCGGCGGAAGATCATCAGACCTCGAACGCGCTTGCGCTTGTTCAAAAAAATGCGGCGCGAATGTTACCCGACCACGAAGCTTCATCGCGTTTGATTCCAACTGCGATTTCAATGCTTAAAGATGACAATGCGTTGATGCTTCTTGCTGAGAATATCAGGAAAACCGGAGTTACTGATGCAGATGTTCAAATCGCTGACCATATTTTAAAACAACTAAAACCGAAGTCAATATCATCGTGATCGACATTCGTACGATACGATCAGTTTACTTCATTGGCATCGGAGGCATCGGTATGTCTGCGATAGCACGTTATTTCAGGTCACTTGGAAAAGCAGTAAAGGGTTACGACAGGACGGCAACCGAATTGACGGCGCAATTGGAGAAAGAAGGAATTGCGGTTCATTATGACGACAATCCACTCGAGGTTCCGAAAGGTACCGACCTCGTAGTTTATACGCCGGCGATTCCTGCAGGTCACCGCGGCCTCCAACACGTGAAGCAACTAGGGCTTCCGCTTTTGAAAAGAAGCGAAGTGCTGGGTCTGATCACAGCAAATAGCTTCAATGTATGTGTTGCCGGTACCCATGGTAAAACCACGATCAGCACAATGATCGCGCATCTGTTCCGAGACTCGGGATTTGGATGCAATGCGTTTCTCGGCGGCATTTCTACAAACTACAATACGAACTTCTGGAGCTCGCGAAATGAAACATGTGTTGTGGAAGCAGATGAGTACGACAGGAGTTTCCTCAGGCTTTACCCTGATGTTGCAGTAATCAGTGCGGTGGATCCGGATCATCTCGACATATACAAGACTGCCGAAAACGTTCAGCTGGCATTCATCGAATTTTCGCAGAAGATCAAGCCGGGCGGTTTGTTATTGATAAAGCATGGCGTTGAAAGACTGGAGGATTTTGGTTCGGGACGACGACTTAGCTATCATATTTCCGATACTAACGCCGACATATATGCGCAAAATATAAGGATTGCAGAAGGAGGCTATGTTTTTGATGTGAGCGCATCCGGCTGGAAGTTGAACGACATTCAACTCAACATGGGCGGCACTCATAATGTCGAGAATGCTTTGGCTGCTATTTACGTTGGGCACCATGTCGGAATAAACGATGAGAAAATCAGAACTGCAGTCGGCTCGTTTCGTGGTGTTCGAAGAAGATTTGAATACGTTCTGAAAAACGACAGGCTTGTTCTTGTTGACGATTATGCACACCATCCGAAGGAGTTGACTGCGCTGCTCACGAGCGTCAGGCAATTGTTTGCAGAAAGAAAAAGTACGGTGGTGTTTCAACCTCATCTGTATTCACGGACAAAGGATTTTGCGAAAGAGTTTGCAGAGAGCCTGGCGATTGCCGACGCCGCAATCATTCTTCCCATCTATCCCGCCCGCGAAGAACCGATTCCTGGTGTCACGAGTGAAACGATCGGCAGACACATGGGAGGGAGCGCACGCATAATAGCGAAGTCCGATCTGCCGGAAACAATCAAAGAAGTAGTAGGCGACGGTCAGAAACATGTGATCGTTCTGGCAGGTGCAGGAGATATCGACACACTTGTAAAGCCAGTGAGGGAGGCAATGAATTGAAATGAAAATGCACATCAACATAAAACGGGTGTTGCGTATTCTTCTGATGGCGGTAATCGTGACCGCATCAACCTTGCTGTTGCTTGCAGCCGTGAGAACAAGGGACGGCCTGCGATGCAGCGGATCACGGATATTGATCAATGGAAGTGAAGAGGGTGAATGGTTCGTAAACAAAAAGGACATAACGGAAATCCTTACAAGCAACCAGAAAGTGGTTTTGAAGGGAAGGCATATTAACGACTTCGATCTTGCTTCGGTGGAGCGAAAACTGGAATCACTTGTATGGATCAGCGATGCAGAGTTGTTCTTCGACAACAACGGGCTGTTGGAAGTGCGGGTTCGTGAAAGAGTGCCTGTGGCGCGGGTATTTACATCGATGGGCACCAGCTTTTACATCGACACAGCGTGCAAGCGGCTGCCTGTATCAACAACCGCCTTTGCGAAAGTTCCGGTGTTTACAGGGTTCCCTTCGAACAGCCCAAGGTTGAAAAATTCCGACAGGCAATTGCTTCGTGATATCAGTCGGCTGAGCCGGTATATTATGAACGACAAGTTTTGGATGTCGCAGGTTTCACAGGTTGATATCACTGCCGAAAAGCAATTTGAGATCATACCGGTTGTCGGAAATCATGTAATCGAGTTTGGCGACATATCGAACGCCGAAAATAAATTTTCAAGGATACACCGGTTGTACAAAAACATTCTCACCGTCAACGGTATCGACAAATACAAACGCATCAAAGCGCAATACGAGAATCAGATCATAGGAGTGAAGGCAAACGAAAACACATCGACAACTGACAAATAAACAACAACCAAAAGCAGCATATGAACAACGAACAACCCATTATTGTCGGCCTGGATATTGGCACCACCAAGATCGCGGCCATTGCCGGTCGCAAAAACGAATTCGGCAAACTCGAGATAATCGGATTTGGACGGGCTAACTCCAATGGAGTGAAGCATGGACAGGTCCTGAACATCGATGAAACGATCAAAGCCATCCGGATGGCATTGGACAATTGCTATGCCTCAAATCCGAATCTGGAGATCAGCGAAGTGTATGTCGGAATTGCCGGGCATCATATTAAAAGCCTACAGACACGCGGCGACATCGTACGTCACCAAACTGAAGAAGAGATCACACAACGTGAAATTGATCAGCTCGTCGCGGATCAGTATAAAACGTATATCCCTGCCGGAGACCAGATCATCGATGTGATTCCGCAGGAATTTACAGTCGACAACTTCCAGAATATTCCGAATCCTATTGGATATGGCGGAGTAAAGGTCGGTGCGAACTTTCACATCATTACCGGCGATAAAAATGCGATCAGGAACATCAACAGGGCGGTGGAGAAAAGCGGACTGCGTACAAAGGACCTCGTGTTACAACCGCTTGCCTCGGCATCTGCTGTAATGGCACAGGAAGATCTTGAAGCGGGGGTTGCGATTGTGGACATCGGCGGTGGTACAACCGACCTTGCTGTTTTTTACGAAGGCATATTGAAACACACTGCAGTGATACCGTTCGGTGGCGAGAACATTACAAACGATATTAAAACAGGTCTCGGCGTGTTAAAGACACAGGCCGAACAAATGAAAGTTCAGTTCGGATCTGCATTGTCGAATGAAGCTAAAGCAAATGCTTTCATTACGATCCCGGGCTTGCGTGGTATGCAGGCGAAGGAGATCAGTGTAAGAAATCTTGCAAACATCATCCAGGCGAGGATGAGCGAGATCATGGATTTCGTGAGTTATCACCTGAAGCAGGTAGGACTCGACAACAGGATGTTGAATGGAGGTATCGTTCTTACCGGCGGTGGTTCACAACTGAAGCATCTCATTCAGCTTACTGAATATGTTACGGGCCTTAATGCGCGAATAGGTTATCCGAACGAACATCTTGCTTCCGGTCATATCGAGGAGTTGGCAAAGCCAACGTATTCCACATGTATAGGACTTATTTTAAAAGGCTACAGCGATTACGAGCACAATCGAAAGCAGTTTCATAATGGATTCAGAAAAGTGGAAGTGCCTGAAGCATTGAAAGCGCAGGAGCAAACTCCCGAAACTATCAGTGCTGAAGCGCTGCAACCTGAAAAGTTGCGGAACCGCAAAGGCCTGAAAGATTTCTGGGGCAAGTTCAAAGTCACTTTGATCGACCTTTTCAAGGAAGAAGAAGATCAGGCACTGAAATAATCATCTAACGCTAACCCATTAATACATTTTCTTATGATACACTTCGATCTCCCCAAAGAAAAGTCTTCCATCATCAAAGTGATTGGTGTTGGAGGCGGGGGAAGTAACGCCGTTAATCACATGTTCAGTCAGAACATTGAAGGTGTAAACTTCATCATCTGCAATACCGACGCGCAGGCGATTGCACAAAGTCGTGTGCCGAATCGTGTGCAGCTCGGACCGCATCTTACGCAGGGCCTTGGAGCAGGCGCCAATCCTGACATTGGCAGGCAGGCCACTGAAGAGAGCCTTGAAGAAATCAAACGTTTGCTGGAAGTGAACACGAAGATGGCGTTCATTACGGCAGGTATGGGCGGAGGTACCGGAACCGGCGGCGCTCCCATCATTTCACGCATATGCCGTGAGTTGGGAATCTTGACTGTAGGCATTGTTACAACGCCGTTTTCTTATGAAGGAAGAAAGCGTCAGCAACAGGCTGAAGAAGGAATTACGGTGATGAAAGAATACGTCGACACGCTGCTTGTTATCAGCAACGACAAACTTCGACATCAATTCGGCAACCTCAAAATGAAGGAAGCTTTCAACCGCGCCGACAATGTTCTTGCCACTGCTGCGAAATGTATTACGGATGTGATCAACAGTACTGGTCAGATCAACGTAGACTTCGCCGATGTGTGTACTGTAATGCGCAATGGAGGGGTTGCAATACTTGGCAGTGCAGCGTGTGGTGGCGAAGATCGTGCACAGCGGACCATCGAAGAAGCATTGAACTCCCCGTTGCTGAATGACAATGACATTCGCGGTGCGAAGTGGATACTGATCAATATCAATTCATCGGAAGGCGACCATGAATTCACGATGGACGAGGTGGAGATCATTCAAAATTATCTTTTGTCGCAAGCCGGAGAAGGAACCGATGTGATCTTGGGAATGGGATACGACAATACACTTGGAGAAAAGCTCGGAATTACGTTGATCGCTACGGGCTTTGATCATAAGGATCCATTCCCGAGGGCGGCGCCTGCGAAAGCGGAGCCCAAAAAAGATGAAAAAATTGTGTTGACACTGGGAACACCGGAAGAAAAGGCTGTAGTAAAGGCAACTGCCGAACCTGTTGTGACAAAAATTGAAGAGATGCCGGTATTGAGTGAAAAGTTGCAGCCGAAACTCGTCGAAGAACCGGTGGCGAACGTAGAAGCAAATACAAATTCCCGTATTTTTACGAGCATTGACGGTAGAAATACTGTGGAAAAGATTGTTGAGAAGAAGGAAGCCGATCATATCACGGAATGGGTATTTTCGTCGGGTCCTGATCCTCGGCATATTCCCGAAAATCCAAAGTCAATACACGAAAAAGATAGTTCAACGAATTCCTCTGCGTCTGCAGCGTCGGGGGGATACCTGGCCAGGCCGTCCAATATATATGCAGAGCCGCAACCTAAGTCCAACCCGGAACCTGTGAAGGAACCAGTTCTTACTGCCGGTTCAGATTCGATTCCGGAAGAAGAACCTTCCTCGGAAATGCAATTGGTAGTTAAGGATGAAATTCCAGCGGCGGCGGAGGAGTCTGGGGCCTATCAAACTGATGAAATTGTTAAGGCGAAGCTTTCTATTGAGGAACCAGCGATGCTGGACGAAGTAGAACAACAAAAGCGTCGCGCGGCTGAACGGATACAGAAGTTACGTAATCTGTCGTTCAACATTAATGCCGCGGACCCTAACAATGAGTTTGAAACTGTGCCGGCTTATATCCGCCGCAATTTGGAACTTTACGGAACTATCTCTCACGTCGAAAATTTTTACAGCAACTACGAAGTAAAAAGCGACGACCGGAACTCAGCACAAATTTCAACGATCAATACGTTTCTTGACGGCAAAAAGCCCGATTAAACACTGCTTGTCACAGCTTTGTTCTCATGCCTGTTTTTAGTTGTTTCCCCCTGATTCGTTCAGGGGGAATTTAGTTGAAGGTTGACAGTTGACAGTTGACAGTTGAAGGACTTTGAAAAGGAAAGGAAATTCGAGGGTGCGATTGTACCCCAATGTTGTTTGACAACTTGCATTCTGAGATCCTTGCATGTTGCGCTATCGATTTTCAACCGCCAACCGTCAACTGTCAACTGTCAACTCTAACCTACCTTGGTATCGAAATTGAATCGTCACTTTGTATGGAACCCATGGAACGACTGCGGAACCTGAATGCATATGGGTATTATAAACTTTCAGATCTCTTTTATGTGATCGACAGGGGCAAGTACAGCTCAGGGAACAACCTGTTGACCCATGACAAGTTTTATAAGGAACTCAAGCGAAAATTCAACAGTGGCTATCTGCTCCTGTATCTTTACAACGCCAACGGCGAAGGGTTGGAAAGCGACACATCGGCAATTGAACTGATCGACAAAATTGAAACGCAAAATTTTCTGTCGCCCACCGGTCCCTTAACCACATTTGTTCCATATACCGGCTTGAGGGACTGCCTGTACAAACCTTTGCCCGTTGGAGTAATAGAAGAAATACGAAAGGAACTTTACCGTATACACGATTAATTGAATTCAAGCACACTCAACCAACGTCGGATCTATGAAGTAGTTTGCGCACTCAGCGCATGGACAGCCGTGGTCCTGCAATTCATCCTGATGTTGAATCCCGATGTTCCGGTCACTCGAACTATTATCCACTTTCTCAGTTACTTTACCATACTCACAAATCTACTTGTGGCCATCACCTTCACGGTGCGTTTATTTTCCCCTGTACAAAGCAAGGCGCTTATTAATTCGGCGTCGTTTGTCAGTGCAGTAACAGTGTATATACTTGTGGTAGGCATCGTGTACAACACGGTATTGCGAGCTTTGTGGGCGCCCGATGGTACACAGATGATCGTTGATGAGATGTTACATACCGTCAACCCTTTGTTGTGCCTGTTGTACTGGCTGTTCTTCGTACGTCGCTCTGAATTGAAATACAAATCTGCTTTGAAGTGGCTTATCTATCCGGTTGTGTTTCTGGTTTATTCACTCGTCCGCGGCCGTTTCGTTAACTGGTATCCATACCCGTTTCTTGATGTGAATGCACTCGGAATCGAACGGGTGTTGGTCAATTCCTTGTTCGTTGCAGCATTGTTCCTGACTCTGGGATTGATACTTGTGGCGCTAAGCAGGATGGACAAGGAGAAGTGATTGTTCGACCTAATGCTGGCGGCTCTAATTCACCTGAAATAAATCTGCCTTTTTTAGCCAGCCTCTTGAAGTTTGCCCTTCATGATTAGTAAATACTACGAAAATGAAATCATTGGTTTCATCGAGTGCCGACAGTACTGCATTGTTCCAATGGACAATGAATGCATTGCGGCGCGAATTTTCATTCGGCTTGTTGTGAAAATATGCCTTTGACTTCACCTTGTACTGACCAAGTGAGGGGCTGTCGGCCCAATAATCGTCGGTTTGTTCTTCTTCGTCGGTATCAACCGGCTCCGGTGTTGCTGCGGTAGCCTGTTCCGCTTTCTTCGGAGGTGTAGTTGTTGTTTTTTCAGCAGCCTTTGGTCTTTCCGGTTCACGTGTTTCGGGTTCCGGCTCTTGTTTTCTTTCCTGTTCTGCCCGGGTTACCGGCTTTGAAGCAATGGCACCTTCCTCATCAAAATCTTTCAGGGATGGCGTTGAAAGTACCCGCGCCTGCTCGGAAGTTGAAAGACTATCAGGAATATAGCGCGTAACGGGTTCATCATTGTTGTTCCTGCTATCGGAGTAATATTTATAACCAAGTGCACCAGCGAGACCAATCGAAACAAAAAGCACAGCAAAAAACGCTGATCTTGAAACACGGCCATCACTGTTACCCGACCATATTCCGGTTTCTTCGTTTTGAACACCTTGCTCATGCTCTGCGAGCTGAGCTTTCAGATCCTGAACTTCACGCTCAAGAAGTTTGTTAAAAAATTGTTGCTTCTCAAGCGCCTGCTTCAGTCTCTCGGTTTCGTTCGTGGGTATTTCTTTTTCGCGGTCCATTATAGACATAATATGAGCCTTGCGCCCTTATTTTTTGTTACTCAATAACTACTCCAATTTTGATACCAGCCTGAAAACAATGACGGCGAGTAAACAGCTTAAGCGGTGGCACAAACATATTTCCTATTGTAAACCATTGGCTATTAGCTTTGTTACCTACTCATGCAAACAGTTGTTATAACCGGGGGAACCGGACTTATTGGCCGGGCTCTCATTCAGCAGTTGCTTGCGAACCGGTATTCTGTTACGATCCTGACCCGTGACAGCAAGGCTGGCAATCGCAAGTCTAATCCGAATGTGCGTTATGCCGAATGGGATGTGAATACCGGAAAGCTGAATACTTCCGTGTTCGAGCATGCCGATCACGTTATTCACCTGGCAGGTGCAGGCGTCGCAGACAAGCGATGGACTGAAAAACGAAAACAGGAAATTCTGGACAGTCGCACCCGTTCCAGTGAACTACTGGTCAAGGCGATTCGCGAAGCAGGCAGCAAAGTCAAAACAGTGGTAAGTGCCTCGGCAATCGGTTGGTATGGTCCGGACAGGGGAGGTAAGCCTTTTACCGAAGATGCCGACGCCTTCGAGGACTTCCTGGGCACAACCTGCAAGGCTTGGGAAGAAAGCATTGAACCTGTTACGGCCTTAGGGAAACGGCTTGTGAAGTTGAGAACCGGAATTGTACTCAGCAATGAAGGGGGTGCCTTACGCGAATTCAAAAAGCCGTTGGCAGCAGGCGTTGCTTCTATCCTGGGAACGGGTAAACAAATTATCAGTTGGATTCACATCACCGACCTGTGCAGGATGTATCACACTGCACTTGAAAATGAATACATGCATGGTGTTTTTAATGCCGTCGCACCGATCCCAGTGAAGAATAAAGAGCTGGTGATTCAAATGGCGAAGTCAGGCGGCAAGCGATACCTGCCCGTACATGTCCCTGAATGGACGTTGAAACTGATGATGGGTGAAATGAGTATTGAAGTGCTGAAGAGTGTTACAGTGGATGCGGGGAAAATATCTGCCTCCGGTTTTCGCTTCCTGTACCCGACAATAGATGCGGCGATGAATGAGCTGATGAAATCCTATAAGTCGTCGGTTTGAAACTTTCGCCTGATGACGAATACATACAGCGCGAGATACACTAGTGCAACTATCACCAACGCGGTCGGGTTTGTTTCTTCTACATATGCCCGGGTCATGTTCTCAAATGCAGGCAGCGGGATAAGATTATCGCTGGTCTCCAAAGGAAGAAAGCGGCCGCTGGGGCCGGCGTAACGATTCATTAGCAACGCCAGCAGATTTTCGATCACGATGCTATACAGAAAGAATACTCCGATTGCAAGTCCGCCGCGTTTGAAGAAAATTGCAAACAACAGTGCTACCATACAATAGCTGAGGCATCGGATGAAGAAAAACAACAAGTACTGGATCTTTTCGAATGAAAATGATGGCTCGTGCTGAAGTCCGAAAAATACTGAGGTCAACATCACCATTAGAGTCGAAATAATCGAAAGCATAACCGCCAATGCGATCTTAACACCGATGAATTGTGAACGGCTCCATCCATCAATGATATTCTGACGATGTGTTTTGTAACTGTATTCATTGGTCATGGAGATGATCATGAGGAGCCCCGGCAGGAACAACAGAAAACCGGTTACGAAGCTTGTCATTTGCCATACCGCCGGAAACGAATATGGCGGAACGCCGATGATCATTTCTGCAACCCCCCTTCCTTCGCGCTGACTGTAGACGGTTTCCTGTATTTTGAACACAATGTAATTGATGCCGAAAATGCTGACGAGGTACAGTACCGTTAGGATCCAGAACGTGCGGTAGTTCTTCAGTTTCAACCATTCTATCCGAATCAGTTCGAGCATTGTCAGTTTTGAGTGAGTTCAAAAAATCTGGATTCCAGGCTTTTGCGTTTAAGGCGAAGATGAGTTAACACAATTCCCTTTTGAAAGAAAAATGTATTCAGTTGAGCGAGGTCAGCACTTCCTGAAGCAAACCTTAATTCAACAATATTTTGCTTTTGATGCATACCGCTCATCTTAGGGTATCCCTCAACGTTAGAGATGATCTGTGAGACATCATCACTGGAAACTTCAACGATGTCTTCATTCACCAAAATCTCGTTCACTTCTCCCGAACTTAAAAGCTTACCGGTTTGCATGATGGCCACATGTGTACAAACTTTTTCCACTTCATCAAGGAGGTGGCTGGCCATGATAATGGTTTTACCTGACGCATTCAGTCGCTTTATCAGTTCTCTCGTTTCTGCAATGCCTACCGGATCGAGGCCGTTGGTAGGTTCATCAAAAACAAGCACATCCGGATTACCAAGCAGGCAGGATGCCACCGCAAGGCGTTGTTTCATACCCAGGGAATATGTGCTGAACTTTGAATGTTTTCTTTTCTCAAGGTCCACCTGTTGCAGCACGCGCGGAATATCTGATTCTCCGCGACCCTTTATACGCGCCGCTATCCGCAGATTTTGTTCTCCGCTCAGGTAAGGGTAGAAGTTCGGCGTTTCGAGCAAGGTTCCTATCTTCCTTCGCGAGTCGGCAGATGGCGGAGAACCAAACAAAGAAAATGTGCCAGAAGTTGGTTGCAATACGTCCATAACGATGCCGAGCAGAGTTGTTTTTCCACTTCCGTTCGGACCAAGAATGCCATAAACGGACCCTGCCGGAACGTCGAACGAAATTCCTTTCAATGCATGTATGGGACCATAATGTTTGTGGAGTTCGTTTACCTCGAGGATGTTCATGGGCTTAGAGCTTTGAGCTTTGGGCTATGAGCTATCAGCTGTCAGTTGTAGGAAGTTATCATTTTCCCACAATTCCGGCCAGGCAGTTTTGCTGGCTTCAATTCCTAACAGGCTTGCCTGTTGTTAGCACACTCTGGATTCGCTCGAGAGTTTTCTTCTCGCCGCACAAACTCAAAAATGCTTCGCGCTCAAGATCGAGTAAATATTGTTCGGAAACAAGAGTTTGTTCGCTAAGATCGCCACCACACATCACATATGCGAGTTTGCGTGCAACAACAACATCATGATCAGTTGCGTACTGCGCCCGCCACATTCCGTTGATTCCCGCATAAAGGGCTCCAAGGGCAGAACGTCCAAGTACCCTGACATCAGTCCTTTGTAACGGTGTAGTATAACCGCTCTCGGAAAGTTCAAGAACACTTCTCTTCGCTTCAGATATCCGCCTGGAATGATTCATTACTATTTCGTCTGTTCCCCGCCGCAGTATTCCAAGGTCATATGCTTCAAACGCCGATGTGGCAACCTTTGCAGTAGCAATGGTTAGAAAACGGTTCTTTAGTGTAATTGTTTCCGGTTCGTCGTCGTGCATTTCATCTGCTGCCCTCAGCACAAACTCTTTTGTTCCTCCGCCACCGGGTATCAATCCCACACCCAACTCCACGAGGCCGATATACGTTTCGGCCGATGCGCATACTTTATCGGCATGAAGGTTCAATTCGCAAGCTCCGCCGAGTGAGAGTCCATGTGGCGCCACAACAACCGGTACCGCAGAGTACCTTGCCCGCATCATGGTTTGTTGAAACATTCGCACCGCCATATCCAGTTCATCATACTCCTGTTCAATCGCAAGCATGAAGATCATACCCACATTTGCCCCGGCACTGAAGTTCGGCGCATCATTCGCAATCACGAGCCCACGATATTTTTCTTCAGCTATCGAAACAGATCTCTGTATTGCTTCAAGAACTTCACCTCCGATGCTTCCCATCTTCGTTTGCCATTCGAGCCCGATCACATCGTCACCAAGATGGTAGGCACGGCATGCATTGTTCTTCCAAACCGTCTGATCAGAGAAGTTCTTCATCACAATGAATGCATTTGAAGCCTTTTCATCCGCGCCCGCTTCCACATAGCTTTTTGTTGCAGGAGAGTAACTCAATTTTTTCCCTTCACTGACCCGATAAAAACTTTCGTGTCCGAGTGTAAGCATTTCATCCACCCACGGCGCAACGTTGAAATTCGCCGCTTTCATTTTTTCAACGACCCTTCTTACTCCGAAAAGATCCCATGTTTCGAAAGCACCGATTTCCCATCCAAAGCCGGCCATCATCGCATCATCGATCGGATATAACTGATCGCTGATCTCAGGAATGCGATGCGATATATAAGAAAACAATCCAAAATGGAACTGCCGGTAAAATTCACCGGCATTATCCGAACCATTGAACAGTACCTTCAGTCTTTCGCGAAGATCATCGATTGGCTTGGCAGCTTCGATGGTTGCAAATTTCGTTTTCGATTTGGGCTGGTATTCACCCGTCTGAAGGTTAAGTGTAAGTATTTCGGAGCTTCCGCCTGATTTCACTTTTTTGAAAAACCCCTGTGAAGTCTTATCTCCCAGCAGATTTTTATCTACCATGTTCTGTAACCATGCAGGTATTGCAAACACTTCTCGTGACTCATCCTCCTTACAATTGTCGTAAACGCCCTTAGCTACTTTCACGAGGGTATCAATACCAACCACATCCGCAGTCCGGAACGTTGCTGACTTGGGTCGGCCAATGATCGGCCCGGTCAGACTCTCAACCTGGTCGATGGATAACTTCAATTGGTCGACGAGGCGGAAGATGTACATGATGCCGAACACACCAATTCGATTGGCAATAAACGCCGGTGTGTCTTTACACAGAACGGTGGTTTTTCCGAGATAAAGGTCTCCGTATTCAAGTAAAAACTTTACAACCGACGGATCGGTTTCGGGCGTAGGTATGATTTCAAGTAAACGCAGGTAGCGCGGAGGATTGAAAAAATGAGTGCCGAGGAAATGCTTTTTGAAGTCATCAGACCTCCCTTCCGCCATCATATGGATCGGAATCCCGGAGGTGTTGGATGTGATAAGGGTTCCCGACTTTCTGTGTTTCTCAACCTGCTCGAAGATGAGTTTTTTGATATCCAGACGTTCGACAACAACTTCTATCACCCAGTCGCATTCGGAAATTCGTTTCATGTCATCTTCGAAGTTTCCGGTAGATATGTTCTTTGCGGCGTTCTTGTGATATAGTGGGCTTGGGTTGGACTTGATTGCTGACTGCAGTGCCTCGTTAACTACGCGGTTCCGAACAGCAGGGTCGGCGGGGGTCAGGCCTTTCGCTTTTTCAGCATCGGTCGGGTCTTTCGGTACGACGTCCAGCAGCAACACCTGTAAACCAACGCCCGCAAAATGACAGGCAATTCTTGAACCCATTACACCACTCCCCAATACCGCCACGTTCCTGATGATTCGTTTCGCCATAAAAATTAGTTAGATAAACAACTATTTTCAGGCAAGGTAAGAAGTTAAGGCGAACGGAGAAAGATGCCCTGAGCAGTTATTACTTCACAATGGAGCCGGCATCAACTGTTTCGCCGGGTGCAACAAAAAACAAACGGCCCTCGGCATTTTCTGCCATCAGGATCATTCCCTTGCTTTCAATCCCCTTCATTTTTCGCGGAGCCAGGTTAGCAACCACAACAACCTGTTTTCCGATTACCTGTTCCGGTTCGAAGTGCTGAGCGATTCCGGAAACTATTGTACGTGTTTCAAAGCCAAGATCCACTTCAAGCTTCATGAGCTTGTCGGTTTTGGGAACCCTCTCGGCGGTTTTGATCAGGCCTGTCCGCAGGTCAAGCTTGTCGAAGTCGTCGTACACAATTTCCGTTTTTACAGGAACCTCTTGTTTTGGTGTGGCACCAGTAGCGGTTTCGGTTACCGGCAATCCCGATCTTAATTTTTCCACCTGTTTTGTTATTTCTTCATCTTCGATCTTACGAAACAGCAATTCCGGAGGGCGGAGACTGTATCCGACACTCAGCAATTTCAGCGAACCCGCGTTGTTCCAGTCAAGTATCTTCTCAACAACCTTCATCATGTGAAGCATCTTGCGTGAAGTGGTGGGCAAAAATGGATTGATAAGTATCGCAAGATTTGCAGTCAGCTGCAAACAATAATGCAGACAGTTGTCGATGCGTTGTTGTGCTTCCGGATTTTCAGCCAGCTCCCGTGCGACGATCCATGGCTGTTTGTCCTGCATGTATTTGTTGCCCTTCCTCGCAAGGTCCATAACCGCAAAAAGTGCATCGCGAAACCGGAAACTCTCGAGTGCTTCTTCTGTAAGCTGCTTTGCGTCTTTGATTGCTTCGGCCATCTTGGTGTCTGCCTCATCGATCTGTGCATTGTGCAGAGGCGGTACCTTTCCTTTACACAACTTGTGCATCAACACAAATGTTCGATTGACGAAGTTCCCGAAGATCGATACCAGTTCACTGTTGTTGCGTTCCTGAAAATCCTTCCAGGTAAAATCATTGTCTTTTGTTTCCGGTGCGTTGCTGCAAAGCACATAACGGAGCACATCCTGCTGATCGGGAAAGTCGTTGATGTATTCGTGAACCCACACCGCCCAGTTACGGCTTGTCGAAACCTTATCTCCTTCGATGTTCAGAAATTCATTCGCAGGAACATTGTCGGGTAATACAAAATCACCATGTGCTTTAAGCATTGATGGAAAGATGATGCAGTGAAAAACGATATTGTCTTTCCCGATAAAGTGCACAAGCTTAGTATCATCCTTGCACCAATAGTCCGCCCACTTATCCGTCAATTCTTTTGTTGCGCTGATATAACCGATGGGCGCATCGAACCACACATATAAAACCTTTCCTTCTGTATCGGGCAACGGTACTTTGATACCCCAATTGCTGTCACGCGTCATCGCCCTGCTCTGCAAACCATTGTCGAGCCAGCTCTTACATTGACCATATACATTGTTCTTCCATTCTTTGTGGCCCTCTATTAGCCAATCCTTCAGCCAGGGTTCGTAGTTCTGAAGTGGAAAGTACCAGTGTTTTGTTTTTCGTTTCACCGGAACTGCATCACTCAGTGTAGATCGGGGGCTGATCAGTTGTTCGGGGCTGAGAGACGAACCGCAACGCTCGCACTGGTCGCCATATGCATTTGGGTTCGCGCAGATCGGGCAGGTTCCCACAATATAACGGTCGGCTAAAAATGTATTCGCCTTTTCATCGTAATACTGCTCTGTTTCCTTCTCTTCGAAAAGGCCCTTGTCATATAATGTTTTGAAAAATGCCGAGGCGGTGTCGTGATGCACTTTGTTTGAGGTTCGCGAATAGATATCGAAAGAAATGTGCATTTGCGCGAGACTTTCTTTGATGAGCGCGTGGTATTTGTCGACTACCTCTTGCGGGGTGATGCCTTCCTTCATTGCACGGATGGTAATGGGAACTCCATGCTCGTCACTGCCGCCAACGAACACAACATCGGCTTTCCTGGTCCTCAGGTATCTGACATAGATATCGGCGGGCAGATAGCATCCGGCAAGATGCCCGATATGCACCGGTCCGTTTGCATACGGCAACGCGGCGGTGACCAGGTATCTTTTGAATTCGCTCATTTCAGAAATTTAGTCCGCAAAAATAGCTATTCAGCACTTCTTCATTCAAGATCGTATCTCACGACGGCAACAGGTTTCAGTTTGCTTTCGATTCCTTTCACCGAACTCTTGTTTGTATTATACAAATCGAGATGGCTGTTTGCAAGAACGAATAACTGGTTGTGATGCAGCGCTGCTGTGGTTGGCACACCGAAGTCCGCGTGGGCACTGTCGACGATCGCTTCACCGGTTATTGTTTCACCGGTTTCATTCAGTGAATAGCGCACTACCGAATGCGCGTGCTGTTCACCATTGAAAACGCCGATCAGGCTGTTGTTGTAAAACACGAGGCCATCCATACCATGAGAATATGCAGTGTCTTTCCATCCGGTGAGAGGCGCAACATTTCGGGTTGACATGTCAACCTTCAGCAAACCCCGTGCATATGTTGCAACATACAATATGCTGTCGTCCGAGCCGAATGTGAGTCCATTCGGCCACAAAACGATCGAGTCGCCGATAAATACGTCAAGTTTTTTCGTTTGTGGATCAACGTGATAGATGCGATGACCAAACATATCGGTGATATATACCTGACCCGAAGAACTGATGGCAAGGTCATTGAACAGGTGAGCAGAAGTGTCTGTCAAGGTATACGACTGTTCCACTTTTCCACGGTTGTTGAATGCATGTATCCTTGAGGTGTGCTTTTTTCCTTCTTTCTTGTTGCTCGCCACCCAAAGCCATCCCCTGCTATCTATTTTCATCCCGAGCGCCTCAAGCAAACCGTTTTTTCCACTGCCCACGAAATCAGTATGATTTCCTGCCGAGTCGATTGCAATAATTTTTTTCGCGGCAATACTGCTTACAAATATTTTTCCCGATACAGGGTGCACCGTTATTCCTTCCGGTATCAGCAATTCAGTGCCTTGCGTCCGGATCGTTTTTTGGGCATGCACAAATAAGGAGAGGAACAGGCAGGCGGCGGGTAAAAACAGATGTTTCATAAATGCTGGTTGACGCCGGTAAAATTAAGGGTGCACAACATGATCTGAATTATTTTTAATTTCATTCGAATGTTCACCGACACTGTCGATATTATGCTGGTATGAATCGAAAGCAGTTTTTGTCGCTCTTCCCGACCCTGGCTCCGCTGCTTTCCTTTTCTCGTTTATCCGGCAACCATTCGGACCGCAAAGTTGTAGTTCCGCGCTATTTGAAACCGGGCGACAGGATTGGTATCACTTGTCCCGCAGGTTATATCACCGAAGAGGAAATACAACCGGCGGTGATGATGCTGACGCAATGGGGCCTCAAGGTGGTGAAAGGCGATACGGTTGGTAAAAGAGATTTTGGCTTCGGCGGCACGGATGTGGAGCGCCGCATCGATTTCCAGCGGATGCTCGACGATCCATCGATACATGCGATAATGTGTGCTCGGGGTGGTTATGGCATGATCCGGATCATTGATGAGCTCGACTTCATCTGCTTTGTGAGCGAACCGAAGTGGATACTCGGCTTCAGCGATATCACGATCCTGCACAGTCACCTGAACCGCAACTACGGCATCGCATCGGTTCACTCCAAGATGTGCAATAGTTTTCCGGAGAAGTGGAACGAAGCCGAACCCGAGCAAAAGCAAACGATACTTTCGATCAGAGATGTTTTGACGGGCACTAAAATGGTATACAACGTGAAGCCGAATGCGATGAATCGCAACGGCGTGGCGGCCGGTGAACTTATCGGCGGAAATTTGAAGACGATTGAAAGTCTTTCAGGTACGCGCTCTGAAATTCGTACCGACGGAAAAATTCTTTTTCTCGAGGACACTGGTGAATATCTGTACAGCATCGACAGGATGTTCTGGAATCTCAAGAGGACTAAAAAGCTGGAACGACTCGCGGGGTTGATCATCGGAGGTTTCAAGGTAAAGCCCGACGATCCTGGCGAAGAGTTTGGCCGGTCGGTTCAACAAATCGTTCTGGAAAAAACAAAATCGTATCATTACCCGGTATGCTTCGATTTCCCTGTCGGCCATCAGAAAGAGAACTATGCGTTGAAACATTCGGTGAGGCATAGACTGACAGTTGCAAACGATCGTGTAAGACTTGAGTCGTTGGCATAACGGGTATCAGTAAGCGAAGTGCATCATTATTATGATTAAGATCCCTCCATATCTGCGCAAAGGTGATGTCGTTGGCATGGTAGCGCCGTCAGGGTTTATGTCGATCGAGAAAATTGAGAAATGCATTGCGACCATCAGTGGTTGGGGCTTTGAAGTGCGGCAGGGTAGTACACTTCGCAGCATGTCGGAAAATTATTTTTCCGGATCGGACGAAGAACGGCTCGCCGATTTGCAGCAAATGCTGGATGACCCGGGCGTTAGAGCGATCGTTTTTGCGAGAGGCGGCTACGGGATCAGCAGGATCATCGACAGCATCGATTTCAGCAAGTTCGATGAGTCGCCTAAATGGCTGGTCGGTTTCAGCGACATCACATTGTTGCTATTGCATATTACCACCCGAAGTAAGGTCGCGACGATTCACGGTCCCATGGCAAATGCGTTCAATGATGACTCCGGTCTTATGTACGTGAATAACCTCAGGAAGCTGCTTGAAGGAAAAAAACTGCGATACCAGGTGGCGGCTCACCGGTACAACCGGAAGGGTGTGGCTGTTGGTGAAGTAGTTGGTGGAAATTTGAGCCTGATTGTTCATTCGCTCGGCAGTAAGTCGGAAATCAAGACGAAAGAACGGATTTTGTTCATTGAGGACGTTGGTGAATATTTATACAATATCGACCGGATGATGATCCAATTGAAGAGAAGCGGCAAGCTCGACAAGCTCGCAGGGTTGATCGTGGGAAGCTTCAATGATATGAAGGATACCGAGCGCCCTTTCGGAAGAACGGTGGAGGAGATCATTCTCGAACATGTGGGTGGGAGGAAGTATCCGGTATGTTTTGGATTTCCGATCGGACATCAGCGCGAGAATCTTGCGGTGAAGATGGGCTGCGGCTATAAATTATCCGTGAGCAAGGCGCGTGTTACACTGGAGGAGTAAGTTTGCCTGATCTATTATTATATATCGCCGGGGCGTTCGTTGCCATATTGGTGATTGTTTATTTTTTTCAGGAACGGTTCATCTTCAAACCTGAAAAACTCGATCAATCGTTTCGATTCAGGTATGACGTTCCTTTCAGGGAATTGTTTTTCGATACCGCACCCGGTGTGAGACTCAACGCTCTCCACTTTTACAGGGATGCACCGAAGGGACTTATTCTTTATCTGCATGGAAATTCGCGGAGCATCAAAGGATGGGCAAAATACGCGCGTGACTTCTCGAGGTATGGATACGACGTTGTGCTTGTCGATTACCGCGGCTTCGGAAAGAGTACCGGCGATCGAAACGAAAAGCAAATGCTGGGAGACATGCAGTTCATCTACACGCAACTGGCAAGCCAATTCAACGAGCATCATATCATTGTTTACGGTCGAAGCCTCGGCAGCGGGTTTGCAGCGAAACTGGCGTCAGACAACAAGCCACGTTACCTAATACTTGACGCGCCTTATTATAACTTCACTTCCGTCATACAACGATTCCTTCCCATCCTCCCCATAAAATTCCTCCTTCGGTTTAAGTTAAGAACCGACAAATGGATACGCCATATCAATTGCCATGCATACATTCTCCATGGCACGAAGGACTGGTTGATCCCTATCAGTCATAGCGAACGGCTGCAGGCCCTCAACCCTTCAAAAATCACGCTCATCCGCATCCATGGTGGCCGGCACAACAACCTCCCAAGCTTCCCGGAGTATCACAATTTTGTGCGGGATATCTTGCAGTATTGAAATCGGCGATCAGCTGTCGGCTGTCAGGTGTCGGGTATCGGGTGTCCGGTATCGGGTGTCGCGCGTGAGGTGTCGGCTCTCAATGATCAGCATGGACTGTCAGCCATCAGCCGCCGGTAGTTGGCCAAGCCAGAGGCCACGTGAAGGCAGCCGGCAGCTTGTAGTGTTTGATTGCGCTTTACTTCAGCCCGAATCGTCATCGAAGAATTGACATCCATCCCGGATGGTTATACCTTCGTTCACCGATGCGCAAACGATTCTTCCGCTTTGTCAAAATTTTCATTCTTGTTTATTGCACCATAGGCATTGCGCTTTATTTTTTTCAATACAAACTCTTCTTCCATCCGGAACCACTTCCCCGCGAATACAAATACCAGTTCAACGACCCCCACGCCGAACTAAATATTCCATATTCGGAATCGTCCAATATGAATGTTGTCCGATTCTTACCGGACACTCCAAGACCAAAAGGCGTAGTCCTTTATTTTCACGGCAACCGCACCAACATTTCCCGGTATGCACCGTTCACTAAAATATTTTGTGAGAACGGATATGAAGTTATTATGCCTGACTATCCGGGGTATGGGAAAAGCACTGGAAGTTTTGAAGAAAAAACACTTTACGAATGGGGATTGTTGACGTATAAACTCGCGCGAGCAAGGTTTGAACCCAATGAGATCGTCATTTACGGGCGCTCGCTTGGTTCCGGCATCGCATGCCAGCTTGCTTCAATACGCGATTGCAAAAATCTTATCCTCGAATCTCCTTACTATAATTTTCCTTCAATTCCTGCATCCTATCTGCCGATCTATCCGTATCGCCGGATCCTTGACTTCGAGTTTCCTAACAACGTTTTTCTCAAAGATGTCATCGCTCCTGTAACGATCTTCCATGGAACCAGCGACTGGACAATCCCGCTGCGCAACTCGAAACGTCTAAAGCAATCACTTAAAACCTCCGATACTTTTATCGTTGTAAACGGCGCGGCCCATAACGATATCTCTGAATTTGAAGAATATAAAAGGAGCATCAGGCGGGTCTTGGGGGAAGGAAAAAGTAAAAAGTGAAAAGTGAAAAGTGAAAAGTGAAAAGTGAAAAGTGAAAAGTGAAAAGTGAAAAGTGAAAAGTGAAAAACATTTTAAGATCTCAGACGAGTCTCGGTGAGCGAAGCGAACCGGACTCGTCGTTAATGCCGGTGCTACGGCGAGTCCCCTCGACATGCGTCTCGGGAGACTCGCCGGGGACTTAAGCCAGTAAAAAGTGAAAAGTGAAAAACACCTTAAGGTCTCAGACGAGTCTCGGTGAGCGAAGCGAACCGGACTCGTCGTTGAGCTGGTGCTACGACGAGTCCCCTCGACATGCGTCTCGGGAGACTCGCCGGGGACCTAAGGAAGTAAAAAGTGAAAAGGTAAAAAACACTTCCAACTCATCTCTCCTCCGCACTGAACACCCTCTTCAGCATGGGACTGTTTACCGGCGCCACGATCAACGGAAACTTCTCAATTGTAACATTCGCAGTATCCAATCCAAACCCGCGCTCTTCCGATAAACTGAACTCCTTCAAACTAAAATATATTTTCATTATCAGCCGCTCCGTAAACGGCAACTCGTTGTCCTGACTCAGATACTTCTCAAGCACAATGAATTGAAAATCTCCCACCACATTGTTCCTCTCAAGCGATTCATAACGACTTGTGATGTTCACTTCTTTGTTGGCCACAAGATCCGCAACCACCTTGCGGAACATCATATTGATCTTCGGTTCGATACGGAACCCAAGCCTGAATTCCACCCTGATGATATCGTTAGGAATGATATGGTCCACCTTGTACTCGCACGTATACGGATCATCGAGCGTATCCACATGCACGAACCAATAAATGTCTGACCGCTTCGGCTTTTTGTTGAGTATGGAATAAATGATCTTATGCTCTATTTCTTTCGGATTGTTGGCACTGGTGAGGTACACCAGGTGGGTTGCATACTTCGGCACCGTCTTGTCGTTGCTCAACTCCTGGATCTGCGGTATATAATGTTCGAGCCGCACAAACTCGACGTACCTGTTCTTGATCTTCCTGGCACGGAACCAAACATACATCACCGTGAACATCACTCCGCCAACGATCAGCGTAATGTAACCCCCATGGGTAAACTTCTGCAACAACGCAATGAGATATCCTGATTCGATGACAAAATAACTTCCTAGGAACAGGTAGATCACCACAGGATTTACCCGCCGCGCCACCATATAATTCGCAAACAAAATTGTAGTTGCAAACATCGTTACGATGATTGCCAGGCCGTACGCAGCCTCCATTCTGCTCGATTCGCGGAAGTACAAAACGATACCAACGCATCCAAGAAATATCATCGCGTTGATGCCCGGAATAAAAAGCTGCCCCCGCTCTTCTGAAGGAAACCTGATCCGCAGTTTCGGCCACAGGTTTAAACGCATGGCCTCACTGATAAGAGTAAACGAACCGGAAATCATCGCCTGGCTGGCAATGATCGCCGCAACTGTCGCAATAACCACTCCGGGTATAACGAACCACTGTGGCATCAAATCGTAAAAAGCATTGATCCCGAGCTGCACTTTTACCTCCGGTGTAATCCGTGTTCCATTATGATTCAACAGCAGCGATGCTCCCTGTCCGAAGTAGTTCAGCATCAAACAGGTCTTTACATAAATCCACGACACCCGGATATTACCTCTTCCGCAATGCCCGAGGTCGGAATACAGGGCTTCCGCACCGGTGGTACACAGAAACACCGCG
>JAESFU010000347.1_pt1 | contig 32326 bp, 30 predicted proteins | sample 9269461 | NCBI WGS metagenome assembly JAESFU01 (sample SAMN14502556, study PRJNA617107) | algae metagenome | isolation source: Stenomitos rutilans HA7619-LM2 and co-occurring heterotrophs from cave walls | place: USA: Waikapalae cave, Hawaii | collected 2009-07-28
ATGGACCCGACAGTATCTTCTCAACGCATCCGCTTTTGCCGCAGTAGCACGGACCACCGGACTCGTCGAGGAAGTTATGTCCCCACTCGCCGGCAATTCCATGTTTTCCGTTCCATATTTTTCCGTTCATAACGATTCCACCTCCGACACCCGTACCCATGATGATGCCGAACACGAGCTGCGAATCGGGAGCTTCGTGTTTGATTACACCCCAATGCGTTTCGGCGAGCGCAAAACAGTTTGCGTCGTTTGCAAGAACAACCGGCAATCCAAGCGCCGATTCAAGATCCGACTTCAGCGGCATGCCATTCAGTGCCGTTGAATTACAATTTTTCATCGTCTGCAAAATAGGGTCGAGCACACCGGGTGTGCCAAAACCGATTGTTGAAGGCGTCAATCCGGATTGCCCGCGCATTTGTGCAACGAGTTTTGCGATCTGACTTACGATATGGCTGTATCCGTGTTGTGCTTCGGTGTCGATGCGTGTGCGCAGGATCGGTTGTGCATCATTGATAGATGGAAGTATTACACCTTCGATCTTCGTACCGCCGAGGTCGATTCCCCATATAGGATCATTCATGCAATGTGTTGAATCGTGAACAAAATTTCATGCAATGGGAAGTAACGAATAAATTTAGTCAATAAACCAACTAACATGCTTGCATACCCGGTGAGGATTGCTCTTATCGCTGCGCTCGGAGGTTTTCTTTTCGGATTCGAAACCGCTGTCATCTCCGGAGCGGAAAAGACAATTCAACAACTGTGGTCGCTCACTCCCTTTCTTCAGGGATTTACTGTCGCGTCAAGCCTGATTGGAACTGTGCTCGGATCGGTGATTGCGGGAGCGCCTGCACAAAAGTACGGTCGCAAAAAAGTGCTTACTGTGATTGCCATCATGTACCTGGTGTCCGCGATTGGCTGCGCGGTTTCGAACGCGTGGGCGCTGTTTATTTTTTGTCGCTTTGTAGGCGGCATTGCTGTCGGAGCATCTTCGGTTGTCGGGCCAATGTACATTTCTGAAATAGCGCCTGCCGCTCTGCGCGGACGTCTTGCAGGTTCGTTCCAATTGAATGTGGTTGCCGGCATATTTATCGCGCTGCTCACAAACTTTCTGTTCGTTGACCTTGGTGAAAACTCGTGGCGGTGGATGCTTGGGGTAATGGTTGTTCCAGCCGCATTGTTCTGGATTCTCATTCGCTTCATACCTGAAAGCCCTCGCTGGCTTGTATTGCGCGGCATGGATGACAAGGCCATTCCCATCATGAGCAAGTTGGGTGAAACGAACACTGAACGTGTAATTACCGAAATAAGGGAATCGGTCACCGAAAAGAAGGAAAACCTGTTTCAGAAGAAATATTTGAAACCGATCCTGTTCGCAGTGATCCTTGCGATGTTCAACCAACTTTCGGGTATTAATGCAATTTTTTATTACGCCCCGCGAATATTCGAAATGGCGGGCTTTGATAAAACCGGAGCTTTTCTGCAACCGGTGTACATGGGGCTCGCCAACTTGATATTCACGCTTCTTGCCATGTCGGTGATCGACAGGTTCGGAAGAAAAACATTACTGATCACAGGTTCTGTTGGAATGATCGTGTTCCTTGCTCTCACCGCATATTCGCTTGGCACCGGTGAACAGGGCGGATACGCCCTTGTGATATTCCTGATGGGCTTCATTGCGTTTTTTGCCTTTTCGCAGGGCGCGGTGATATGGGTGTTTATTTCGGAGATATTTCCAAATTCTGTTCGATCGCAGGGCGGATCACTGGGAAGCTTTACCCACTGGATAATGGCCGCAATAATCTCGTGGTTGTTTCCATATATAGCAACTATTCCAAACGGAGTTGAGACCGCCTTTTATTTTTTCTCAGTGATGATGGCGCTGCATTTGTTCTTCGTTTGGAAATGGTTACCTGAAACGAAGGGCCGTTCGCTGGAAACCATTCAAAAAGAACTCGGCATACAATAAACGATTAGAGGAATTTGCTTGCGCGTTCAAGGTCCTCGGGAGTGTCGATCTCTACTCCCATGAAGTCGGTCAATACCATTTTCAGAGGGATACCGTTCTCGAGGTAACGGAGGCATTCAATTTTTTCGGCCTTCTCGAGCGGCGTCATTTCCCAGGATGTGAATTGCAGCAGCGCCTTTTTCCGGAATGCATATACACCGATATGTTCGTAGTAAGTCAACGGCGACGACTTCTCTCGCGGGTACGGTACTACACTTCTCGTGAACAACAATGAATTCATTTTTTTGTCTACCACCACCTTCACATAGTTCGGGTCGGCAACGAACTGTTCTTCGTAAAGTTGTTGCATCAGAGAGGCGACCTGCACATTCTCATCTGCGAAAACTTCAAGAAGATCCCTGAGAGGTTGCTTTTTTACGAATGGCTCATCTCCCTGCACATTTACAATGATGTCGACATCCAGGTCTTGCGCAGCCTCAGCAATGCGGTCGCTTCCGCTTTCATGCTGTCGCCTGCTCATGATCGCCGTTCCGCCGTGCGTAGTGATTTCGTCGAAGATGATGCGGCTGTCTGTAACCACCACAACATCGTCAAATAATTCTGTGGCAACCGTGTTGTCGTAGGTGTGCCGGATAACCGGTTTAGAACCGAGCATCTGCATAAGCTTCCCCGGGAACCTTGTAGCTGCATATCTCGCCGGGATCATTGCAATTGTCCTCATGAAATTCTGTTGTTAAAAAACAATCGCGAAGATGTAGTGTTGTAATCGATCGTCAAAGTTTATTGGGCTGGTTTCCTGTCTTCAATTTCGAGAACGGCAACCTGAACTGGTATTGAAGGTCTTCATCTTTTTCGTCGTCAAGTACATCAAGTCCGTATTTCAGGTTCCTCGGATCCTCGTACACATAGGTGCCGAAAATACGATCCCACAGTGAAAAGATGTTGCTGAAATTCGTATCGGTTAGCGGACGCTGGTAATGATGATGTGCCTTGTGCATGTTCGGCGAAACAAATATCCAGCTGATCGGCTTATCGAGCCAGATCGGCACACGAATGTTCGCATGGTTAAAATGGGTGAACAGCGCCGCGGTGCTGCGGTAGAGCAAATACACACCCACTGGAATTCCAAGAACAACAAGACCAACAATCGTAGAGCTTTCACGGATCAGCCATTCACCGGGGTGATGCCGGGTACCGGTCGTTACGTCTACCTTGGTGTCGCTGTGGTGGATCATGTGAAATTTCCACATCCACCTGAATTTATGCATTGCATAGTGCGGCGCGTACTGTGAAAAGAAGTCAAGAAGAAAAACAGAAAGCAGAACGCTCAGCCACAAAGGCATCTCGATCATGTTCAGCAAACCGATGTTGTTTTTTGTGACCCAGTCACAAATTGCAACCGTTGTAAATCCGAAGATAACGTTGAGTACAAGCGTTGTTGCAAGGAACACGAGGTTTACGCCTGCATGCCGGTATCTGCGGTATTTGAATGGAATGAGCTGGTAGTAACCTTCCAGTATCCAGAAGAAGACCAGTCCCGCTATCACAAACAACATTCGTTGCAAACTGGTGATATGCTCCCAAAAATCCATGAACGCTTCCATAAGCATCCGTTTGAAGAAAGGGTCAGGTGTTCAGCATCAGCGGCATCACAAGCATGAGAAGTTCTGAGTTCTCATCTTCGTCAACCGGTTTCAGGATGCCGGCCCGGGTGGGGGTCGACAGCTGCAGCACCACTTCATCCGAGTCGGACGCATTCAACATTTCGATAAGAAACCGCGCATTGAACGCTATCTGAATATCTTCTCCATCGTACTGGCATTTCATTCTTTCAGTTCCTTCGAACGAAAAGTCGATGTCCTGCGACGACAGTTGAAGTTCACTGCCTGTAATGCTTAATACTACCTGGTTCGTGCTCTTATTGCTGAAAATGCTGACTCGTCGAAGCGCACTTTGGAATTCACTTTTGTTTACGGTCAGCTTAAACGGGTTATCTGCCGGTATCACGACTTTGTAATCTGGAAACCGCGCATCAATAAGGCGACAGGTAAGTTGCGTTGTTCCATGCTTCACAAACAGGTGGTTGCTATTGTAACTGACGGTAAGTTGTTCGTCTGTTGAAGGCAATGATGATTTAAGAAGATTCAATGGCTTCTTAGGCACGATCATCGAATCGGTTTTCGGGCATTCAACGTCCGACCTTTTAAATCTTACCAGCCTGTGCGAGTCGGTTGCTACGAACTGCAGGCCTTTTGGGTCCATTTCAAAAAATACTCCGGACATGGCAGGCCGCAGATCATCGTTGCTCACTGCAAACAACGTCTTGTTGATTCCGGTAACCAGTGCCGAAGCCGGGATCGTAAACGAATTCGAACCGTCTGCAACCGGCTCTTTTGGAAAATTGTCGGGATTCTCGCCCATCACTTTATACTTACCGTTGTCGCTGGTGATCTCGACGCCGAAGTTCTTATCAATGTTGAAGGTGAGAGGCTGATCAGGAATATTTTTCAGAGAGTCGAGCAGGATTTTCGCGGGGATACAAACTTTCCCGGAATCGCGGGCCTCCACTTCGAGCTGCACTTTCATTACCGTTTCAAGGTCGGTGGCTACAACCGTAAGCTTGTTCTTTTCAACTTCAAACAAAAAGTCTTCGAGGATGGGCAAAACCGTATTGGCATTGATGACACCGCCGATCTGCTGCAATTGCTTTAACAGGGCCGATGAAGAAACGATAAACTTCATGCTTGCAATTTGAAAAATGAATTTCAGCAAACGTACATGAATTTTGGTTATATCGGTGGGCGGAAAAATCGAATTGAACGGGCATTTTCGGTTGTTCTGTCGACGTAAAATTGGATAACTTCACAAGCCTTAAAAGGTCTGGAACAAAGGCTCAAATGGTTAATCAAGCAAGGCTATGCTATTAGGAAATCTGTTCGGGTGGCGGCGTAAACGGAAGGATGATCCTGCCATTGGCTTCGGGAGATTTTCCGATAACAACAAGTCGGTGGAGCAGGTTGGCAAATGGACCGAAGCAGACAGCCTGTTCCGAAACAAACAATACCTCGAAAGCCTCGACTGCTTCTTCGACTATCTTAAGGACGAGCGACAGGATAATGTGCGTTATGAACGGAACGATTCGAACGCTACCTTCCAGATCTACCAGGGATCAAAGATTGTGAGAGGCGCGATCCGCAACGGCCGGATCGAAGCCGAAATATCTCTGGCCGCCATGCCGGAGCCGAGTGTCCCGGTGATGCGACGCCTTCTCGAAATGAATTTCAATCTCTTTTACACGCGCTATGCGTTGCATGACGACATGCTATGCATGCGGTTCGATTCGGAACTGATGACCGCGAATCCGAACAAATTGTATTACGGACTGAAAGAGCTTGCAACAAAGGCAGACAAACAGGATGATCTGCTGGTTCAGGAATTTTCTGCGCTACAGGCCGTTGATACCGCCCATATTTCTCAGATCCCGGAAGAAGAGAAGGAAGTAAAGTATCGCTTCTTCCAGGAATGGATATCAAACACACTTGCTCAGGTCGAATCTCTTGATTCAGACAAATTCGCCGGCGCCATTGCATATCTGCTCCTAACTCTTGTATTTCGGCTCGACTACCTGATTTGTCCCGAGGGCAAATTGTTGAGTGAACTGGAAAAAATTGGCGATTCGTACTACAGAAAAGAAGAAAAAAGCACGGTTGAAAAAAATCAGGCGATGATCGATGGTTTCAACCGCCTGAGTAAGAAATCGAAGCAGGATGTGTTCAATTCACTGTTTCGCTCCAGGCACACATTTGCGATAGTAACACCGCATAATCAAAAATCTATTTCGGAGGCAATCACGAACGCCGAACAAAATATGTTGTGGTACCGCGACAACAACCATGTTGAGCTCGCGAACAAGGTGCTGGAATACGGACTTTCATTCTGCCAATACTCTTACAGTTTACCGCGCCCCATGACCGAGTTGTATCATCTGTTCATGGTGATCAATTATATCGACTACTTCCGTGCACTTGGTTTTTCATACGACCTGTACGATCCCGAGTCGGGTGAGTTCGATTCAGACGAGATCATTCACCGAATCGACGAGATCATCGCCGATTGGAGAGAAAAGTATCCGCGACTTTCTTTCCGCTACAAGAATTTAAAATTCGACAGCCTGGTGAATTTTAATCACTCATTTGCCCTCGAGGTGGCTCAACTGAACTTCGACATCTGATATGGAGTTTCAGCAGATCATAGAAGATTTTCAGCCGGGCATCATACAGATCGCTACTAAAAGCGGCTCTGGTACCGGCTTTTACCTGAAACAGTACGATCTGATCGTCACCAACGAGCATGTAGTGGGAAAATTTGCTGAAGTCACGGTTGCAGGAAAATCGTTTCACAAGATGTTGTCGAGGGTTTGGTATATCGACAAGAAACACGATCTCGCTTTCGTGCAGCCGCCGGAAGGATTGGCATTGGCGGAGCTTCGGCTGGGAGAATATTCCGATTTGAAAGACGGCGATGAAGTAATTGCGATCGGGCATCCGTTCGGGCTCAACTACACGGCAACTCAGGGAGTGATAAGCAAGGTTGACAGAATACGACAGGGACTGAAGTTCATACAGATCGACGCGGCAATAAATCCGGGCAACAGCGGCGGACCGCTTGTGAATGAAAAAGGCGAGGTGATCGGCGTCAATACGTTCATCATTCGTGGTGGCGATAATCTTGGTTTCGCTTTGCCGGTAAGCTCTTTGCGTACGGCTCTTGAGCTTTATGCACCTTACAGGGGAACACCGGCATGCCGTTGTCAGAGTTGCGATTTTCTTGTTCTTCCATCGAACATTGAAGGCGGAAAATACTGTCCGTCCTGCGGCACCGAAGTCAAGCTTCCTGAAGTTCCGGAGAAGGAGTCCGGACCCGCCGGTACAGCGAAGATCATTGAAGAGATACTAAAGGATCTTGGGAAAGACATCCGCCTTTCGCGCGAAGGAAACAATCGATGGGAAGTGAAGGAAGGAACGGCACGCATCAAGATCACATACAATACCGAAAATTTTTTCGTGACAGGGGATGCATACTTATGTCAGCTTCCGCAGGAAGGACCGCGGATCCGCGCGCTGTATAAATACCTGCTGGAAGAAAATTACAGAACGCACGGCCTGGTACTAAGCTGTGTTAATCAAAACATCATTCTTTCTTGCATACTATTCGATCTTGACATGACGAAAGAAAGCGGTAGCCAGATGTTCAAAACGCTGTTTTCAAAGGCCGACGAATATGATAACCTGCTGAGATCAGAGTATGGATGCATCGCACGACTCGAGGAATGAAATTGAGACAAAGTGATTGTAACGGATATGGACAAGCGAAGATTGAGATATACGCCGAATCAGGCATGGGAAAAGATACAACAGTATTGCGCATACCAGGAGCGATGCCATTCGGAAGTACGATCGAAACTGTATTCGTACGGACTTGCTGAAACGGATGTTGAAGCGATCATCAGCCGGCTCATTGAAAATGATGTTGTATCTGAGGAAAGGTTTGCCCTTGCGTTTGTGTCAGGCAAAACAAGGATGAAGCAATGGGGCAAAGAGAAGATAGAGTTTACGCTGAGGCAAAAAAAGGTAAGCGCTTACTGCATTAACAAAGCGATCAAGCATATCGACGGCGCACAGTATGATGACAATTTTACAAAGCTGATTGAAAAGAAATTCGAAGCGACTGCGAGCGAACGAAGTCCGCTGGCACGCAAAAGAAAGCTTTTGAACTATATGCTATCGAAGGGATACAATCGCAGCATGATCATGGACAAAATAAATTCGTTGTTCAGCAAGACAAAGAAAAATCAGTGATGGCATTACCGCCGCTTTCTATAACTGTACTGCAATCGCCTCTTCATTGGGAGGACAAGGACGCCAACCTCTCTATGTTCGGCGAGAAGATAAAGAGCCTTAAGGGGGAAACAGAAATAGTGATATTACCCGAGATGTTCACAACGGGCTTCAGTATGAAACCGGAACATTTTGCCGAAACGATGGACGGCCCAACGATTACATGGATGAAGAAACTTGCGGCGGAGAATGTGCTTATCATCACGGGCAGCATCATGATCGAGGAGGGCGGATCATATTTCAATCGATTATTGTGGGTACTTCCGAACGGGCAGGTCGGCACATACGACAAGCGTCACTGTTTTGCTTATGCGCACGAACATGAACATTACTCGCCAGGCAATAAACGCCTCATTGCATCTGTCAAGGGCTGGAAATTGAACCTGATGATCTGTTATGACCTGCGATTTCCGGTATGGGCACGGCAATCGAAGCCTTTGCCGCTGTTGATGACGGAGCCGGATGAAGCGCCGGAGTACGACGTTCTGATATACGTCGCCAACTGGCCGGAACGAAGGATTTATGCATGGGAGAGCTTATTAAAAGCTCGTGCAATAGAGAATCAGTGCTATGTTATCGGAACGAACCGTATCGGAAAAGACGGCAATGGAATCGAGTATAACGGCCGGTCAATGTTTATTGATCCGCTCGGTTATGTGGTGAAAGACGCCGGGGGCGATGAAGCTGCGGTTGAATACAGCTTATCCGGAGAAACGCTTTACGACATACGAACGAAATTTCCTTTTTTGCGGGATGCGGATCATTTCCGCATCGGAGAATAAAAGAACGAATATGAATCTTGCTTTTACGGGTGGTCGCATTTTTACGGGTAACAACATCGTTTCAGATAAGGCGGTTGTAATTACCGATGGTGTAGTAGATGACATACTGCCTTTGTCTTCGATCCCTTCGGGATATGAGATATACGACCTGAAAGGAAGAAATCTTGCGCCTGCGCTGATTGATCTGCAGATATATGGCGGAAATGGTAAGATGTTTTCGCATGAGCTGAGCGTGGATGCGTTGCAATCGACGTACGATTATTGTGTTGAGGGAGGCGCCTCGCATTTCATGGTGACGATGGCGACCAACTCTATCGAGGCCTTTTACCAGGGCATCGACGCCGTGCAGGAGTATTGGGACAATGGCGGCAAGGGATTGCTTGGCCTTCATCTGGAAGGGCCGTACCTGAACCCCGCGAAAAAAGGAGCGCACATTGAAAACTTTATCAAGAAGCCGCAGCGCGAAGAAGTGTTGTCGCTGATCGACAGAAAGCCCGGGGTTGTACGGATGATCACGATTGCTCCCGAACAATGCGACAAAGAAATTATTGAATTACTTCTTGAACGCGATATCATCGTATCAGCGGGCCATACAAACGCAACTTTTGCCGAGGCTACTGAAGCTTTTGCGGCCGGAATACCGGTGGCAACACATCTGTTCAATGCGATGTCTGCGTTTCAAAGTCGCGAACCGGGAATGGTGGGCGCCATATACGATCACCGCAAGGCAATGAGCAGTATTGTTTGCGACGGAGTACATGTTGACTTTGCCGCGGTCAGGATCAGCAAACAGCTTATGAAGGATCGATTGTTTTTCATCACCGATGCAGTTACTGAAGTAACCCTCGGTGCATACCAGCATATTTTCCGTGGGGATAGATATACTTTGCCTGACGGAACACTTTCAGGTTCATCGCTTACGATGATGCAATGCGTGCGGAATGGCGTACACAAAGTCGGAATCGGACTGGAAGAAGCCCTGCGTATGGCTTCGACCTATCCGGCAAAATTATTGAAGCCGTCACGGAAATTAGGCAGAATCGAACCCGGATATGAAGCGTCGTTCGTAATATTCGATGATGATCTGAATGTACACGATGTGGTAACCCGCTAATTTTTTCTGAGAACCGTATCTCTTCTTTCCTTGATGAGGCGCAGAACAGTTTCGAGTTTAACATCGGTTCCCTTACGAATGTCCTCAGCTGTCGGTGCTGAATAAATATCGGGTTGTACTCCTCGTCCTTCTCTTACAAGATCTTTCCGCATTACAAGTCTGAACTTCGGAACACGCAAACGCAGTTTTGTGTTTGGTAGTCGTACCTCAGGAATCATCCAGGCGGTATTGCCATAGGAGCCGCCACCGGTTTCTTCACCAATGATCGTTACATTCTTTTGACCCTTTAGCTCCTGCGCGAAAAGAGTGGTTGCCGAAAACGAGTTTCCACCGGTCAGGATGTAAATGTTACCGGAAAAATGATTGCTTTTCTTTGGACGGAACGTGTGCCGTTCAAAAAAACCAAAATGATACTTTCCGTCGTTTTGTTTTCGTGTTACCACCGACATCATCAGCCAATAGATGGGCTGATACCGGATATGCTGGCTGTACCTGCTCGTTCGCCGCACTGCATACAACGAATCGGCGATACGGAAGCGATGGTCGGACAGGTATCGCGTAAGAAGCGTAGAATTGCCTGCATCTCCGCCGCCATTCGAACGGACGTCCACAACAAGATGCTGAATACCGAGTCGCCGGATATTCCGAAACGATCGGCGGAAAAATTTTTTCAAAGCATGACCCCTCGAAAATGTATTCACGGTCATATATGCTGAACTGAGGCTCGTATCGATCTGAAGATTTCTCGCTGAATACGCACGTATTCTTTTTTGACCACGTCGTGAAGCAACGATGGATGCAAGAGAAAAATTTCCAACGCTGTCTTTTCTCGGATCATACGCTTCTATAAGCGTTGTTGCCGCAACACCGTTTGAATCGATATATCCGACACTGATTGAATCGGATAATCCGTAGACAGTCTTGTATAAGGCTCCGAAGTTGCCGCGGTTGCTAAGGGTCTGGTATCGCCCTGTTGCCGAAAATCCATCACCTGTGATATAGTTGAAGAAGGTGTCGATCAATTCTGTTGTTGACTTTCCATTTACAGAAGTGATGATCGTGCCTCTCGATAGTACCGAATCCCTGCGGTTCAAATTCGCGGTTACTACCATCGTATCTTCCCAGACCTTCATGCTGAGAGGAAAGATTTTGAAGTTGGCCGTATCGTAATACTGCATGTAACGCGAAGAATGCGACACGGAAGTATGTCCGCAACGAAGCTTTGATACAACATAATTCAGGACCGACCTGAATTGGCGTTCATTCATTGAGTCTTTGATAGACGAGTATCCGCGTTCGAAATATTTTTCGATCGAATCTTTGGGAGAGAACCAGTACAGGCTTGGGTGAGATTCTTCAAGAACGCCGCGGAATACGGAGTAGTCGCGCCGTAGCTGTTCGGGAGCGTACTTCTGGTCCGGATTGTATGCATTTCTCGATATGCCGCAAGACGTTGTAGTAATTGCTACCAACAACAGAAAAGTAGTCATGGGGTTTTGCAACAGGGTAAGCATCCGCTTCATCGCACACTCGGTTAATCTATTTAAACGCGTTCCAGCCCTGGGCGGTGATTTTATATTTATTGCCGCCCTTCGTTATGATCTGCTGTCCTTCTTCTGCAGCTGTCATATATCCTATGACGCTGATCTGCTCATTTAGCACAAGCTTATCATAATCCGCCTGCTTTACGGTGAAAAGCAGCTCGTAATCTTCACCCCCACTTAACGCGCATGCGGTAGGATCTATTTCAAATTTAAAGGCGGCTTTTTTCATTTCTTCGTTCACAGGGATCTTTTCCTCATAAACAACGCAACCCAATCCACTGTTCGTGCAGAGGTGCAGGATCTCGGAACTGAGTCCGTCACTGATGTCCATCATCGAAGTGGGAGTGATATCGCCCGCTTCGAAAAATTCGATGATGTCTTTTCTTGCTTCCGGTTTCAACAGCCTGCCGATCACGTATTGTTCTCCTTCCAGGTCCGGTTGAACCTGCGGGCTTTCAAGAAATATTTTCTTCTCCCTCTCTAAAAAAAGAAGACCTACATATGCGCCGCCAAGGTCGCCGGAGCAGCAGAGCAGATCGCCATTTCCGGCGGTATTGCGTTTCACAAATTTGTCGGGGGCCACTTCACCGATGGCAGTAATGGAGATCACCATTCCTTTTTGCGAACTGCTGGTATCGCCTCCAATCAGGTCCACACCATATACCTCACAAGCGGCATAAACGCCTTCATAAAATTCCTCCAGGGCTTCAAGACTAAACCTGTTGCTGATGCCTAAGCTTAGGGTGATCTGGGTGGGCGTCGCATTCATCGCGTAGATGTCGCTCAGGTTTACTACCACCGATTTGTATCCCAGATGCTTCATCGGAGTATAGATCAGATCGAAGTGAACGCCTTCAATCAGCAGGTCGGTGGTAATTACGGTTTGTTTGCCAAAGTGGTCGATCACTGCGGCGTCGTCGCCTACGCCGAGAATCGTCGATGCGTTTTGGATTTCAATGTTGCGCGTCAGATGCTCGATCAAGGCAAACTCTCCCAGCGATCCTATTTCGGTACGCGTAGCCATGTAATAAATTTAGTTGGGTCAGTTCACATTCCCCTGTATCCATTGCACCACTTCATCGTGAATGAGTCCGTTTGTGGCAACTATTTGCGGTTGATAAGGGGAATAATAACTACCGGTGAAGTCAGTCACGCGGCCGCCTGCTTCTTCAACGATCAGAAAGCCCGCGGCGCTGTCCCATGCCTGGAGCTTGTGTTCGTAGAAGCCATCAAAACGGCCGGCAGCAACCCAGCAGAGGTCGATTGCAGCAGAGCCGAGTCGGCGTACGGGCACGCCCTTTCGGATGAAACGGCTGAAAACATCGAGTGGTCCGTTGGGCATGTCGAGGTAAGTGTAGGGGAAACCGGTCACGAGACAGGCATCGATAACCGCATTCTTGGTACTCACATGAATCGGTTCACCGTTGAGCGTTGAACCGGTGCCGCGTTCGGCAAAGAAGAACTCGTTGAGGAACGGATTATAAACTGCGCCCATCACCATTTTGCCAGCCTTTTCAATGCCGATTGAAACGCAGCAAAGAGGGATGCCATGGGCATAGTTTACAGTACCGTCGATAGGGTCGATGATCCATTTGTATTCCGAAGATGAGGACGTTTCGCCTGATTCTTCGCTGAGAATGAAATGGTCGGGAAAAGTTTCGGCAATGGTATCCATTATCGCTTTGTCGGCGGCATGGTCGGCTTCTGTAACAAGATTGTTGATGCCTTCTTTATTGCTGATCTTAAGGTTCTTGCTTGTAAAGTAATGTTTCAGAACTGCCGCGCCCGCTTCCGTCGCATTGATAAGTGTTTCTTTCAGCATGCGGCAAAGATAGGCGAGGGAAGTACTTTTCGCCCATATTTCCAACGTTTAAAACCGGTGATTGCACCGTGAAACAACGATTGCGCTATGATCAAAAATGAGTAATTAGCAGCAAACACTGAAGCTTGGACGTCTCGGTTATCATCGTTAATTATAATGTCAAGTTCTATCTTGAGAATTGTTTGATCTCAGTGCAGAAAGCGATTGGCCGCCTTCAAGTCGAGGTGATCGTTTTCGACAACAATAGCACAGATGGGAGCGTCGATTTTCTGGAGCGTTATTTTCCATGGGTCAAGTTTATTCGCAGCGACGTTAACCTTGGATTCGCAAAAGCAAACAATAAAGCGCTCGAACTTGCACAGGGCGAGTTCATCCTTTTTTTAAATCCCGATACGGTAGTGCCGGAAGACAGCTTGTCGCGATGTGTTCAGGTGATGCATAAAGATCCGGCAGCAGGCGCATTGGGCGTCCGGATGATCGATGGACGAGGACGGTACCTCCGCGAATCAAAAAGAGGATTTCCTTCTGCACCCGCAGCATTTTTCAAATTGACAGGTTTGGCCCGCTTGTTTCCGCGATCGAAAACGTTTGCACGCTATTACCTCGGGCATTTGCCAAAGCATCGACCCCATGAGATTGAGGTTTTATCCGGAGCCTACTTCTTTGTCAGGAAAAGGATCCTGCAGCAAATCGGATCGTTCGATGAACGGTTTTTTATGTACGGAGAAGATATTGATCTCAGCTACCGCATCCATGCTGCCGGATACAAAAACCTCTATTTCCCTCAGATAATCATTATTCACTATAAAGGAGAAAGCACCAGAAAGGATTTCAAATATGTGAAGCAATTTTACCTGGCAATGTCGCAATTCGTCGAAAAGCATTATTCCGGCAAACGGCAGTTGTTCCGCTTCATCCTTAAGTGCGGCATCGCCGCCCGATCCGTTCCGGCAATGTTCGGACGTCTGGTTCCCTCGAGGCAAAGAAAACTTTCAAATCAGCTTCAGTTTGAGGGCGATCATATGGGCAAGGCTCTTGCTGAGCGCATCATGCAAAGCGTTCCCAAGCGACCGACATCCTATCAATTTCCGGTGTTTGTGTTTTGCGAAGGCATCGGAGTGCCGATCAAGGTGATTATTCGCTTTATGAAAAAACATCCTGGCAGGTATTTGTTGTATCTCAAAGGCAGCCATAGCGTGATTGGAGGAGGAATGGTATTCTCCAACTGGAAATGACACGTACGACCATTGTGACATCTTCTTCCTATTTTTGAATACTCCGATTAAACGGATGTGATGGAATGGCGTTATTCGATATCTCTTTGCCACCAACGATTGCGAAAGCGCTGCGGTTGCCGGCAAAATCACCGGAGCGGCAGCAAAGAAAGGTTCTCAAAAAACTCCTGAAAAAAGCCAGGTTTACCGAGTTCGGACAAAAATATCATTTCGATGAAATCCTGTTGAGCCGCCAGCCTGAGAAACAGTTTCGCGAACTGGTTCCGACGCACGACTACAACAGCATCTACGAACAATGGTGGCACAAGACGCTCGAAGGCATCCCTGATGTTTGCTGGCCGGGAAAGATCAAGTACTTCGCCCTCAGCTCCGGCACTTCCGAGTCTGCAAGCAAATACATACCGATCACCAACGACCTGATGCGCGGAAACCGCATCATTATGGTCAAGCAACTCATCACACTTCGGACTTATCATGACATCCCTGTTCGTTCGATCGGAAAGGGATGGCTGATGCTTGGCGGAAGCACCGATCTTCAAAAGGGACCCGGTTACTATGCCGGCGATCTGAGTGGCATTACGGCAAAAAAAGTTCCCTTTTGGTTCAGCCCGTTTTATAAGCCTGGTAAAAGAATCGCAAAAACAAGAGACTGGAACCATAAGATCGAAGCAATAGTTGAACAGGCACCCAACTGGGATATCGGCTTCGTTGTTGGCGTTCCCGCATGGATCCAGATGTGCATGGAGAAGATCATCGAGCGGTATAATCTTAAGACGATTCATGACATCTGGCCAAACCTTGCATTTTTCGTTCACGGCGGCGTGTCTTTCGAACCGTATAAAAAAGGGTTCGAGCAACTGATCGGAAAGCCTCTCACTTATATCGAAACCTATCTGGCATCAGAAGGGTTTATCGCATACCAGGACCGCCAGTTTGCAAAAGGAATGCGCCTTGCCCTGAATGAACATATTTTCTTTGAGTTCGTGCCGTTCAACGACCAGAATTTCGATCCTGATGGCAACCTTGTTGCTAACCCCGAAACTCTCACAATCTCGCAAGTAGAAGAAGGAAAGGACTACGCTATCCTGCTTAGCACCACTGCCGGAGCCTGGCGGTATCTGATCGGTGATACCGTACGATTCGTCGACAAATCAAAGAACGAGATCGTCATCACCGGCCGAACAAAACATTTTTTAAGTCTAGTTGGCGAACATCTCAGCGTCGACAATATGAACAAAGCCGTTAAGCTTGCGAGCGCGGAGTTAAACATCAGCATACCGGAATACACGGTAGCGGGCGTGCCGCACGGATTGTTTTTCGCTCATCAGTGGTGGGTTGCCTGCGACGACAAGGTGGATGCCGAAACTATCTGTACGAAGATTGATGAAAAACTGCGGGAGCTCAATGACGATTATGCGGTTGAACGAAAAAGTGCATTGAAAGAAGTATACCTCGAAGTAATGCCAGAATCGAAGTTTATGGATTTTATGCGCCTGAAAGGTAAAATAGGAGGTCAACACAAATTTCCCCGGGTCATGAAAGGCAAGATGTATGAAGACTGGAAGAAGTTTCTTTCAACAGGCGTAATCTGAACTCCGTTCAACAACATCCTTTTAACTTTTAACGGGATTTCGCGTTAGGGTAAACTTTGTATCTTGACGGGCATACCCCCGATACGCATGTGGCAAGCCATTATTAGCGGATTTACCCTCGGACTTATTCTTGCCATTTCCGTTGGGCCAGTGATCTTCACGATCATCAAACAAAGCCTGAACAACGGAAAGGAAGGCGGATTCAGTTTTATTGCGGGTGTATGGCTCAGCGACATCTTCCTGGTTGTAATCAGCAATGCCTTTTCGGAACTTGTAACGAGCCTGATGGAGTATCGCAAAATGCTCGGGATAGTTGGCAGCCTGTTTCTTATCACCCTGGGCGTCTTTTATGTCTTTTTCAAAAAGATCAAGCTGCAAAGTCCCGATGGAACGATAATCAAATTCAGAAAAAGAGACATGGCGAAAATTTTTTCGTCGGGCTTCTTCATCAATACACTTAATCCCAATGTGTTCCTGTTCTGGCTGGGAACCGCAACCGCGTTTGCAAGCAAATACTCCTTCCAGCAGCGGATCATTATTTTCGGGATATGTCTTGCGCTCAACATGGCAGCCGACATCTTCAAAGTGTTGATGGCCGGGAAACTTCGAAGCAGACTTACGCTCCATAATATCTCACTCATCAACAAGATCTCCGGAACTATATTGATAGGGTTTGGAGTTGCGTTGCTTATCGGCACGATGGTTTTAGGAAATGGAGGCAATGATTGAATGAAGGGCAATTGACGAAAGAGGAACATCATGCAAAAGCACATTCGCATCTCTTTACTGGCAATGCTTATCTGCGCTTCTGCTGCCGCGCAAAAATCCGACTTCATTGTATTGAAGAGCCGCAGCAACCGCACACTGAGAACTTACTTCGAAGGCACTCACTTATCAGCCCGGACATACAACGATTTCAGGGTGAATGGTCCGATCAAAGCAATCAGGAACGATTCGATCTTTGTTCAGCAAACCGAAGTTTACCAGGTTCCTTCACAATTCGGTACGCCAATACTTGATACGGTAGTTTATACGATTGGATTTCCTTACACCGATATCAAGACCTTCGATTACAACCGCCGCCGCCGTCGCGGTTTCTCACAAATAAAAATTCCGACACTGATGATACTTGCCGGCAGCGGTTATCTTGTGCTTGAAACGGTGAATGGCATTTACCGCAAAGAGAGCTTCAACGACCAGGGCAAGTTGCTTGGAATGGGCATCGCCGCTGCTGTTGCCGCGGCGGGCTTTACGTGGAAGCATTTGCAGAAACTCGGCAACAAGGCCGGTGGAAAGTATAAGGTGGTGTATGTTAATCAGTAAGTTGAAAGTTGAAAGTTGAAGGTTGAAAGAGGTGTGTGGGTAACAATTTGGGTTACGACGCAAACTTAGTGCGGCACGCGAACGCACCTCAAGGAAAATCGCATTCTTATTAAAACCAAAGGGCTCATACCAAGGATTTGGAGAAAGGTCAGGAGAATACTATTGATCCTGTTCCTGCTCCAGTTTGCATACATTCTTATTTTGAAGTGGGTCGATCCACCCATAACTCTCACACAACTGGGAAGTCTTTTTTCAGGTAACGGACTTGCCCGCGATTATGTCGACATCGAATCGATGTCAAATTATGCAGGACTTGCTGTTATAGCTGCCGAGGATCAGGTATTTCCTGATCACAATGGGTTCGACTGGCGCAGCATCGAGAAAGCGATGGAATATAACAAGCGCAAGCCGGGTCGTGTACGCGGCGCCTCTACTATTAGTCAGCAGGTTGCCAAAAACGTCTTTCTGTGGCAACACCGAAGTTTTATTCGGAAAGGACTCGAAGTGTATTTCACGTTCATGATAGAAATGATCTGGGGAAAGAAAAGGATTCTCGAGGTTTACCTGAATGTTGCGGAGACAGGCAAAGGTGTTTTCGGATTCGAGGCCGCATCACAACGATACTTCCGCAAGCCGGCATTGAGGCTGACACGTAAAGAAGCTGCGATGATTGCTGCAGCTCTTCCCAATCCAAAAAAATATTCGGTGAAACCGTTGTCGAGGTATGTATCTGCCAGGTCTAATCACATTCTCCGACAAATGAACAATCTGCAGCGTGATCCCGACATCATTGCGCTTATTCAAAAGTAAAATTGAATCCTGCGCTGTTCAGCGATGGATGGCCGGGCACCGAAGAGCTGAGGGCGAGTCTTGCGAAATACCTGCCTGGCGGGAGCTTCACCGGAACTTGCAGGTCCTGCGTGGCACCGTTCGAATACAAATCTCTAAGCCTGTACCCGGTAGGAACATAACGCTTTAGTTTCCTCTTTACATACAATGCGAGGTAAACTTGTGCGGTATCAGTGTGGCTAGAGGAAATAGCCTCCTGATAGACGTCTGGCACGTGCACCTTAAACTGTAAGCGCAACTGCGTCGAGCCTCTAGCCCTGATGTTCTCGATACGGATCTTTGAGAAACTGTAGAATACCGGCTGAATCACATGAACATCCTTTCGTATTTTATAGGAAGTGAATTTCTTGCTTGGCTTCAGGCTGTCGTAGGGCATCACCACGAGTGCAGACTGAAAACGAAATTTATCTTCGATAGGCCAGAAATTGTAATTGTTGCGACGGTAGTCGGGCGTATTCAGCGCGAGCGCCTCATGTCCGGTATAAAACCAGTATTTCGAAGCTTTTTGGTAAGAATTGATGAACACTACCGGGAGCGTATCTGCTTTTTGTTTCACTTCATTTGTCCATGTACGGTTAGAGTGGAATTCATCCTTTAAGGAGCCCGGAATTGGCGAGGTACCGATGCCCATCAAAATCCTTCCGGCTGCAACGAGCGCGAGGGTGAACGGAAGGAATTTGATCAACAAACTTCTTAGTCGTTCATGCTGTAAAAGGTAATGGTGACTCAGTACGATGAGTGATACGAATGCAGGTATTGTCCAGTTCGCTTCTGCCCTGCCGCGAATAGTGCTCAGCAGAAAGAAACCGATAATGCCGATAAGAGAAAATTTCAGCGCACGTTCGGTGAGGTCAGTGGGTTTGTGGCGGAAGGAAGCCCACAAAAGAAGCCACCCGGTAAGAGGTCCGGCGATCAGTATCTGACCAATGAGAAATTCGATTGTAAACGATGGGTTGTACGATCCGTAGCTCCGCTCGAACAAATGAAACTGTACCGAGGGATATCCATTGGTGTGTTGCCAGATCATATGCGGCAACAGCAGCAGATTTGAAAACAGCACAACTGCGTAAAACGACGGACGACGCACAATCGGCGGATTCGATACCACTGTTAGCAATACGAGCAATATTGCATGATACTTCGTATACAGCATCAACGCAATTGTTAGCGAAAGCAACGTTGCGTTGACCACTGAATCACGTCGCAGGTATCGCGAATAGGCGGCGAAGAACGCTGCAACAAAAAACATCAACGGCGTATCCGGAACCGCCATCATTCCACCAATCTGTGCAATTGCGAGTGAACCACATATCGTATAAAACAGCCATGGGCTTTTATTTCGTATCAGTGATTCTATGATATAAATCGATCCGGTATTCAGAAGTACAATGAAGAAGCGGACGCCGAACTCGTTCTGAAACAAAACATATCCTAAACGGATCAGTATCGCAATTACCGGAGGATGATCGAAGTAACCCCAGGCCGGATATTGAGAATAAACCCAATAGTATGCCTCATCGTCAAAAAGTTCGGTTGTCCATGCCTGTAAGAGCTGAACGATTAGCCATGTTGCATAAAACAGGGGCCGATGATATTTCAGAAGAAACGGTCGCATTTCAAGTGCTGAGGTGCAGACTTTTGACCGCCTCAGTCGCCATGTTTAACCGGTGTTCCCTTTCTCCCTTTATTTCTACCCAGCTTGTATTTTGGTTTGCCATATTGTCTTTGTAAATGTGAAACAATTCAAGTCTGGCTTTCAGGTCCGGATATTCGCGGAGTTCATCTCTTACCCACGGAAGGTCGGTGTTGCACAAAAGATACAGGTCGTAATGCCGCTCAACTATTCGCTTAAGTATCCACTCGTGGCAGGCGTTAAACACATACTCGCACCAAACCTTCATTACGTACATGTTCGTATCGATAAATATGATGCCGTTCTTGGCCGAAGCAACCATCTTCTCTTCAAGTTCGAGTTGACCCTTTGCAATAACCAACAGGTCCTGTAGCGAATAGCGCGTTCCGTGTTTCAGCAAATATTCTCTCGCATATTCAGGTACCCACGCGGTGCCGAATTGTTCGGCGAGCTTTTCGCAGAGATAACTCTTGCCTGTCGATTCCGGCCCGATAACAACCACTTTCCTCACCATGAAGCGGATTTTGTTGGTTGGTGATGTGGAACTGCTTTACGACGCCATTCCTGTAAACCGGCGATCGCAAGAATCAGCAACACCAGGTAATAAAAGCTCGTAAATTTTAGATCCTTGATATAGAACAATGGAATTGATGCGATGTTCGTGGCTATCCACCAATACCAGCTCTCGACCTTCTTCTTTGCCATCAGCCACATGCCTGTGAATGCGGTGGCGGATGCGAATGCATCAGCGGCAGGCAATGCGCCTGGAGCAAATTGTTGTTTCAGGTAACGCAGGCCGATAAAGATTACGACGTAACAAAATGCGAAGAACAACAGTTGCTGCACCCATTCCCTCCTATCCGATCTTGTAATCAACACTACTTTGCGTCGCTGTTCGTCTTTTTTCGCCCACACAATCCACCCGTAAATGCTCATGATCGTGTAATACAGATTCACAGCCGCTTCGCCGAATAATTGCGAATTGAAACTGATGTATACATACATGATGGTATTTACCAGTCCAACAGGGTATACTAGGATGTTTTCTTTCTTGCTGAACCAAACACTCGCTATCCCGAAAATTACCGCAATGAATTCCGTAGGATGGGTGGATGATACAATATCAATTACCTGATCAAGGAATGATTGCAAGTGAGAAGGTTTCGAGGCGCAAAGCTAAGGGCTTTAAGCTTTGGGCTATGAGCTTCGGCTGTCAGCTTTTTTTTGACTCTGGATTCAGCCCGGCCCCGTATGAGGGTCTCAGGATTTAGCGACTACCTCCTGCACTCTCTGCACATTCCCCGAACGACCATCTGACTTTCAGTAGGGTTGAATCCTTTCGGCAACTTTACATCCGGAACAAGCACATCGTCGAGGCAGGTGGTCTTATTGCACGAGGTGCAGATGAAATGAACATGATTGTCGTGGTGATGTCCATCGGCACATTCATCCTTGCACAGCGCATACCGGATAGAATTGTCGTTGGTAGGAATCGTATGAATGATCCCTTTTTCAACGAACGATTGGAGAGTTCTGTACACTGTCACCCGGTCGATCTTTTCGCCAGTTTTTTTCTCGATGTCGGAATGCGCAAGAGCGCCATCGCCGCTGAAAAACAGTCCCAGTATAGCTTTCCGGGAACCGGTTACGCTAAGCTGATTTCTCTTCAATATTTCATCGAGCGCAGCTTTCATGGTGTCATTTGTTGAAAAGGTCATTTGCGAAACGCTTTTGAACAATCGGCTCTTTCAGCAATATCGCTATGTCCTTTTTCAATTCTTCGAGTTCTTTTTTCTTCAGTCCATCATAGATCTTCTTTCGTACTCTCCCGCTTTTATCTACAAGTGCAAAAAATTGCGTGTGAAGAAATTGATCTTCGATCGAAACGGTATTGTTTTTCGGATCGTCAAGGAGATAACTGAAGCGTGCCGCATGATACAGGCTGTCTTTTCTACCAGTCAGAAACCACCAATTGCTCGTATCTGCACCAATGGAATCGGCATAAAATTTCAATCGCGATACGCTGTCGTTTTCCGGGTCGCAGGTATGTGACAAGATCACAAAGTCCTTCTCATCCTTGTATGCAGCGTGGATCGTTTTCATGTTTTCATTCATGATCGGACAGATACCCGGACAGGTTGTAAAAAAATATTCCGCCACGTACACCTTACCCTCAACATCGCGTTCGGTGATCTCCTTTCCGTTTTGATCCGTGAAAGAGAACGGCTGAACCTGGTTCAGCACTTTATATTGTACATCGCCGTAACCGGGAATCAACCATTTCAGCGTGAAGTAGAACCCAACCACCAGAACCGTAAAGAACACTATGTAAAAAATCGCTTTCCTGCTCATCAGGATGCAAAGTTATGGAGCGGGTGACTCGAAAAGTCGGCGAACCGGCCAAAGCACCAAATTTTTGCAACTTTGTTGCATTTTGTTACTTTTGCGCGATGCGGATCAATTGGGATGCGATGGGGATCGGGGCCTCGCTTGCATGTGCCGTTCATTGTGCGATATTGCCAATGATCATGGGCACGTTGCCGGTATTTGGAATGAACCTGATAGACAATGAGGCATTCGAATATTTCATGATCGGCCTTGCGTTGTGCATCGGCGTTTATTCGCTCTGGCATGGATACAGGAAGCATCACCACACATTTCTGCCGATGGCGATATTTTTGGCTGGCATCGCCCTGCTTTTTGCCAAACAGATATGGCACGAACATCAGCTATGGATCCTTCCTTTCGCGGTTGCGTTGATCGTAATTGCACATGTTATCAATTACAGGTCATGCAGGGTCCATAATCACGCCCACGCAGACGACTGCAATCACTAAACGTTTCCTGAATTCAGAAACATTATGGGCATGGTTTTGTTATTTTTGCACACTAAACTGTGAGTTATGATCAAAACAGGAAATCCAGTGATCAGCATATATACGGAAATGACACCGAACCCGGAAACGATGAAGTTTGTTGCAAACAAGCTGTTGTATCCAGGTAAAAGCATTGACCTTTCGGACGTATCGAGTGCTAAGGTGTCGCCGCTTGCTACCGAACTATTCGGCTTTCCTTTTATTCGCTCGGTGTTCATTGCAAGCAACTTTGTAACACTCACGAAAACAGTAGAAACAGAATGGAATGATGTGATCCCCACGATCCGTCAGTTCCTGAAAGAATATCTCGAAGAGAACAAGCCTGTGGTCAATGAAGAAGAGATTGCTTCAATGAAGCAGGAGAGCAGCAATACAGTGAGTGCGGATGACGACGACGTTGTTAAGAGAATCAAGGAATTGCTCGAGAATTACGTGAAGCCGGCAGTTGAAATGGATGGCGGCGCGATTCAGTTTAGAAGCTATGATCAGGGCGTTGTAAACTTGATGCTGCAAGGCTCCTGCTCGGGATGTCCTTCTTCGATGATCACGCTGAAGGCTGGAATCGAAGGAATGATGAAAAGAATGATTCCTGAAGTGAGAGAAGTTGTTGCTGAGGCGGAGTGAGTAGCGGGTGTCGGGTGTCAGGTATCGGGTATCGGGAATACATTTTGATAAATACGTAACCCTCGAAGCAATTCGAGGGTTTTTACATTTGGTAATATGCTTTGTCTACAGTACTCGAAAAGAAAGAAATGTTTTTTGATAAACAGTGGCGCCGTAATTACGAAGTCAGCATATATCTCACACCCGACGCCTGATACCCGACGCCTGATACCCGATACCTGACACCCAAAGCCGCGCCCTCAGCGGCATCACCCAAAAACAGAAAGCCCCGATGTGGAAACACCGGGACTTTTGGTTAAGGCTCTGATTAGAAGCTATATTGAAATGTTATTATCCGTTAACTGATATAAAGATATATTCTTGATGGTACAATTTCCAAGGAACGCGGCAGGTATTTTTCACGGTCCCACCATTTAACTTTTCATTTCCTCGCGTACAAATGCTATCAATGTTTTGATGTGGTTGGGCGATAAATCAAACTTAAGACCGGCCGCCTCATAGAGCTCCGGGAGTGTCCGAGTGCCTCCAAGACTCAGCGCATTCATATAATTTGAAAGCGCCTGCTCCTTGTCCGCTTTGTACTGCATCCACATTCCGATCGCTCCCAATTGCGCAATTCCATATTCGATGTAATAGAATGGAACTTCGAACAAATGCAACTGACGCTGCCACCCGTATCTGCGATACTCCTCCAGGCCGGAAAAATCAATAGCTCCCGAAGTGAATTCGTTCAATACCGACACCCATTGCGTTGACCGCTCTTCAGCAGTATGCTCAGGATTTTCATAGATCCAGTGCTGGAACTTGTCGATGGTTGCGATCCACGGAAAGATGGTTATCACTCGTTCGAGCTGATGCTCTTTAGCGCGCGCAAGATCTTTATCATCCGGAAAAAATGTTTGCCAGTGATCCATGCTAAACAGCTCCATGGCCATACTGGCCACTTCCGCAATTTCCATCGGATACTCCTTGAACGAGCTTAACTCAAGAGGATGCGACAAAAACGAATGAACCGCATGCCCGCCTTCATGAACCATTGTGGTTACATCGCTTGTCTGGCCCGCCGCATTCATGAAAATGAATGGAGCGCCTGTTTCGGCAAGAGGACAATTGTATCCGCCCGGCGCCTTTCCTTTTCTGCTGTCAAGATCCAGACGTTTCATCTCGTTCATCTTCCTGAGGCAGTCCGCAAAAAAAGGATGCAGGTTATTGAAGCACTCGATCGTTTTGTTCAGCAACTCTTCGCCGGTTTTGAACGGTCGCAAAGGCTCAAGTCCCGCCGGTTGAGCTTCCAGATCCCAGGGACGAAGCGTGTCAAGTCCGAGCTTTTGACGCTTCCTCTCGTAGATGGCAGTTACCAACGGAAGGATATGTTCTTTCACTGCTGCATGAAACTGGTAACAGTCTTCCTTTGAATAATCGAAGCGGCCCAGTTCCTTGAACTTGTAATCGCGATAATTGCTGAAGCCGGCATTGAGTGCTATCTGATGACGTTTTCTTACCAGCGTTGTAAACAAATCGTTCAATGTGTCTTTATCGTGCAGTCTTCGTTCATTGATCTTCCTGTAAACTTCTTCGCGAAGAGTCCGGTCATGTTCTTCGAGAAATTTCGCCGCCTGTTGCAGAGTATACTCTCGGCCATTTACTTCCACCGTCATTTTTCCGGAGATCACTCCATATTGCTGTTGAAGTACACTGAGTTCAGCCTGTATCGGAACGTTTTCGTCGCGAAACAGTTCGATGCTTTTGCGGATGTTACGCAGGTAAGTAAAATATTTTTTCTGATCGAGCTCCTGGGCAAAGGGACTATTGACAAGCTTCTTGTTCAGTTTGTCGGCATATGGCTGGATGTGCGGCTGAATCTCCATACAGAAGAAGGTGAATGCTTCTTCGAGTGCCTTATTTTCTGTGTCGCAGGTCATCCTTATCTGGCGCCAGCATGCATCTTCACTTACCACCGCTTCGAGTTCGCTCATATCGTGCAACCAGTGTTCAACTTCTTTTTTTGAATTGAGCGGTCGGTCGGTAAGCTCTTTGAAATAGGGTTCAAGTGATTCCCATGTTGTAACCTGGAAATCTTCCGGAAGGTATTTTCTTGGAATTTTCTTTATTTCTGCAGTGATCGTCATGCTATTCGGTTAAAAAAAATCCCGGCGAACGCCGGGATTCGCACACAAAAATATTTGTTGTTAACTGTCTTTCTTCTTCTTCGCAGCTTTTTTAACTGTTTTTGCTTCTTTCTCCGGTGCGTCGTCCTTCGACTTGGGAGCGGCTTTTTTCTTGGCAGCTTTTTTTGGCTTGGCTTCGGCCGCCGGTTTTTCTTCCGTTTCTTCCACTTCCACAGCCTCCACTTCTTCGACGGGCTCCGTGGTATCAGTTTCATTTTCTTCCGAGCGCGTCAGTTTGATCTCAACTTCATTTTCCTTCAGGATCGTAAACCATTTCGCCATTTTTTTCAGGTCGCTCGTGTATACTCGTTCGAAATCGAGATCCGGATACACTTCTTCAAAATACTTTTTTAGTGCGGCTCCATCCTTACCGTCAGGCGTTGCCTTCCCTGAACCTTCCATTGCATGAAAAATGTCTACCAAATTCACGTTTTCTCTAACTGTGAACACTTCGATGCTTTCAAGGTGTGAGAAATTATGCACCCTCGACGATACGAACTTTGTCGACTTATCTTCCAGCGAACGGACAATAGCGCCGTCGTTTTTGCTACTAAGAAGTTCAAATAATCCTGGGAGGCCCGTAACCGCAATAACTTTTCCGTATTCCATCGTATTTTTTAAAAGAGTCGTGCAAGATAATTGTTTTTAAATATAGCCCACAGCTATAGAAATCGCGGTTTAGCTTTGCCGGGAATGACCGATGCCACAGAATTGAGTTTGATCAGCGACCTGAAACGCGGCGAGGAGTCCGCATTCAGAAAGCTCGTTGAATCACATCAGTCGCTGGTATACAATACCGCTCTGGGCATAGTTCAAAACCCCGAGGATGCCGAAGATGTTTCGCAGGAAGTATTTGCCCAGGCTTTTGAGTCGATCGGCAGCTTCAAAGGTGAGGCGAAGATCTCTACGTGGCTGTACCGCATCACTCTTACCAAGGCAATGGACCACCTGCGACGAAAAAAACGCAAAAAGCGATTTGCGTTTGTTCAAAGTCTTTTCGGCCACGACGAATCGCTAATCGTAGATCCGCCCGATTTCGTGCATCCGGGGGTAAAGCTCGACCAAAAGGAAAATGCATCGGTATTGTTCCGTGCGATCGCGGAACTGCCGGAAAATCAAAAAATTGCGTTCACGCTCAACAAGATAGAAGGGCTGAATTACCAGCAGATCAGCGAGGTGATGCAGACGACGGTTCCCTCGATCGAGTCGCTGTTGCACCGTGCAAAACGAAACCTTAGAAAGATTCTTGAAACAAGGCTTGGTGACAATGTTCGGAAATAAAAGTTTTTTCAATAGTTAGCGTCAAATGAATGTTATGGATCAACAAAACCGAGTGAATAAGCATATTGAGGAGATATTAAACAGCGTAGACGGGATTGTGCCCGCTGATCCGGGTCCTTTTTTCTATACGCGTGTAGTTGCCCGACTCGAGTCGCGTGAGAAGAACTCCTGGATGAGAATATCCGCTTTTCTTACACGACCGTCTGTAGCGATTGCGTCAATTGTTATATTGGTGGCCGTGAATCTTTCTGTGATCCTCAACTTCCAAAATGATACGCCCGATTTGTCAGACAACTCGGTGGCGGAGGTTTATCAGGCGCCGACTCCTATTTATGATCCTGAATTAATCGATCCTTAATGGACAGAGTTTCGCGCAGTAAAATATTGCTGATCATCATTGGCATATTGCTTTTGGCCAATGTCGGGCTGCTGCTCTATGCGTTTGGGCCTCAACGCCGCGCACCGGAAAAGCATCAGGGTCTCGGAGTAACTGCATTGCTTCGCGATAAGATCGGATTCGATCAAAATCAAATGAAATCCTTTGAGGAATATAAGAAAGATCATTTCGCCAGGATTCGGCCCATGATGGACGATATCGCCGCGACGAAACAAACTTTCTACCGGCACCTTCATGAAGAAAACCCGGTTGACTCGCTGATGAACCTTGAATTGCAGATGATCGGGGAAAAACAAAAGGAACTCGATATGCAGATATTTCAACATTTCCGCAGGGTCCGCGGCCTTTGTACAGAAAATCAACGGCCAGCTTTTGACTCGCTGTTTCCGCAGATCATCAAGAAGATGACAACCCCGCCGCAACGCAAGAAATAACTGCCCACCTAGCCCTCGCGGCGAATTCCATACTGTTTCGACTTGCCCGGCTCAATCGACTACGACATACCTGTTTCCGGAAAACAAGATGCGCAATGCCTTACAGAACAAACCGACGTTGAACGAAGGGACATTACTGACGAACGATCTGCGTTTTCGGGGTACCAAAGCTGAAGCGGGTGATGAACCAGGTGATTGTAAAACTTGGGATGAAATCGAGCCCCGGAAGTAGCTCCTCGATGAAGTTGAAAACGCCCCCAAATGCACCTTTGATGCCACCGAAAGTGCGGTAAAAAATCAATGCCGAAACCGGCGCCCAGAGAATGTCGGCGAATTCACCCAAAAGCGGAATGGCATAGGTTGCATAGCCAAGAACATCCATCAAAACACAAAATAGCAGGGATACCGGTTTCTGTTGTTTCATTGTTGGAGGCAATTGTATGCGCACAAGACGCAAACTCGTGCGAATCGGTTGGATGGCGGTGAAAATTATACGATCAGCATCTTGTTCTTCAACACTGCCTCGATCTCCTCTATCCGGAACGGTTTTGAAATGTAGTCGTCCATACCGGCTTCGATGCACCGCTCCTTGTCGCCCTGCATCGCGTCTGCTGTGAGGGCAATGACTGGCAGGCTTTTCCAGGGTTCGTCAAGCTGGCGGATCAATCTGGTTGTGACGAAGCCATCCATCTCTGGCATATTCACATCCATGAATATCAGAACTGGTTCATGTTGCGGCAGAATTGAAAGAGCCTGCTTTCCATTGTACGCTTTCAGGACGTCGAACCCCATTTTAGTCAAAAGCTCGCTGATCAGCATCATGTTGATCGGATCATCTTCCACCACCATGATGGTAGCGGCTTCACTCACTTTGCGAATCACGGGTACAACGGGTTCTTCACGCATCTTTACTTTGTCGGTAAGGAAGATCGAGCAAAGTGTTCCATACAGTTCATACATCTTCACCGGCTTCGCAAGAAAGCGTGCAACGCCGTTTTGTTCAGCTTCCTGCTGATGCAATCCCTTTTCATGCGGAGAAAGCATCAGGATTTCATGCACGGGTTTTTGCACGATCTTTCTCAATCTCTTCAACACCTGGATCCCTTTGCCGTCAGGCAAAGTATTATCTGTTACAATCAGATCAATGGGTTCTTTTGATGCAACAATTCTTTCAACGATCATTTCCGCTTCGCGCGAACCTGATGCTATCACGGTTGGAATGTCAAAGTATTTGAACATCTCCTGCAACGCCCATCGCGTCGATGGATTTTTTTCAACTATCAGCACCTGCCTTAACGGCGGCCGGTAATCTTTCGAGATCTGCGGCTGAGAATTCAATACTTCCAGCGGAAGGTGAAGTGTAAACGTACTTCCATGTCCAATATCACTTGCCACCGTAAGATTTCCGTTCATCAGTTCGGCGAGACTCTTTGAGATGGTGAGGCCAAGACCAGTTCCGCCGAACCTTCTTGTTGTTGAAGAGTCGGCCTGCGTAAAGCTTTCAAAGATCTTCCCGATCTTTTCTTTCGTAATGCCGATGCCCGTGTCGCGTACACTGATCTCAATGTCGAGGAACGACTTGCCGCGGCTTGCATAAATCGAACCTGCCTGTGCAACCGAAACAAATATTTCCCCTTCCTGAGTGAATTTAATCGCATTGCCAACAAGGTTTACAATGATCTGACGAATACGAACAGGGTCGCCATTGAATTGTGATGGCAGCGATGGATCGATGTAGCAGATCATGTCGAGCTTCTTCTCGAACGCTTTCACCGAAAGGATGTCGATCGTTTCTTCCACTATCTCATCAATACGCAACGCCGTATTGTCAATGAACAGTTTCCCTGCCTCGATCTTCGAAAAATCAAGTATGTCGTTGATGATGTTCAGGAGTCCGTACGCCGACTTCTTCACATTGCTGAGATAGTCGCGTTGTGACTTCTGCATGTCGGTCGTAAGAACCAGGTCAGTGAAACCGATGATGCCATTCATTGGCGTGCGAAGTTCATGGCTCATGTTTGCCATGAATTCGCTTTTTGCTTTGCTCGCAGATTCTGCAATGTCTCTTGCCTGAACGAGCTCTTCTTCCATTTGCTTTCGTTCGATCGCAGCGGCAAGTGTTGATGCGAATGATTGCAGAATTGAGAACTCCGTGATCGTCCATTCTCTTTCTTTCTGACAATCGCTGAAACTTACAAATCCCCAAAACTCGTTCAAACTAAAAATTGGGATCACTGCAATGGACTTCACCTGCGTTTTCTGAAGATGCTCCTTCAATTCAGTTTCGGTAATGTCTTTTGTAATACTGCAATAGATCTCTTCGCGTCGCAGGGTTTTTACCATCTCGCTTTCTTCCATCAACGGAATCTTCGCCATGTTGGGATCATTCATCAAAAGGGTTCCGGAAAATGAGTTCCAATGTGCGAGCTGGCTCGTAACGCAAATACCCGTGCCCGGTTCAACCGAGTTCTTGTACACATTCACCGTATCGACCTGCATTTTGATACCAAGCAGTTGTACCGCTTCACCAATCGCTTCTTCCAGGCTGTTGTTGATGATCAGCTGATGCGTTGCTTCTGCTACTGCCTGAAGCAATTGGTCTTTTTTTCGAAGACTTTCTTCAGTGCGCTTTATCTCCGTGATGTTATGTACGAATCCGAGTACGCCCCACACATATCCTTCGGCATCAAACAATGGCATTTTTACGGTGCTCATCACCTGCGGCTTTCCATCTAGGAACGAAGGTTCTTCCGGAACGAACTTCGCTTTGCCGGTGTTCATCACTTCGCGATCGTCGGCCCAGAAACCCCGGATCCCTTTTTTCGGATCGCCCTTTACAATGTCTTCCGGAAAGCCGATCTCTATGTCGTTCTTACCAACAAACTCCTGGGGTGACATATGCATTGCGTCGGCATACGCCTGATTCACGAGAAGGAATCGATGACCAAGATCTTTGATAAATATCCAGTCTGGTGTTGAATTGATGACCGTCCGTAACAATTGTTCTGACTGCTTCATCTCAACAAGCAGTTGCTCCCTTTCGGCCTCCACTTTTTTTCGCTCGTTGATGTTTCTTGAAGTGCATATCAGCTTAACAACCTGGCCGTTCTCCGTCACAGGTTTGATGATGCTTTCGAGCCACACAAAATTTTCTTCATTGTTCTGCATCCTGTATCGGATCATCAGTGAATCCTGTTCTACAAGCGGCTTATCATCCCTCGGAGCGAACTTATGCAGGTCGTCTGCGTGAATGCGTTCATTGTACTTTCTTCCCGTAACTTCTTCAGGTGAGTAACCGAGAACTTTTTTTACAGACGGTGAGATGTATATCATCGTTCCATCCGGAGCAATTTCTGTGATGATGTCTTCCGAATGTTCAGCAAGAAGGCGGAATCTTTGCTCGCTGTCGAGCAGCGCCTGTTCTGCTTCTTTCTGGGAGGTGATGTCCTGCAGTACTCCGAAGGCTTTCTCGCCGTCCTGTGTTTTTCCTTTTGTAAAAATGTAACGCGGAGATCCCGACGCATCAGCTGTACGGAAAACAAAACTGATTTCATAGTCGGGCATCAGTTGATTCGATGCCTTTGAGAATTCCTGGCGGCACAATGCACGGTCGGCTTCAACCACATATGTGTTTATGAAGTTTTCGAGGTGCAGAGTTGTTCCTTCCTGCCTGCTTCCGCCGAATAACGCGATCGCTTCGTCGCTTATAAGCAATTCGCCTGTCTTGATGTTCAGCTTCCAGCTTCCCATCCTCGCGTATTCCATCGCATATGATGAAGTGCGTAGCGCTTCTTCTTTCGATTGTTCGGCTTCGACTTTGTCGGTTACATTGATCCCTATGCCTTGTATTTCGGAAACTTCACCGGCCTCATTTTGCAAACTGATGAATTCCCATTCTGTCCATAAAAACTCATTACTGTTATTCTTCGGCTTTTTGATGAGGATCTTATAAATCTCCCCTGGGTGCGCCCAACAATTTTCTGCAAGTTGCTTGCTGCGAGCAACATCTTTCGGAAGAATGCTTTGATAATATGGGACCCTCCGGATCTCTTCGTGTGTATAGCCGAACGTCTTCAAAAACTCGTTGTTGGCGTAATTGAACATTCCGTCTTTTCCAATCCGGATCACGTAATTCGTTTGTGACGCAAGTATCGAAGACAAATATTTCTGTTCCTGCAGCAGGTTGTTCCTCGCTGTCTTTAGCTCCTTCAGGGTCTTTTCGTTGTTGCGAAACAATGGTTCAAGAACAAGTACGCCAAGGAAGATCATTGCGATAACAAGCGAAATGAATTTGCCCGTATGTATTGCGGAAACGGTTTCAGACTTTCGCTGCTGCATGGATTTGTAAGCGAGGGAAGCTGCCTCCATCAACGGCATAAACTTCTCTTCGTTGTAGATCAGCTCTGAATCGTACAAAGCTCCATTGATCGCCAGCAGTTCGTTATCACCTTCCGCAATTTCCTGTGCAATGGCTACTAAAGTGCGTAGATAGGTTTGTGATTTCGTAATGACGTTTCTAGCCTGCAGCAAGTCCCACGAAACCGAGCCGGTATACTGGCTTACATCGTCGAGAAGCAGTTCATTGTTCGCCCTGAATTCGAGGATATTGTTCCGTAAAGCAGAATGGACATCGTCGCTTCGTTCCGGCTTTACTTTTACTGCGGTAAGGAATACGGCATCTTTAACGATTGCCTGTGAAAGCGTTTGTTGCCTGCTGGTGAGCTGAACCATATTCGCGAGCCGGTCCTTCTCGCTTACATCCCGTTCTATCGCGTAGTAACCGATA
>JAESFU010000348.1_pt1 | contig 31691 bp, 29 predicted proteins | sample 9269461 | NCBI WGS metagenome assembly JAESFU01 (sample SAMN14502556, study PRJNA617107) | algae metagenome | isolation source: Stenomitos rutilans HA7619-LM2 and co-occurring heterotrophs from cave walls | place: USA: Waikapalae cave, Hawaii | collected 2009-07-28
TGTTGGGCCGGGCCTGTGGCCCGGCTGTGTAAAGAAGCCCTACCGCCGGGCCTGTGGCCCGGCACTACGTTAACTAATCAGAACCGATTTATACAAATCCAGATTCTTAATCACCTCACCGGTGCCCTTTACGACAGCTTTGAGCGGATCGTCGGCCACGTGAATGGGTAGTTTCGTTTTCGCAGCCAGGCGTTTGTCGAGACCGTGTAACAGTGCCCCGCCACCCGTCAGGTGAATGCCGTTGGTATAAATATCAGCCGACAATTCCGGTGGCGAAATTTCGAGGGCTTTCATCGTAGCCTCTTCAATTTTCGAGATGGATTTGTCGAGCGAGTAGGCAATTTCGCTGTAGGTAACTTTAATTTCTTTCGGAATCCCAGTCATCAAATCGCGACCCCGGATTTCGTAGTCAGATGGTGGGTTGTCGAGTTCGGGCAAAGCCGAGCCTACTTCCATTTTAATCTGCTCCGCCGACCGTTCGCCAATAAGCAGGTTGTGTTCCCGGCGCATGTAGTCCACAATATCCCGCGTGAATACATCGCCCGCAATCCGAATCGACTGCTCACAAACAATTCCCGACAGGGCGATTACGGCAATTTCGGTGGTTCCTCCGCCTATGTCAACAATCATTGTCCCATTGGGTTGGGTAATGTCGATACCAATCCCGATTGCGGCCGCAATCGGCTCGTGCACCATATAGACCTCTTTGGCTCCGGCATGTTCGGCCGAGTCCTTAACGGCCCGCTTCTCTACCTCCGTAATACCCGATGGAATGCAGATAACCATCCGGTGCGAGGGTGAAAACAGCTTGCTGCCCGTATCAATCATTTTAATCATGCCCCGAATCATCAGTTCGGCGGCTGTAAAGTCGGCAATTACGCCGTCTTTTAGTGGACGAATGGTCTTGATGTTCTCGTTGGTCTTTTCATGCATCTGCATGGCCTTATGGCCAATCGCCAGCACTTTGCCGCTGACCTTGTCCATTGCAATAATCGAAGGCTCATCCACCACAATCCTGTCCTTGTGAATAATCAAGGTATTCGCTGTGCCCAGGTCAATCGCAATGTCGCTGGTTAGAAAATTAAAAAGTCCCATTATAGGTTGACGCAGAACGCCTTATTACGAGTACTGTATTTTTGAAAAGTGTGCAAAAATAGAGAGAATTAATCAGAATGATGAATGATGAATGATGAATGATAAACGAAATACCAGCTAACGGCAACATTCATCATTTATCACCGCATGAGCGGCCCATCATCATTCATCAAATAAGCATTACTTTTGCACCACTATGGGAATTCGTTCGGTTCTGAGTAAGCCGTTGGCAAAATGGGTGGTAGAGCGTCAGCAAACCTGGATGTATCAGCCTGCCGAAACGCAGCAGCGCTGGCTCCGGCAATTGATTGAAGGCGGTCGCGAAACGGTTTTTGGCCGCGACCACCATCTGAAAGACATCCAAACGGTTGAGGAGTTTCGTCAGGCCGTACCCGTTCGCGATTACGAAGACCTGAAGCCCTACATTGAGCAGATTCTACACGGCGATTCGGATGTACTTTGGAAAGGCAAACCGCTCTATTTTGCCAAAACCTCGGGCACCACGTCGGGCACCAAATACATTCCCATCACGCAGGAGTCCATCCCGAACCACATCAACTCGGCCCGCGACGCACTGCTGAATTACGTGAATGAAACGGGTAATAGTGCTTTTCTGGATGAGAAACTTATTTTCCTGTCGGGAAGCCCTGAGCTAACGCAGAAAGCAGGTATTAACATCGGGCGATTGTCGGGCATCGTGAATCACCACGTGCCGGGCTATCTGCGAACAAACCAATTACCCAGTTACGAGACCAACACCATTGAGGATTGGGAGACCAAGTTGGAGCGCATTATTGATGAGACAATTGACCAGCCCATGTCGTTGATTTCGGGCATTCCGCCCTGGGTGCAGATGTACTTCGACCGGATTCAGGAGCGAACGGGAAAGTTGATTAAAGACGTTTTCCCCGATTTTTCCGTGTTTGTCTATGGGGGAGTGAATTTTGAACCCTACCGCGCTAAACTTTTCGAGAGCATCGGTAAGCGTGTCGATTCGATTGAGACCTACCCAGCTTCCGAAGGTTTTATCGCCTTTCAGGACAGCCAGACCGAAGAAGGGTTGCTCATGCTGTTAGATAGCGGCATTTTTTTCGAGTTCATTGCCGCCGACGAGTATTTCACCGACAACCCACGCCGACTAACGATTGATGAAGTCGAGTTGGGTAAAAACTACGCCGTCATCATCAATAACAATGCCGGGCTATGGGGCTATTCGCTTGGCGACACGGTGAAGTTTGTTTCGCGGGAGCCTTACCGGCTGCTCGTAACGGGCCGTATTAAGCACTTCATTTCGGCCTTCGGCGAACATGTTATTGGCGAAGAAGTGGAAAAGGCGTTGAAAGACGCGATGCAGAAGCACCCCGAGACCGAAGTCGTTGAGTTTACCGTCGCGCCAATGGTTAGCCCAAAAGAGGAATTGCCCTATCACGAATGGTTCGTTGAGTTTGCCACACCTCCGCACGACCCCGTCGCCTTTGCCCGCGACATAAATACGCGCCTGACCCAATTGAACGTTTATTATGACGACCTCATTACGGGTTCCATACTGCAACCGTTAAAGCTGATGAGCCTACCGCGTGGTGCTTTTCAACGGTATATGAAGTCACAAGGCAAGTTAGGCGGGCAAAATAAAGTGCCACGATTGAGTAATGACCGGAAAATTGCGGATGGATTAGTAGAAATAATGCAAACGGTGTAAGAAATGAAAATTACTGGCATTGACATTGGCGAATACCGTCAGTTTAAAAATATAAATTTCGATTTTACATATCCCGAAGGGCATTCTAAGGCAGGACAGCCGTTAGAAAAGGTATGTTTTATTGGGCAAAGCGGGACGGGCAAGACGACATTACTTAAGATAATTGAAGAGTACTTCAAAATCATAAATTCGGGTTTGACTATTCAACGATATATTGCAGATAAGCATAAAAGAAATATTCAATTACATCGGGATGACAGCGGTTCAATGTTTTACGAGTATATTCAAAATATTAGAATAATCTCAACATTTAACAATAACAGTATAACTTTTGATAGATATGAAAAGAGTAATATTAGTGAACGTGGGGGAGAGGTACTCAAATGGTTGAGTGATTCAGGATTTACTTATGAAAATGAAGATAACTCAAGATTGTGCCTATATATACCCGATTATATTTCTTTAGGCGCTGACTTACTTCTTAACCCACGAGACGAGCAAAGAAAAAATAATAATTTTATCAAATCTCAACAGCAACTAGATGAAGAGAGTGAAATTCTAACAAAACAAATTCAACAATTGGATTTGGCAAAAACAATATCTTTAAGTGATATTAATTACGATATCCTATGGTACTATATCCTTAAAGATGTTAATATCTATGATCAGAAAGTGAAGACTATTGCTGTTGAATTAATTCAGAATTCAAGTTCTTTTTCTGCTGAAAAGCTCTTTAAAAAGTTAGCAGATTGGAAAGCTGCCAACTCGAATCCACGGCATGAATTAGCTCAAAAATGTGTAAATCCTATAATTAATAGGTTTCACTTAGAGATGGATGTCGATAATACTGAGACACCAATAGTTTTAAAGAACAGACAAAACACAGTTATTCCAAATAAATATTTAAGCACAGGTACGAAGCAACTGTTAACCACAGCAATCCCAATATATAAACTTGTATCATCTAGTACGGTGGTGCTCTTCGATGAACCCGAACGATCTCTTTTTCCTGACATTCAACGTAATTTAATAAATTATTATGTTTCTCTTGCCCCCGAAGCGCAATTCTTCTTTGCTACGCACTCGCCAATCATAGCGGCTGCGTTTGAGCCTTGCGAACGATTCATTTTATATTTTGACGAAAATGGTGAAGTGAAATTTCGCAACGGTGTGGCTCCGATTGGCGACGACCCGAATGATGTACTACGCTCAGATTTTGGTTTAAGCGAACTAATGCTGGATGAGGGCTTAGCTGCGTATGACCGCTATCGAAAATTGTTTGTTGAGATTAAGAATGAGAAAGACTCCGTTCGTAAGAAAGAGCTTATGGTTGAGCAAGCTAAATTAGGTGATAAGTACAAATTTTGACGGTTGATGCGACGAGTAATTAAATCCGCCGAGTCAGCGATTTTGGAACGGTGCCTAACCTACCGAAGTGGTAATAACGATGAGTTGCGGCAACTTTCAGGGAAAGAGCAATTCTATTTGTGTGCTTACACTGAAACCCACTTTGGCACGTCTGATGATGCCCATATTGAACATTTTAACCCTACTTTAAAGGATACTACGCAAGACAACTACCATAACTGGTTTTTAGTAAAGAGTCTCTGGAATATACGAAAATCAACGAAGTGGGCAGATTTTCAACCGATACTCCATCCGACGTCCATTAACTTGGAACAACGTATACTCTACTTTGATGGTAACTATGTAGCTGCCGACCCGCATGATATCGAAGCTAACAACCTAATACGTCTGCTTGATTTAGACAACGCTCAATTAGCTGACGAACGCAGACGATATGTTCAATCCAAGAAAAAGCAAATAGATAATCTTGGTCAATCGGCACAAAGCTATTTTGATGAGTTAATAGCAGAGTACCCTGAAGGTGTTTACTTTATCCGCGCCCTCGAAGAAGAATTGAATCTTAAAGTCAATTTTGACTTATTGAAAACTAAATGACTGATCCTAAAAAACGCCATATTGCCATTCTCGGCTCGACCGGCTCCATCGGAACGCAGGCCGTTGAGGTGATTAAGGCCCATCCCGACCAGTTTCAGGTTGAAGTGCTAACCACCAACAATAACGCTGAGTTGCTTATTCAACAGGCTGTTGAGCTTAAACCCAATGTGGTCGTTATCTGCAATGAGAACCGTTATGATCAGGTTTTTTCGGCACTTGACCCGCTCGGTATAAAGGTCTATGCCGGGGCTAAAGCGATTGCGTCCGTCGTGCAGATGGACAGTGTCGATATGGTGCTAACGGCAATGGTTGGGTATGCCGGACTGCTGCCAACCATTAAAGCCATCGAAGCGGGAAAGTCTATCGCCTTAGCGAATAAAGAAACATTAGTAGTAGCGGGCGAACTCATTACGCGGCTGGCGGCTCAGAAAGGCGTGAATATTTACCCGGTTGATTCAGAACACTCAGCTATTTTCCAATGCCTTGTCGGTGAATTTCACAACCCGATTGAGAAAATTATCCTGACGGCATCAGGTGGGCCGTTTCGGGGGAAGTCGCGGGAGTATTTAGCAACCGTCACGAAGGCGCAGGCGCTCAAGCACCCGAACTGGACGATGGGCGCGAAAATCACCATCGATTCGGCCACTCTCATGAACAAAGGGCTGGAGGTCATTGAGGCCAAATGGCTTTTCGGCCTTCGCGCTAACCAGATTGATGTGGTCGTGCATCCGCAAAGCATTATTCATTCCTTAGTACAGTTTGAAGATGGCAGCCTAAAAGCACAGATGGGTTTGCCCGATATGCGATTACCCATTCAGTTTGCGCTGGGCTATCCCAACCGATTAAAATCCGATTTTCCGCGCTTTAATTTCATGGATTATCCCTCACTGACGTTTGAGCAGCCAGATTTAGAAACGTTCCGTAACCTTCAACTGGCTTTCGATGCGCTCGAACAAGGGGGCAATGCAGCCTGTATCATCAACGCAGCGAACGAAGTGGCGGTCGAAGCCTTCCTATATGACCAAATCGGCTTTCTGGAAATCTCGGAAATTATTGAAACTTGCTTAGCCAAAACGGCCTTCATCCAGAATCCAACCTACGACGATTACGTAAGCACTGATGAGGCAAGCCGACAACTGGCGACGGAGCGAATTAAAAGTTTGGTTTAGCTGTTTATAGTATATCGCCTGTAAGGAACGTTTGTACCATCATGGGATGCTGAATTAAGCTTCGCTTTTAGGAAGTCTGTTAATCGAGAAGCGTACATATGCGAAATCATAAACTTAAAAAACCTTAAAATCGATCTTATCACACGGTTCGCCGTAGCAGTTCTGAATACATGGAAATTTTAGTGATGGCCGGACAGCTCATTCTGGGCTTGTCCATCTTAGTTGGATTACATGAGTTAGGCCACCTGCTGGCGGCTAAAGCCTTTGGTATGCGCGTGGAGCAGTATTTCATTGGGTTTCCGCCTAAAGTCTGGAGCATAAAACGTGGCGAAACCGAATATGGCGTGGGAGCCATTCCGCTTGGCGGCTTCGTGAAAATTTCTGGGATGATCGACGAATCGCTCGATACAGCCCACACAAATACCGAACCGCAGCCCTATGAATTCCGGGCCAAACCCGCCTGGCAGCGGCTCATCGTCATGCTCGGCGGCATTATCGTTAACGTACTTGTGGGCATTATGATTTTCGTCATCATGGCCTACAAAAATGGTAATACCTATTTGGCTACGAAAGATGCCAAGTACGGCATTGTCGCTTACGACCTCGCCCAAAGCATTGGTCTACGCACAGGCGATAAAATCGTGAAAGTGAACGGAAAAACGATTACTGACTTCAACGAAATTCGCAGTTCCGATGTGTTTCTGGGCAACAATAGTTCCTACACGGTTGAGCGAAGCGGCCAATTAGAGGATATTTACATCCCCAATAATTTTGTCGACAAACTGGCTGATAAGAAGGCCGCTGGTCAGTTCATAGAACCAATTCAACCCTTTAAAGTTGGTACAGTAGCAAGTGGTATGCCTGCTGCTAAAGCGGGAGTGAAAGAAGGCGACCGAATTACAGCCGTTAATGGTCAGCCTATTCATTTCTACCACGAATTTCAGCAGGTAATTCGGGCAAATCCCGGCAAGAAAGTAACGCTCGGTATTCAGCGCGGTAATCAGTCGCTTACCCTTACCTCAGCCGTTACACCTGATAGCCTGATTGGTATTGGCGTTGAGTCTTTGTTACCGCTCACCACTCAGGAATATACCTTTGGCGAGGCTTTAGTGGTGGGCACGCAACGCGCTTTTCAGGTGGTTTTCGATAATATTAAAGGTTTTGGTAAGATTTTCCGGGGCGAAGTCTCAGCTTCTAAAGCTTTGAGTGGTCCCATTGGCATTGCCCAGAATCTGTTTGGCGGAATCTGGCGCTGGGATCGTTTCTGGACCGTTACGGGTCTCCTCTCGATGGCACTCGCCTTTATGAACGCCCTGCCTATTCCGGCTCTCGATGGTGGCCACGCAACGATTCTGGGTTATGAAATTATTTCAGGTCGCAAGCCCTCTGATAAATTCCTGGAAGGCGCACAGCGCGTGGGTATGGTCATTCTGCTGGGCTTGATGGCCTTTGCCATTTTCAACGATGTATTTAAAGCTGTTTTCTAAGTTTTTAAACCGAGCGTCGGCCCGGCGCAAAGACGCAAGGGATTCGCAAAGAGCGCAAAAGGTGACTTTGCGCTCTTTGCGCTTAACTTTGCGTCTTTGCGCCGGGCCGACGCTCGGTTTATTTATTTTTGTCTCGGCCAGGTCGACGCACGATTTTCATGCCAGCGTCACACAGATGCAATACAACGCAAAAGAGCGCGTATTTGAAATTAGTATCCGAATCTTTACCGATGACTTTGAGAAAGCCCTTTCGGCGGCTTCAAACACCAAAGTTAACCTGGAAGCCAGTGACAAAAACGATCCGCTAATCGAAAAATACGTTCAATCGCATTTTGCATACGTAAGCCCTCAGAAGCAGCTCAAGCCGTTTAAATACGTAGGGCATGAGATTGAAGCCGATGCGAACTGGCTTTATTTGGAAATGCCCTATGCCGAACCTTTTCGGGGTGGATTACTTAAGCAAAACGTGTTGATGGAGTTGTTTGACGATCAAGTTAACATGGTCAATATTCAATATCAGGGACAAAAAAAAACGTTTGTTTTCCGTAAAAGTCAGCCCATTCAGGACATTTCGTTCGATTAATAAATTTATCAGTCACTAAATAGCCTAATTCGTTAATTTTGTGGTTGCAATAGAAAATCCGCCATTTCGTCACAGTATAACGGCTGGCACGACCCTTGCAACTAATTCGTTTCCCAGCCTTTCCTTCATAGTTCAGGCACCAAATAGTCAAAGCTGTCATGCTGGCAGTGTACTTATGAATTCAGACAAAACGTTCTCTACCCGTTTATTGCTGGCCGATTTTGATTCGGACAATTTAGAAATTGTGCCGCTCGGTTCGCCTGAGGGGTTAGATGAAGACTATGAATTACCGGCAAACCTTCCGATTCTGCCGGTTCGCAATACAGTTTTATTCCCCGGTATGGTAATTCCCGTCACGGTTGGGCGGTCGAAATCCATCCGTTTAGTAAAAAAAGCGTATAAAGGAAACCGGATTATTGGGGTAACCGCGCAACTCAATCAACAGAAAGATGAACCTACCGTTGATGATCTGTATCGGTTTGGTACGGTAGCCTACATCATCAAGATGATTACGCTGCCCGACGGTAACATTACTATTATTATTCAGGGTAAAAAGCGTTTTGAAATTCAACAGATTACGCAGGAAGAACCGTTTATGACGGCACAGGTGCGCCAGATTGACGACGTTTTCCCGAACGTAAACAAGAAAGAAGGCAAAGCCTTGCTGCAATCGCTGAAAGATGCAGCGTATAAAATGCTGCGGCTGAACCCGGAAATCCCGCAGGAAGCCCGCATTGCCTTAGACAATATCGAAAGCCCAACGTTTTTACTTCACTTCCTGTCATCAAACGTCAACGCTGACGTAGCTGATAAACAGCGGCTTTTGGAAACCCTCGAAGGCACGCAACAGGCAAATCTGTTGCTCGAATTCATGCTCCGGGAGGTGCAGTTGCTCGAACTAAAGCGCGAAATACAGTCCAAAGCGTCATCTGACCTCGACCAGCAGCAACGCGACTATTACCTGCGCCAGCAGATGAAGGTCCTGCAGGATGAGTTGGGCATGGACAACCCCGACCGCGAGATTGATGAAATTCGATTAAAGGCCGACCGCAAAAAATGGCCAACCGAAGTGCGGGGGCATTTCGATAAAGAACTTAACAAACTCCAGCGCATCAATCCAATGGCACCCGAGTATCCGGTGACGATGAATTATGTGGAGTTGATGGTTGACCTACCCTGGAATGAGTACACCAAAGACAATTTCGACCTCAAGCGGGCGCAGAAAATTTTAGATACCGACCATTTCGGGCTGGAAAAAGTGAAAGAACGGATTATTGAATACCTCGCCGTTCTGAAGCTTAAAAACGACATGAAAGCCCCGATTCTGTGCCTGTATGGCCCTCCGGGTGTGGGGAAAACCTCGCTGGGAAAATCGGTAGCGAAGGCGTTGGGCCGGAAATACAGCCGTATGGCGCTGGGTGGTGTTCATGACGAAGCCGAAATTCGGGGGCACCGCAAAACTTACATTGGGGCCATGCCGGGCAAGATTATCCAGAATATTCGCAAGTGTGGCACCGCCAATCCGGTATTTATTCTGGATGAAATCGACAAAGTCAGCTCTGATTTCCGGGGCGACCCCTCGTCGGCCCTACTGGAAGTACTGGACCCCGAGCAGAACTCGACCTTTATGGATAACTACCTCGAAACAGAGTTCGACCTCTCGCGGGTATTATTTATCGCTACCGCTAACTCGCTCGATACCATTCACCCCGCCCTGCGCGACCGGATGGAGATTATCGACATCGCCGGTTATACCGTTGAAGAGAAGGTTCAGATTGCCAAAAAATACCTTATTCCAAAGCAACGCAGAGATCACGGCCTCAAACCCAAGGATTTAATCATTGAAGATAAAGCCATTCTGCGGATCATCGAAGGTTACACCCGCGAGTCGGGGGTTCGGAATCTGGAGCAGAAAATTGGCGCGCTGGTACGGAAAGTGGCCAAGTCCATTGCGATGGAAGAGGAATATAATCATACCGTTAAGGCCAGCGACATTTCTAAAATGCTCGGTGCCGAGATCTTCGATAAGGAACTTTACGCCGATGATGATCTTGCTGGTATCGTGACGGGCTTAGCCTGGACACAGGTTGGGGGCGAAATTCTCTTAATTGAATCGAGCCTAAGCCGGGGTAAAGGCATACTGACGCTATCTGGTCAGTTGGGCGATGTGATGAAAGAGTCGGCGATAACGGCCCTCTCCTATCTGAAAGCACATGCCGATGAGTTAGGCATTGACTATCGTATATTTAACCATTACGATCTGCACATTCACATTCCCGCTGGTGCGGTTCCGAAAGACGGGCCTTCGGCAGGGATTACGATGCTCACGTCGATGACCTCCATTTACACCCAGCGCAAGGTGAAGCCGTATCTGGCTATGACCGGCGAGATAACACTGCGGGGTAAAGTGTTGCCGGTGGGTGGTATCAAAGAAAAGATTCTGGCAGCTAACCGGGCGGGCGTTAAAGAAATTATTCTTTGCTCGAAAAACCGGAAAGACATTGAGGAAATCAACCAGACCTACATCAAAGACCTGACGTTCCATTATGTCGATACCGTGGATCAGGTGCTGGACATCGCTCTGCTGCCTGGTCAGGTCGGCAAACCCATGAAATTCGTGCTGCCCGAAGAAAAGGAGCAACGCGAAATAGAGAAAGTGTATTGAATTTGATATAGGATGTATGATGTAAGACGTATGATAGACCGATCACGGTCCCAGGCTACATCATACATCCTATATCATACATCCTATATTTTCCCGTGCTTGATTTTCAAAAACTCTCCGCCCAATACCAGCAGGCTTTGCTTCGGCAGGTGGTGCCGTTCTGGCTTAAATATGGACATGACGGTCAGTGCGGGGGCTATTTTGACTTGTTATCAACTAAAGGGCAAGTAATAGAGGGCGATAAATTTGTTAGCCATCAGGCTCAACAGACGTGGGCCTTCGCCTGGCTCTACAACATCCTCGACGGGCAACCTGCCTGGCTCAAAAACGCCCAACATGGAGGCACCTTCCTGAGTCAGTTTGCCCATACCAACACACTCGCCTGTTATGCCCAACTCGACCGCCGGGGCCGGCCGGTTGCGCCTGCCACAACTATTCTCGCTGATTGTTCGGTAGTGATGGCATATGTCCAGCTTCACCACGCTACGGCTGACGACGAGTGGGTCATGTTAGCGAAACAAACGCTGTCTAATCTTCTTCAACGTCGGGAAGCGATTCGGGCGGAGCAAGTGGCAACCATCGGGGGTTTCCGACAGGTTCGACACCTAAGCGAGCCCGTAGCCTTGCTTAAAACGCTGCTCGATATGCAGTCGCTTTTGGACGAAGAATCCTGGAAACAAGAGGTTGATTTGGTTGTTCAGGAATTATTGCACGAGTTTGTAGATCGTCGAGCCGATGTGCTTCGGGAGTATATTCTGCCGGAAGGTTCGTTCATCAACACCCCCGAAGGTCGCCGGATTAATGTGGGCTTAACGTTCCAGGCGGTTAATTACTTGTTCGATTTTTACGGAGAAACTATACAGACCAAAACGTGGGTAGCTGGCAATCGTAAACTGGCAACACAGATGACGGGCTGGTGCCTGCGTCTCTGCGAACAAGCCTGGGACGAAGCATCGGGCGGATTGAATCAATACGTTGATATCAAACAACAACCGTCTATTTACCCAGATTGGCAGCAGAAATGGGCCTGGGTGCAAGTCGAGAGTCTCTCAGCCTTACTAAAAGGATACCTTTACACTCGTCAACCCGACTGCCTTAAGTGGTTCAAACGTATTCATGACTACACCTTTCACTACTTCCCCGACACAACTCATATTGGCTGGCACGTGATTATTGACCCACAGGGGCAGCCCCTGATCCACGCAAAATCTACTCCCTCGGTCGGCTGTTATTCGCTCGTTCGTTGTTTAACCGAAGCGGCACAGCTACTCACCAAATGTGAGCAGGCTCAGACAAAGGAAAAAAGTGGCCGCACGGTTTACTAAAGCGGGAGCACAGCTAAATCAAGATTAGCCACTTCTGCAACCAGGAAATTCAGGGTTGATTGTGTAGCGGGCCCATTCTCCACCCGGAACGTATGGCTTCCTGCCGTAACAAACTCAGAAATAAGCGTTTTCCGCTGTGTATAATGAACAGCATCAAGTTGATACAACTCAATCGTAAGCTGACAGGGCAAGGCCGTTGTAATGTAAATGTGCAGGCCGTTCGTTGCTTCGCAACTAAAATTGGTCAGTATTTTCTCAGAAACCGAGTTATCAGCCAGGGCAAGTTTAATTTGTTTAACCAGGAGCGGAATAACCGGAGCCAGACCATCAACAAACAAAACTGCCGGATTCTGACCAGAGAAACTGGCTTTAAGCACTGCATTCGTAACGGCATCGACGCCCCGACCAAATGCAATCAGGTCAACTCCAGCCGCGTCGAAATCCTGACTCGCCTGTTCGACACGATTGGTGATTTTGACAGAAAAGCCTTCGGCAACCAACGCCGATGCCAAATTGGTCAGTATAGCCGGGTTGCGGCCAATGAGTAGTATATTTTTGTCCATCAGTTCTGAATCTCATTCAGAAATTAAGACGCCCAGGATAGGCAAATTACTTTACTGTCACTCATTTTTTATAGCCTTCAATCGCTCCCCGCACGTTTCCAAACTTCGCTAATAAGTCCTCAGCTTCTTCGCGATTAACGCCAATTTCGCTCATAACCATTTTAGCCGCCCGGTCCTGCAACTTAATGTTTGTCAGTTGCATATCCACCATCTTATTACCCTTCACGCGACCTAATTGAATCATCACGGAGGTCGAAATCATATTCAGTACGAGTTTTTGTGCGGTTCCGGCTTTCATGCGCGTACTACCCGTAACGAACTCCGGCCCGACAACCACCTCGACCGGAAATTCAGCCGCCTTTGCTACGGCTGAACCTTCGTTACAAACAATACACCCCGTGAGTAAACCGGCTTTACGAGCCTCCTGCAACCCACCAATAACATAAGGTGTTCGCCCCGATGCGGCAATACCAATCACGGTATCATGCTCATCAGGTTGATAGGGAGCAATGTCTTTCCAGGCTTGTTCGGCATCATCTTCAGCAAATTCAACGGCTTTCCGAATGGCCCCGTCGCCACCAGCCATTAAGCCAATCACCAAATCGTGCGGAACGCCGTAAGTAGGTGGGCATTCTGACGCATCAACCACCCCCAGCCGACCACTGGTTCCGGCACCAATATAAATCAGCCGACCGCCCTGTTTCATGCGCTTAACAATCTCGGGTACTAACGCTTCGATTTGTGGAATAGCCCGTTCAACCGCCAACGGAACGGTTTTATCCTCATTATTGATGTTGGTTAGCAGGTCGTGAACCGACATTTGCTCCAGATGGTCGTAGTGAGATGCAGTTTCTGTAGTCATGGGCCAAAAATAGCAGGTGTAACTAAACAATTAATCCAATTTTTCTTGTCTTTCCCAAAAACATAGGTTTTATTTACAGCGTTATTACACCATCAGCGAAATTTCGCTAATTGTAAAGTATGCTTACCGAACCAACGACCACCGAGTTAAATCGTTTTAGCCGCACCTTAACGCAGGAAATAAGCAATCCGGCTGCCAAAGCTATGCTTTATGGTGTTGGCCTGACGGAAGACGATATGCAGAAACCCCAAATTGGCATTGCCAGCACGGGTTATGAGGGGAACACCTGCAATATGCACTTAAACGGGTTGTCGGTATATGTAAAACAGGGAATACAGGCAAATGGTCTGGTTGGGCTGATTTTTAATACCATCGGCGTATCGGATGGGATGACAAACGGCAACGACGGGATGCGCTATTCACTACCCAGCCGCGACCTCATCGCCGACTCGATTGAGTCAGTAGTGGCTGCACAGTGGTACGATGGCGTAGTAACGGTAGTGGGCTGTGATAAAAATATGCCCGGCGCCGTCATGGCAATGGCCCGGCTCGGGCGGCCCGGTATTATGGTGTATGGCGGCACGATACGTTCGGGGCATTATAAAGGACAGAAATTAGATATTGTTTCAGCCTTTGAAGCCCTCGGCAAAAAATACGCTGGAAACATCTCCGACGAAGATTATGAGGGTGTTGTTAAAAATGCGATTCCGGGGGCGGGTGCCTGTGGTGGTATGTACACGGCCAATACGATGGCCAGTAGCATTGAAGCGATGGGCCTGAGTTTGCCCTTCAGCAGCAGCTATCCGGCCACGCACGAAGGCAAGCAGGAAGAGTGCAAAAAAATTGGCGCGGCCATGCGCGTACTACTCGAACGAAACATTACACCCGCCGACATCATTACTCGTAAATCGCTTGAAAATGCCTTAACCATCGTGATGGCTCTGGGTGGCTCCACTAATGCTGTGCTGCATTACTTAGCCATTGCGCGGGCTGCTGGTATTGAATTGACGCTCGACGAAATCCAGGCTATCAGCGACCGAACCCCATTGCTGGCTGACCTGAAGCCCAGCGGTAAGTATTATATGGAAGATATGCTGGCAATAGGGGGCGTTCCGGCAGTGATGAAGTATTTATACCAAAACGGTTTCTTGCATGGTGAGTGTATGACCGTAACGGGCAAAACAGTTGCTGAGAATTTAGAGGAAGCACCTGATCTGAATTTCGACACGCAAAAAATCGTCTTCCCGCTTAGCCATCCAATTAAAGCTACCGGTCATATTCAAATTATGCGCGGCAATCTATCGCCAACGGGTTCGGTAGCGAAGATTACGGGGAAAGAAGGGCTGAGATTCGAGGGTGTTGCCAAAGTGTGTGAGCACGAAGGCGAAGTCATCGAAGCCCTCTCGAAGGGCGAAATTCTGCCGGGTCAGGTCATTGTGATTCGCAATGCGGGTCCGAAAGGAGGCCCTGGTATGAGCGAAATGCTGAAACCTACCTCGGCCATTATGGGCGCGGGGCTGGGCGACAAAGTGGCGTTGATTACCGATGGGCGTTTCTCAGGTGGTACGCATGGCTTTGTAGTGGGACACGTAACGCCGGAAGCCTACGAAGGTGGCCCAATTGCCCTCGTTCACAACGGCGACCGGATCACCATCGACGCAACCTCCCGAGAATTGACGCTACACGTATCGGATGAAGAATTAGCATACCGTAAAAGTGAGTGGAAACAACCCGCTCCGCCTTTTACGAAAGGTATATTAGGCAAATACATTCGGAATGTAAAATCGGCCAGCGAGGGGTGCGTAACGGACGAAGGGTAGAAAGTAAACAACAACACAACAAACTGAACAACACTAAAACCGACCACACGTCATGGAAGCAATTGCCAGCGTTACCCCGGAAATCATAGATACACAAGCGGCTCCCGCTAACATCAACGGCTCGCACGCGCTCATGCAGGCGCTTGTGGCCGAAGGTGTCGATACCATTTTTGGCTATCCCGGCGGAGCGATTATGCCTGTATACGACGCGTTATATGATTTTCAGGAGCGTATCAACCACATTCTGGTGCGTCATGAGCAGGGAGCTGGTCATGCAGCAGAAGGATACGCCCGCGTAACGGGCCGGGCGGGCGTTTGCCTGGTTACGTCGGGGCCGGGCGCTACCAACCTTGTAACGGCCATTGCCGACGCGCTTATCGACTCAACGCCGATGGTCTGCATTGTGGGGCAGGTTGCCAAAAAGTTGCTCGGTACAGATGCCTTTCAGGAAGCCGACGTAATGGGTGTTACGATGCCTATTACGAAATGGAATTACCAAATTACCAGTGCCGATGAGGTGCCTAACGTATTGTCGAAAGCCTTCTATATCGCACAGTCGGGTCGGCCAGGGCCAGTGCTGATCGACATCACCAAGAGTGCCCAGTTGGAATTGATGACGAAACCGTTTGTATACGAGAAATGTCAATCTATCGTCAGCTACCGGCCACGCTTAATACCCAAACAGGAACAGGTCGAAGCGGCTGCAAAGTTGATTAATTCGGCCAAACGGCCGTATATATTGGTTGGGCACGGTGTTCAGATTGCCAAAGCCGAAGACGAACTTCGGGAGTTTGTCGAGAAAACGGGGATTCCGGTCGCCACAACGCTTTTGGGTCAATCAACCATTCCGACCAATCATCCGCTCTACGTAGGCTGGTTAGGTATGCACGGCAACTACGGCCCCAACGTAATGACCGATCAGGCTGATCTTATTATCGCCATCGGGATGCGTTTCGATGACCGCGTAACGGGCGATGCCAGCAAATACATCAGGCAGGCTAAAGTCGTTCATATTGAGATTGACCCGTCGGAAATTGATAAAATCATCCGGGCCGATGCGCCCGTGGTAGGCGATGCGAAAGAAGCCCTGAAAGCATTGTTGCCACTTGTGCAGCCGAACGATCACACGGTTTGGCGTAACGAGTTCCGAAAATACGATGCCATTGAAAATGAAACCATTACAGTACCAGAACTGACCAACACAAACGGCAAAATCAAAATGGCCGAGGTGATTGATCTGCTCTCAACGAAAACAAAGGGAGAATCTATTCTGGTAACCGACGTAGGGCAGCACCAGATGATGGCCTCCCGATATTATCAGTTCCGTCGGCCAAACAGTTTGGTTACGTCGGGCGGAATGGGCACTATGGGATTCGCCCTGCCAGCCGCGTTTGGCGCTCAGGTTGGCGCTCCCGACCGGCAGGTAGTAGCCATTATTGGCGATGGCTGCTTCCAGATGACCTTACAGGAACTCGGTACGATTGTTCAGAACAAGCAGCCCGTGAAAGCGATCATTCTGAACAACAATTTCTTAGGCATGGTACGCCAGTGGCAACAATTGTTCCACGAACGTCGGTACTCATTTGTGGAGTTGCAGAATCCTGACTTTATCACGATTGCCAAAGGCTTCGGGATGGATGGGCAAACCTGCTCCGAACGCGAAAATCTATCCGACGCGCTCGACACGATGTTGAATCACGACGGGCCGTTCCTGCTCGAAGTGATTGTTGAAAAAGAAGAGAACGTATTTCCGATGGTGCCCGCCGGTGCCAGCGTAGCGCAAATAAGATTGAAGTAAATGTGGTGTCGGACGGTCGCCCGCTGGCGTTCTGAAATCCGACACACTTAAAATCGTATTGGGTTTGAGAACCGCTACGGCGGCCCGACCAACACCACGCAAAATGACCACATACACCATCTGCATATTCACGGAAAATACCATCGGACTGCTCAATCGCATCACGATTATTTTCACCCGTCGGCGGGTCAATATTGAAAGCCTGACCGTATCCGAAACGGAGCGCAAAGGCGTATCGCGGTTCACGATTGTCATTAAGCATGAATCGCGGGAGGAAGTCGAAAAACTCGTGCGACAGATTCGTAAAATTGTGGAAGTGCTGGCCGTTTTCGGTTATCTCAATGACGAGATTGTCTATAACGAGATTGCCTTGTTTAAGGTTTCGACCCCACTCGGCAGCAAGCCATTAGATGTAGAAACCATTAACCAACATTACAAAGCCTGGGTCGTTTACTGGGGCTTAGATTACGTAGTGATTGAGAAAACCGGTAACGACACCGAGATTTTTGACTTTTTCAATTATATCAAGCAGTATGAGATTCTGGAGTTTGTTCGCTCTGGGCGTGTGGCCGTTGGTAAGACTGAAAAAGGCTTAGTCGAGTACCTGCCCGAAGCCGAATGGGCGTATTATCTGTAACCAATTAGTAACCCCAAATACGAGTACAAAACCAATTAAACATGGCAACGATTAATTTCGGAGGAGTTGAGGAGCAAGTTGTAACGCGGGAAGAGTTCCCGCTCGAAAAAGCCCGCGAAGTGCTGGCCAATGAGACCATCGCCGTGATTGGCTATGGCGTACAAGGCCCTGGTCAGTCGCTTAATATGCGCGACAATGGGTTCAATGTGATTGTTGGGCAGCGTAAAGGCAAAACCTACGACAAAGCCGTGGCAGACGGCTGGGTTCCGGGCGAAACGCTGTTTGAAATCGAAGAAGCCCTCGAAAAAGGCACGATCATTTGCTTCCTACTCTCCGATGCGGCCCAAATCGAACTCTGGCCAACCGTAAAAGCTGCCCTGAAACCTGGCAAATCGCTGTATTTCTCACACGGTTTCGGTGTTACGTATAAAGAAAAAACGGGCATTGTTCCTCCCACCGATGTTGACGTATTCCTGGTAGCTCCCAAAGGTTCCGGCACATCGCTACGCCGGTTATTCGTAGAAGGTAAAGGTCTGAATTCCAGCTTTGCCGTGTATCAGGATGCCACTGGAAATGCACGCACGAAAGCCATTGCGATGGGTATTGGCGTGGGGTCGGGTTATCTGTTCGAGACCGATTTTTATAAAGAAGTAACGTCTGACCTGACTGGCGAACGCGGTACGCTGATGGGTGCTATTCAGGGAATTTTTGCCGCTCAGTATGAAGTACTGCGTGCCAATGGTCACAGTCCGTCAGAAGCGTTCAATGAAACGGTTGAAGAATTGACGCAGTCATTGATGCCGTTGGTAGCCGAAAACGGCATGGACTGGATGTACGCTAACTGCTCTACTACCGCCCAGCGTGGTGCCCTCGACTGGTGGAAACCCTTCCGCGATGCCACCAAGCCTGTTTTTGAGCAACTGTATAACTCAGTAAAAAATCAGGAGCAGGCCGAAATCAGCATCACCCGCAATTCGCAGCCAGATTATCGCGAAAAACTCGAAGTTGAACTGGCCGAACTCCGTGATTCGGAGATGTGGCAGGCTGGTTCTGCTGTGCGGAGCCTGCGCCCAGAGCGGAGTTAACAACCGCCCTATTTACCTTGCAATCGGGTAGTGAGTAGCCTACTAGTCAGCTACTACCCGATTGCTGCTTTAACTGCTCTTACTATCATACGCGCAGCCTACAGCAGATTTTCACTGCGCCAAAAATGCAGCCCAAGTCAGGCAGGACGTAACATTTCATAGTCTGCGACATAGCTACGCAACTCATCTGCACGAAGCTGGCACTGATATCAAACCAACACTGGAACTATTGGGCCACAATGACATAAAGACCCACCCTACGGTACACACACGTAAGCCAGCGAACTATCGGGACTATCAAAAGCCATTTCGACTCGCTAAATTTTGGCACTAGGTAATAATACAAAATTTACGACAGGAAAAATACAGTACAATCTTGTATTTACGTACAAAAAGCACGACAAAACTTTTGTATATTAGAGAGTTTGGCGAAATTTTACGACTCACTTCCAAAACTTAACTATGAGCGTTTTTGTAAGCTATAATTCTAAAATTGAAGACTTTGCGGAGCTGGTGAAAATGAAGCTAGAAAAAGAAGGAATTAATGTATGGAAAGACACTATTCAGATCGCTGCTGGCACTGAATGGAGGAATGAGATTGACCAAGGACTTATAAATTGCGACGTTATAGTAGTTCTGCTAAACGATATCGCTTGTAAATCATCTTATGTCACATATGAATGGGCATTTGCGCTTGGAAGTGGCAAGCATATCATACCTATTCTTACTGAAGATTGCGAAGTACACCCAAGAATAGAAGTTATACAATATCTAAATTTTAAAAATGGGCAAAGACCTTGGGACAAATTGGTTGACAGAATAAAAAAGTTGAAAAGCTCTGCTCAGAAGTTAAAAGTAAGTGACTTAACTGTTGAAGAGTTGGAGAAACTTATTGAAGGTAGTAGGTCTTTGGCAAAGGAAACAGCAAAATCAGAAGGAAGACAAGTAACGGATGATGAAGTAGCCGGCTTCGCTAATAAAATTGTAAGTGCCAAGACACTATTTGAAACAACGTCTGAAATTCCAAATACGATTTTATGGGTTGACGACAGACCGGACAATAATGTTTACGAAAGAGAAGCCTTAAGCTTAATTGGATTTAAGTTTGATTTAGCTCTATCAACGACTGAAGGACTTAAACTACTCAAGAAAAATAAATATGTTGCTGTTATTTCAGACATGGGAAGAGTTGAAGGACCTAAAGAAGGGTATATTTTACTTAAGGAAGTTAGAAAGTTTGATAGAGAAATTCCTTTCTTCATTTATGCAGGCTCAAATCTTCCGGAACATAAAAAGGAAGCATTAGAAAAGGGTGCTCAGGGTTCTACAAATCTCTCATTTGAACTTATTGACTTAATAACTGCTTACGTGAAACCTGTGAAGGGTTAACTTTACCCAACAATGCATTGGCAATGTGGCGGGCGCCGAATATATTCTCAGCTTTTTATTCACTACTCAGCTTCGGTTTCGGCAGACGAACAACGTTAGGCAACAGAATAAACAATGAGCTTTTGTATCTTTAAACAGCAACGGTACAGTGCATACAGAACACAGAATACCGCCACTTCGCCAAGCCTCAACCCTTTAGCTGTCTATCTCCGCCCGTCACCCGCTGACTTTTTGTACTTTTGTGTAAACACTCGCGTCAGCCGTGGTCAATTCCGAAAAAATAGGGTTTATACCTGATCTTGATAATATATACGTAGCTGCCGAGCGGTTACAGGGCATAGCGGCTCACACGCCCTTGCAGGAAAATATCAACCTGTCGGACCGCTATGGAGCCAATATTTTCCTAAAACGTGAAGATTTACAGGTCGTTCGGTCCTATAAAATTCGGGGCGCCTATAATAAGATGGCGAGCCTGTCGCCTGAAGCATTGGCCAAAGGGGTTGTGTGTGCCAGTGCAGGCAACCACGCACAGGGCCTGGCTTATGCCTGCCGCAAAATGGCCGTACAGGGTATCATCTTCATGCCCACCACCACGCCGAATCAGAAAGTAAAACAGGTTCGGATGTTTGGCAAAGAATTTGTCAAAGTAGAACTGATTGGTGATACTTACGACGATGCATATAACGCAGCGATGGCCTACGTCAATACGCACGACAGCACGTTTGTGCACCCCTTCGATGATGTGCTGGTAATGGAAGGTCAGGGAACCGTTGGGCTGGAAATTCTGCGGGACGCAACGGGTAAAATTGATTACCTCCTGATGGCCATTGGCGGAGGTGGACTGGCAGCGGGCGTTTCTACCGTATTCAAACAACTCAGCCCTAAAACCAAACTCATTGGGGTAGAACCGGCCGGGTCGCCGTCCATGAAAATCTCCATCGACGAAGGCCATGTCATAGCCCTCGACAAGATTGATAAGTTTGTGGATGGGGCCGCCGTAAAGCGCCCCGGCGATATTACGTTTGACGTTTGCCGCCAAAACCTCGACCGCGTATTGCTCGTTCCCGAAGGAAAAGTCTGCACTACCATTCTGAAACTTTACGACGAAGATGCCATCGTAGCCGAACCCGCCGGTGCGCTGACTATTGCTGCACTGGATATGCTACGCGACGAAATTCGGGGTAAGAACGTAGTGTGCTTAGTCAGTGGTGGGAACAACGACATTACGCGCACCGAAGAAATTAAAGAACGGTCGCTGCTCTACGAAGGGCTGAAACACTACTTCATCATTCGGTTTCCGCAACGGGCCGGTGCCTTCCGGGACTTTCTAAACGTGTTGGGACCTGAAGACGACATCACCCGTTTTGAGTACACCAAGAAAACAAACCGGGAGAGCGGCCCGGCTGTAGTGGGTATTGAACTTAAACACCGCGAGGATTTTGAGCCGCTCATCCAGCGCATGGAAACTCAGAATATCGTATTCGAGTACCTTAACGACCAGCCCGATTTGTTCCAGTTTTTGGTGTAGTTTTGGTTCAATAAATGCGTATCTATCATGATTTCTGCCGTCCAAAATAAACAGCAAGCGTTTGAACGAATTCAGTCCCACCAATCAGCCTTAAAGCTATTTGGAGCGGCCCGGTTAGGGTTATTTGGCTCATTTGTCCGGGGCGAACAGACCGAGAAAAGTGACATTGACTTTGTAGTAGAGTTTGCGGAGGGCAAAAAGACATTTCGTAACTTCATGAACATGGCCGATTATTTAGAGAAGGTACTAAGTCGGAAAGTAGACTTACTCACCTGGGAGGGTATGGCTTCGTTTGTGAAACGGGAAGTAGAAAAAGAAGTAGAGTATGTCCCGTTCAACGCTTGAGTTTTTACAGCATATTCAGCAGGAACTGGCTTATTTGCTCGGGCGCTCTGCAAATATGACTTATGAGGATTTTATCAATAATGATGATTTGATACGATCTTTTGTTCGTAGCCTTGAAGTAATTGGAGAAGCCAGTAAAAATGTACCTGATGCTGTTCGTTATGAAAACCCTGAATTCGACTGGAGTGGCTTCGCAAAACTGAGAGATCGCTTAATTCATCAGTATTGGGGCATTGAATATTTAATTATCTGGAATGCGATCCAAACCGAACTACCCAGTAACAAAGAATGGATTGACGTAATTATTGAACAGGAGTCTGCTAAACACTATGATGAGTAACTGCCTGTTATGCTTCGCGTTCCTTCCTCCATCCTCCCCAACCAGTTCCAGTCGTTGAGCATTGGACGGCCCGACGGCTCAGAGATGACGTTTGTGGCCTACCGCAGCGACGTATATCCCGAACGGAACGAGGTTTTTTTTGAAGAACATGCCGTGATTGTGGTGCTGGAGGGAGAAAAAAAGTTTAGCTCACCCACGCAGGAGTTACACGTGCGAAAAGGCGACATTCTATTCTTTCAGCGGGGCTGTTACTCCATGAACGAGTCCATCGACAATAGCTACCGAAGTCTGGTATTTTTCGTGAATGAAAAACTATTAAAGGAGTTTGTCAGTCAGCATCTTAATGTATTCCATAAAACCTCGTCTGAACTTCCTTCTGACCTGATTTTATCGCTTACTTCATCGCCCGCCTTCACTACTTTCATCGACTCACTACTGCCCTATTTTGGGGCTAAAACCCCTTTTCTGAACGAATTGCTACGGCTCAAGTTTCAGGAACTGTTACTTCATCTGCTTGAACTTGATGCATCACAACGACTACGCGCCATTCTCTGGCATATTTACCAGGGGCAGAAAACTGACCTCGATTATCTGATGAGTATTTATCTACTCAAACCGCTATCAATGAATGAGTTGACTCGATTATCGGGACGTAGTTTGTCGGCCTTTAAGCGTGATTTTGAGGAGCATTTTCACACATCGCCCGGCCATTGGATTCGTCGGAAGCGGCTTGAACATGCTCATTTTCTGCTTCGTAATACCAGCAAAAACGTATCGGAAGTGAGTATGGAAATTGGGTATGAGAGTGTATCGCATTTCATTAAAGCTTATAAAGCGCAGTACGGCGTAACGCCTAAACAGATAGGGTAGCATACAGACCAGACAATATTATGAAGCGTTCCGAAGAAAAACGGGTAGAATGGTTTTTACGGATTGCCTTAAGTGCGGGCTTTCCGTCGGCGGTGGCCGACCGATTTGGCTGGTGGCCTGCCAACGTATCGGCCTGGGGAAACTGGTCGGCTTTTGTGGGGTACACGCAGTCGTTACTGCCGTGGTTGCCCGCTAATCTTGCCGAAGTAGCGGGCGGTATAGCTACGTTTCTGGAGATCGCGCTGGGTGTGGGCCTGCTCATGCCTTATAAAACGTCGCTGATTGCCAAATGCAGTGGTGTTTTATTAGTGCTGTTTGCGCTGGCAATGACGATGTCAAAAAGCCTTAAAGCCCCGCTCGATTACTCTGTATTGACGGCAGCAGCAGCGGCCTTTGCGTTGAGCGTCATCATAGCGCACAAGGCTCAGTAGAGTGGCTATGTAGTTTTTAGGTTGGCGATCACCTATAAACTAAAATCGCTATTTATTGGACGAACTACGAGATGCTTACTTATGCGTAAAGACCCAATTTTGTAGCCTGATAACCTATTACAAACTATGAGTTCTGCCAAAACCCTGTTCGATAAAGTCTGGGACGCGCACGTTATCCGGCATGTCGAGGATGGCCCCGACGTGCTGTTCATCGACCGGCATTTTATTCATGAAGTGACCAGCCCCGTCGCGTTTCTGGGTCTCGAAGGTCGGGGCGCCCCTGTGCTGTTTTCGGGCCGTACATTTGCTACAGCCGATCACAACACGCCAACCCTGAACCAGCATCTACCCGTTGCTGATCCGCTCTCGGCCAATCAGTTGGCAGCTCTGGAACGTAATGCTGCCAAATACGGCATCTCGCACTGGGGACTGGGCCATATTAAGAACGGCATTGTACACGTAGTAGGCCCGGAAAACGGTATTACCCTGCCCGGCATGACCATCGTGTGTGGCGACTCGCATACCTCCACACACGGCGCGTTTGGCGCGATTGCGTTCGGCATTGGCACGTCGGAGGTTGAGATGGTGCTGGCGTCGCAGTGCATTATGCAGCCGAAGCCGAAGAAAATGCGTATTTCGGTGAACGGTACGCTGGGCAAGGGCGTGGTTCCGAAAGATGTAGCCCTATACATTATTTCACAAATTTCGGCCAGTGGTGCCACGGGCTATTTCGTAGAATATGCGGGTGAGGTGTTTCGTTCGATGAGCATGGAAGGCCGTATGACGGTCTGCAACATGAGCATCGAAATGGGCGCACGGGGCGGTATGGTAGCCCCCGACCAAACGGCTCTCAACTACCTCAACGGCCGCGAGTTTGCGCCCAAAGGCGAAGCGTGGGACAAGCTAGTGCCGTACTGGGAATCTCTCAAAACCGACGATGGTGCCCAATTCGACATGGATTTGGTTTTCGACGCTGCGGACATCGAACCACAGATTACGTATGGCACTAACCCCGGTCTGGGCACGGGCGTAACGCGCCAGATTCCCGCAGCCGGTGCCGTAAAAGACGGAGCCGCCAGCTACCAGAAGTCGCTGAACTACATGGGCTTCACCGAAAACGAATCCATGATTGGTAAACCCATTGATTTTGTCTTTCTCGGAAGCTGTACCAACGGACGTATCGAAGACTTCCGGGCGTTTGCGTCCATCGTAAAGGGCCGCAAAAAAGCCGACAACGTAACGGCCTGGCTCGTGCCGGGATCGCACATTGTGGAAGCGCAAATTAAGGAAGAAGGCATTCTCGACATTCTGACCGAAGCTGGTTTCTCGCTTCGTCAGCCCGGCTGCTCGGCCTGCCTTGCCATGAACGAAGACAAAATTCCGGCGGGCAAATACGCCGTTTCAACCTCAAATCGCAACTTCGAGGGCCGTCAGGGGCCGGGTGCGCGTACCTTACTGGCCAGCCCACTTGTGGCTGCGGCTGCGGCTGTGACAGGCGTAGTTAGCGATCCACGTAGTTTAATGGATAATGCATAATCGGGGCCGCCCGTGCGGTAAAATGAATAATGCCGTCCGGTCTGAAACTGGGTTTTATAGGCACATCGTTCATGATACTCCCATTATTCATTTTTCATTTTACATCATCCATTGAAAATCATGGCTTACGATAAATTTACCATACTCCGCAGTGCCGCCGTTCCCATGCCGATTGAGAACGTTGATACCGACCAGATTATCCCTGCCCGTTTCCTGAAAGCCACTGAGCGTAAAGGATTCGGCGACAACCTTTTCCGCGATTGGCGCTACAATGCCGACGACTCGCCCAAAGCCGATTTTGTACTCAACAACCCGACGTATTCGGGCGAAGGCTCGCCCCGCAAGATTCTCGTGGGTGGCAAGAACTTCGGCAGCGGTTCCAGCCGCGAACATGCTGCCTGGGCCATCTACGATTATGGTTTTCGGTGCGTTGTATCGAGTTTCTTCGCCGATATTTTCAAGAATAACTGCCTGAACGTCGGCATTCTGCCCGTAACAGTCAGCCCGGAGTTTGCCGACAAAATCTTTGCTGCAATCGATGCCGATCCAAATACCGAACTGGAGATTAATCTGCCTGCTCAGACCATCACACTCTTATCAACTGGCGATAGCGAAAACTTCGGCATTAACGGTTACAAAAAGCATAATCTCATCAACGGTTACGACGACATCGACTACCTGCTGTCGATGAAAAACGAAATTGAGCAGTTTTCCGAAACGAGACCCTTTTAAATTTGGGAGACACGGAGATGCACAGAGAAGACACGGAGATACACAAAGATTTTTTTTGGTAGAACTCTGTGTATCTCCTTGTCCCAAACCCTTTTATGACCGCCAAGCGTTACATTGAAATTATGGATACGACACTGCGCGATGGTGAACAAACCAGCGGGGTGTCGTTTTCTGCGTCCGAAAAACTGGCGATGGCGCAGTTGCTGCTCACTGAGGTTAAAGTAGACCGGGTGGAGATAGCATCGGCGCGGGTGTCGGCGGGCGAACTGGAGGCCGTACAACAGATTACGCGTTGGGCCGATGGAGCCAGTATGCTCGAAAAAATTGAAGTGCTAACGTTTGTCGATGGTCAGGCTTCGCTCGATTGGATGCGGGCATCGGGAGCAAAGGTCATGAATCTGTTGACAAAAGGGTCGCTTAACCACCTCACCCACCAGCTCAAAAAAACACCCGACGAGCATTTTACCGACATTCAGCAGATTATCAGTGAAGCAGAGCAATCTGATTTACAGGTCAATGTGTACTTGGAAGACTGGAGTAACGGCATGCGTAACTCACCAGACTACGTACTTGAATACGTAGATTTTCTGCAAACGCAACCTATTCGCCGGGTGCTGCTCCCCGACACGCTGGGCGTATTGACACCGACTGAAACATATACCTTTATAAGCCAGTTAGTCAACCGCTATCCCAACCTGCATTTCGATTTTCACGCCCATAACGACTATGACCTAAGCGTGGCAAACGTAATGGAAGGAATTCGCGCAGGAGCACATGGCATCCACCTCACCGTCAACGGATTAGGCGAACGGGCGGGTAATGCCCCAATGGCCAGTGCTATTGCAGTGCTGCGCGATTTTATGCCGGACGTGCAAATGGGCGTGGTCGAAAAATCACTATATCAAGTCAGCAAGATTGTCGAAACGTTTTCGGGGCTTCGCATTCCCGACAATAAGCCCGTTGTTGGCGACAATGTTTTTACGCAAACAGCAGGCATTCATGCCGACGGTGACAAGAAAAATAACCTGTATTTTAACACGTTACTTCCCGAACGATTCGGTCGGATACGAAGCTATGCCCTCGGTAAAATGTCGGGCAAAGCCAACATTGAAAATAATCTTCGCGAATTGGGCATTCAGTTATCAGAAGCTGACCTCAAAAAAGTGACCCAGCGGGTTATTGAACTGGGCGACCAAAAAGAGGTTGTCACCCGTGAAGACCTGCCCTATATTATTTCCGATGTATTAAATACCAACGCTACAGCTTCGAGGGTAGAAATCCTTAATTATGTATTGACGCATTCTAAAGACCTTAAACCCTCGGCCACGCTTCGGGTACGAATTGATTCCGATCAATTCGAGGAAAACGCCCAGGGCGATGGGCAGTATGATGCGTTTATGAACGCGCTAAAGAAGATTTACGCTAGAAAGAAGCTTACCCTACCTGAACTAACTGACTACGCTGTGCGAATTCCAACCGGTGGCAAAACAGATGCTCTCTGTGAAACAATAATTACCTGGAAGCACAAAAATCACGAATTTAAAACCCGTGGTCTTGACTCCGACCAAACTGTGTCGGCCATCAAAGCCACCCAAAAAATGCTGAATACAGTGGATTAACGGTCGCCTGAGGATATAGTCCATACTAAAGTTGGCAATTATGACTATTCGTTTAATAACTTCGTGTATCATTTAGCAGTACATAAAACGGTATTACGTTTCATTTGTCGTCCAACTTTATGAATCAGGCAAAACAAACGGCGGAGAAAGTAGAATATAATGGATCTGATAATCTGGCTATTATGAGCTACGCCGTTAATTATAACAGCGGTTTATATAACTGGGTTGCTCATGATGTCCGCCCAGGTGAGACCATTTTAGATTTTGGGGCCGGAAATGGCGAATATGCCAACCGTTTTCCGCTGGGAAGCGTCGATGCCGCCGAGATTGACCCGGACCTGTTACCGCTCATTAAACAGCCGGTTTATACCGACATCAGCCAGCTTACCAAAAAATACGATCTGATCTATACGATCAACGTATTGGAACACATCGAACACCACGGCGAAATGGTTAAAGAACTTGTCAGTAAGCTCAAACCCGGTGGACGTATCAAAGTATTTGTACCCGCTCGCCAGGAAATTTTCAGCAATATGGACGAACATGTGGGCCATTATCGGCGCTATGATAAAAAGCTGGTTCGTCAGATTCTGGAAGATGCCGGTCTGCGCGTCACGGATTGCCGTTATTATGATTTTGCCGGCTATTTCATTTCATTGCTCTACAAATGGATGGGCAAAGACGGCCGTATCACTAAAGAGTCAATTGTCTTTTACGACCGAGTCGTTTTCCCCATAAGCCGACTACTTGATAAACTTACCATTGGGCAGGTAATTGGCAAGAACGTAATTGCCGAAGCTGTCCGGCTGACGTAAATAGAGTCTCATCAAAAACCAATTTTATTTTACCCCGATAAATAACCTGTCAGCAAGAGCGAACGTCAAATTCTTCGCTCTTCCGCTCCTTAATCAATGAAAAAACACATTCTTGTAGTCCCCGGCGACGGCATTGGGGCCGAAGTAACCAGCGTTGGTAAACAAGTTCTGGAAGTAATCGCCCAGAAGTTCGGTCATGAATTCACTTACGACGAAGCCCTGATTGGTCACGTTGCCATTGAAGCCACCGGCTCTCCGCTGCCCGACGAAACGTTAACCAAAATGAAAGCTGCTGATGCTGTTTTGTTCGGCGCAGTAGGTCACCCCAAATACGACAACGATCCCTCGGCCAAAGTCCGCCCTGAGCAGGGATTGTTAAAAATGCGGAAAGAACTGGGCTTATATGCCAACCTGCGTCCCATCAAACTTTTTGATGAACTGCTCGATGCATCGAGTATTAAACCTGAGATACTGCGTGGGGCCGATATTCTGTTTTTCCGCGAGTTGACTGGCGACGTTTATTTTGGCAAACGTGAACGATTGGACGAAGGTAACACGGCTTACGATACCATGATTTACAGCAAGTACGAAGTCGAGCGCATTGTTCGCAAAGCGTTTGAAGCCGCCCGCACGCGTGGCAAAAAACTGTGTTCTGTCGATAAAGCGAACGTACTGGAAAGCAGTCGGTTGTGGCGGGAGGTTGTACAGGCGCTTGCTCCAGAATACCCCGATGTGACAGTTGAACACCAGTTCATCGATGCGGCTGCTATGTTGTTGATCAAAGATCCAAAACGGTTCGATGTTGTAGTGACGGGTAATCTTTTTGGCGATATTTTGACAGATGAGGCTAGCCAGATAGCCGGATCAATGGGGATGTTAGCGTCGGCGTCGGTTGGCGATAGTACGGGCGTATATGAACCTATTCATGGTTCAGCACATGACATCACCGGCAAAGGCGTTGCAAACCCGCTTGCCTCCGTATTATCTGTGGCACTGCTGCTCGATATCTCATTCGGTATGAAGGCAGAAAGCGAATCGGTCATTAACGCTGTTGATTCTGTATTGAAAGCAGGTTTCCGCACCCGTGATATTGCGAATGCCGAAACACCTGTCGACAAAATTCTTGGCACCGAAGCTATGGGTAATCAAATTTTCCAGCGCTTAACAGCATAGCCGATAACCGTCTATTACTCGATAAAAAAATGGTAATACGCTTGCAAACTTTTTGGAAACGCCTATTTTTGTAGCGTATTTACGCAGTCAGCGAAATTTCGCAAATGTTAATATGCTTAATTCCTTCCGTTACCAACTATTGAAACTAACTGTTTTCTGAGAACGGAGTGAAGGATTTGCCCCATAAAAAGGCCCTTTCTCCATAAGAGAGGGCCTTTTTAGTCATAAACAGTCAATACTTATTTAATTAATATCGGACGATGAGCCAACGAGTTTATATTTTCGATACCACCCTGCGCGATGGCGAACAAGTACCAGGTTGCCAATTAACAACCGAGGAAAAAATAGTAGTTGCCAAAGAACTGGAACGTATGGGTGTCGATATCATTGAAGCCGGGTTCCCAATTTCCAGTCCAGGTGATTTTCGCTCAGTAGTTGAAATCTCGAAGGCTGTCACAGAGCCAACCATCTGTGCGCTCAGTCGGGCCGTAAAAGGAGATATTGATGCGGCTGGCGAAGCGCTAAAATGGGCAAAACGAGGACGAATTCATACAGGTATTGGCTCGTCAGACATTCATATCCGCAATAAATTCAACAGCACACGGGAAAAAATTCTTGAACAGGCCGTTACTGCCGTTAAGCATGCTAAAACCTATGTTGAGGACGTAGAATTCTATGCAGAAGACGCAGGGAGGGCTGATTTAGCCTTTTTGTCCCAGCTTACCGAAGCGGTTATTAAAGCCGGAGCCACCGTAGTTAATATTCCTGATACAACCGGCTATTGCCTGCCCGATGAATATGGTAAAAAAATTGCCTATATCTACGAGCATGTTTCCAATGTGCATCAGGCGACCATTTCCATCCATTGCCATAACGACTTAGGCCTGGCAACAGCCAATACGTTGGCTGGAGTGATGAACGGCGCCCGGCAAGTAGAAGTTACCATGAACGGCATCGGTGAGCGAGCGGGTAATACGTCTCTTGAAGAGGTGGTAATGGCAATAAAGGTAAAGAAAGAGTTAGGTCTGCATACTAATATCGACTCGACAAGGCTATACCCAGTTAGCAATTTAGTATCGCAGATGATGCGAATGCCTGTACAGGCCAACAAAGCGATTGTAGGCCGTAACGCCTTTGCTCACTCATCAGGTATTCACCAGGACGGTTTTCTGAAGCATTCGGAAAACTACGAGATCATGAATCCTCATGACGTTGGCGTTCCAAAATCGTCCATCGTCCTAACAGCCCGTTCGGGACGTCATGCGCTGAAGCATCGTCTGGAACTGCTCGGCTTTCGCTACGATAAGCCAACGCTTGATGGAATTTATACCCGATTTCTTGATATGGCCGATATTCGGAAAGAAGTTAATGATAAAGATTTAATGGAGTTAGTTCGCTGAAAAAAGAAAAAGCCCGTTCTGCGACGGGCTTTTTCTTTTTTCAGCGAACAAAATAGGAAAATAGCCTGTTTCGCCACTAACTTGCTGACAATCTGTTTCACTTAACGGTAGTGATTATGGCTCGCCCAACTCCTGAGTTAATCCATGCGCTTCGTAGAACTGCGCTTAACCTTAAAAACGGAGCCCCTTATCAATGGGGCCATATGGGCGGTTGCAATTGCGGTAATCTGGCGCAGGAATTAACTAAACTTAGTAAAGACCAAATTCACCAATATGCTATGCAGCGGCATGGTGACTGGAACGAGCAAGCTGAGGATTATTGCTCAACCAGCCAAATGCCCATTGATCTCTTAATTAATGAAATGCTCAGTATAGGACTTGTTCTGGAAGATTTAAAGCATCTTGAGCGATTAGACGACCAACAAATATTGGTACGACTTCCGTTCGAGAAACGCTATCTGAAGCACAACAAACGCGATGACGTTATAACGTATATGGAAGAATGGGCCAGCCTATTGGAAGAAGAACTGATTAATAAAATCATACTACCCCAAGATTTACTGGTAGATAAAGCCGAACCAACTCACGTATAAATCGGCTCTACGCCTGGTTATAAACGTCTCTACTCATCCCAAAGCTACTAAACGGCCAAAGCCGCCCTTGTGGGGTCGGCTTTTGCTTGATTTCATCAGGTGGCACCTTCCTACTCTCCCGCTTGTGACAGCAGTACCATCGGCAGTACGGGGCTTAACGGCTCTGTTCG
>JAESFU010000349.1_pt1 | contig 31479 bp, 20 predicted proteins | sample 9269461 | NCBI WGS metagenome assembly JAESFU01 (sample SAMN14502556, study PRJNA617107) | algae metagenome | isolation source: Stenomitos rutilans HA7619-LM2 and co-occurring heterotrophs from cave walls | place: USA: Waikapalae cave, Hawaii | collected 2009-07-28
TCGAGCTCCAATTGTACGTTCCTCAGGACCGTTGCATTCCCGCTTTCATCCGTAAATCTGCAGCCGCCTCCGCTGCCCAAAAAAAATTTCGACGAACTGTGCAGCATTCGCGAAAAATTTTGTCTCTTTAACAAAGAGTTTGCACACTTCAACCACTTGATTGACTAACGATTGTATGTGTAAACCTTACACGACCTTATCCCTCGATTTGCCAAACGATTTCACCTAAACGCTTAAGACACAGACTGCATTCCCTCATTTTGACAGAAGCTAATCAACACATGTTTTTTTTGCAAAAGAAGGCAGATAAAGTTTTTGTCTTTGCGATCTGTGAAAAAGTTTGGTTGAGACTTTAATTTCTTGTTAAATTTATCCGTCGTTTCAAACAACACAACCAACAAACAAAAACTAACGATTATGCCCTCAAGACAAACTGTGTTACAGTCGTGGCTGACTGTGTGCCTGCTACTATTTGCCACGATTGCATTTTCTCAAAGAACTGTTACAGGTCGCGTAAGCGGCTCCAACAATCAGCCCATCGTTGGTGCAACGGTTTCCGTTAAAGGAACCCAGGTTGCAACAACTACCGGCGATGACGGAGGCTTCTCGATCGCAGTTCCCGGAAACCAGAACGCCCTGGTTATTTCCTCGATCGGGTTCACCGAGCAGGAAGTTCCCATTGGTAGCGGACCGGTGAATGTGGTTCTCTCCGAGTCTACTTCCAATCTTAATGAAGTAGTTGTAACGGGTTACAGCAGCCAACAAAGAAGAAACATCGTTGGTGCCGTTTCTACTGTTAAAGGGGAGCAACTTCAGTCGGTTCCCTCCGGTAACCCCGAACAACAATTACAGGGAAGGGCTCCCGGTGTAACTGTAATCACCTCCGGTCAACCCGGTACGACCAGCCAGGTGAGAATCCGTGGTTTTGGATCTTTCTCGGGTAATGACCCTCTTTACGTCGTTGATGGAGTTCCTACATTCAACATCGATTGGTTGAATGCTAACGACATCGATCAGACAACGGTGTTGAAAGACGCGGCTTCCGCATCTATATATGGTGCGCGCGCTTCCGCAGGTGTAATTCTTATTACAACGAAGAAAGGAAAGTACACTCAGGGTAAACTAAGCGTCAAATACGACCTTAGCTATGGTTGGACAAGACCTGGCGACGGTATCGACCTTCTTACTCCTCAGCAACAGGCCGACTATACATGGCTGGCGCTTGCTGCTGCGAACCAAACTTTGACACATCCGCAATACGGAACGGGCCCAACTCCGGTTCTCCCGGATTATCTGAAAGCGGGAAGCAAATCGGGTGCTAACATCACTGCGAACGACCCAGCACTCGACATGTCATTGTACAATATCAATTTTGATAAAGGTCCGGTTTACCAGATCATTCGTGCAAACAAAGAAGGCACCGACTGGTACGACGAGCTGACAAGTGTGCGTCCAATACAGAATCACACCCTCGGATTCAGTGGCGGTAACGATTTTGCAAGGTTTTATGCAGGTCTTAGCTACTACGATGAAAAAGGTGTTGTTCTTGGTACCAGACTGAAGAAATACGGACTTCGTTTGAACAGTGAGTTCAAGGTGAAGGAAAACATCCGGTTCGGACAAAACTTCCAGTACACGTACAGGGAGAATCCAAGCCTTGGTGGCCCTGCCGGCGAAAATGATATCATGTTCGCTCTCACGATCAATCCGCTGATTCCTGTTTATGATGAAGGTGGTGGATTTGCAGGTACAACCGCTGCAGGTTTCAATAACTCAACCAACCCTGTTGCGCGCCGTACGCGTGAGTTGAACAACAAAGGATTTTCGTCATTGATCCAGGGAAATATATATGGAGAAATTGACTTCCTTAGACATTTCACTGCACGTACCAGTTTCGGTGGGATCTTCAATATGTTCCAGTTCAGATTCCTGAGCCACAGAACGTACGAGAATTCTGAAAACTCTGGTAACTATACCTTCGGAGAAGGCGCCGGAAATAGTGCCGGTTATGTTTGGACAAACACCATCAAGTACTCTCAGGACATCGGTAACCACAATATCAACTTTGTTGGAGGTATTGAGGCTGTGGCCGACGGATTTTTCCGCAGCATCAACGGCAATGGTTTAAATCCATTCAGCATTAACCAAAACTATCTGACCATCACAAATACGGACCCTGCCGGACGAAATGTGAACAGTAGTGGTCAACCGCTGACCCAGTTGTTCTCGATCTTCGGAAAGGCCGATTATGTTTATAATGACAAGTATCTCTTCAGCGCTACGCTTCGTCGCGACGGAGCGTCAGTGTTCGGTGAAGCAGATAAATATGGTGTGTTTCCTGCGGTATCTGCCGGCTGGAGAATTACCCAGGAAGAGTTTATGAAGAGCATCAACTGGATGACCGAGTTGAAAATCAGAGGAGGATGGGGCCAGATGGGTAACTCGAGAATCGGATTTGCAAACGCTGTAGGCGCTGCAGGTTCTCAGGCAATCTTCGGTTATGACCTTGGTGGTGTAAATTCAAGCACTCAGCCTGGAATTTCATTCACGACAGTGGGCAACCCGAACGCGAAATGGGAAACCAACACTACCATCAACATCGGTTTCGACGGTACTTTCTTCAATGGCAGATTCGATGTAATCTTCGACTGGTATAAGAGAGAAACCGAAGACCTTCTGTTCCGTCAGGAAATCGCTTCTGCGCTTGTGGGTACAGCACAGGCACCTTTTGTGAACATTGGTTCGATGGAGAACAAAGGTGTCGACATCATGCTTACATACAAAAGCAAGCCTGCTGATTTCCGTTACGAAGCCGACCTGATATTTACAACTTACCGTAACAGGATCACCAAAGTTTCTGATATCACGAAGAACTTCGATATACAGTTCGGTAACAGAACCGGTAATCAGATTGTAAGAAACGAAGTCGGACAACCGGTATCTTCTTTCTTTGGCTACCAGGTGATTGGCCTGTTCCAGTCTGACGATGAAGTAAGCAAAGCACCAACACAAAATGGCGCTGCTCCCGGCCGCTTCCGTTATGCTGATATCAACGGAGACGGAACTATCAATGACAACGACAGAACATTCATCGGTAACCCGAACTCGGACTTCAACTATGGTTTGAACATCCGTTTGTTCTACAAAGCGTTTGACTTCGAAGCACTGTTTTACGGAACACAAGGTGGCGAGGCGCTGAACTTCACAAAATGGTTCACCGACTTCTATCCTTCTTTCGCAGGTATCGGTAAGTCTGCACGCGTGTTGAATTCATGGACACCTACAAACACAAACACGGATATTCCAAGATTTGAAAACGTGTCGAACTTTAGCACGAACGCCGTGTTGAACTCTTACTATGTTGAAGACGCATCATACCTCAGGTTGAGGAGTATCAAACTCGGTTACAACCTTCCTGCAAGACTGCTTGGACGGGTTGGAATCAGCTCCTTGAAGGTTTTTGCTCAAACAACCAACCTGTTTACAATTACTGATTACCAAGGTACTGATCCGGAAGTGAGTGGTGTTGATACGAACTTCGGTATCGACGTAGGTAACTATCCTGCGAACCGTGGTTTTATCTTAGGTTTAAGCCTTGGACTTTAAAAAGACAGTTTAACCAACAAACAACAAATAACGAATGCAAATGCGTAATAAAAATTTCAAACTGCTAGCTCTGGGTACTGCCGCGGTCATTATTATGGCTGGTGTCAGCGCCTGTAAAAAGAGCTACCTCGAGCAGGAAACGGTCGGACTGCTGACCGAAGCAGAACTGCAAAGCAGGAAGGGTGCCAACCAATTGCTCACCGCAACTTACGCCATGCTTAAAGGCATAGGTTGGGAAGGCGGTGGTTCAAACTGGGTGTACGGAAGTATTGTGGGAATGGAAGCGAATAAAGGTTCCGATGCCGGTGACCAGGCGGATGTAAATCCGATTCAACAATACGCGCACCTTCCAGGTAACAACTATTTCAACGTAAAATGGAGAGCTGTATACGAAGGAATTGCACGCGCTAATGCTACAATTCGCGTAGCGTCAGCTCTGACTGAAGCGGACATCACAACCGCTGAAAAGAATCAGATTCTTGCTGAAGCAAGATTCCTTCGCGGTCACTATCACTTCGAAGCGAAGAAAATGTGGAACAACATTCCATATGTTGACGAAACGGTGAAATATGGCGAAAGCACTTTGGCTGATGTTGGCAATACCGGTGATGCATGGCCAAGGATCATGGAAGATTTCGATTTCGCAAGAACAACATTGGATGCGACAAAAACTCAAGTCGGACGTGTAAATAAATGGGCTGCTGAAGCTTTCTACGGAAAGGCGCAGTTGTTCCAGGGACAATACGCAGGAGCCCTTGCAACATTGACAAACGTTATCCAAAACGGCGTCAACTCTGCAGGTACCAAGTATGCGCTCGCACCCGGCTTTAGCGACATTCACAATGCCGACAAAGAAAATGACCCGGCTGTACGTGCTGAGTCTGTTCTTTCTTATGAAGCATCTATCAATGACGGTTCAGGTGGAAACAATGCCAACTGGGAACATATCCTCAACTTCCCTCACAACACGACTGCAGATAGCGGTCCTGGTGGTTGCTGCGGATTCTTCCAGCCTTCATTCTCATTCGTAAACGCGTTCCGTACATCCGGCGGTTTGCCATTGTTCGATTACGCTTACAATCAGCCTGCGAACGAAGTGAAGAACGATATGGGTCTCGAAAGCGCAACTGCATTCACTCCTGATGCTGGTCCGCTTGATCCAAGACTTGACTGGACAGTAGGTCGCCGTGGTATTCCATTCCTCGATTGGGGTCCTCATCCTGGTAAAGCGTGGATCCGCGATCAGGGTAACGGTGGTCCTTATACGCCAATGAAAATGTCGTATTACAAGAGCCAACAGGGTAAACTTACCGATAACACCACATGGACGAGAGGCGTAACCGCTGTAAACTATAAGATCATGCGCTTTGCAGATGTTCTGCTCATGGCCGCAGAAGCTGAAGTTGAAGCAGGTTCACTCACCAACGCCCTGGGTTATGTAAACCAGGTGCGCAGAAGAGCTGCGAATCCTGCAACATGGGTTAAAGCAGCCGGTGGAGCAAATGCTGCCAACTATGTCATCAACGAGTATACTTCCTTCCCCGACCAGGCTTTTGCAAGAAAGGCTGTAAGGATGGAAAGACTTCTCGAACTCGGCATGGAAGGACATCGCTTCTTTGACCTCGTTCGTTGGGGTATAGCAGCAACTGAAATAAACACACTGCTTGCTTACGATAAACCAAAACTATCTGCTGCTTACGGTTCGGCAACGTTCACAGCGCCGACAAACAATTACTTCCCAATCCCGCAAAGGCAAATTGACCTTCAGCAGGAAAACGGAACGTCGACATTGACTCAGAATCCCGGCTACTAAACTTACCGTGGTTCAATAGAAAAGGGCAGAGCGATCTGCCCTTTTTTTTATGCTTTTGCTCCTTACCTTGAAATCAAGTTGCAGTACAATGATGCGAACGCGTTCATCTTTTACTTTCGGTTGCGCCATCATGTTATCTTTTTTGGTGGGCGGATGTACCGATGAGGATCCGCGAACCCGGGCAATACAAAAGGGAAAAGAACTGGCAGAACAAAATTGTTCAGGATGTCATCAGCTGCCGGATCCGAACCTCCTGAATAAAGAAACATGGAGAGATCATGTGCTGCCCAAGATGAGCGGATATTTTGGACTTCAGCATCAGTCGTTCGGAACGTACTTTGAGACCGGTGACACTACTTCATTGTCCATTGAACAATGGAACCTGATACAACGCTATTATGTCGGAAGCGCTCCGGATGTGCTCGCAGACTCGCAGCGGTCACAGATTACTGTTGGTAACGACATCTTTACTGCCTCACCTGTAGCGGTAAAAATTGCTTCGCCCATCACCACTTTTGTTGGTTTTCGTGCTGCTTCAAAAAATATCCTTTTTGCCGATCGCGAATCGCTTGTGTTCCTTGACAGCAATGGCAGGTTCAAAGATTCCGTGCGAGCCCCCGTGGGTGTCACAGATCTTGACAGTATCGACGGGTCAATGATTGTGACTTCAATGGGTGTGTTGTACCCCTCAGATGAAAGGAAAGGCAAGTTGTCGATCATGAACACTGATGGCAGCATGCGCGTATTAATGGACTCGTTACAGCGACCGGTGCATTTGCAGGTGGCGGATCTAAATAACGATAATCGAAAAGACCTGATAGTTTGTCAATTCGGCAATATGCAGGGGCGATTGAGCTGGATGGAAAATCAGGGAACCAATCGCTTCCGGGAACACATATTGCGTCCCGCGCCCGGCGCGATACGTACTGAGATCAGGGATATGAACGCCGATGGTCTCCCCGATATACTTGCACTCATGGCGCAGGGCGACGAAGGTATTTTTCTATACACCAACAAGGGCAGTGGCAAATTCGAGGAAAAGCAAATTCTCAGATTTCCTGCTTCGTATGGCTCCAATTTTTTTGGCCTCGCTGATTTCAACAATGACGGGTATGAAGATATTATCGTGACCGCAGGAGACAACGGCGATTATCCTCCGATCCTTAAGCCGTACCATGGAGTTCGCATATACATTAACGATAGAAGTAACAAATATGCTGAGGCCGCTTTTCTCGCGGTTAATGGTGCGTACAAAGCATTGGCGCGCGACTTCGACATGGATGGCGATGCCGATATCGCGGTGATCTCATTTTTTCCGGACTACGACAAGCATCCTGAAGAAAGTTTTATTTATTTCCGCAACAACGGAAATTTATCATTCACCGCTTATTCAGTGCCCGAACATTCGGCCGGGCGGTGGCTCACGATGGATGCGGCCGACATCGACAACGACGGTGATCTGGATATTCTGCTGGGCAATGCCGTTTTTGGGATGGGTAACGTTCCTGAATCTGTGAAAGCAAACTGGAAAGAATACTCACCTTCGATTCTGATCCTTACAAACAACACGAGATGATGACTTCATCCTCTGTTCTCCGCTTGTCATTCCTAATCTGGTAACTTCGCGCATGCAGCGATTGGTATTACGAAACAAGATTTCAAACCGCATTGTCAAAGGCCATCCGTGGATTTATGACAATGAAGTTGACAAGTTATCTGAAGGTATCAGTGCCGGCGATCTTGCCGAAGTAGTAACTGCCGACAAGCGCTTTGTAGGCGTCGCTTACGTTAATCCATCGTCTAAAATAGTCGGCCGGATACTCACGCGCGACAAAGCCGAGGAAATAAACGATGCTTTCTTCATCGACAAAATTGAAAAGGCATGGCTTTATCGAAAGAAGTTGGGGTTTGAAGAAAATTGCAGAGTCGTCTTCGGCGAAGCAGATATGTTGCCACAACTGATCATCGATAAGTTCAGCGATTACTTCGTGATTCAAACGCTGGCAGCCGGTATCGACAGGTGGAAGCCCTCCATTGTGAAAGCCATTGAAACAATCTTCAATCCGAAAGGAATATATGAGCGAAACGACGTACCCGTCAGGGCTTTGGAAGGATTACCCGAACACAAAGGTTTTCTTTCTGAACCTTTCGAAACGAACATCATCATCAACGAAAACAACCTCCGCTTCAACGTAGATCTTGCAACAGGTCAAAAAACCGGATATTTCCTCGACCAGCAACAGAACCGGCGCGCTATTTCAAAAGTGGTGGAAGGAGCGGAGGTGCTCGGTGTATTTACATATACCGGGTCGTTTGAATTGCATGCCGCACATTTCGGTGCACGGTCTGTAGACGGAATCGATATTTCTGCTGAAGCAATAGCTAAAGCGGAGGCGAATGCAAAGCTGAATGGGCTCGAAGATGTATGCCGTTTTCATTGTGTGAATGCGTTCGATGCTTTGAGAGAATGGCATCTTCAGGGCAGAAGCTTCGATGTAGTAATGCTCGATCCGCCCTCGTTCACAAAGAGCCGGGATCAGATCGACAAAGCTGTTTCAGGATACAAAGAGATCAATCTTCGCGGAATAAAACTTGTTCGTCGCGGGGGCCTTCTTGTCACATCCAGCTGCACCCATCTCATCTCTCCTGAATTATTCCTTCGCACCATACACGACGCGGCCGCGGACGCGAAGCGGCTGCTGCGGATCGTAGTTCATGATACACAATCGCCAGATCATCCCGTGGTATTGGGTTGGGAAAATACGCAGTACCTGAAGTTTGTGATTGCGCAGATTTTGTAGTTGACCGTTGACAGTTGACGGTTGACGGCTGACGGTGACAGTTGAAAGCCTGCCCGACTCGCGTAGCGAGGCGGGTTGAAAGTTGAAAGCCTGCCCGACTCGCGTAGCGAGGCGGGTTGAAGGTTGACAGTTGGCGGTTGAAAGTTGAAAGCCTGCCCGACTCGCGTAGCGAGGCGGGTTGAAGGTTGAAGGTAGAAAGTTGTATCGGTTACTTCAGGCTGATAGCTGACAGCTGACAGCTGATAGCTGATTGCTGACCCCCTACTTCGCCACCTGAAACTTTCCTGAATCAATCACCTTCCCGTTTCTGTCGCGAAGCTGAAAGATGTAAACACCGCGGTAAAAGTCGGAGAGGTTTACCGTCGTTTTTGGAGTGACGTTGGCAACTTCATACACCTTTTTGCCAATGAAGTTGAATATCTGAAACGTGTAAGACTTATCGTAACCTCGTTGAAAATCGAAATTGATCACAGAGCTCGCCGGATTAGGATAGAACCGGATGATGCGTACGCTCTCTTGCAGGGAAGAACCCAGCTGACTTTGGCTTTTCCCCTGAAGACACAATAAAAGGATGAAGGACAAAATGTAAAAAATCCTCATCAAACGGTGATCATTTTACAGTTAACGTACAAGATATTTCCTTTTGTCTAAAATTACAACTCATGCGCCAGAATTGAACGTCCGGCCGTCTTTCCCACAGTTATAACAGGTCTATGGGCCAGGAGGTTCCAACATTTAACGTTTTTAGTGCAGCGGCATTGCTCCAAATTTGGGAATTTGACAAGTTTCTTCTCAAAAACGTGGGCACAGCATCTTGTACTTGCTGGAATTGTCTCGCTTAACGAACCCGATATATGAAAGCGATAACTCAATTCCTCCCATTCCCTGACTCGCCGTTTTCAGGCGCGAAACGTTGACATCGTAACTCAGCGAGATTGCAACCGGCGCCCGTTCAAGTTTGATCACCGGGATGACGGCGTCTTCCCATCGTAAGAACGCACCCAGATGAATCTTGTATTCAGCATTCTCAGGATCGGGCCCGAGATTGTAACCATACATTGCTCCTGCGATCGTTTCGCGATAGGGTCCCTGACTCGAATGATCCGCCTGGATCGTGAAGAATGAATATTCATCCATCACCAATCTAAATCCTCCTGAAATAACAAATTTCGGCTTCAGTTCGATATTCACATTCCGGTAAAAAGAGTTGCGCGGTCGGTTTACATGATGATAAGCGAGACCGGCAAACACAGTGTTCTTGTGATTTGCTCCGATCGCCGAATTGAAACTGATACCGGTGCTCGCGTCCCATGTATAATATCCGGAAGCCGGGACCGTTTCACCGGTTGACAAGCCGGGGTTGAAGCCTCCGAGGTATTGCTCATCGGTCGTCATTTTCGAGATGTCGATGCTCTTTCTGATCATTCCTCCCATAAAACCTACAGAAAGATACATGGGTCGTTCATCGCTCAAAGATTTATGATAGTTCACCGCCGGCAAAAGATGTGTCGTTGTAAGCCCGACCGTTCCTGCCTTGTCGAACAACATCTGCAAACCAATGGTCATGAAATCATCACCTTTCCCGACCGGCATACGATACTCTCCGTTCAAAGATCCCGTCCGGTATGCATTCGTGAAACTGTTCCATTGATCGCGGTAAACTCCCTGAACACGGATGTCGCCGGTGAAGATGCCCGCCAGCGCCGGGTTGCGGAGAAGCGGTGCTTCAAAGAATTGGGAAAAATGTATGTCCTGCCCAACGACGAGACCCGCACGGCAACATAACATGCAGCAGAAAAATATGCACTTCACCAGTTTCGTCATCTTAACAACATTACATTTCCTTTGAAGGAAACGGTTTCCGAGTTTTCACAAATTATCTCGATCGAATAAACATATACATCCGAAGACGCAGGCTGACCATTCACCGTACCGTTCCATCCGGCCGACTTGTCGTTCGCAGTGAAATTTCTTTTTTCAAAAACCTTCTGTCCCCACCTGTTGAACACATTGAACGACTGAACCCTTACAATGCCCCTTCCCCGTGGATAGAATACATCATTCGTGCCATCGCCATTCGGCGAAAATGTATTCGGGACAAACAGATTGTTTTCGTTGCACAACACAAAAACCGTTACGTCTGCAGACGACGTACATCCGTTCGAATCGGTCGCAACAACTTTGTACGTCGTTGTTGATCTCGGCCGTGCAAAAGGATTGGGACAATCGTAACATGAAAGATCGCGCGCAGGGGTCCAGTTATAAGTTGCAATGCCAGGCGGAAAGTTTACAGGTATTGCAACCGCAGTGCCGGCATTGGTTACAGGGTTTTCAACCACTTCGATCACCGGAAGCGGCAACACCTCAACAGTTTTAGACCGGGTGAAAGTACATCCGGTCGAAACGGTCGTGGTAAGCGTTACATTATACGTTCCGGTTGCACGATATACTTTCGAAGCATCTTCTCGTACACTTGTTTCACCATCGCCAAAGTTCCAATTGAACTGGATGGCTGCGGTATCCTGTTCCAGCAGCGTCGCATTGAAAGCTGCCGGAGCGTTTATGCAAATTCTGTCCGGACTGGTAATTTCGGTTATGGGTGACTGATAGACGCGGATCGTGTCGCGCAAAAAGTCGGTGCATCCGCTTTGCGTCGCGACTGTAAGTGTCGGGAAATATGTACCTGGTCTTGTATAAGTATGGGCAGGAGAGAGTTCAGTACTTGTAGTTCCGTCGCCAAAGTCCCATTCCATCAGCACAATCGGGTCATTGCCGATAGTAAAATTGTTGAACGCTACGGTACCCGAATCACAGAAGGTTCTATTGTCGACAGCAAATAGCGGAATGGCACCGATCAGTTCAATTACCTGTGTGCCACCGAGAGTCACTTCGCAACCCGTACTGTCGGTGATGTAAACAATAGGACCGTATCGTCCCGGCGACGCGTACTGGTGTGTAAGGTTTCGTTGCTGCGAACTGTCGGCCGCCCCGTCGGCGAAGTGTAAAACAAACCTTGTGTATGGCGGCGGTTCCACTGTGAAATCGACGGCGATTCGATTGCATCCCGCAACCGGGTTGTAGGTGAAATTCGTGGCCGAAGGATTCATCACGTAAACATTTCTTTCGGCAGAATCAACACATCCTCCGTATCCAAACACATACAACTTTGCAACAAACGTGTCGTATGTGTTGTAGAAATGTCTTGGTGTATCAAGACTTGAAAATTCAGATGCGTCACCGAAGTCCCATAAGAACGACTCATAGTCCGCACCCTGGAACGTAAAGTTTGTTTCGAATGGCGGGCAAATTGTAGTTGAATCCGAAAGTGAAAATGCGGCTTTTGGATTTCGCAACCTGATGTAGTTGGCAAGCTCTATCGAATCTTCACAACCAACTGCATCCACAATCTTCAACTTAACCGTTACGTCCCTGTCATCGCCCGAATAAACGTGCAAAGGGTTTTGCAGGTTCGATGTCGTTCCGTCACCGAATGACCATTGCCAGGAAAGAATATTTCCTGTGGAAGAATCGGTGAACTGAATGGGCGCACCTGCGCAATACAAGGTTGTATCCTTACTAAAGCGTGCAACCGGTTTCGAAATCTGGATCACTCTCGACATCGAGTCGCTGCAACCTACGTTGTCGGTGACCGCAAACGTTGCGACGAACGTTCCGGAATCGGTGTACTGGTGGGTAAACGGAGGCGCTGTAAATGAACGGGAGGTTCCGTCTCCAAAGCTGATCCTCCAGTTTGTAATCGGGTTTACTGAACTCGTTTGATCGACGAATTGAACCGGCGCCCCGGCACATGATGCTGGCACAGGCTGAAAGATCGCGAAGGGCCCGCCGACAATTAGAGTGTCAACGAAATTGATGCTGCTCTCACATCCATTGATGTCTTCGATCGTCAACGAAAGAGAATATGTTCCGTTTGATGGCACTGAAAGGGTCGCCTCGCGCCCCGCCGCCACTGAGTCGCTGTTGAGAAACCACGTGTACGATACAATGTTTTCAGCGATTCCTTTCGCAGAAACTGTAAATGGCTCATTGCGGCAGAGCCGGGATTTTGAGATGGTGAAGTCGGCGACTTCGTTTACGATCTGCACTTCGCGAATGAGGGTGTCGCGGCACGTTCCGTTTATTGCAATAAGTCGTACATCGTAGGTTCCTATCCCGGAGAAAGTAAAATCAGGATCTTCATTAGTGGACGGTGCCGCTGAAGGGAGGCCAAGTCCGAAAGTCCACTCGTATGCCACCGGGCCATAGGCGGGGTCTACAGCAGACTCATTCGTGAAACGCATTGTTGTGCCGGCACAATCGAGTGGTGCATAACTGAAAGCAGCAACCGGTGGCCGCGATTGAATAAAAGAAGTTTTAGATGTAGTCGCCGGGCAGCCGTTCCTATACGCGGTAAGCGTTACGGTAAACGAACCGGTATCTGTGTACATGTGCACGGGATTCCCATCAGAAGAAGTTCCATTGTCGCCGAACTGCCAGAAATAATTGTCGGCACCCGGAGCCAGGGAGGTGAACTGTACAGGAGCGCCGGCACAGCTTGTTGTTGGCGCTGCGGTGAAATCGACAGTCACCGGAGTACCGACGCTGATTCCCCCTGCAATGACGGCTGAGTCGCGGCAACCCGACTGCGTTACTACGACCACTTTCAAAGTGTAATTGCCTACAGTTGAATACGTGTGCGGTATAGCAAAGTTGGACGCCGAAACAATAGTGCCATCTCCAAAGTCGATGGTATATGCTACCACCGGATCGAGCGTTTCAACCGAAACAGCGGGAGTGTAGGACCCACCTGCGCAAAGCCCGGCCGGGGCATTTGTGATCGTAACCACTGGCTTTGCAATTCTCACGAACGCTGTGCTGTCCAGACTGTTTGTACAGCCGAACCTATCGGTCACGGATAACCGAACATCGAATTCACCATACGAAGAATACACATGATTCGGAGCCTGGTCGGAGGATGTTCCTCCATCGCCGAATTGCCATGCCCATTGCGCTGCATTGGGCGTGTTGTCGATAAAATTCACAGGCAACGGCGGCTGGCAACCCGTTTGCCGGTCCGACGTGAAAGAAACGTTGGGCAAGGAGAGAACAGTGATGTTTCGGGTAATCGAATCGGAGCAGCGTGCATATGTGTTGACGATTTTCACAGGGTAAATGCCTGGAGTTGCGAAGGTGTGGGTAGCCGTTGGGCCGGTTGAAGTAGTTCCGTCTCCGAAATCCCATACGGTGGTCGTCGGCGCCTCGCTCGATGAATTCTGAAACGTGATCGGCGAATTGAAACAGACGCTGTCCGGAGAGGTAAAGGCGGTGGCCACTCCATTGATGTTCACAATTCGGTCGATCGTATCTGCGCAACCGAAGTCGCTGTTCGCAATCAGTCGGATGTTGTAAGCGCCCTGAGCAGCGAAATTGATTGTCGGGCTCACATCGGTTGACGTCTGGCCGTTCCCGAAATCCCACTGATATGTCAGGTTGCCTGGACCGCTGGTTTCATTCTTAAATGTAGTAAGGAAAGGGGCGGCGCAGGTCGGGGGAGCAATGGTATCAAAAAGCGCTTCGACGCCGGAAACAACCCGCAAGTAACGAATGCGGCCAGCGGTTGCAGTACAACCCGAAGAACTTGTAACTGTAAGTGAGATCGTGTAGAAACCAGGCGTTGAATATGCGTGTGTGGGATTCTGTTCAGAAGAGGTCGTTCCGTCACCGAAGTCCCATAACCAGCCGGTGATTGAACCGGACGGTGATGTGGAGCGGTCTGTAAACCTGAATTCGCCTGGTGCGCAGGCACTAAGACGGTCGACCATAAAATCTGGAACCGGGGATGGATCGACGATGATGAACCCGGTTTTGGTTTGGCCGTTGAGTCCGGATGCATTCCTGACCACCAGCGTAACTGAATAAACTCCGGGATTTAAGAAATTAACCACCGGGTTCTGCAGTCCCGACAATTGGCCATTTCCGAAATCCCAGTTCCAGGAAGTTGGGTTGCCTGACGAAAGATCCTTGAATGAAACGGTCAGTGGGGCACAGCCACGAATGGGAGTTGCCGAAAATTCGGCCACAGGCGCCTGAGCCGAAACCGAAACAAAAGCAAGCAATGAGAGCGATATCAGCAGCGTTTTCAGCAAGGTATCCGAATGCGTTTATTGGTCTTCGCTTTTAGGACAATTGGCAATTCCGGATAAGGGACGGGAGTGGGCAGGAATCGACCTGCAATGACGGTCGCCTCAATGCAACAACGCTACACTTCATTTGAGCATACGTATCAGCTGGAAATCAAGTTGGGTAGGCGCCATGCCGCAGCGGCTTCAACCGGCGAACAGACAAATATAATGCTCAGAAGCTAACATCCTAAGCATCAGAGAAGATGGTTATTCTTTTTTACGCAGAAAGAGGATGTTCTTACCGGTAGATGTGTTTTGTTCAGCTTCCACGTAATTGGTATAACTGTCGGTAAGCTTCCAGATTCCCGTCAGCTTTTTAAGCGGGTCGCCCGAACCGGGAAACGCGGCTGTAATAGAGTAATTATTGATGTCGCCCGTCCATGTACCCGGGGTTGTGAGCGGCCCATGATATGCCGTGACCGTGCCATTTTCATCGAAATCAAACTCGTATCCTACGAATTGAACAGTAATGTCAACGGTGCCTTCCACGTATTTCTGGACGTACCAGGTGCCGTTTGTAATGGCATCAACCAAAATATCTCGTTGCTTGTCCTCAACCAGCTTTTTACAGGAAAGCAGGCTACAGAAACACAGCAATATGATAGCGGTTCGCATACAGGATATTTGAATTACATCATAAGTTATAAATTTCCTCGTATTTCTCCATCACATACTTTAAGAACGAATTGACCTGCAAATCATTGCCCGTCACTTTCCGGCAAACTTCAGTACTTGTATATATACGGCCAAGAGGATGTATATGGTTTCTTAGCCATTCGAGAATCCCCTGATAATTTCCGGAGGAAACTGCGGCTTCCGCATCCGGCAAATCAGATTTCATCGCCGCAAAATATGCGGCTGCATGAAAGCTGCCGAGGCTATAGGTCGGGAAGTATCCAAAACTTCCATGACTCCAGTGCACATCCTGAAGGCACCCACGTTTGTCGTCAGGCACGTCAACCCCGAGATAGTTGCGGTATGCTGCGTTCCAGAATTCCGGTATTTCCTCGGTTAGGATCGCATTATCAAACAGCGCCTTTTCAAGTTCGAACCTGATCATCACGTGAAAGTGATACGTCAGCTCGTCGGCTTCTGTGCGGATGAGGGAAGGCTCCACTTTATTTATTGCGCGATAAAATTGCCCGACGCTTACGTCCCTGAGTTGTTCCGGGAAACAGTCTTTTAGCACAGGGAGCCACTTTGTACAGAACTCACGGCTCCTGCCGATGTGATTTTCCCAGAACCTTGACTGCGACTCGTGAATAGTGAGTGATGAAGCCTCTCCTGCAGGCAACCCATAACCGGTTTCCGGTAAGCCCTGTTCATACAAAGCATGGCCGGTTTCGTGAATGCAACTCCATACCATATTTGAGAGGTCATTCTCATCTATCCGGGTTGTCACGCGTACATCGTTCCGGTTGAAGTTGATGGTGAAGGGGTGTTCAGAAACGTCCTGCCGCCCTGCCTTGGTATCAAATCCAAGCGCCTCGATCAATTGCAACCCAAATTTCCATTGCAGATCTTTTGGGAAATGTTGTTTCAGAAATGAGTCGTCAACCTGCGGGCGCGATTGTATTCGGGTGAGAAGTTCTTTCAACGCAGGCGACACCTGCTCGAACAAAGATGCGATGGTGTGAATTGTGGATCCCTTGTCGAACTCATCGAGAAAGGCGTTGTACGGATGGTGCTGATATCCGACTGCCTCGGCCTCCTGCTTCTTTAATTCAATAAGCTTAGCAAGCTCCGGCGCGAAAACAGCAAAGCGATTTTCCCTACGGGCATTGATCCATGCATGAAATGAGCGGTTAATGGTTTCCGTTAGTTCCCGCACAAACCCGGAGGTGAGTTTGCTGCGGCGATCGTAATCCGTATGAGTCACCAGAACATTCTTTCTTTCTTCTTCGCTAAGATGATTTGACGAAAGCAGTTGTTCGAGAAGTGCTTTCATGGAAGGATCGGTGAATTGCTGATGAGCAATTTCAGATAATGTTGAAAGCTGGCGTCCACGAAACGCAGCGCCTTTTTCGGGAAGGTATGTTTCCTGGTCCCATTGAAGAACCGCAGATGCGAAATTTACATCGGCGATTTTTTGCATCCTCTCTTTATAGTCGTTGTACGAAGTAGTTGAAGCCATGCTTCAAAAATACGAATGTCGCATCGGCTGGGCAGCGGGGAGGTAAATGTGAAAGCTCGCGCCGGCATTTTCAGATGATTCAGCAATGATCTCACCATGGTGGCTGGTTACGATCTTTCTGCAAATTGCGAGACCGATCCCGGTGCCCGCGAATTTCCGGCGATCATTGAGTCGTTGAAAAATGATGAAGATCTGATTTGCAAAATTCTGATTGAAACCGATGCCATTATCCCTCACTGTGATCCTGTAATAGCGCGCACCGCGATCCAGCATCTCGGGTATATCGTCTGCAGTAAGTACGTTCGAAGTTATCCGAACCTCCGGCTGGCGACTATCGCTGCTAAACTTCAGCGCATTGCTGATAAGGTTGTGAAATAGCTGGCTCATCTGAAGCGGAATTGCTTCGATTACCGGCAAACTGTCGGCGGTAATCACTGCGTTTTTTGTTTGAACCGCCACTTCGAAATCTGTCAACACATGTTTTAGAATTTCGTTCAGATCCGTTTGAACGAACGACTGGTCCTTACTTTGAAGCCGCGAATAGTCAAGAAGATCTTTGATCAGTCTCGTCATCCGTTCCGCTGAGCCGGTAATTTTATCGACATAAGTGCGGACCTCAGGGTCCGCCTTTTGTCGGCTTTTTTCAATTAGCAGGTCGGCAAAAGTTATGATCTTCCGCAATGGTTCCTGTAAGTCATGAGAGGCGACGTATGCGAACTGCTCAAGATCGTGGTTCGATCGTTCAAGCTCCTTATTTGCTTCAACAAGTTCATGGGTTCGCTCTTTCACCATTGCCTCGAGGTGCTCGGCCACTTTCTTCTGGTCATCAATGTCTGTGTTGGTTCCGACCCAACCGATGATGGTTCCGTTTTCATCCTTCTGTGCAAGACCCCGCGTAAGGTGCCAGCGATACGTGCCATCGTGCTTGCGGAACCTGCTTTCCACCTCAAAATCGCGTCCTTTACTGATGGAGTTTTCAACTACACTATGAATCACACTCAGGTCATCCGGATGTACAAGTTTGACCCATCCCCATTCCTTCATTTCATAAAGCGACATGCCGGCATATGCCAGCCAGTGATTGTTGGCGTAATTAACTGTTCCGTCGGCTTCCGCGGTCCACACTTTTTGCGGCATCGATTCCGCTAAAAACTTATAGCTTTCGACGCTTTCCCTGATCACCGATTCGGCTGCTTTTTGCTCGCGCAGGTCGCGCGTTACTGTCGCCAGCGCCATCGGCATTCCTGTTGCAGGATCATCTATCCGGAACCAATTTGAAAACACCGGGATCTCTTCCCCAGTATTCAGATGCCGGAACCGCAATTCCCCTGACCATCTGCCATTCTTGATCACATTTTTCAGGATGACGGTCTCGACCATTTGTATATCTTCTTCGAAGAATATCTCCGTGAGACGACGGCCTTCTATTCCGCCGGTATTTTCGGGAGCAACAAGCCAGCGTCCTGCAGGATTCGCAAAGATGATTTCCTGATTTAGATTGGCCATTGCAATGAAATCGCCACTGTTCTCCACAAGCGCCACCAACTTTCGTTGTTCCTCGTTTGAACTCCTTTCCGAAGTAATATCCTGGCTCGCGGCAATAAAATTCTTCGGGAATCCGCTGGCATCCTTCACACTTGAAACACTGTTGCGCACCCACACGATCGAGCCGTCTTTGCGGACATATCGCTTTTCAATGATGAACCCGGGTATTTCGTTCTGCAACAGAAGTTTGAGGCTTTTGAGGTTTGATGCTATATCGTCGGGATGTGTAAGTGCAAAAAGATCGAGCGATTGCAATTCGTCGGTCGAATACCCGGTTATCCGGTTGAATGAACCATTTGTTTGCAAAAACCTTCCGTTCACATCTGTCAGGGCAATGCCAAGCAGCGACTGGTCGAATATTGATCTGAATCTTTCTTCGCTGATCCTCAGCGAATATTCCTGACTTTTTTCCTTCGTGATGTCCAGAACCGTGCCGGTGAATCTGTAAGCACGATTGTCGTTATCAAAATATGCTTTGCCTTTTGCGCGGATCCAACGGAGCCGCCGGTCCACAATACCGATCGTGCGGTATTCTGTTTCGAAGCTACCATTCGATTCATTTGCGAGTGCGCGTTCAACGAGGAGATTCACCTGCTGCCTGTCATCGGGATGGACCCCGGTTAAAAACATCGGATAATCGACCGCAACGTCTCTCGGTATTCCAAACAATTCTTTGCAGCGTGGCGACCAGGTTAGTGCGCCGGTCTGTGGATTGAAGTCCCAAATACCAAGTTCGGTTGATTCGATAGCAAGACGCAGACGCTCTTCTTTTTCACGCAATGCGTCGATCAACGGCGAAAAATCCGACAGATCGACCATGGATCCCTGAAATGTCAGCGGAGTTCCATTGATGTCGCCGAGCGCAGTCCCGCGGTCAAAAATTTCATGATAGTTCTTTCCGTTGAAAGCGAAACGATAATGCTGCGACCAATGGCGGTTCGGTTCTCGGATTGCGTTAAGGAGACTTGTAATCACCCGTTCCCGGTCATCGGGATGAATTCTATTTTGCCATGCATCGAAACTTTCCGGCTCCTCGTCTGTTGTAACCAGTCGCGGATTCGAAGAAACCATTGTAACGGTGTTCGATTGGATGTTCCATTCCCATTGGATTTCCCTGCTGGAAGGTTGAAGAGTAAGCCGATCCATCGTCTCAATCATCGCAGTATCATTTCTCGTTCGGGTGGAAATAAAAGCGGAGTTGCTAAAAGAGGTTTTCTATACTTAATAAATATAGAACGAATATAGACCGGAGCTACCCCATATTGCGGTTTAAATTTCTGTTTTCTGAAGTTTTTGCACAAATTGCACGATACTATGAACAAAACCCGGACCTTCTTTATAGTTGATGATGACATTGACGACCAGGAACTTTTTATGGAAGCGGTTGGCGAAGTGGATAGTTCAATAAAATGCGTTGCGTCTTCGGATTGCGATGAAGCTCTCGAAATGTTGAAAAGCGGCCGGCTGCCGAAACCGGACATCATTTTCCTCGATTTGAATATGCCGCGCGTAAACGGCAAACAATGTCTTGGCGAACTCAAAAAGGTCGCAAATCTCAGGGACATCCCGGTAATCATCTATTCTACCTCGTCCGAGAAGCGGGATATCGAAGAAACTTCCAGACTTGGAGCTGCCCATTTCCTCACAAAGCCGAACAAATTCGACGATTTGTGCAGGGCAATCTCATTTGTGGTTCAGCGAGACTGGTCGCAAAGCGGAACCGCAGTAGCCGGAAATTAACGGAGAGAAACTAGTCCGTATCGGGACAATACAATACGCAGGTATTCGGTTCGTTCCAAAATCTTCAGGCATCTAATATTAAACGGAATGGCATCTCAGGCGAGCATTCGCAGAGGTTCTTCAAGCAGCTTCTGCAGTGTTTGAAGGAATGCGGCTCCTGTCGCTCCGTCTACCACACGGTGATCGCAACTAAGCGTCACTTTCATAATATTTCCAGGCACCACCGATCCGTTCTTTACCACAGGCACCTGCTGAATTGCGCCTATCGCGAGAATACAGGCATCAGGTGGATTGATGATCGCGGTGAATTCATCGATGCCAAACATGCCGAGGTTGGAAATCGTGAAGGTGTTGCCCTCCCAATCCGCGGGTTGCAATTTCTTATCCTTTGCTTTTTGTGCAAACTCCTTTACTTCCGATGCGATAACCGATAACGGCTTCGTGTCTGCGAAACGAATCACGGGAACAAGCAAGCCCTCTTCAACTGCAACAGCAACGCCGATGTTGATGTGATGGTTGTATCTTATTTTATCGCCGAGCCAGCTGCTGTTCACTTTCGGGTGCTGCCTGAGCGCAACCGCACAAGCCTTGAGCACGATATCGTTGAAGGAGATTTTTACTGGAGATATTTCATTGATTTTTGCTCTGCTCTCGACGGCGCGATCCATATCGATTGCGATCGTGAGGTAGAAATGCGGTGCAGAGAACTTGCTTTCTGCAAGGCGCTTTGCAATCGTTTTGCGCATTTGCGAAACCGGCACCTCCTCAAAACTTACCTGGCCGGCAGGATACTGCTGTGTAACCGGCTGCTTGGCTGCAGCTGGTTTCTGCTCCGGAGCCTGTGCAGCAGGTTTGAAGCTGTCAACATCTTTCTTTACGATCCTTCCGTTGTCGCCGGATCCGGAAATTTTCGAGAGGTCGTATCCTTTTTCTGCCGCAAGCTTCTTTGCAAGCGGAGAAGCCTTGACTCTGCCTCCCGCATCGCCATTCATGATGCCGTTTGAACTTCCGGAACTTGCCACTGCCTGTGTCTCCCGGGGTTCGGCCGCCAGCTGTTCGGCACCCGGCTCGGCCGGCGATTTAACATCTTTATCCGCCTGCGCGCCGGTAATCTGTTGTGAAGGGCCGTTCTTCAGTCCGGCAAGTATTGCATTAACGTCTGTCTTCTCGTTTCCAATAATGGCGAGCAGGTCATTGACTGCGATCTTCTCGCCATTTCCCGCGCCGATATGTAAAAGTTTTCCTTCTTTATAACTCTCAAGTTCCATTGTGGCTTTGTCGGTTTCGATGTCCGCAAGCACCTCACCCTTCTTTACACTATCGCCAACCTTTTTGTGCCATGAAGCAATAACACCTTCCGTCATCGTATCGCTGAGGCGAGGCATAAGAATGACCTCTTCCATCTTTGACACATCGATGGCGGCCGACTGCTGTTTCGGTGCCTCTGATTGTTTTGCTGGTTCCTGTTGTTGCGGTTGAGCAGCAGTTTCTGCTGAAGCAGGGGCCACGCTGTTCGAAGAACTGTTTCTCACGAGGTCGGTGATATTTTCGCCAGGTGCTCCAATAATTGCAAGCAGGTCGTTCACCTGAAGCTTACCGCCTTTCTCGGTGCCGATATGCAGTAGTGTGCCATCCTTGTAGCTTTCAAGTTCCATTGTGGCCTTGTCCGTCTCTACCTCGGCAAGCAGTTCGCCTTTCTTCACGGGATCGCCTACTTTTTTATGCCAGGCTGCTATCACTCCTTCCGTCATGGTATCGCTTAATCGGGGCATTAAGATCGCTTCGGCCATAATAAATACCTGTTTTTAGTTTCGAATCGGGCAGTGAAATTAAGAGAAATTGAACAAATCAGTTGTCGTACAAGCGCGGGGCCACCGGCTTGACGTCAATAATCTACTTCAAGACGCAATTTGTCTTTCAGTTCCTTCAGTATCGGATATTGTTCAATCAAAACCTTGTATTGTTCTCGCTTACTTAAAGGGATCTTCTCATCCGGCTGTGCGGCGCCATCCGATTGGATCACTATCGTAAACTGTAAAAACTTATTCGTGAAACGCGATTTCAGCAAATCCATCAGGCTGCGTTTTTCCTGTTCTATGAAGCGCTGCTCAAGATTGTTGTTGCATACAACAAGGAAGTTGCTATCATCCACTACTTCAAGTCTGGCTCTATCAAAACTTTGCACCGCCGGGTTCTTCGCATCTTTGAGCGACGAAGAATATTCCCTCCAAACAGTTTCAAGAAGTTCTTTGTTCAGCGGAATTGCCGCAATCGCTTCACCGCCGGTCTGGTTGCCTGCAATGTGCTGGCGAATGGCATCGAGCCGTCCGATTTTTCGGGCAACAGGTGCCTCAGCCGGTTTCTCTGAAACCTTGGATGGTTGCGGAGCCGTTACTGTTTCGGGCTTCAGTTCAAGTTTCGCATCGATGTTAATTGCATCCGAAGGCTCGTTCGCCGGAACAAACAACTTTGCCTCCTTTGCTGCTTGTGACTTTTGAACCGGCGCAGCAATGGGACGTATCCTTCTGAACGCTACCGGCTGTACCGAATCAGCAGCCGAAACACCGGGCGCTTTTTCACTTCCGCTAAGATCAAGCGCCTGCTGCAGATACGTGAGTTTGATCAGCGCAAGTTCAACATGCAGTTTTTTGTTCCGCGCGGTCCTGTAGTTGATCTCGCATTCATTCAGGATATTCAGTGCACTGATGATGAAGCCAAGCGAAAGTTCGGATGCCGTAAGTATGTACTTCGGTTTGAATGCATCCAATACTTCAAGCAATACCGCCGCTTTTTGGTCTTTGCTCACGAGCAGGTTGCGGAAAAATTCCGCAAAGCCATTCACCACTATATCCGGCTCGAACCCTTTGCGGTTGATGTCTTCGAACAACAGCAACGCTGACGCGAGATCCTGTTTTTGCATGCTCTCAAGCATGCGGAAGTAATAATCTGCATCCAGTACATTCAAATGCTCGAGTGTTGAACCATAGGTCACACTGTTGTCCGTGAAACTTGCGATCTTATCGAGAATAGAAAGGGCGTCACGCATGCATCCTTCGCTCTTCTGTGCAATCAGTTGCAGCGCCGTTTTTTCGGCATGTATTTTTTCTTTATCCGTGATTTCCGCCAGATGTTCTACGGTGTCGTTCACCGTTATCCTTTTGAAATCGAAAATCTGACAGCGGCTGAGTATCGTAGGAAGTATCTTGTGTTTTTCTGTAGTGGCGAGAATGAAGATGGCGTAAGATGGCGGTTCCTCAAGTGTTTTCAAAAAGGCATTGAACGCCGATGAGCTGAGCATATGCACCTCGTCGATGATGTACACTTTGTAACGGCCGGCCTGCGGAGCGAAGCGCACCTGCTCCACCAGCGCTCGTATATCATCCACAGAGTTATTACTTGCAGCATCGAGTTCATGAATGTTCATCGATGCTCCGTCATTGAAAGAAGTACACGAATGGCACACGTTACAGGCCTCACCATCCGGCTGAAGGTTTTCACAATTGATGGTTTTCGCGAGGATTCTTGCACAGGTTGTTTTCCCCACACCGCGTGGCCCGCAAAAAAGAAAGGCATGCGCGAGATGTCCATTCTTAATGGCATTCTTCAGGGTAGTAGTGATGTGACTTTGACCCACAACAGTCGCAAAATTTTGCGGCCTGTATTTCCGTGCCGACACGATGAACTTGTCCATGCTGCAATTTAGGATTTCACGATGAGGTAATAGACGGCAGAATGCCTCGCGACGGAATTTACCTTGTAAGGAACGGATGGCGATTAAAAGGCTTTTCGCGATCGAACAAAAACCGGTAGGTGATGAGTTTCCTGCTTCTATAGGTTCCGAGACTTTCAGCAATATTGATCATCGTGGGGTTGAAATCTCCGATCCATTGCATTTCATAATCTTCGTACAGGTTTTGACCCTGTATAACCTTCGCTCCTTCCACGATCATGAACGCATCGATTCCTCTCGACTGCCATTCGGGAACGATGCCAAACACGATACCCGTGAACTTCCGGCATTTTTTTGTACGCCGGATCCATAGAAATTTCAATTTTCCAAATAAATCGAACCTGCCGTTGAGATATTTGAACCACTGGTTGAGGTCGGGGATATTCGTCCATAACGCGATCGGCTGATCTTTATAATAGGTAAACCAGATGATCTTCTCATCCATTACCGGCAGCATTGTCTCAAGAGTTTTGAGCACCTGATCGGTCGTGACCTGTTTGATTCCACCGTGGCCCGCCCATGCACTGTTATAGATAGTAGTGAAATCGGATGCATATTTGGCAAGTTCGTTTTTTCGTATATGCCTCGCCGTTATTTCGGGAAATTCTTCCTGTATCCGCGCATGGCGCTGATAAAATTTATCCTGCAGTCGGTCCTTCACTTTGAGAGAAAAACAGAACTGTTCAAAGAAAGTTTCGAAACCATATTGTTCAAACAAAATCCTGTAATACGGCGGATGGTAATTCATACAATACACTGGCGGCATCGATGCTTCGACCGACAGTCCCCACCAGCGGTCGCGCTCCCCGAAATTGATCGGTCCGTCCATTGCCTGCATTCCGGCGGCGGAAAGCCAGGTTCTCGCCTTGTCGAACAAATAATTTGCTGCGTGTTGATCGTTGATGCAATCGAAAAATCCGATTCCGCCAACAGGGATATCATCGCCGGGGTTCCGGTATTTGCGGTGAACAAACGCTGCTATGCGCCCGATCGGGTTGTCTGCATCGTCAAACAATACCCACCGGATTGCGGTCCCGAAGCGGAAAGCCTTATTCTTTTTTGGGTTGAATACGTCGTTGATGTCTTTATCAAGGGGGCGGATATACAAGGGCTCTTTTTTATTGAGCCTGACGTTCACTTCTATGAACATTCTTTCAAGCGCCGGGGTGTTGACTTCTTCAAGCCGCATGTAACGATTTGGGCAAAAGTAGGGGACAGCATGTTTTGTATTTGATTTTCGGATTTCATCGTCGTCCCTTACCTTTGCAGCCGAATAAAAATACCGGCTGCTGTACCCGTTCTTTTCCAAAAGATCCTCTTAGCCAGGTATTTAACTTGCTCAAGTAAAACATTTCAGATATATGCCAAATGTTGGTAAGATCAAACAGATCATCGGTGCCGTTGTGGATGTTCAGTTCGAGGGAAAGCTTCCTGAAATTTATAATGCATTGGAACTAAAAAGGTCCTCGGGCGAGACACTCGTTTTGGAGGCACAACAACATTTGGGTGAAGACAGTGTTCGTTGCATCGCGATGGACGGAACTGAAGGGCTTGTGCGAGGCATGGAAGTGACGGATACAGGCGCAGCGATAGCAATGCCTATTGGCGACGGAATCAAAGGCCGTCTTTTCAACGTAACCGGTGACCCGATCGATGGTCTTCCTGCCGTTACAAAAGTGAATGGCCGCCCGATCCACAGCAAACCCCCGGCATTCGAAAATCTCAGCACTTCTACTGAAGTACTGTTTACCGGTATAAAGGTTATTGACCTCATCGAACCGTATGCAAAGGGTGGTAAAATCGGACTCTTCGGAGGTGCCGGTGTGGGTAAAACAGTGTTGATCCAGGAATTGATCAACAACATCGCTAAAGCTTACAGCGGTGTGTCGGTGTTTGCAGGAGTGGGAGAAAGAACACGTGAAGGAAATGATTTGATGCGTGAAATGATTGAAGCAGGGATCATGAAGTACGGCGATGAGTTTCGTCACAGCATGGAAAAAGGCGGATGGGACCTCAGCAAAGTGAACATGGACGACCTTAAGGATTCGAAGGCGACATTTGTTTTCGGACAGATGAATGAGCCGCCCGGCGCGCGTGCACGCGTGGCACTCAGCGGATTGACGATCGCTGAATACTATCGCGACGGCGACGGTCAGGGCCAGGGACGCGATATCCTGTTCTTTGTCGACAATATCTTCCGCTTCACACAGGCCGGTTCGGAAGTGTCCGCACTTCTCGGTCGTATGCCTTCTGCCGTGGGATACCAGCCAACACTTGCAACAGAAATGGGTGTGATGCAGGAAAGGATCACCTCAACGAAGAACGGATCAATCACATCGGTACAGGCAGTATATGTACCAGCGGATGACCTCACCGACCCTGCACCCGCAACAACTTTTGCGCACCTCGACGCAACTACCGTATTGAGCCGTAAGATCGCTGACCTTGGAATTTATCCGGCGGTGGATCCACTCGATTCCACATCCCGGATCCTTACTCCGTTGATCGTTGGCGACGCTCATTATAATTGTGCTAACAACGTAAAACTTATCCTCCAGCGATATAAAGAACTTCAGGACATCATCGCGATCCTTGGTCTCGATGAATTGAGCGACGAAGACAAACTGACTGTTTCGCGCGCAAGAAAGGTTCAGCGCTTCCTGTCGCAACCGTTCCATGTTGCTGAACAGTTTACCGGTCTGAAGGGTGTGCTGGTTCCAATCGAGGAAACAATTCGCGGATTCAACATGATCATGGATGGCGAAGTGGATGAATATCCTGAGTCGGCGTTCAACCTTGTTGGTACCATCGACGACGCAATCGAGAAAGGTAAAAAACTCATGGCCCAGGCGCAGGGTTAATTAAGATCAGTCAAATGACTTTAGAGATACTTACTCCGGAAAAAAAGCTTTTTAGCGGACAGGTCTATGGAGTTCAACTTCCCGGCGTTGCCGGATTATTCGAAGTGCTCGACAAACACGCGCCTTTGGTCAGTGCACTTAAAGCCGGCCGCCTGAAAGTATTGCGCGACAGAAACAATCATTTCACTTACTACGATATTCAAAGCGGTTTTGTTGAAGTGCTGAACAACAACGTCACAGTACTTGTTGAAGGCGCAACCACCTCAGGCGAATAGAGTACGCTGGCAGAAACTCCACGTTCGCGACGTATTTGTTAAAGAGCTGAGAATTCTCATTCCCAAAGGTCTTCCACACACATTAGTGTAGTAAAAAGGCATTCGCTTTGCATCTTTTCCTGTAAACGATGTGTATGAAAGTGAATGCAATGATTGTGTGTTTCGTACTTGTTGCAACTACTCTTGTGAGTTGCAAAAAGGATCCGGTCGGCGGACTTACCGAAGAAGAAAGCAGGGTTTATATCACCAACAGAGATACCAACGCAAACTTCACAGATTATAAGACGTTCAGTATCGTCGATTCGGTAACGATCATCAGCAATAACCAGGTTGAAGGCAAGGGCAATACGGCATGGGATGCAGCCATCATCGACGCGGTGTCGCAGCAGTTGCAAAACAGGGGCTACACTCTTGTGAGCCGTACCCAAAATCCTGATCTGGGAGTTAATGTTACAAGGTTCTACAACAGTTACAGCGGCATCGTTGAACAACCAGCATACTGGGGAGGTTACAATGACTTTTATGATCCGTTCTATTGGGGTTATGGCGGTTATCCATATGCATTTCCGAGCTATTACCAGGTGTACAATGTAACGGAAGGCGCAGCCTCTATTGATGTCTTCGATCTGAAATCAGCAGGCAATTCAAGTCAGCTTCGCGGTATCTGGAGCGGACTTATTCGTGGAAGCGGAATATTCAATCCCAACACGATTGGTCAACAGGTGTCGGCATTGTTTGACCAGTCCGCATATCTCAGGGCGAACCAATAAATTCAAGTGCAATGAAAAAACAAACCAATATGAAAGCGAGGATAGTGTGCGCGATCGTTGTAGGAATACTTTGTATCCCGGCCGTAAACTATGGCCAGTCCAGACTTCGTGCAACGTTGGGTTATTCGGTGGCGGGACCTACCGGCGATTTTTCTAAGGTGATTGAGAAACCTTCTTTCCGTGGATGGAGAGGTGCAGTTGAGTATTCATTGACTCCTGCTGCATCGATAGGGCTTGGTTTCGGTTTCCAGGACTTTTACCAGAAGAATGATCGAAAGGTATATACTGATGGTGAGGGCCAGGATATTTCGGGGGTAGTAACGAATTCGATACAAACGATTCCGGTAATGATCAAAGGAAAATACAAGTTTGGAGAAGAGGGCGGCATTCGTCCGTTTGTAGGTGCCGGCATTGGAGGCAATGTTGTTTTCAACGAAGAACTGATCGGCCAGTTCCGCAACAACAGTGAGAACAAGGTGCGTTTCGCAGCCGAGCCTGAAATTGGCGTCTTCATTCCGTTCAGGAAGGGAGGCGAAACCGGGCTCGAGCTTTCGGGCGCTTATACATTCGCTCCGTATAATCTTAGTGGAATCAAAAATCTGAATACCTGGGGAGTAAGAGCAGGGATAGGGTTTGGGTTGAGGAGGTAAAAAAGGTTGACAGTTGACGGTTGACGGTTGACAGTACTGTCAGGTGAATCTTCATGAAGCTCCGTTAACTTTATCCGGCTCTTATTTGTGTTGACTGTCAACTGTCAACTGTCAACCGTCAACTCAATTCAACTGCGGATCTATCGGAAAATTCACCATCAATTCATAATCACCGCCGAGTTCTTTGAGGGCTTCCTTCCAAATCTCGTCGGTTTTTTTATGAAATACTAGTCTTCGGGTAGCCGGTGCCGTTAGCCACGACTTTTCTTTGAGCTCGTCGTCCAGCTGGCCTTCGCCCCATCCTGAATATCCAATGAAGAAGCGGATCTTCGATGCGTCGATCTCACCATTCTTGAGCAGGTTGATGGCCGTTTCAAAATCACCACCCCAATAAATTCCGTTCAACACTTCATACGAGCCGAGGATCTTTTCGGGATACTGGTGCAGGAAATGAATGGTATCCATTTGAACCGGACCGCCATAATACACCGGGATCTTTAACTCGAGGTCGTTCATCAGCTCATCGAGCGTGTGATCAAAGTTTCTGTTGATCACGAAGCCGAAACTCCCTTCCTCCTGGTGATCGCATATGAACACTACGGTTCGCATGAAATTCGGGTCTTTCAGGAAAGGTTCAGCAATAAGAAGCATTCCTGCCTGCGGAGATATCATAATTCTAATTTACTGCGTTATCATTAAAATCGAACCGTGGAAGTGCCCGCGGTTCGTCTCTTTCTCACGATAACGTTGATCTGCATAATTTGTTCCATGCAATTTAGCCGGCCGGAGGGCAAAGATTAGTTAAATAAGCCCGATGAAATTGCAGTTCATTCGAGTCAACCGGCCGAGTTTAGTATTTTTGTCAGATACGCATTCCAAACCGCTGTAAGTGAAGAAGATCTTTCCTATCATAATAGTTCTTATTACTCTCTCACTTATAGGTACCATCTATATTCAGTACAACTGGCTCGATACAATGCTTGTTAACAAGCAGGAAGAGTTCCGTTGGAAGCTCATTCGAACGATCCGCGAAGTGGGGGGACAGCTGATGGAAGAGAAGAGTACCGTGCCTTCTCTGAAGAATTACCGCATTCGCCCCGGCCTGAATTTCCCATCCGACCAATTTCAGCGCGAGCTGATGAAGCCGGCAACAATTGCCCAAAAATTTACGGAGTTTGAAATCGAAGAAAAGTTGCGCAAATCTTTGCACACCCAGGGATTGCGTGATATCAACTTCGAATTCGCCGTCATTGCTGAAGTGGGTTCTTTCAATTACGAATACCAGCTGAAGTCTGCAAACTTTGTCCGGGAGGCCGAAGACTCAGTGAATAATCTGATGCTGCAATATCCTTTGCAGCCGGCCAGTGGCAGCGATCTTGAAAATCTGATCCCCGTTCAGGAAATGATTTTGATCGTTCCGAATACCAAGGCCATCGTGTTTAAACAAATGCGATGGATGATCGTGGGCGCTATTTTCTTCACGCTGATGATCGTGAGTGCTTTCTACGTAACAGTGAACGCGCTTCTGCGTCAAAAAAAGTTGAGTGAGATTAAAAATGATTTCATCAACAACATGACCCATGAGTTCAAGACTCCGCTTGCCACGATTTCCCTTGCAGTGGATGCATTGCGAAACAAGAAAGTGATCGAGGACCGTAACAAGATGGATTACTTCAGCGGTATAATCAAGGAAGAGAACAAGCGGATGAACAAGCATGTCGAAACGATTCTGCAGGCTGCACTAATGGACCGCCAGGAGATACAGCTGAACAAACGGCCGCTTCACGTTCATGAGTTGATTCACCAGGTGCTCGACAACTATGCACTTCAATTGAACGAAAAGCAGGGGGCGGCAGATCTGCAGTTGAATGCGAAAGCGGATCTCATCAATGCCGACGAGGTGCATTTCCGAAATCTGATTTCAAATCTTATTGATAATGCTGTTAAATATTCCAAAGAGAATCTCCTGATTCGGATCACTACCTCAAATTCGAACAAGGGCATCATTATGCGATTCGAAGACAACGGAATCGGAATGAGCAAGGAAACCGTGCGCCGCATTTTTGAAAAATTTTATCGTGCACATACCGGCAATCTCCACAATGTGAAAGGCTTTGGTCTTGGCCTTAGCTATGTTAAAACAATCATTGATGCGCACGATGGCAAGATCAAAGTTGAAAGTACGATAGGAAAGGGTTCCACATTTACTCTCGAGGTGCCCCTGTTAAGAGAAACTGTTGCCTCTAATAATTAAGCAACCGTCGCCATAGCTGAGAAAGCGAAAGTCGTGATTGATTGCATACTCATACATTTCTTTCCAACCTGGTCCGGCGAAAGCGGCTACAAGCAAAAGAAGCGTTGATGCCGGCTGATGAAAATTCGTCACGAGGGTATCGGCCATCCTCAACGGATATGAAGGCGCAATCAAAAGTTCCGTGCTGCCCTGCATCTCGTCGATACCATTTTGATCTAGATGTTTTAGTATCGCCGACAATGCATCTTTTTTTGTAATGGTCTCTTCGTGATCGTCATATCCTTCCCACTGTGAAATTGTAAATGCTTGTTCCTGTCGACGCAACAGTTTGCAACCTGCGATGTAAAGCGATTCAAGGGTTCGAAGGCTTGTTGTTCCAACGGCGGTAACGTGTCCGGATTCATGTTGGATCAGTGCGTTCAAGAAGGATCGTGTAACGACGAAATTTTCGCGGTGCATCAGATGCCCGCTCATCGTGGCTGCAGTTACAGGTTTGAATGTGCCCGCTCCCACATGAAGTGTGAGATATTCCACCTGAATGTTCTTCCGGGAAAGTTCATTCAGAACATTGTGCGAAAAATGCAATCCTGCGGTTGGTGCCGCTACCGATCCGGCAGGTGCTGCGAAGGTGGTTTGATATCGCTCATGATCGAGTTCTTCAACAGCGCGTTTGAGGTAAGGAGGCAAAGGAATGTTTCCGGCTTCAGTGAGAACCTGATCGAATAGGATCGTATCGGGTGTCCAGCTCAATTCGATGGCAAAGGCATCCTCGTATTTTCCAACGTATCGTGCGAATACGTCAACGGGTTCACCCGATATTTTTATTTGCTTTTGCAGCACCAGACCGCGCTTCCATTTCGATGCGCCCCCGATCAGCGCTTTCCACACTACTGGCGGCCTTGAGCTTAGCACCTCTGTCACCTTCATTCCAATTGGTTCGAGGCAAAAAATTTCAATTTCGCCACCCGACTGTTTCCGAAATACCATTCTTGCTTCGATCACTCTGGTATTGTTCAAAACCAACAACGAGTTGGAAGGCAGATGGGAGGGTAGATTCCGAAAAAGGTCTTCGGTCAGATGTTGGTTTTCGTACACCAGGAGTTTTGAAGCATCTCGTT
>JAESFU010000350.1_pt1 | contig 31407 bp, 21 predicted proteins | sample 9269461 | NCBI WGS metagenome assembly JAESFU01 (sample SAMN14502556, study PRJNA617107) | algae metagenome | isolation source: Stenomitos rutilans HA7619-LM2 and co-occurring heterotrophs from cave walls | place: USA: Waikapalae cave, Hawaii | collected 2009-07-28
AGCACGTTGCCGTCGGCCAGCAGCGCGATGACCAGGCGCTCGACGACGCGCTCCTGGCCGATCACCGACGCATTCACCCGGCGCTGTATCTCCTCGATCTGGGAACGTGTGCTCATTTTCGTTTGCGTAGGCCCTTTCAGTCATCCTCTGCCGGCGAGGCATCCCGTTTTATGGAACCGTCAGGGCGGCGTGGTGTCGGCCTTGTCCCAACCGCTGCCGGGATCGTAGGTGTTTATCTCGCTGGCGCGCCGCGGCGTCTCAGGTCCGAGATCCTGCTCGAAGACTTCACCCTTGAAATTGACGATGAACGTCATCACACCGGTCTCGCCGTAGCTGACCGGCCATGCGATCGCGCCGAAGCCTCCGATCATCCGGCCGTTTACCAGATAACTGTAAGCGCCGCCTGGTGCCGCGTTACCCTGGCCGTAGAGCAGCCGATAGTGATAGCCGTAGTAGCCGTTGATTTCGCTGCTGCCCGGCTGCGCCTTTGCGACCAGTGGTCCGAGTGGGCTTTCGGGTTCACCCGGTTGTGTCGGCCAATAAAGCCCGTCTTTCCGGCCGGGAGAACTGAGCAGACGGCGGGCATAAATCGAGATGCCGGTCTTCGACGCGTCGAGCCGGGCGTAATCGTACTGTGCATCGACGATCGCCATCAGGGTCTGCACCGCCGTGAGTTCGTTGCGGCCGATCTGCCGAGCGATGATTTCCCTTCGGCCAGCATCGACATCAAACAGCCAACCGCCTGGTCCTTTCACCAGAGGGATCGGCATGGTGAAGCCGGTCTTGCCGACTTCGATCGTCGCTTTGTTGTCGCCGTCAAGAACCACCTTGTGATTCTCGTCCCAGGCTTCGATGAAACCCTTGCGCTGCTTGTCTTCTTCGTCGGGAGTGCCGGCGACGAATTCGCGCCAGCTGGCCCCCAGCATGGCGCCGATCGCCTTGTCATCGCTCTTGCGCAGTGCGTCGACGATGGCATTGGCAGCTGCCTCCGCTGTGGGGAAGGTTTCCTGCTTCGCCGTTTGCGCGGATGCCGTCGCCAGGCAGCCGGCGATGAGCGAAAGCGCGATCACCAGTCCGTGCAGAAACTTTCTCATCGCCGGCCTCCGTGCAATCCGCCACCGCCACCGCCATGAAAATTGCCGCCACCTCCGCCATGGAAGTTTCCGCCGCCACCTCCATGAAAATTGCCCCCGCCTCGGGCCTGAAAATTGGGGTGCGATTGGGCACGGTTCATCTGCTGGCGGCCTCTAGTCGCCTGATGATTGATCTGCTGTCCACGGTTGACGCCGCCAAATGCCGTTGGCCGTTGGCCGATGCCGTGGTTCAGGTTTGGATGTTGGGTGGGAATATGGCGCGTGCCTGCACCTCCAGCGCCCGGCCTGTTGGCGAGATTGGGGTGGCTGGCCGGATTGTGTGCCTCCAGACGCCCGCGGAATTGCGCTCGCTGATCTGCGCCAGGGTGTGGCCTTTGATTAAATCGCTCGCGCGTGGCGTTGTCGCGATACCCGACACCATGGCGATGGCCGGGATCGTGTTGCCATCGACCGCCATCGCGATCAAAGCGGTTCCGGTCAAAATGGTTGTCGATGTTGACTGCCCGATTGACGTTCACGTTCACGTAGGAGTTTCCCCGTCCGCCCCAGTTCCAGCCGCCGAAGAGTGCGCCCGCGGCCGCCACGCCGGCACCCCAGAAGAAACCACGCGCCAGCGCACCTGCCAGCGGATAGTAGACAGGAGGATAGGCAGGATAGGGCCAGGAACCATATGCCCAGGATGGACTGTACTGCGGCACGTAGACGACGTCCGCACTGGCCGGCTGGATAACATACTGGGTGCCATCGCCGGAGCCTTCAGTCGTAACCGTTTGTTGAGGTGTACTCTGCAGATTGCCGGCGGCTGACGCCTTTGCGCGCAAACGCTGTATCGCGTCCGCGACATCGGCCTGTTGCCCGATCATTGCATCACCCAATTTCTGGGCCCAATCGAGATGCTGGTTGAGATTATTCAGCACGTCGGGAAAGGCGACCAGCGACTTCACACTCGTGTCCCAGCTCTTGTCCTTGACCGCCTGCACGGCTGCGTCGCCCTTGAGATTGGGGTTTGACTTCGCCCAGCGCGCCGCCTCGACAATCTCCAGCGGATAGCCGGCCGCCATAAGGATCTGTGACAGCAGCGAATCGGGATAGAGTGCGATAGGCGCCAGTATCTGGTCCAGCTCTTCGGGCTTGAACGCCTTGTCGCTCGTCGTCTGTGCCCCGGCCGGATTGCAGGCAACGGCACAGGCAAGGAGCAAGGAAAGAAGATGTCGCCGCTTCATGGGCTGCCTCCATCCGCAGATGTGCACGAGGTCGAAAGATATCGGCCGCACCGGCCCTGTAGCATTGCCACAAAGCTCGAACTGTATGGCGACGGACAATCCGCGGCCGCGAGACACTTCCCGCTCTAAAACAGGATCTTGAACAAGCGCATGACGATGCTGTCGAACGACAGCACCGTGAACACCAACGGCAAAAGCGGCGCTGCCGCCACCATCACCAGGTGCGAGACGACAGCTGGGCCGAACGGCAGCAAACGCGTATCCTGCACCTGGGAATAGCTGTTGCCGAGATCCGCCAACGATTGAATGTCGGCGGTTCCCATCAGCGGCTCATCGGGTGCCTTCTCGCCCTTGACCCATTTGCGCTCGAACGCCATCGTGTAGTGCGACGCAAGCAAGCCGTATTGCCGGCGGCCCATGCGCTTGGCTTCTGCGAGCTTGGGCATGGAGACCACCAGCGGCGCCAACAGCGCTCCCACCAGCGTGCAGACCAGCAGAAACATGTCGACCTTGAAATCGAGCGCCGTGAGCTTGGTCTGGACCACCCGATCGGCGACCCAGCCCGACAGCAACGCGCCCTGCGCGAACAGCAAAGGGAAGAAGGCATAGACACTGTTGCCGACGAAGCCGATGCCGGCGGCATGATCCGGATGGGTCGGCACCAGGTTCAAGTCGAGCCGCGAGATCTGCCACAACAGGCGGTACCAGATGAACAGCCGCACGTACCAGCGCGCCAGGACGAACTGGAAAAGCGGAATGCTGCCCCAGGCATACCAGGTCCCGGGGAGAGTCAGCGTGAACACGTCCGTGCCGGGTTCGGTGTACCAACTGGTCCGATCGAGCGCGATCTCACGCACCCACAGCCAGTGGCCCACCGTATAGACCAGGACCAGCAGGGCGATCTCGAACGTCAACGAGTTGCGCCACTTCTGGGCGTTGTCGATCAGCGCGTCGAAACGCGCGCGATCCTCCGCCCGCACGATGCCGCGCGCCAGGAACTGCGCGAGCACGCCCCGGATGCGCTGATGCACCGGGATCTCGGCACCGATCAGCAGCGGCAGCACGATCAGGAAGCGGACATGCGCCTCGATGTCATAGAGCAGCGGCACCCGGCCGGTACCGCTGGGCAGGAACTGTCCATCGATCAGCGCCAGGATCGGCAGCGGCAACCAGCACAGCACGATGAAGGCCGCGACCCGGCGATGAAGCAAATCGAGCGGCGGCCGCGCCAACCTGGAGCGCAGCCAAAGCTGGTAGAGCGGGCCGCCGAGGACCAGCGAGAAATCGGGGGCGTCGCTGCCTGCTTTTGCGACGGCCGATTCGTCCGTGTGCATTCGTGATTCTCGCGAAGGACGATGGACGGGCCGCGATGCCGCGGCCCGTCGCCGACAGCAACTCCCTAACGTCCCACAGCTTCGAGTGACTTGCGCATCTTCTCCTGGATCTGGTCGATCGAGAAGCTCGCAGCGTGCTGGCTGGGTGGATATTCCTTGAAGGTTGCCAGGAACTCGCCCGCCCTGGCCTGGGCCGGTACCAGGATGAAGACATGCGAGAGCAGCCAATCGTAGTAGGTGTTGGAGGTGACGTCTGCCCGCTCGTAGGGATCCGAGCGCAGGTCGAACAGCTTGGGAACGCGCAAGGGCGTGAACGGCTCGGACCAGATCCGCATTGTGCCCTGGGCACGCTGCTCTTCGAACACGACCTTCCAGTTTTCGTAGCGCATCGCCACGAGGTCGCCGTCATCGTTGAAATAGATGAATTCCTTGCGCGCCGATTTCGGCTGCTGCCCCGTCATGTAGGGCAGCTGGTTGTAGCCGTCGAGATGGACCTTGAAGGTCTTGGCGCCAGCTTGATAGCCCTGCAGCAGCTTGGCGCCGATGTTGGCTTCGCCGGCGATGGCGGCGAAGGTCGGGAACCAATCGAGGCCGCTCATGATCTCGTTTGAGATCTCACCGGCCTTGATCCTACCCGGCCAGCGGATCATCGCCGGCACACGAAAGGCGCCTTCCCAGTTGGTGGTCTTCTCGCTGCGAAACGGGGTCGTTGCGGCGTCGGGCCAGCTGTTCTGGTGCGGGCCATTATCCGTCGTGTAGACCACGACCGTGTCGTTCGCGATGCCGAGGTCGTCGATCTTCTTGAGCAACGTGCCGACGATGGCGTCGTGCTCGATCATGCCGTCGGCATACTCGGTGCGGGCCGTCAGGCCCGGCTTGTCGCGGTTCTCCGCCTTCACATGGGTGCGGAAATGCATTCGCGTCGCGTTGAACCAGCAGAAGAACGGCTTGCTGGCCTTGACCTGGCGATCCATGAAATCCATGGCGGCCTTGGAGGTCTCCTCGTCGATCGTCTCCATGCGCTTCTTGGTGAGCGGACCGGTATCTTCGATCTTGCCGTCAGCCGAGGACTTGATCACGCCTCGCGGACCGAACTTCTTCCGGAATTCCGGATCGGTCGGATAGTTGAAGTTCTCCGGCTCCTCCTCGGCGTTGAGATGGTAGAGGTTGCCGAGGAATTCGTCGAAGCCATGGTTGGTCGGCAGGAACTCGTCACGGTCGCCGAGATGGTTCTTGCCGAACTGGCCGGTCGCATAGCCCATCGGCTTCAGGATCTCGGCGATTGTGGCATCGCGCGGCTGTAGCCCGACCGGCGCGCCCGGCAGGCCCACCTTGCTGAGGCCGGTCCGCAGCGTGCACTGGCCCGTGAGGAAGGTCGAGCGGCCGGCCGTGCAGCTCTGCTCGGCGTAGTAATCCGTGAAAATCATGCCTTCGCGGGCGATACGATCGATATTCGGCGTGCGATAGCCCATGATGCCCATGCCGTAGGCGCTGATATTGGTCTGGCCGATATCGTCGCCGAAAATCACCAGGATGTTGGGCCTGCGGCCGCTCGCGCCCGCTGCGGGCGGTGGTGTCTGCGTCTGTGTCTGAGCCTGGGCTTGCTGCACCGGCGTGGCGATCCCGGCCGTCGCCAGTACCGACAGTGCGGTGCCGCCCAGAAGCAGCCGCCGGCGGCCGTCGTCGATCTTCTTGCCCTGGTCGCTCATTGTCGTTCTCCTCGCTATCCCGCTCCGTTGCGGGAAGAAGAGTACGCAGCCTCATTTCGCAGATTGTTCCGCGGTGGACAGTTTCACGGGAAGTTCTTTTGTGCGGCCGATCTATCGGCGCCGAACGACACATCGAAAGCCGACATGGCTAGTCGACGTATCGACAGGCTCGGCGTGACGCGCGGCCGGGCGATAGCGACGACAATCATTCGGCGCACAAAAATGCGCGCCGCCCTTCAGGATCTTGCGGGGAATCCTGCTGGACGGTTGGCTTCGAACAGGGCGACTTACTGATTTTGCGCTCGTCTTACCAGCCGTCAGGCCCTCGATGGAATGGCCTTAGCGCGGTCGCAGGTTCTCCATGTCCTTCAGTCGCTTCAGCGCTTCCTGCTGCCGCAACAGGCCATAGTTGATGTTGGACGCGTTCAACGTGCTGCCGGTCTGATAGGGGAACTGCTCGAAGTCGGAGAAGAACTCCTTGAGCTTGGCCTGGACCGGCACCAGCAGCCACATCTGCCGGCCAAGGAAGTCCGTCGCGCCGCCACCCTCCTTCATTCCGCGCTCATACGGATCCATGCGCAGGTTGGTGATATTGGCCCAGGCTGGTACCTCGCGCATGGAGGTTGCGATATTGCCCTCCGAGGAGACAGCGAAGCTCACCTTCCAATCATTCCAGCGGATGGCATTCAGGTTACCGCCCTGATCGAAGTAATAGAGCACGTCGCGTGGGCCCTTCTTCTCTTCACCCTTGAAGTAAGGCAGGAAATTGTAGCCGTCGAGATGGACCTTGAAGGTCTTCGAGCCGGCCTGGTAGCCGGTCTTCATCTTCTCCTTGATGTTGGGCTCGCCGGCGGCCGCCGCCAGCGTGGGGAACCAGTCGAGCAGCGAGATGATGTCGTTGTACTGCGTGCCCGGCTTGATGACGCCCGGCCAGCGCACCATCATCGGGATGCGGAATCCGCCCTCCCATGTCGTGCCCTTCTCGCCGTGGAACATGGTCATGGCGCCGTCCGGCCACAGCGCGATCTCGGCACCGTTGTCGGTCGTGTAGAGTACGATCGTATTGTCGGCGATCTTGAGATCGTCGAGGAGCTTCAGCAGCTCGCCCACCATCCCGTCATGCTCCGCCATGCCATCGGCATGAATGCCCATACCGGTCTTGCCCACCGATTCCTTCTTGAGATGGGTGAAGACGTGCATGCGCGTCGAGTTGAACCAGCAGAAGAACGGCTTGTTTGCCTTCACCTGGCGGTCGATGAAATCCTTGGCGCCGGCCAGGAACTCCTCGTCGATCGTCTCCATGCGCTTGGTGTTGAGCGGTCCGGTATCCTGGATCTTACCGTCCGCCGACGTCTTCAGCACACCGCGCGGCCCGAACTTCTTCCGGAACTCGGGATCCTTGGGATAGAAGTAGCCTTCCGGCTCCTCCTCGGCATTGAGGTGATAAAGGTTGCCGAAGAACTCGTCGAAGCCATGATTCGTCGGCAGGTGCTCGTCGCGGTCGCCGAGATGGTTCTTGCCGAACTGGCCGGTGGCATAGCCCTGCACTTTCATCACGTCGGCGATGGTCGGCATCCAGGCCGTAATACCGTGCGGATCGCCTGGCATACCGATGGTGAGCAGGCCGGTACGGAACGGCTCTTCGCCCAGGATGAACGACGCGCGGCCGGCCGTACAGCTCTGCTGGCCGTAGGAGTCGGTGAAGATCGCCCCTTCCGCGGCGATGCGGTCGATGTTGGGCGTGCGATAGCCCATCAGACCCATCGTGTAGGCGCTGATCTGAGGCACGCCGATATCGTCGCCGAAGATCACCAGGATGTTGGGCTTCCGGCCGCTCGCACCCACTGCGGGCGGCGGTGTCTGAGCCGGTGTCTGCGCCTGGGCTTGCTGCACCGGCGTGGCGATCCCGGCCGTCGCCAATACCGACAGTGCGGTGCCGCCCAGCAGCAGCCGCCGGCGGCCGTCATCGATCTTCTTGCCCTGGTCGCTCATTGCCCCTCTCCTCGCTATCCCGGTCTATTGCGGGACTAAGAGTACGCAGCCTCATTTCGCAGATTGTTCTGCGGTGGACAGTTTCACGGGAAGTTCTTCTGCGCCGTGGATCGAATGGCGCCGAACGACACATCGAAAGCCGACATGGCTGGTCGACGTATCGACCGGCTCGGCGTGACGCGCGGCCGGGCGGTAGCGACGACAGTAGTTCGGCGCGCAAAGATGCGAGCCGCCCTTCAGGACCTTGCGGGGAATCCTGATGGATGGTTGGCGCGGATCGTAGCTGCCTTCCATCGGCGCGCCGCGTGGATTCTCGGGAATGCAGCAGGTCTTGGGGGCATCGGCCTCGTGCCGTGACGAGTACCAGTCGGCGGTCCACTCCCAGACATTGCCGATCATGTCGAGCACCCCGTAGCCATTGGCCGGAAACGCGCTCACCGGCGAGGTCCGAGACCAGCCGTCGACCTTCAGGTTCTCGACCGGGAAAGCGCCCTGCCAGGTATTGGCCATGTGCCTTCCATCCGGGGTAAGCTCGTGACCCCAAGCGAATTCGGCATCCTCGAGGCCGCCCCGCGCGGCAAACTCCCATTCGGCCTCCGTCGGCAACTCCTTTCCGGCCCATCGCGCATAGGCTTCGGCGTCCTTGTAGGCAATCTGGACAACCGGATGATCGTCGAGTCCGCCGACATGGCTGCCCTTGCCGTAGGGCCTCCTCCAGGTCGCGCCAAACGTGAAGCGCCACCACTGACTCCAGACCTGCAAGTCGACGGCCTTCTTCGGCGGCACGAAGACGAGTCCACCGGCCTTCAGCATGCCGGGCTTGGCGCCGGGATAGTCATTTGGGTCGGGATCGATCTCGGCCCAGGTGACATAGCCGGTCGCGGCGACAAAGGCCCGGAACTGCGCGTTGGTCACCGGTGTCGCGTCGATCCAGAACGGATCGACGCTAACGCGATGCGATGGCGCTTCTTCGGGATAATGATTGTCCGAGCCCATGCGGAACGTGCCGCCCGGGATACGGATCATGCTGGCCATGGTGGTTTCGGCTACTGGCCCAGGCGACTTCAGCGGCTCGCCTGACCCGCCGGGGTCGGCCACACGCAACAACATCTTGCGCACTGTTATTTCTTTTCGAACGGATAAATCGTGTTCCAGTCAGTCTTCATGTCGACGACCGTCCATTTGCGCTGCGCCGCTTCGTCGAGTGCCTTGTCCAGCTTGCCTATATGACTTTGGCGATCGTAGGCGAATTCGCGCGCACCATCCGTGTGATGGACGATCCCCATGAAACGCAGGCCGGGCCCACCTGCGGTGTACTCCAGCATCTGCTGGTCGCCGTCGGAGTTCCCGAAAGCGAACACCGGGCGGCGGCCGATGAAGCGGTTGATACCGACCGGCTTGCCCGGGCCGTCATCAACGAACTCGACCTTGGGCTCCTTGACCAGCACCGGCTTGCCGTCGCGCAGCTCGAACTTCGTTACGATCGACGATCCGACGACCTGTTCCGGCGGAATGCCATAGGTCTTCTCCGCCCATGGCCGCATGAACTCCACGCCGCCGCCCGACACGATGAACGTCTTGAATTGATTGGCGCGCAGGAAAGCCAGCAATTCGAGCATCGGCTGGTAGACCAGTTCGTTGTAGGGCCGGCCGAAGCGAGGATGGCGGGCAGTAGCGATCCAATCCTCGACGGCCTTGCGGAACTCCTCGGTGGTCTGTCCGGCATGTGTCGCGGCTACGATCTCGAGCAGGCCTTTCTGTCCGGTCGCGGCGAGACCCGCCATGTCTCCGGCCAGCACCGACTTGAAGGGTTCCTTGTCCTTCCACTCGGGATGCTGTGCCGCCAGCGCTTTCACCCGATCCATGGCAAAGGCGAACTGGAAGTAGACGGGCTGCTCGCTCCAGAGCGTTCCGTCGTTGTCGAAGGTGGCAATGCGCTCAGGGACCGGAATGAAGTCGGGGCTACCCGCGGTCGTCGCGCGGGCGACAAAATCGAGGATTGCCTTCTTCGGCGCACCATCGTTCCAGGACGGAAGCACATCGGACTGTGCCTGTACGCCCCGGCTGGCCAGGGGCACCGCGGCAAGAGCGAGTGCTACCCATCTGCGACGCAGCATGACGTCCCTCCCAATCCGATCCGGTGACCGACCCTAGTCAGGGTCGCGGCAGGTGATTGTACGTCCGCAGACAATTCGCCCGATCGGGTTCGCTATCATCTGTCTCTCCAAGTCGCCAAGAGGAAGGGCAAGCCGTGAGAGGACCGCTGGAATACGTCGCACTGGTCCTGATGATCGTAGTCGCATTGACGATCGTCTACGGCATGGTCGCCATGTGCGACATCCCTCACCGCATGGCGCAGAAGCGAAACCATCCCCACCAGGACGCGATCCAGATCGCCGGCTGGTTCAGCCTCTTCCTGTTCCATACTCTCGAGCCGTTCCTCTGGATCTGGGCGGCGATGTACGACCCGAAGCGGGGCTGGGGCTTCTCGGGCAGAACCCCGGCCGACGAAGCGGCCGCCGCCGAGCTTGCCGAGTTGCGCGACCGGATCGCCGCGCTGGAAGGCCGGCAGCCGAGCGCCGGAGACTGACGTGGAAATTCTGCTGCTGGCAATCTATGGAGCGATCTGCGTCGGCGTCTTCAAGCTGCTGAAGGTACCCGCCAATCCCTGGACCGTGATGACGGCGGTCCTCGGCGGCGTCTTCATGGTCGGCGCCCTGGTGATCGTGATGGACTACAACCATCCCGCCACGACCAATGCCCGGATCTACTTCTACACCACGCCGATCGTGTCGCAGGTCCGCGGACGGGTGATCGAGGTTGCGGCAAAGCCCAACGAGCCGTTGAAGGAGGGCGACGTACTGTTTCGCGTCGACCCGAGGCCCTTCCAGTATGCTGTCGACGAGAGACGCGCCGCGCTGGCTGAGGCGCAGCAAGACGTCAGGCAGCTCAAGGCGACGTTCGACCAGGCGTCGGCCGGCGTGGACAAGGCGCGGGCGCAGGTCGAGCTCGCCCAGCAGACTTATGATCGCCAAAGCGAGCTGCTGAGCAAACAGGTGGTCGCCCAGGCCACGGTGGACACGGCTTCCCGTAACCTCGAAGCCTCGCGACAGACGCTGCTGCAGGCGGAGGCCGCCGCCGAACGAGCCCGCCTCGCTGCCGCCGCGCAGATCAACGGAGTCAACACCACGGTCGCCCGTCTGCAGTCGGAACTGCGCGATGCCGAATTCGACCTGGAGCAGACGACGATCCGGGCACCGAGCGACGGCTACGTGGCACAGATGTTCCTGCGACCGGGCATGCTGGTCGTTCCCCTGCCCCTCAGCCCCGCCATGGTCTTCATCCATCGCGACCAGCGCGACCTGGTGGCGGCTTTCCCGCAGAGCGCGCTGCAGCGCCTGAATCCCGGCGACGAAGCCGAGGTTTCTTTCGCCGGCATTCCCGCCCGGATCTTCTCCGCCAAGGTGCGCAAGGTGATCGACGCCGTCTCGCAAGGGCAGCTTCAACCGGGCCCTGGCCTGGTCGATCCCGGGGATCGGGCCAAGCCTGGCCTGGCCCTCGTCAGCATCGACCTCACCAGCGACACATCGGCCTACACCCTGCCCGGCGGCGCCATGGCCGATGTGGCCGTCTATACCGACCATGTCGTGCCGCTCGCTCTCTAGCGGCGCGTACTGCTGCGCATGAAGAGCTGGCTCAACTTCATCTCGCTCTAGGCCGAACGTGCAAACGAACTTGCCCTGAACTCCCCTGGCCCCTGCCGGCAGCGGCTAGAATGAAGTGGTCAGCGTCAGTCCGATCGCGTTGGTGATGGTGAAGCTGCCGACGGTATCGACCTGGCGGGCCAGGTAAGGCTCGATCTGGAAGTGCTTGTGGACCGGCAGCGAGACTCCCAGGATCAGCCGATAGCGCGCTATCTGATTGTACCGGGTGTCGAAGTAGATCTCCGCCGAGGCGTAAGGCGTGAAGAGGTAGTTTCCGATCGTAGCGTTGCGCTGGACCTGGAGCCGCTCGCGCAGGCGCACGGAAAAGCCGCTATCGAGCCAACGGAAATCCTGGCGCAGCCGGAAGTCGGCCGAAAAGCCGACACCCAACGGCCAAAGCAAGGTCTGCTCCGTCAGAAGGCGGTTCTCCTGGAAGGGGCCGCCGTCGGCGGCGTTGGCATGGCGATAGCCGACGCGCCCCCAGAGCCAGTCGGTGAAATGATACTCGCCGGTCAATCCGACCTCGGCCTGTAGACTTTGCCCCGAATCGCGGTCGCGGTTCACGGACGTCATGAAGATGAGCCGCGACTGGCGGTCGTTGAACCATTTGTGGAACTGGAGCTCGGGCCAGCTTTGGTATTGCTCCTCGGCGTGAGCCGGCGCAGCCGTGGACAACAGCCATGCAAGCCCAAGGAACGCAAGGCCCAGACGTCTTTTACGTCTCGCGGTCGACATGAATCTCGAATTATCGGTTCACGGGGAATTCGGTGCCTTGGCGAACGCCGCCCCGCCATCCTAATTGGGGGCAATACGTCCAATTGCCCGTCAGCGGGCAATCTACTTCATCGATTGAAGAAGCTCGATGTAAGGCAGCTCGCTTGCCCGCACGAGGCCGTGGCGAGGCCGGTCGAGGTCTATGGTCATCCAAAGCGCGGCCGCCGAGACCACGGCGAAGGAGCTGCTCAACAGGAGATAGCGTTTGCGCACGAGACCGTTGTCGTAGCCGATCATAGCCATGCCGATCGCGGCGGCGATGACGATGACGACCAGGATGGCCTGCGGGATGTGTCGCCGCGCGGCCGACAGGTGCTCGGAATGGATGTCGATCACGTCGTTGAGCGGCGGCAGCATGAAGTTCGCGAACTCGCGATCGGTTCCGACGCCCTCGACGCCCGCTTTCCAGATCCGCATCTGCGATTCGCCTGCCTTTGCGAGCAGGTCGCGGGTTTTCTCATGGTCGAAGTTCTTCAGCAGATCGAGGCGACCCAGCGTGTATTGCCGCAACTCGGCCTGGAGAGTGCCGCGCTGGGGCTCGGGCAGCAGCATGGCCCGCAGATACGACGTGCCGATGGCGTTCGCCTCCTTCACGATCATGTCTTGGCGATCGATGAAGCGCGCCCCCGCCGCCGCGAAGCTGAAGCCGACGAGAAAGGTCACCAGCGCCAGGATGGAAGTCCGAATCATATCGACCCGGCGCTTGTAGTCATCGTCGACGGCCCTGGTTCGCGTTCCCACGAGATAGCCGATCTCGTGACAGGCAAGCAGCAGACCCAGCAGTACTGCGGCGACAACGAAGGGCGACGAACTCAGGTCCTGCACGCGTGGAGATCCATGGCTTTCCGTCACATAAGCGGTATCCAAGCGCGAGATTGTTCGCCGGCGAGCAATCTTGACCACAACCTGTGTGAGAAGGGCGTACCGGCATACCTCCCGCAGAGATTTAGCTTCTGGTTATGCGTCGTGGAGGATTGTCTTGCTGCGAACAATCCCTAGACTTGTTCCAGTTGGTCCGTAGGCAATTGCAGCCCTGCTGTCGCCAGGTCTGGAAAGAACGTGCTTATGCTTCAAGGACGTTTCTCCGGTAATACCATTCACAGGCGTCCGATCGCGCGCCGTGCGCTGCTCGTGACAGCATTGTCCGCCCCTTTTGTCTCCCGTGCGCAAGCCGCGGACGATCGCCCCATCCGCGTGGTCGTGCCGGGAGCACCGGGAGGGTTGGTCGACGTGGCCGCCCGGGCGATCGGCGATGTAATGCAGCGGGAACTCGGTCAACCTTGGATTGTCGACTCGAAGCCGGGCGCCAACGGTTTGATCGCCGCCAAATCCTTCCTCGACGCACCGCCGGACAGCCCCATCCTCTATCTGACGGTTCTTAGCCACGTGCTGTTGCCGTTCGTGATGAAGGTGCCGTTCGATGTGCTGGCCGACTTCCAGCCTGTGGCCATGCTCGGCACGAGCACGGCCCTAGTGTGCGTCCCAGCAAGAGCAACCGCAGACACGATGACCGGCTTCATCGACCGCGCGCACACACATCACGACTCCCTCAACTATCTCAATCCCGGCAATGGAACGGTGTCGCATCTGGTGCCGGAGATCCTGAAGACCAGGTTCGAGCTCAGCCTGACGCCGGTCTACTACAAGACCGTTCAGCAAGGGATCGGCGACCTGGTTGCCGGTGACCTCGACCTCGGGGTCGTCGCCACCGGCCTGGCTTTGCCTCACGTACAGCAAGGGCGCCTGAAGGCGATCGCGCAGATTGGAAGCCGCCGGCTCGATACACTGCCAAACGTCGCAACCCTGGACGAGCAAGGCTTGGGCGACCTGCAGGTCCGGTCGTTCCTGCCTCTCTACGGTCGGACCGCCATGAACTCCGCAACAGTGGCCCGGATCAATCGGGCGGTTGCGGTAGCCCTTGCGGATCAAAGGACACTTGAGCGGTTCGCCGCCGCCCAGATCGAACCGCTGTCGATGTCGGCCTTCGAGGTCGGCGAAACCATGCGGCACGAGCACGATCGCCTGGGAGCGGTCGTCCAGCAGCTGGGCATAAGGTCGGATGATCAAGGGGGGCTCCATAATGATTCGTCGCTTCGAGATGGCGATCGCCATCGACGCTCATCGCAGCTTCCAGCGAGCCGCTAGCTCGCTGGGCATCTCACAGCCTGCTTTGACCCGGGCGCTGCAAACCCTTGAAGCCGAGTTCGGCGCACGGTTGTTCGAACGCGGCAAGACAGAGTGCGAACCGACCGAATTCGGACGAATCGTGCTGGAGCATGCACACCGCGTCATCTCGGAGGTCGCGGAAGCACGGCGCGAAATCGCTCTTCTCAATGAACTTGAAGCCGGTGAGTTCAAGATCGGAATCGGAACGGCCGGGCCGCAGCAGTGGGTCGGCGGTGCCATCGGCGATCTCTGTGCCGCCTATCCAAAGCTGCGGGTGTCGAACGTGGACATCGCTGGTGAACATCAGCCCAGTGCCCTGATGGCGGGAAAGATCGATGTCGCCGTCGGCGAGCCCTGCGAACTCTCTCATTACCCCGACATCGTGCTTTCCCGCTTGCCGCGCCGCACGATCGTCTTCTTCTGTCGCAAGGGCCATCCACTGACGAAGCTGGCCGAGCCCACCATGGAGGATATCAGTGCGTTCCCCTTCGCTGGTCCTCGTGTCCGACGCCTGGGTCATCACTATCCCAAGCGCTCGGCGATGGGCATGCTCTCCGCCGACCGTCAGTATTTCGACCCGGCCATCCTGTGCCCGAACTGGACGGCGATCCGCGAAATAGTCAGTCGCTCCGACGCGATATCCGCGCGCGCGCTTGGCATTCTGAAGATGCCGGAGAACCGCGGTGATCTCGCCGTTCTACCCTTCGCAGCGCCGTGGCTGCACACGGAGCTTTCCATCATGTGGCGGCGCGATCGCATGCCCCATCCGGCATTGAAGGCCTTCTGCAGCGCCGTACGGCTCAACGAGAATCTCGTGATGGGTGACTCACGCACGATACAGGTCGCGGCCTGAACTCACCTCGTGCATCCGATGATGCGTTCTCGTTATTGGACGGCGGTGGCTTTTCGCCTGAGCCTGATGGTCATTGAATCAGTCAGGTGGGGCGTATGTTGCGTATGTCCGGATGCGAACGTTCCTGGTCTGTCAGATCACGCTTTCCGACCTTGAGTGAGCACGGTTGGCTCGTCCGCACGCCGACCGATTTCAAGGCCGCTATTTTCGAACGGCTGACGATCCGCAAGTTCGCGGGTGGCGAGGCCGTTTACCGCTCAGGCGATCGCGAAGGCGGCCTCTGGGCCATCATAGAAGGCGGCGTCCAGTTCGAAATTCCCGGCCCGCAGCTGGCCCCGGGGCTGACCCAGGTATCGCTACAAGGCTTCTGGTTCGGCGAGGCGCCACTGATCGGCAAGGCTGAGCGCCAGAACAGCGCATTCACCACCGAACCGTCGATCTTTGCCACCATATCGCTCGCCGATTGTCGTGCAATCCTCGAGGAGGATCCGGCTCGCTGGCAGTGGATCGCGCTGCTGGCCAACATGAACCACGACCTGGCCATGGGAGTGGCGGCTGACCTGCTCCTGCAGGACCCGCGCCAAAGGATCGTTGCCACGCTGCTACGCCTCTCGGGTTGGCGGACCAGCAAGTACCTGACGCCGATTCCCGGCCCTATCCATCTCAGCCAAACGCAATTCGGCCAGATCGCCAACCTGTCGCGCACGGTGGTCAGCGGCACGCTGCTGGATCTGGAGCAGCGGGGGCTAATCGCCATCGGGTACCGCTCGCTCGAGGTGATCGACGGCGAGGCACTCAAGGCGATGCTGAGCGAGCACTGAAGAGGACCGCAACTTCTCGGGTTGCAATGACATGGCTCGGACAAAGCCAGAAACTTTCTGGCGACGAACAATAGTCCCTCTTCGTCGATACCATTCTGCTGCCCATCGAAGAGGTCGTCATGCTCAAGTCTTTCGTCATCACGCCGATCTTGGCGATGCTGACATCGGGGTCCTTCCTGACCCCGGGTGCGCTCCAGGCCCAGACCACGGAAGCGCCGCCCCTGGTCAGGCAGATCAACAACGGCAACTGGCTGGATCCCGGGGAAGCCGAGCAGCTGCGCGACGAGCTCTACTACCAGCGCGCCATCCACGCCTACATGACCATGCTGCCCGCGCTGAACACCATCGGCATGCGCGACGGGTCGGAGGCGACGTTCGGCAAGGGCTACAACGTGCTGCCGATCTGGAAGGATCGCATGGACTCGCGCACCTGGGTGCCGACACCCAATGCCGACGTCATCTATTCGATGAACTATCTCGACCTGAAGGAAACCGGCCCACTGGTCGTCGCCGCGCCGGCCAACGTCATCGGCATGTTCACGGATTTCTTTCAGCGCACGATCACCGATGTCGGATTGATCGGTCCGGATCGCGCCCGGGGCGGCCTCTACCTGCTGCTGCCGCCGGACTATGATGGCCAGTTCCCGCAGGGCTACTTCGCGTTCAAGTCACCGACCTACAACGTCCTGCTGTTCTTCCGCACCATCATGGCCAAGGGCGACAACGGGCCCGATCCCCGGCCAGCGGTCGCCGCGGCGGAGCAGACGCGCATCTATCCGCTCTGGACGCCGGAGAAAGACGTCAAGCCGATGGTCTTTCCCAACGGCAGCGGCAAGCGGGTCAACATGATGTACCCGGTCAACGACACCTTCTGGACGAAGCTGAAGCAATTCGTCGATTACGAGCCCGTCGCGGCCATCGATCCAGAATTGCGCGGCGTGCTCGCATCGATCGGCATCATCAAAGGCCAGCCCTTCAGGCCGACCGCGAAGCAGCAGGAACTTCTGCAGAGGGCGGTCTTGACCGCACCGAAGATGATCCTGTCGATGCGCCAGCTTGGGCGACCCGATGGGCGGGAGCTCTATTACAAGGACCGGCAGTACCAGAACACCTGGGCCGCTGGTACGGCCGAGTGGCTGCAGGAGAGCTATCTCGACGTCAACCAACGCGCCAGCTACTTCCAGATCGCCTATTCCTCGGCGTCGGCGATGGTCATGCGCACCCTGGGCGCGGGCTCCAAGTATCCTTTCACGACAAAGGACGCCAAGGGCGAGTTCCTCAACGGATCGAACACCTACAAGCTCCACCTGCCGCCTCACCCGCCGGCCGCCCTGTTCTGGGCCGTTACCGCCTACAACATCACCGACGGCACCATGGTGGAAGCACCGCAACTGATGCCATCCATCAACAGGTACAACAAGGTCGCGACGAACGCCGACGGATCCGTCGACCTGTGGTTCGCGCCCGAGAAGCCCGCGGACGTGCCGCAATCCAACTGGATTCAGACCGTGCGCGAACGGAACTTCCTGGCGGCGCTGCGCCTCTACGGTACCGGCGTCGAGTTTTTCGACCAGACCTGGAAGCCGGACGACGTCATCAAGGTGAAGTGAGGCGGCAAAGCTGCAGCGGGCTCAGGTCGCCTGCCGAGGCGTCGTCACCGTGGCCGTCGGTACCTCGAGTCGGCGGGCCGCCCGTTGCGCGAGCACCAGGCCGACCACCGACGACAGGATAACCAGCACGACCGTGGCATTGAGCACCGGCTCGTCGATCAGCCGTTGGCCGGCCGCGTTGCGCGTCGAATAGGCCACCAGCGCCACCGCCAGGGTGGCGGCGACCTGTGGAATGGTGAGCCCGTACATCAATTGCCGATCTCCCGTCGCATAGCCGAAGAGGCGCCCTGCGACCTCGGCGGCCAGCCACTTGCCACCGAACAACGCACCGAGGATGCCCAGCACGAGCAACGGCTGGTCTCGCAGCGTGGCGAAGAACACCTTGAAGTCGACGAGGAAGCCCGCCGCGACGAAGAAGATCGGGATGAACAGAGTCTGGCTCATGACCTCGAGCGAATCGTCTGCCGGTGTGTTGCCGAACGCCTTCTTCAGGGCGACGCCAGCCAGGAATGCGCCGATGATGCCCTCCAGCCCGATCAGCTCCGCGGCCTGCGCGGCAACCGCCATGACGACCAGCATGACAAGTGCCCGATTCGCCTTGCTGTTGCCAAACCGTTCGAGCATCTGGCGAGCGAGCCAGCTCAAGCCGAACAGCACTGCCGGTACATAGATCGCGAGCCACAGGAGCTGCATCAGCACGTTCCGCGGATCGAAGCCCGAGACGTGGATCGGCAGGCAGACCGCCAGCACGAAAATCGACAGCAGATCGGTGAAGACAGTGGCGCCGACCGCCACGACCACCGACTCGCGATGGACCAGGCCCGACGCCTTCATGATCGGCAGCGCGAGCAGCGTGTGGGACGCCAGGATCGCGCCGATCACTGCACAGGCATTCGCGGGATATCCCATCGCCCAGCCGACGCCGGCGCCGAGCAGGAACGGCGTTGCAAACGTCAGGGCGCCGAAGGTCGCGGCCTTGCGGCGAGCCTTGTTGAACTGCTCGATATCGACCTCGTAGCCCGCGAAGAACATCAGGAGCAGTTTGCCGATGTCGGAAAAGAACCCGATGATCTGCCCGTCGGGATTGAGCACTGACAGGACCTGCGGTCCGAGAATGATGCCGGCCAGGATATAGCCGACGGGGCCGGGCAGCCGCAGGCGCTCCATCAGGCTGGGGAAGACCAGCGTCAGCATGAGCGTGAGGGCAAACGCGGTCAGTGTCGGCAAATGCGCAAGAAACTCCACGCGAACTCCCCTCTTTCGCGGTCCAGCCCTATTTGACCACCTCGGAGGAAGCCACCTTGATGCGGCCACTCTTGCGCGCCTTGTCCAGCGCGTCGTGGTCCTGGTCGGTCTGCTTTTCGTAGGCGAGCGCGAACTTGGCGATGGCGTCGTCGAGCTCGTCGGACCTGCCGCAGTAGCCGGCAATCATCGCGGCATCGCCGGATTTGGCGTGCGCGAGCGCCAACGCCCAGCCGCACAAGGACCAGTATTCGGAAAGCGACGACAACGTCTCGCGCTCTCCCTCGACGAACTTCACCCCGCCCTTGAGGTCGGCAAGCTGGCGCGCGAAGAAATCCATGTTTCGAGCGGCCTTGATCGTACCCCAGCCGAGGAAGATATCGGGTGAGCCCTGAATGAGCCGCTGACCGACCACGATCCGGCGACCTTCGTTCTCGTAAGGCAGTACGGCGGGAGAATACGGCGCGAGGACGGAGTTGGAGGCCTCCTTGATCTGCAGGAACAGCGGATCGTCATTGTCGAGCCCCATCAGCAGCACGATCCAGCATTCGGTGCCGACGCTGCCCACTCCGACCACCTTGCGCGCCACATCGACGATGCGATAGCGCGACAGCAGGTGCCGGCGATCGAAACTGAGCGAGTCGGTATAGGACTGAAGGAAAGAGTTGATGGCGGCGGCGACCGGAACCCTGGCCTCCGTATGGGTCTCGCGCACGATCAGCGGCAGCTCCTCGATAATCCGGTGCGCGCCCTGGCTCTCCTCGGTCAGCCGCTCGAGCATCGCCATGTGGCCCTTCGCCCGGGCCTTGTCCATCACCCGCTCGGCGCGACGGCGTACCTTGGGTGACATGGCCGCCAGGACGGCATTTTCGTCGATGCGCTCATACCAGACCTGCAAGTACGGCGTCTCCGCGTAGCGGCGGATGTTGCGGCGGTAGGATTTCACGATCTCCCGCGCCGCGTCCGCTGCAGCCACCTTGTCGCCGCCCACGAAGCGGGCCGCCACGGCAGCACTTGCCGCCAGCCGCTTGAGATCCCATTCCCACGGGCCGGGATAGGTCTCGTCGAAATCGTTGATAGCGAAGACGAGATTGCGCTCCGCCGAGCCGAACAGACCGAAGTTGGCGACATGCATGTCGCCGCAGGCCTGCACCTGGATGCCGCTGGTCGGCGCTGGCGCGATATCGGCCGCCATCACGGCAGCCGAGCCACGCAGGAACGCAAAAGGCGAGGCAAGCATGCGGGCGAAGCGCACCGGCACCAGTTTCTTCACACGGGTGTTGTTCTGCGCCTCAAGGATGCCGATCGGGTCGGGCCGGTTGGCCGCAGCCTTGTACTCTGCGTGATCGGCTCGCGGCACGCGGTTGCGCAGGGCTTTTCCGGCCGCGAAGCGCTCCTTCAGGGAGGGGCGTTGTCCCACATAGTCGAGGAGCGTGCCCAGATCGCTGCCGGCAGCGGCCGCCTCGGCGATGCGGCTGTCGGTTTTCTCGGCTGTCCGTGTCGATTCCATGATGCAGGCCCCCGTCCCGGACTTCGTGCATAGCCGAGCTCTGCGCAGTCAATTGACCGGCGGCGAACAGTCGTAGCTCTGTCAGAGAGAGGATTCGCGCATCGCGAGCGCCACAACACGGCGATAGATTCCGGACGCTGCGCTGCGCGGCGGCGCCTCGATGACCACCTTTCCGACCATCCGACTCGCGAACTGCGGCAACGGACCGTCGCCAACCAGCAGGACGCGGTAGATGGTGCGGTCGGGCACAAGCGCGTTACCCTGGCCGCGACGCACCGCGATCGGACCGTCGTGGACGGATGCGAGTTCAGACACTTCGAGCTGCCGCGTCGACGCATGCCCCACTTCGCTGACCACCAGGGGCAAGGTGACGCCGTCGAGCAGCAGCAAGCGCGCCTTTGCCCCCGGCATAACGCGATCGAGATCGGCTTCGGCGACATAGGCTTCAACGATCGAGGCCTGTGGCGAGACCAGCACGCCCATCCCCTCGCGCCGCTTGATGTCGTCGCCGAGCCGCAGTGACGCGGGGATGTCGCGAATCTCGCCTGCGAACGGCGCCCGCACGACCAGGTTGGCGGCGCGAGTCTGAGCCTTCAGGAGCGCCGCCGCGGACTCCGTGACCTTGGCATACGAAGCCTGCTGCGCCCGTCTGCGGTCGTTGTCGAACGCACCGGTCGAGAGCCCGGCCTGCGCCGCCTCGAGCTGGGCCGTTGCAACCTTGACCGCCCGCTCGATCTCGACCGACTCCAGCCTGAAGAGCACGTCACCCTGGGCGACCCGCTGGTTCTCCTTCACCATCGCCACCAGCCGGCCGGGCTCGACCGCCAGCAGGCTGAGCTGCTGCTCGGAACGCAGCAGGGCCGGCGCATCGACCCGGCCGCGCCACGGGACGAAGAGTAACGCCAGCAGCATCGCGCAAACGGAAAGCGTGGCGAGCGTGCGCAAAGTCGGCCGGCGTGCGGCCACCAGCTTCATCCACACCGAGAGCTCGCGGACGATCGGACGTGCGATGAAGAACCAGATCTCGATCGCCGCCAGGATGATGCCGAGTGCCTTGAACGTTACATGGTAGACCAGCACCGCAATGCCGATGAAGACGACGAAGCGATAGATCCAGCTCGCCAGCGAATAGACGATGAATTGACGCGCCCGCGAGGCCGTCGCCGGCTCGGGCGGCGGGGCGCCGGGCTTGAACAGCAGCTCGCGCAGCCACCACCGCGTATAGGCGAAGCCCCGCTCCTGCAGGTTGGCGATGTCCAACAGGTCGGAGAGGACGTAGTAGCCGTCGAAGCGCAGCAGCGGCACGACGTTCACCGACAGGGTCAGGATCCAGGTCGTACTCGACAGCACGAACGCAGCGCTTCGCATCGGCCCGTCCGGCAGGATCGCCCACGCGATCGAGGCCACCGCGGCGACTGCGATCTCGAAGGCGACACCGGACACGTCGATCACCAGCCGCTGACGCTTGTCCGAGAGACGCCAGGCATCGGTCGTATCGGTCCACAGCACGGGCCAAAGGACCAGAAGCGCGACGCCCATCGATGGCACGCGGCAACCGTAACGCTTGGCTGCGAGGCCATGGCCCAGCTCGTGGAAGACCTTGGAGAAAGAGAGGGCTATACCCATGCCCAGCAGCCCTTCGACCGTGAACTGCTCGACCAGGCTATGGGTGTAGATCTCCCATTCCCTGGATATCAGGAACAGGCCGAAGGCGCACAGTAACGCCAGCCCGATCACGCCCCCCAGAGAGAAAACGCCACGAACGAACGGCAGGAGCGCGGCGAGTAAGCGGTCAGGGTCCACTAGCCGGAAGCGCACGAACAGGTAATTGTGGATCAGCCACATCAGCGGCGAATGACGCCGCCCGATGGCCGCTTGCGCCAGCAGCTGGCTGTCCATGGCAGATGTCGCACGCAACAGGTTGGCCTTGCGCGCGAAGTCGGCGAACCGCACGACATCGTCCTCCGTCGCACGCAGCGTCGTCTCCCCGTTGACCGAATGCACGATCGCGTCCGGCGTCCGCAGGCGCCAGCGTCGCAGGATCTCGAAGTCGAGCCAGTCGAGACGCAGGTATCGCCGTTGCGCCGGATCGTAGATCGTCCAGGTTGGAATGCCCTCGGCCAGCGGCCCCCGCAACAACGACAGGTCTTCGCGCAGCGGCGGCAGCACGAGCTGCTGGCTCATGCCAGCCACTCGCGGACGAACCCGATCGGGCGCCGAAGCAGCTGCAGGATCAGCGGACGCGGCGGCCCGAATATCTTCGCGGTTCCCTTCAGGCCGAGCCTGAGCTCATGCCCGTCATCGAGGTCGGCACGAACTGTGTAGGCCAGGATCCCGGTCGGGCTGAGCGACGTGGCGTAGCTCGTGAAGACCACGCGCCCATAGGCCGGACGATCGGGTTCGACATTGTTGAAGAAAATGACCTCTGCACCGCCCTCGAAAGCCATGGCATCGACCGCCGGAAGCTCGATCTCGATCCGTGACGACGCCGCCGGCGAAACCTGCATGATCCGTTCGCCCGTCTCGACGGGCCGGCCGATCCATTCGGCGGGCTCGTTGAACACGGCGATGCCGTCCGCCGGCGATGGGATGTCCGACCGCTGAACCAGCGCGAGCCGGTACTCGTATTCGGCGCGTGCCTCGTCGAGGCGGCCACGCAGGGAGGCCAGTTGCTCACGCGCCCGTGGATCGCTGATCGCCTCCTGGGTGGCCTGACGATAGAGCGCCGTCGCGACGTCCAGCGCCTTGGTCGCCACCGCAAGGGCGGCGTCCAACTCGCGGCGGTCGAGCCGGACGAGTACCTGCCCTGCGCGCACAGGACTGTTCGGCACGACCTCGATGCGATCGACTACGCCTGCGAAGGGTGCGCGCACGAAGGCCGGCGCCGAAGCCACGACTTCTGCCGACGCGATGGCGCTCGACCGAACCGGAATGAAGGCCGCTGTGACCAGACCAACGACGAGAATGGCCACTGCCGCACGGCTGAGCACCCGTAGCCGGTCCGGCCGCAGCGTCGCGCGCCGGGCCCGACTGAGTTCCCAGGCTTCCGCATAGGCGCCGCCCAGCGCCTCGAGCAGCGGCATCTCCGCCTCGGTCCAGGGGTCGCGCCGCGCCAGCAGCAGGACGGCCGTCGTCTGGCCCTGCAGGCGCAAGGGCCACCACAGGACCCACGGCGCCAGCGGCGCCTCCGGGTCGAACGCCGCGCGGGACACCAGCCCCCGGTCGATGACGTGAGGCGTGTCCCGGTTGGGACCCGCGGACACCAGCTTGAACAGTCGCGCCAGCGCCTGTGCGTAGGGAGAGGTTCCATCGGGCCGGCCTGCGCCGGAGAGTGCCGCCACAGTCCTCGCCCGCCGCGCATCCCACAATACGGCCTGGTCGTAGGAAACCACCTGGATGGTTTCGTTGACGATGACGAACGGCAGCTCATCGCGGCCGGCTTCGCGGGCGCGGGCACAGAGCTGCAGCAGCTCGCCGACCCGGAGAAGCTGCTGGTTCAGCTCGCGCGGCATGACCGACGACGCCTCAGGCTATCGTTGCGCGCGCGGAAAGGTCGCGACACCGCTCATGCCCGGCAGCAGTGTCGACACGTCTCCGGAAATCTTGCCGTAGACCTTGATGGTCTGGCTCGCTGCATCGACCTTGCCTGCGAGACGCGTGATCTTGGCGTCATAGTCCAGCTGCGTCTCGTTCACGTGGATGCGAACGTCCGTGCCGGTCTTGAGCCAGGACAGGAGCATCGACGACACGATCAGCTCGACCTCGAGATCGCGGTCGTCCACCAGGTCGAGCAACGGCGCGCCGGCCTGAACGAACTGGAAATTGCGCACCGAAACGGCGGCGACGCGACCGTCGAAAGGCGCCTTGACCTCGCAGTTCTCGGTCGCCGTCTCGGCCACCTTGAGTTCGGCCTTCGCAAGCTCGACGTCGTTGCGGGCGGCGGCGTACTCCGCCTTGGAATAGGCGTTGAGAGACCTCAGCGCCTGTTGGGTCGTCATAATGTCCTGACGCTTCGCCAGTTCGGCCTTGGCACGACCACGCAAGGCCTCCTGCTGGGAGCAGTTGAACCGCGCCAGCAGCTGGCCTTCGCGGATCGTCTCGCCATCGGACGCGGGGAAAACCAGAAGCTGGCCCGACATTGGCGCTGCCAGCGGCGCCGTATTGGGAGCCACGATTTGCGCACCGATCGGCGGCGCCGACGTCGAAGTGGAGGCAGCAGCGACCGTCGACGAGGTGCTTTGCGCCATAGCATCGCCGGCGAGGAGCCCCGCGACGGCAGCCGGCAGGAGCGTTGCAAGCCACTTCATCGGTTCACTCCTTACTTACCCGATTTACTGAACGCGGAGGTTGGGCGCAGGCGCGGCGCTCGTCTGGGTCGGTGTAAGCTCGGGAAGCTGGCCGGCCATCCATCGGTTGATCGACTGTCTCACAAGGTTGGAGAGCGTCGGCAGATCCTGCAGCTCCGCACCCGCAGGGACGAGATCCATGCCGGTCGAAGCATATATCGAAGCGAGCGAAGTCAGGACCTTGGTCTGCGCGCGGTCGCGGGAGACCCGCGCCGTCAGGACCGTAAGTTGACGGCGGACCCGGTCGGTCTCCGACTGGGCGCCGGCTTCCGTCGCGCTGTTGGCGACACGGCCGATCTCCCGGCCGACCCGATCGACTTCCTGGGCCGTCTTGTACGCCTCCAGCGCGTTGGCGTATTCGGTGATGGCGAGGTTGATCTGGCTCAGGATCGCGACGCTCAGGGCAACACGCCGCTTATCGGACAGATCCACCGCCTCCCTGGCTGCCGATATCGCCAATGGGCCCTGGATCAGATTGATGAGATTGAAGCTCGCGCGAACCCCCAGTTCACCCCATGTGTTGGTGTAGAGAAGGTTGTTGGAGTTGTAATTGAAGTTCGTGATGATGCCGACACCCGGCAGCATCTTCAACGCTTCCTTGTAGACGTCCTGACGGGCGATCTTCTGCTGATAGGCCTCGACACGCAGTTCCGGTCGCAGCGTGAGCCCGAGTTCCTCGAGCTGCTGATTGTCGACGGCGAAGTAGGGATTGAACGCCTCCGGCATCGCGATAAACGTCACAGGCTGGCCGTTCGGAATGTTGATCAGTGTCGCCAGCTCGATTCGGGCCGATGTCAGGTCGTTCTTGATGCGCTCGAGCTCGTTGAGAACGATCACCATATTCTGCTGGAAATCGAGCAGATTCAGAGGGGACTGCAGGTTCATGGCGCTGGCCGCCCGCGATGCCTCGAGTGCCTTTCGCGCCGTCTCCAGCATCGGATCCAGCCTGGGCAGGATCACCGCGGCCGACTGCGCTCGCCAAAAGGCATTCGCCGTGCTGCGCACGATATTGTCGATCACCTTGCGTCGCCTCTCGACCGCGATCAGCACCCGATAGCCTTGCTGCTTTGCCTGGAAGTAGCTCAGACCGAGATCGAGCGCGTTCCAGGTCAGCGTGAGATCGAACGTCGAGAACTGCGGCTCGGTCGAATAGGAATAGACGAGGCTGGGCTGATTCGTGAAGACGTTGATGCTTTGCGCTGCATTGTAGGAATTGCGCGAGTCGTAGCCTGCATTGGCCGCGAGCCGCGGCAGCATCTGGGCAGCGGCCAGGTCGAGCTGCCGCTCCTGCAGCGAGATTTCCGCCCGGGCAAGCTGGCCGTCGTAGTTGTACTTGAGGGCCCGTGCGATCGCCTCTGGTAGATCGAGCGGTCCGGTGAGCGGCACGTAGTTGGCGTCGATCACCTTGCGGTCGGCCTTGGCGCGCGCGGCGTTCTCCTCGTACGTCATGGCGTCGGGACGAACCGTGCCGCACCCTGCAAGCGCCAGTACAAGCGGCGCTACAGACATTGCTAGTTTCTTGGCTTGTCTGATCATCATTCCGCTCTCATGTGGGCGAGTGCATTCAACAAGGCACGTGAACGACCGAGCCGTCCGGCCAGGGACTGTTCCCGCAACTGGGCTGAGAATCCAAAGTCGCTGAGATTTTCCTGAAGGCCCGCCCCCCTGGGCGGTGCAGGTGGAGGCTGGCCCTCCGGCCCGCCAGGAGCACTGTCGGCTGGCGCGGCAGGCGCCTTTTCAACAGGGGGCGCCGCGTCGGGAGCCGGCGGAAGCGGCGCCTGTGGCGGCAACGGAGGGACGATGATCTCTGCCGGCTTGACGAACGGCACCGCCAGAAGGCCGAAGAGATCGGTGCGGATCGGCCGCTCGATCACGATATGAACGTCTGCGTACGCCTGCCGGCCCTGCCGGTCGATAGCCTTGATGCGCAGATCGATCGCACCGACGGCGCTTTCGGGCGGCGTGCCCTTGAATTGGAGCAAGTTCGGATCGAAGAACAGCCAGGGCGGCAGTGGCCCCCCGCTTACCGTGGTCGCCTCGTAGGTGAGATTTCTTGTATCTGCGCCCGTGAAGACGTCGGCAGAGACGTTGATTGTCCCAAAGTTCAGGGCGAGCATCGTCCGATAGACAGTTCCGCCGTAGAGAAAGTCGTAGGCCAGCTCGCCATCGAAGAAGCTCTCCAGCGGCTCCGGCGCCGGCGGGAAGAACGGCGGGATTGGCGGGTTCGGCGGAACGGGAGACGGCGCGACCGACGTGTTCAGCGGCACTTCTCCGTCGCTGATCGCCGTGATTCCACCATGATGAAGCGAGCCCGCGTTCACATCCGCCCGTGCGAAGTGCGGCAAGAGCGCCAGGGCATTGCCTGTCAGGGCGCCGTCGACCGGCACGTCGCTCGAACTGTCGACGAGTCGAACCACCAGGGGCGCGGGCGTACCGGAGAAACCCGTTGCCGGGAAGAATGCCAGTCGCACGCCCGTGCCGAGCAGCAGGCCGTGCTGGTCGCTGACCGTGGTCGGGATCGTCTGCCAGGTGGCACCGTCGTCGGTCGAGTACTGCCAGACACCAAAGGAGGCCGGGGTGGTGTTGCCCACGACGACTACGCCCGCCAGCGAATCGGAAATCGAGCCGGTTGGATTGTTCGGCGTCTGCTGCTGATCGACCCTATCGGAGAAAGTCGGGCCAAAAAGATTGCCGACCGTGTCGTTCGGCGGGGTATTGCCGTTGACCGAACCAGGAAGCGTCGCGGCGCCCGACGCCACAGGCGCGTCGTTCACGGGATTGATCGGGCTGGCAAGGAGTACACCGCCACTGCTCACCGCCGTGATGCCGCCGCTGTTGCTGCCCGAGACGTCGACGCCGGTGATGACCCGCGCCGATCCGGTCGCCACCGCCAGATCTGCGCCTGTCGTCGTTCCAGTCAGCGGCACGTCCGATGAGCTGTCGATCACCCGCGCGCTCAACGCGAAGGGCGCACCGTTGAAGTTCGGCGCCGGCAGGAAGTCGAGCATCGCATTGCGCGACAGCACCAGTGCATTCGATGCCGAAATGGTGCCAGGCAAGATGATGTTCCACGAGGCGCCGTCGTCGGTCGAGTAACGCCACAGGCCGATCAACTGCGTCGGTACGTCCGTGATGGCGATGCCCGCCAGCGTATCCGCGGACGAGCCGCCCGATCCCGTCTGATCGTCCACGGTATCGGTGAAGTTACCCGAGAATAGCTGGGCCACAGTCTGGCCGACCGTCGCCGAATCCTCGTCCACCAGATCCAGTGTCGTCGTTCCCGCCGCGATCGGCGCGTCGTTGACCGGCGACACTGTCGTGGTCAGCGGCACGTCATCGACGCTGACCGCGGTCGTTCCGCCACTGTGGCTGCCCGACACGTCCACGCCGGCAATCGCTCGTGCGCCACCGGTCTGCAGCGCTAGGCCCGTAGTGCTGCCTGTCACCGGTACGTCAGTCGAATTGTCGATCACGCGGGCGGTCAATTGTCCGGTCGGTGTACCGTTGAAGTTGCCGACCGGCCGGAAGTCCAGCAGCGCGTCCTTCGACAGCACAAGAGCACTGTTCGCGGACACGCTGGCTGAGATGTCCGTCCACGTGGCCCCACCGTCCGTCGAATAGCGCCACATTCCTTGCGCGGGGTCCGACGTGTTGCCGGTGATCGCAATGCCGGCAAATGTGTTGGACGACGAGCCGCCCGACGCGGTCTGGTCGTCGGCCGGATCGGAGAAGTTACCCGCGAACAGCGACTGCACCGTCGCACCCTGCGGGTTGGCCGTATCTTCCGCCGTGACTGTCAGCGTCGTCGTTCCTGTCGCGATCGGTGCGTCGTTCACCGGCGATACCGTCGTCGTCAATGGAACATCCGCCAGGCTGACTGCCGTGGTCCCGCCACTATGGCTGCCTGACACGTCCACGCCGGCGATCGCCTGCGAGGAGCCCGCCAGCGCCGCACCAGTCGTCGTGCCGCTCACCGGCACGTCGGTCGAGGTGTCGATCAGACGGGCTTGCAGCCCGCCGGTCGGCGTGCCGTTGAAGTTCGCCGCCGGACGGAAGTCCAGCAGCGCATCGCTGGACAGCACCAGCGCGCTGGTGGCCGAGACACTGACCGAGATATCTGTCCAGGTCGCACCACCGTCTGCCGAGTAGCGCCACGTCCCCTGCCCCGGGTCGGAAGTGTTCCCGGTGATGGCAATGCCCGCCAGGGTGTTGGCCGAAGACCCACCCGGCGCCGTCTGGTCGTCGGCAGTGTCGGAAAAATTGCCGGAGAACAGCGACGTCACCGTCGCGCCCGGCGGGTTGGCCGTGTCTTCCGCGGTGACTGTCAGCGTCGTCGAGCCTGTCGCGATGGGCGCGTCGTTGACCGGCGACACCGTCGTCGTCAGCGGCACGTCGTTCACGCTCACTGCCGTCGAGCCACCGCTGTTGCTGCCCGAGACATCCACACCCGCGATCGCCTGCGACGAGCCGGCCAAGGCTGCGCCGGTAGTCGTGCCGGTGACCGGCACATCGCTCGACGTGTCGATCAGCCGGGCCTGCAGCCCGCCGGTCGGCGTACCGTTGAAGTTCGTCGCCGGACGGAAGTCCAGCAGGGCATCGTTCGACAACACCAGAGCGCTGATCGCCGAGACACTGGCTGCGATGTCGGTCCAGGTGGCCCCGCCGTCGGTCGAATAACGCCAGGTTCCCTGCGCCGGATCCGACGAGTTGCCCGTGATCGCAATGCCCGCCAGCGTATTGGCTGCGGAACCGCCCGATCCCGTCTGGTCGTCCACGGAGTCGGAGAAGTTGCCGGAGAACAGCGACGTCACCGTCGCGCCCGGCGGGTTGGCCGTGTCTTCCGCCGTGACTGTCAGCGTCGTCGTTCCTGTCGCGATCGGCGCGTCGTTCACCGGGGAGACGGCGGTAGTGAGCGGCACGTCGGCCAGGCTGACTGCGGTCGTACCACCGCTGTTGCTGCCGGAGATATCGACGCCAACAATCGCCTGAGATGAGTTCGCCAGCGCCGCGCCGGTCGTCGTGCCCGACACCGGAACGTCGGTCGAGGTATCGATCAGCCGGGCCTGCAGCCCGCCCGTCGGCGTGCCGTTGAAGTTCGCCGCCGGCCGGAAGTCCAGCAGCGCATCGTTCGACAACACCAGCGCGCTGGTCGCCGAGACGCTGGCGGAAATGTCCGTCCAGCTTGTGCCGCCGTCCGTCGAATAACGCCAGGTCCCTTGTGCCGGGTCAGAGGTGTTGCCGGTGATGGCGATACCCGCCAGCGTATTGGCCACGGAACCGTCCGTGGACTCCTGCGTCTGGTCGTCCGCGTTGTCCGAGAAGTTCCCTGCAAACAGCGACGTCACCGTCGCGCCCGGCGGGTTGGCCGTGTCTTCCGCCGTCACCGTCAGCGTGGTCGTTCCCGTCGCGATCGGCGCGTCGTTCACAGGAGACACCGTCGTCGTCAGCAGAACGTCGTCCACGCTCACTGCGGTCGTACCACCACTGTTGCTGCCCGACACGTCGACGCCGACAATCGCCTGCGACGAGCCCGCCAGCGCTGCACCCGTCGTCGTGCCGCTGATTGGCACGTCGGTCGAGGTGTCGATCAGCCGGGCCTGCAGCCCGCCGGTCGGCGTGCCGTTGAAGTTCGTCGCCGGACGGAAGTCCAGCAGCGCATCGCTGGACAGCACCAGCGCGCTGGTCGCCGAAACACTGACCGAGATATCTGTCCAGCTCGTCCCGCCATCCGTCGAATAACGCCAGGTCCCTTGCGCCGGATCCGACGTGTTGCCGGTGATCGCGATACCAGCAAGGCTGTTCGCGACAGAACCGTCCGCGGCCTCCTGCGTCTGGTCGTCCGCATCGTCGGAGAAGTTACCCGCGAACAGCGACGTCACCGTCGCACCCGGCGGGTTGGCCGTATCTTCCGCGGTGACTGTCAGCGTCGTCGACCCCGTCGCGATGGGCGCGTCGTTGACCGGCGACACCGTCGTCGTCAGCGGCACGTCGGCCAGGCTGACAGCGGTCGTACCACCGCTGTTGCCGCCGGAGACATCGACGCCCGCGATCGCCTGCGACGAGCCTGCGAGGGCAGCACCGGTGACCGTGCCGCTTACCGGCACGTCGCTCGACGTGTCGATCAGACGGGCCTGCAGCCCGCCGGTCGGCGTACCGTTGAAGTTCGCCGCCGGACGGAAGTCCAGCAGCGCGTCGTTCGACAGCAGCAGCGCGCTAGTGGACGACAGGGCGGTGGAGATATCGGTCCAGGTCGCCCCGCCGTCGATCGAGTAGCGCCAGGTTCCCTGTGCCGGGTCGGAGGTATTACCTGTGATCGCGATGCCCGCCAGCGTGTTCGACGCCGATCCACCCGATCCGGTCTGGTCGTCTGCGGTGTCGGCGAAGTTGCCGGAGAACAGCGACGTCACCGTCGCACCCGGCGGGCTGGTCGTGTCTTCCGCCGTCACCGTCAGGGTCGTCGAGCCTGTCGCGATCGGCGCATCGTTGACGGGGGAGACTGTCGTTGTCAGTGGAACGTCGGCCAGGCTGACTGCGGTCGTGCCACCGCTGTGGCTGCCCGACACGTCGACGCCCACGATCGCCTGCGCCGAACCCGCCAAAGCTGCGCCGGTGGTCGTGCCGGTGACCGGCACGTCAGTCGACGTGTCGATCAAGCGGGCTTGCAGCCCGCCGGTCGGCGTACCGTTGAAGTTCGCCGCCGGACGGAAGTCCAGCAGCGCATCATTCGACAACACCAGCGCGCCGGTCGCCGATACGCTGGCGGAGATATCGGTCCAGGTCGTCCCGCCGTCCGTCGAGTAGCGCCAGGTTCCCTGCGCCGCGTCGGAGGTATTACCCGTGATCGCGATGCCGGCCAGCGTATTGGCCACGGAACCGTCCGCGGCCTCCTGCGTCTGGTCATCCGCATCGTCCGAGAAGTTGCCGGAGAACAGCGACGTCACCGTCGCGCCCGGCGGGTTGGCCGTGTCTTCCGCCGTCACCGTCAGCGTGGTCGTTCCCGTCGCGATCGGCGCGTCGTTCACAGGAGAC
>JAESFU010000351.1_pt1 | contig 31339 bp, 25 predicted proteins | sample 9269461 | NCBI WGS metagenome assembly JAESFU01 (sample SAMN14502556, study PRJNA617107) | algae metagenome | isolation source: Stenomitos rutilans HA7619-LM2 and co-occurring heterotrophs from cave walls | place: USA: Waikapalae cave, Hawaii | collected 2009-07-28
CCACAAATTGGCAGATTGAAGGCATTGCTGACTTCAATGGGGATAATCGTCCTGACTTGGTCTGGCGAGATTACAGCAGTGGCGCGAATGCCGTGTGGTTTATGGGCGGCACCAACAATGCGACGCTCATCGGCTCTACGTCCCTGACCCCGGTAGCCACAAATTGGCAGGCACGTCCTTACACTCGATACGAAGAGCCTATACCCATTGATCTGGCAGGCAATACAACGAGCACTGCCTTCAGTGTTGGAACGCTGAGTGGAAGTGGGGTGTTTAGCGATCGCATTGATAGCACCGACCCCTATGACTACTACCAATTCAAATTATTCGGCTCAAGTACTGTCAAGCTCCTGCTTGATGGACTCAGTGCAAACGCAAGTATTCAACTTCTTAACAGTAGTGGAACGATCATTCAAGGCTCATACAACAGCGGCAACAGTGCAGAGTCGATCAGTACAACTCTCAGTGCAGGCACTTACTATGTGCTGGTTTACCAGGCTAGCGGTAATACGACCTATAGCTTGAACCTGTCTGCGACAGCTTCCAGTAGCAATCTGTACTACTTTACGTATTACTACGGTAACGGCGACTCCTACCAAGGCTATGGCTACACGACTGATTCCAGCTACTACAGCGGCAAGTACATCAATGACGCGTCAGCTAATGAAACAGGCAACAAAGGCTACTACTACATCTCCAATCTTTATAGCGGCTACAGCGTCAGTTACAACAATCGAGTCTACGTCAGCAGCTATTACAACAGTGAAACCAGCACTACCTACACCCCATACTCTGGTTTTGGCAGCAGTGGTTTAGGGAGCGAGTACGGCTATCTCACGAACGGCGATAGCAGTACGTACTATGGCGGCAAATACTATGAAGCTGACTTGGGCTATCAGTACTACAGCTTCAAATACAGCTATGGCAGTGGACAGGATTACTACACAGGCTATGGCTACACCGACTACGGCAAGTACACCAGCAGCCAGTACCTCTACGATGCATCCGCCAACGAAACAGGTAACTACGGTTTCTACCAGATCACAGGCATCACGAACTATGCCTCTGGGACGGCTTCGTTGAATAAGGTTTACGTCAGCAGCTACTACAACAGTGAAAACAGCACCAGCTACACCCCTTACTCTGGCTCTGGTAGCAGTGGCTTAGGCAGTGAGTATGGCTATCTCACCAGTGCTCAAACATCCTCCAATGACTATTTTGGGGTCAAGTATTACGAAGCTGATACGCCAAGTATCAATCTGTACTATTTCACGTACTACTATGGTGCTAATAGCGACTACTATCAGGGCTATGGCTACACGACTGATTCCAGCTACTACAGCGGCAAGTACATCAATGACGCGTCAGCTAATGAAACAGGCAACAAAGGCTACTACTACATCTCCAATCTTTATAGCGGCTACAGCGTCAGTTACAACAATCGAGTCTACGTCAGCAGCTATTACAACAGTGAAACCAGCACTACCTACACCCCATACTCTGGTTTTGGCAGCAGTGGTTTAGGGAGCGAGTACGGCTATCTCACGAACGGCGATAGCAGTACGTACTATGGCGGCAAATACTATGAAGCTGACTTGGGCTATCAGTACTACAGCTTCAAATACAGCTATGGCAGTGGACAGGATTACTACACAGGCTATGGCTACACCGACTACGGCAAGTACACCAGCAGCCAGTACCTCTACGATGCATCCGCCAACGAAACAGGTAACTACGGTTTCTACCAGATCACAGGCATCACGAACTATGCCTCTGGGACGGCTTCGTTGAATAAGGTTTACGTCAGCAGCTACTACAACAGTGAAAACAGCACCAGCTACACCCCTTACTCTAGTTCTGGTAGCAGTGGCTTAGGCAGTGAGTATGGCTATCTCACCAGTGCTCAAACATCCTCCAATGACTATTTTGGGGTCAAGTATTACGAAGCCGATGTTTTATCAAGAACTACAGACCCATTGGTGGGCTATAGTGCTGCATCCGGCAATAGCTACATTGATGCACTGCTAAATACAAGATATGCCTATTGGAATACTAGCCAAAATGGAGGAAGTATTACATACAGTTTTTATAGAAGTACAGCGGGTGCTTATGGCGGAACTGAAACAGTTTCTGAAGTAAGCGATGCAATCAAAGCAAATGTCCGACAAATCCTAGCAACACTTGAATCCTTTATTAAGGTCAGCTTTGTTGAAGTAGAGGACACTGCAAGTAGTTGTGGTGTATTGCGGTATATGTTTTCTAATGGCCCGGATTATGCTTATGCTTACTATCCAGCCAGTGGTATTGGTGGTGACGTTCATCTCAGCTCAAGTTATGAGAGTGACTCAAATAACCGATTCTCCGGTGGATATGGAACGCATGGTTATATGTCCTTGATTCATGAGACTTGTCATGCGCTTGGTCTCAAACATCCAGGCAACTACAACGGTTCTGGGACTGGAACAGGCCCATTTTTAGCAGGAGGCGATGATAATACAACCAACTCACTAATGTCGTATAACTTCGCTGGTAATTCTGCAATTACCTTGATGCCATACGATATACAAGCATTGCAGTACCTGTATGGCTCAAAAAGCTATAACTCGGCAGCGACAACTTATTCGTTTAACTCCGTCTATGGCTATACTACAGGCACCCAAGCTTTTGGCAGTACAGCAACTCAGTTAAAACAGACAATTTGGGATAGTGGCGGCTTGGATACGTTTGATTTCTCAATGTTGTCTACTTCCCAGAGCTATCGTTTTGACCTTCGAGAAGGAGGCATTCTAACAACCCAGACAGCTTACAACAGCTATACTTATACCGATCGAGGAGCTGGAGGTTCTTATACAACAACCGCTTTTGGAACCAGGATTGCTCTGGGTACTGTTGTTGAAAACCTGGTGAACTCTAGAAGTAACGATTACATTATTGCTAATAGCGCTAATAATCTTTTTACAGGCTATACGATCGGCACATATGTAGGTAATGACATTTTTGAACTGACTTCAAGCTCTGACGTTGTAGATCTTTCCAGTTACAGTCTTGCGAACCTATCAGTAAGTGTTAATAACAGCGATCTCACGATCGGACTCGGCTCCTATGGTTCTTTACTGATGAAGAACTATTATGGCTCTGATGGCTCAATGAAAGTCTTGATTGGTAGTACTTATTATACTTACAGTAACTATTCGGGCTGGCAAGTAAGTACGGCATCGGCATAGCATTTATCCGTCTAGCCTCTTGTGGTGATCGAGGCTTTAGAGTCGCCTGAAAGATTCGTTTGTCATGGTTACTACCCTTGCTATTCAACTCAATAGAGATGCACGGCAGCAATGGGTCTAGAAAGTGCTGGAAAGTCTTGCGATCGTCCTTTTACCGCCGGCCCTTATCCCTCACGCTTTCTCTGCTCTGCCTTCCACCCAAGCCTGATACCGCTTCGTCTCTGCCAGCATGGGATTGATGCCGAACCAGCCGCCTTGCTGGTCTTGATACTCGAACATGAACATGCTGCGGAGGAGGGTTTGGTACTCGGCTTCACCTCTGGCGCTTTGCTGTTCCACGACCTGGAAGATGAGTGCCCACTCGGTGTCGTCGATCGTCCGTACCAGAGCATCGCGCTGTCCTCGAATGACATGCTCTACCCTAGCGTGCGAGAAGGGTGGATCGCCCTGTTGGACGCAGTGACGCAGCAGGCCGAGTAGATTGCGGACATGTCCACCGCTCACCAAGCAAAGACGATCGAGGGTTTCGACGCTATCACAGACTTCATGAAGGTGGGCAAGGCGTTGAGTCGCCTCGATATGCGGAAAGGCTCTTGCCAAAACCATTTGCCGCAAGAGGGCAATGCCATCCGCATCGTGAGATCCGTCGCGCCGTCGCACAGGCACCATTGGTAGAATTTTGGGCGAGATACCTCCCCCAAACCATTGCTTCAAGATTTCGACTTCGTTGGAAAAGACGAGTGACAGCGGAATGGTGTAGACGACATGGCAATTGAGTTTGGCAAGCTGTTCGCCTCGATCGACAAACAAATACTCTGGCTGCGTCCGTCCGGATGGCAATTGGCGGGCATCCACGCGATCGAGATTGTCAATAATGACGACCAATCCCTGCTTGCCACGTTGCTTGAGTTGCAGGTTCGCCTGTCCCAACAGCTCATCATTCAACGATTGCAAAATACCGTTGGTGCGTGGCTCCATGTATTGCCGAAGCTGGTTTCGCAGGCGAGGGCTGTCTTTGGTGCGAGCCGTAATTTTGCTAATGCCAACGGAAAAGTCAACCTGAGAAATTTCAATCGGGGTTTGCAAAATTTCGCCAATTTCGGCAAATAGATTCGCAAAATATTTGGGTTTGAGCCTGATTTGATCGGCTTCTAATTTCTCGCTGACTTGATGGGCGATCGCAATCAAAATGTCGGTTACATCAACATCTGACATATCCAGGTCTTCTGTAGATACGAAGTAAACAACATAAAACCCCAGTTGTTCGAGTTCATTTTTAAGGCGTAAAAGCTCCGTTGATTTGCCGCAGCCGATGTGTCCTGTAAATAACTGACAGGTGCCCTCGTCAGGGAGCAGGGCGATCGTTCGCTTCAACTCTTGAATAATATTGCTGCCCCGCACGGGTGCAAAATCGATGTAATAATCCCGGTCTTGTGGATTGCTAATGGACAGTGCCCGACTCGGATCACAGGCTTTGAGAAACTCAGATGCATTAATGGGCATATGTAACGGGATATCTCAAGCGATAAAGTAACGTATCGATGTGACGAACTATACAATTGAACCTCTGAGCAATCATTAGGATTTTGCCTGTTACGGCAAACTGGCTCAGGGAAGTGAATCAATGGCACAGCACAATCATAACGAGCATCACGAACAGGGTCATGACGAGCAGCATCACACTCATCATGGCGCATGTGATTCCGAACAGGGCAAGCATTCAACCACTGGTGCCGCCGAAGCCGAGTTCTTGAAAAAACACCCCACTTATCTCTCGCAGCAGTCAAGACGGGCGTTTCTGGCATCGGCTGGAGCAGCGGCGGCAGTGGGTGGCAACTTTGCCGTGAGTTTTCTACGGGGTGACAAAGCCGAGGCAAAATCTGAAACGTTGATGGCAGCAGACATGATTCGAGATGCAAAGAAGATTCACGTCCTCAAAGCCACACCGGAAACCTGCTTTTGGGGATACTTTGACAAAACGCAGCCTCCGGTGATGACCGTCGATCCAGGCGATATTGTTTACATCGAAGCGCTGACGCATCATGCAGGCGATGCACCCGATTTGCTCATGGATGCAGGGGTGAAAGCGGTGTATGACAGAGTGACCGATCGCGGCCCTGGTGTTCACATCATGACAGGGCCGATCGCCGTGCGAGGCGCAGAACCCGGTGACACCCTTATGGTACGCATTCTCAAAACTGAACCCCGTTTGGCATACGGCAGTAACATTGCCGCGCACTGGGGCTATCTCTACGATGCCTTCAAAAAAGAGCGCATCACCATTTACAAGATCGATATGGAAGCCGCGCTAGCCTATCCCGCATTTGCCTACGACTTTAAGGGGCGACCCAAATACGACAAGCCGGGCTTTGTCACGGCTCCCGATGCAGCCTCGCGGGAGAAAATCAAGATGAAGGTGTCGATTCCCCTGCGTCCCCACTTTGGGGTAATGGGTGTCGCTCCCCAGGAAAGTGGACGCATCAACAGCATTCCACCAGGGCCGTTTGGCGGCAATATCGACAACTGGCGCATTGGGGCAGGTGCCACGATGTACTATCCTGTCTTCAATAAAGGGGCAAACTTCTTTGTGGGCGATAGCCACATGGCGCAGGGCGACGCAGAATTGGCAGGCACGGCGATTGAAGCCTCGATGAACTCCTACATTCAAATCTTTGTGCTCAAAGATTTCCCCATCACCAACCCCATTCTGGAAACCGACTCGCACTGGATCACACATGGCTTTAACCAGGACTTGAACAAAGCCATGCGCCAAGCCGCTGACCAGATGCTGGACTTCTTGACGACCAAACGCAAAATGAGCGCCGATGAAGCCTACTCCATGATTTCGGTTGGCGTTGACTTTGGCGTAACGCAGGTGGTGGATATTCGCCAGGGATGCCACGCTGCGGTGCCCAAAAACCTCTTTGTGCCGAGCTAAGACACGAATGCTCAGATCCCCGCTTTCTAGGGTTGCTTGTCACATAATGCAAACCCTTCGCAGAAGGCGGGGATCTTGGCTTTGAGTGCTACACCAGATTGACAAGGAAGCAAGTAGTAAGTATTGAAGATTACAAAATTTATCGATAATCCCTAACGTTTCTCGTCGGAGACTAAAGTGGTGGGTGGCGTTAAGCACACAAAACCTAGCCGATCTTTTTCGCTCAGCTTTCGTCGATCGTGCCGACTCTCCTACTCATTGAGGCCGAAGAAAGGTTGAATATGACTTGTACAACGCGATTGAGTAAAGGGTTAATGGCTTGCGTTTGCATTGCAGCGATCGTTTCGTTAACGAGTTGCAAAGAGGAGAGTAAAAGCCCGCAAACAACAAGTGGAACTACAGGCAGCGCTCAACCTGAAGCGGCCTCCCCAGCAGAGGTTGAGAAAAAGAAGCCTGCACCTGGCACTGGAAATGTGCAGGGGAAAGTCTTGTTCAACAGCAAGCCAGTGGCAAATATTGAAGTGAAGCTGTGCGAAAGCTTTAGCCGTTTTATTGGCGGTTGTAGCGGCAAAACTTACACAGCACGAACCGATAAAAGCGGTGAGTATGTGATTGCAAACGTCAAGCCAAAAGTCTATGAGGCGCTATTAGCGCGTGTTTTTAACACTGATGCTTATGTGTTTGCAACCACAGGCATTGGTGGCCTTAGCTCAAGCAAATATGACGTTGCGGCAGATAAGACCTTATTCACGTCACCAACCAATCTCTTTAAAGGCGATTTGAAATTGCTCAACCCTAAAGCGGGAGCAAAGGTCAGTGCACAAAATTTAGAGCTGAAGTGGGCAGCTTATCCTGATGCTGCGTATTACAAATTCAGTATGTATCCTGAAGATACGAAAGTCACCACTTCTCCCTATATCAACGAGCGTGTTGATGGAACGTCCTTTTCGATCGAAAAACCGCTCGAAAAACGAACCTATCGCTGGCAAGTGAATGCGTACAACAGTGACGATCGCAAATTATCCGAAAGTGATGGTGATATTAAGTTCACCATTAAGTAATGCCATTGCGTTCTACAAGCCAATCTTTTTTAGGTGACGTAAACTTCTGAAAGCGAACATTCGCTCTTTATCCTTTAGTGGACGCTACGCGGTAGGCTCGCGGGGTTTGTCCTGTCCAGCGTTTAAAGGCACGATGAAACGCACTTGGTTCAGAAAACCCCAGCAAGAATGCGACATCATGAATCGGAGTCGTCAGATTGTTTAGATAGCGCTGGGCAAGTTCGCTACGAGTTTCATCCAAAAGCTGTTGGTAGGTTGTGCCCTCAGCATGGAGTTCTCGCTGTAGCTGACGGACGCTCATGGTTAAGCTGTGAGCGATCGCATCAATGGTTGGCAATTCGCCTTTCAGGTGTTGAGCGATCGCTTGCACGGTTTGTTTTGTGTAATCATCCCCGCGATTCAGTGCAGCGAGCATGCCTTCAGCGTGTTGCTCAAACATTGAGAGTAAGGTTGCATTTGCCGATAGTACCGACCATTGCAGGCTGTCAGCCGCAAAAATCATGCGATTGGTTGGCATGGAGAAATGTAGCCCTGTTTGAAAGATGCGATCGTGTTCCGAAGTATCGGTTGGGGATGCATGTTGAAACCAGACGGCGTGGGGACGTAAGGGTTTGCCAGTCAATGTGATGGTTGCGTTCATCAGCGATGCAAACGTGCTTTCGATCGCGTGTTTGGGTGTTTCCATCAGGTAATTTTTAAGATGCTCCACAATCATGCAGTCGCAAAACACAAAGCCTTCTGAAATAGAGACATGAATCTGCGCGCCCTGACTGAAGAGCCGGGTATAGCGCGAAAGCTTTGACAGCACTTCCTCAAAGGTTTGGCAGTTGACCAGCACATAGCCCACGATGCCGAAGGTCGCCACATTAAAAACTTCGCCCAAATGCAAGCCCAGATGCTCGTCGCCTGTAAGCTTGACGGCTTCTCGCCAGAGAGCGCTTTGCAGCGTACCTGTAATTTGCTGATCGGGCAGTTTGAGCAGATCTGGTTCTAACCCAACAGCACCACAGAGACGATCGACTTCAACACCGTATTTAGCCACAGCAAATTGCACAATTCCGCGCGCAATGTAGATGGAGAACGTAGCTTCTTTCATAAATGGGGATAGGTTGTGAAGAACGGCACGATCGGTCAATTTCTTGGCGGCATACGTCAATGCACCACATGGCCGAAATCATATCGTTGAAAGGTAAGCAAACAGCAATGCCTCACAAACTCACAGCATTAAGGCTAGAAGCCGATTGCAGGGCATTGCAACCCTACCTTAAAGGAGTATTCCAATGAAACCGATTTCTGCTCAAACACGGCTCGATGCCTCGGTCACCACTGAAACATCTGAAGTCATCTTGAACCCAGTAACGGGCGATCGCATGACCATTCTGCACTCGTTATATACAAACGGTGGCACCTACGCCAAATTTCGGTTTGATCTCCCTCCCGGAGCCAGCGGCAGCCCTTTGCACTACCACACGCGGATGAGTGAAACCTTTACTGTGCTGGCAGGCAATCTTGAGATGGAAGTGGGGCGCAAGGGAAATCGACGCACCTTACAAGCGGGAGATAGCCTGCATGTGCCACCTGGTATGCACCACAGCTTCCGCAATGCCTCTAATGAATGGGTCACGTTTACCAGCGAAAACCGTCCCGCAGCAGGCTTTGAGCGGTTTATTCGAGGCATGTTTGGCTTAGCCATTGATGGCAAGGTGAACCACGAAGGCATGCCCACCAATTTGCTACATCTGGCGCTGCTCTTGAAGCACGGTGACATTGTGCTCGTTGGTTTGTCGCCCAGACTGCAACGGTTGCTGATAAGTACGTTGGTATACATTGCTCACCTGTTGCGGGTCGATCGCTCACTCCTTCAATACTGGCACGTCAGCGATCGGAGCCATGCCTCATGAAACCTTACAGCGCAGTTTGACACCGGACTATTGATCATCGCGTCGATTTTATGGGGAGGAATCATTGATGCACCGTTTGCAGTTAGTCAGAATAACGGGCCTGTTGGTTATTTTGCTAGTCGTCTTGTTGAACATTCCTTACACGCTGCTGCTGCAAAACTTTGAGTACGATGCGATTCTTCGCAGGCCCGTTGGTTACGTGCTCACGCAGTTTGGTAGTGCTTCAATCTGATGTGGGATTAATAGAGTAGAGGTGATCAGTAACTGGAGGAATACCCTCTGTGTGGTCATGTTAAAGCCCATAAACATGGCACGATGCCCAATGGTCATCAACGTTATCGCTGTCCTGCTTGCCATCAAACCTTTTGTGAATCGTTTGATAGTCTTTACTACCGTCGCCATGTAAGTCCTGAACACATTCGCCAAGTGCTGCAAGCGCATAGCGAAGGCAGTAGTTTACGTGGCATCAGTCGCACGACCAAACATGCTGACAACACTGTCGTCAGCATTGTTCGCGCAGCCAGTCAAAAAGCGCAACTGGTACACAACGGGGAAGTTCAAGCGGTGCAAACGGAGGAAGTGAGTGCTGATGAGATGTGGTCATTCGTCTCAAAAAACAAAAACAATGTTCAACCCAGGACCGAGAGCGCGGAGACTGTTGGATTGGTCTAAGCCTTGCCTGCTGCAGTGGGTTCATGCTGGCTGCCCGTGTGGACAGACACACCGACGCATTGATTGAGCAGTTGGTGATCAACACTGAAGATAAAACAGTATGCAAGCAGTTCAACACGGATGACTGGGGCGGGTATGAACGAGTGTTGCCGCCTGAAATTTGGCATCATATTGGCAAAGATAGAACGCAGCGATTAGAGCGCACCAACGGCATTGTGCGGCAACAAACGGGAAGATGGCATCGACGACAGAACAAATTTGGCAAGGGGTGGAAACAAACGAAAGTCACAACACGGTTAGTGGTGAGTGACTTCAACTGGATTTGGCAGCATAGCCGACTTAAAACCACAGCCGCACAACGGGCAGGATTAACGACTCGATCATGGAATTGGCACGATATTGCTACCTATCCCACATTAATTTGACGCACTACCGTTTGATTCGCACTGCTGAGTTAACCGTAGAGGAATTTGTTGCCAAGTAGCTCGTGGAAAGCAGGCTAACAATTCTGTTGGAGCGGCGAGCATAGTCTTCTCGCTTCGTTTAAACCGTATGTATCGCCGCTTAACAGAACCGTTTTACGGCTCATTCTGGTACAGCCTTCTTATTTCATCTTGTTCTCATCATTGCAAAGGAATCACGGTATCTTCTGCAATGGCATAGGCGATCGCACCTTTTTTCAGATCTACTTCGTAACCGCCTGTGAAAGCTCCAAAAGATGGTAGGACAAGTAGATTTTGCGACTGATCTAAATAGAAACATGGCAAGCGTAAGCTATCCAGTTTCGTTTTGATTCGCACGCAGGGATGGATGTGCCCACAAATATTGAGTATCTTGGGATGGGGGCAGGGTTCGTGGCTGAGCAGTAGACGATCGAGTTGCAAGTCGGTGCAGCAGTGGATGGAAAGCTGACTTAGACGGTTGGCTAAGGCGCGATCGTGATTACCAATGATGAGCTTCACTTCAATGGGTACTGTATCGAGAAACTGTTTCCAACCGTCGTTAACCTCTTGAGTCAAAGACACGCGGGAATGAAATAAATCTCCTAGAATTATCAAGGTCTTTGGCTGTATTTTGAGGCAAAGGGCTTGCAAGCGATCGAGCGAATCTTGATTCACCTGATTGGAAATGGGAATACCTGCGGCTTGAAAGGTTTCAGATTTCCCTAAATGCACATCTGCAACAAGTAAACTTTGCAGACTTTCAATATAAACGGCTTTTTCGGGTAGTAGCTGAAGCTCTGTTCCCAAAAGCGAAAGGTGTGTCATTTCGTTTCCCACTGTTTTTTCAAACGCTCGATGCGAGCTAACAAGCCTTCATTGGATAGACGAGAGCTAAGGCGTTCTACCAGTAGAGGGAAGGCAAAGGGGGATGGACGTTTCATTTCGCGCCAGATAATTGACAAGGTGCGTAGGCGATCGAGGGTTTTAGCAAGCCGTTGTGCTTCTAGCTGCTGATTTAGTACCTCCTGTTCTGCTTGTTTCAGCAAGAGACTATCGGGTTCATATTTTGAAAAAACATCGTATAGAAGGGAAGAACTAACTTGTAGCTGATTCGACGTTTTCTTAGCAGAGGGATAGCCTTGAAAGACCAGTCCTGCGACTTGAGCGATGCCACGAAATTTGCGGCTAGTCAGTTCTGAAATATTGATACTGGCTTTCAACTCATCTTGCAGCGCATCGACATGAAAAAACTGTTCTGAAAACAACTCCTTAAAAGGGTAGCCCGCAGGCGCTAAAATTTCAAACCCATAATCGTTCACTGACACGGTTAAGGTTGTCTTTTGCTGATGGGCAAAGCGGTAGCCCCATAGAAACCCTAACCCTTCATGGACAAAGCGCCCTTCAAAGGGAAAAACATATAAATGCTGACCTTCACGAGTTTTGCAAATTTCCATCAGCAGTTCGTCAGGCGCTGGAAGGGAAGACACTCGTGCTTGTGCAGACAAAATAGGGGCAATACAGCTCAGTTCACGATTCAACGGTTCCTTCTGTTTAACATCATTAATCTCCTTTCTTAAATAGGTGCTTAAGGAATCTGAAATTGTTAGATTGCCGCCCGTCCAGGTTGGGGTAACGGTTGATGTTTTCTTGGTGCCTTTCACATAAACCACCATATCTTTCATCATAAAAAATTCAAGTTGCTTACCCGCGAAGAAAAACACATCTCCTTTTTTAAGTTTGGACGCGAACCCTTCTTCAACTGTGCCAATATCTTTCTGATTCATGTAGCGCACTCGTACTGCTTGATTTGAGGTAATCGTGCCAATACTCATACGATGCATGCGAGCAATTTGCGGGCTGGCAATGACATAGCGATCGCCCTCCAAAACTACCTTTTTATAGTTAGGGTAGGCACTTAAACATTTGCCGCCTTGAACGATAAATTCCAAAATCCAAACAAATTCTTCATCCGTCAACTCAGCGTAGGAAACCGTTTTTCTAATCTCATTGAGCGTGTCTGTCACCGTAAAACCATCACCACACGCCAGCGTGACCAAGTGTTGAATCAGTACATCATAGGGTTTCTGGAGCGATCGACGTGCTTCAATATCGCCTGCTTTCAAGCCATTGCGAAAGGCAGAAATTTCCAGTAACTCTAGCGCATTTGTGGGTAAAAACAGAATTTCGGAAGTGCCTTCTGGGATGTGGGCCGATCGTCCCGCTCGTTGCAACAGTCGAGCGAGATTTTTGGCGCTACCAATTTGCACGACTTGCTCAACTGGTTGAAAATCTACGCCCAAATCCAACGAGGATGTACACACTACCCATTTGATTTCACCCGCTTTTACTCCTGCCTCGATCGCTTCTCGTTCTGCAACCGAGATGGAACCGTGATGGAGCGCGATGCGATCAACATCATCCGGCATGGCGAAGGTGAGTGCTTGATACCATCGTTCTGCTTGCGAACGCGTGTTGGTGAAAATGAGTGTGGATGTATTGATATCTAACGCCGCAACCAGTTCCTCATACATCCTCAAGCCCAAATGTCCCGCCCAGGGAAAGGTATCAACAGATGTGGGCAAAACGCTTTTGATGATGGTTTGGCGGTTCAGGTGCGATCGCACGACAGTAGGTGGCTGGTCTAGACCGATCGCCACCTGTGCCGCTTCTGCCACATTGCCCAATGTTGCCGAAATGGCCCAGGTTTGCAGGTGGGGCTGGAGCGATCGTAGATGAGAGAGGCATAGCTCCGTTTGTGTGCCACGTTTGGAACTCAATAGCTCGTGCCATTCATCCAGAATCACTGCTTGTAAGAATTTGAACCGCGCAGCTTCATCTTTGTAAGAGAGCATCAACGCCAGCGATTCGGGCGTCGTGATGAGAATATCTGGCATATTTTTGAGCTGCCGTGCTTTCTTGGAGGCACTTGTGTCTCCGGTGCGCGACTCGACTCGCAGATTCCAGCCCATTTCCTCGATCGGTCGCCGGATCGCCTGCTCAATATCCCGTGAAAGCGCTCGTAATGGCGTGATATAGAGCAGTTGCAGCCCAATGCCGGGAGTTTCTAGCAGGCGGGCGATCGATCCCATCACCGCTGCATAGGTTTTGCCCGAACCCGTTGGCACTTGGATCAAACCGCTTTTCCCTGCCAAATATGCCTGCCACGCTTCCATCTGAAAGGCTAAGGGTTTCCATCCTTGCTTTTCAAACCAGTGTGTGATGGGTTTTAGACGGCGATCGACCATGCGCTATTTTTGGGATTGGCAACAGCTACTACTTATACCGATTTAAATAATCATCACAACAAATGAATCGTTGCTAGGAGTATGATATTGCCGTGCCATAACAGAATGTGTCACCGTTTTAATCTAATTTGGTATCAGATTTGCCTGGCTTCTCTACTAAAAGAGCGTGTACTGGGTAATCATCTTATTCCTAAGCTATTCTTTGCATTTTCTCAAATTCCTCTCAGCTTGTGATCGCTAAATAGGAACAGTTTTAGTGATTGCACTCGCAGGATATATGAACAAACGAATTGGTTTCGCGATCGTGTTTTTGCTTGCACTGATTGTCTCGATCGCGTCAACGACTGTTTTTGCTGCACCAGGTGGGCTGGCAGAAGCGCAGGCTTTGCTGGCAACAGCCGCCAAGGAGTCCGGTCGCCCGGTCTACTCTGAAGCAACGGCAATCAAGTTTAAGCCCAGTGACAATGTCTATGTGAAGAGTGTCCTGGCGGTAGATTTTACCTACGGCAAGGCAAACGTTACTTTACCGTTATACAAAGGCTTTTCTCCGCAGGGCAAATCTGTCTACTACATCATTACTGAGGCATCTGATTTTGACGTTGCCAAGAAGTTGGGCATCAACTTTGCGCCCAAAATGAAGAAGGCGATCGGCTCTGCTGGTGTACAAAGCGTGACGATGAGCAACGGCTTGATCAAATTCAAGGGTAATGTCGATTTCTCACCACAATACCAGGTCGAGCCAGGTTCGCCGAATCCATTTCCGCCTAAAGTGGCAAAACCAGGTGCCATTGGCGATGCACAATGGTCTTCGATGGTGGTGATGCCAAGTCGCGTGGTACTCAATGTGCAAATGGTACACAACGATTCGGGTAGCCACGATCGCCTGGTTGCACTCGATCTGAAACAGCGGACAGTAACGATGTCGATCTTGGATGGTTTTCAGGGTGGAAAGCAATACTTCTATCATCTTGTGACGGATGTTTCAGCAGAAGTGCCATCGGTACTGGAGAAAGGTGTCTTTACGCCTCGGCTTGCCAAAGTTCCTGAAATGGGCAAATCAACGCCCTCCGATCGCTCTGCTTTATTGGGCTTCTCTCCCGTCCTGAATGGCATTACTGACACGGCCACTGGGCAGTTTCAGGGTTTTGAGGCTTCCCTGGCAAACGGTGGCATTGACCCAATCAATGTATTCCCCATCCCTCCATCAAATGACGATCGCTCTGCTACCAATAACTACAGCCCCTTATGGGATGCCCATGTGAACATGTGGACAGATGCAGCCATTAAAGCAGGAAAAGTCAGACGCATCACCTCCTTTGAGGATCTCAAAGGATTAGTGGAAGCAGGGTTGGTGACTAGCGCTTACATCAACCCCGAAGGCGCTGGTAATCCCTGGTTGTTTGGGCTTCGACCAACTCGAGCTGTGATCAACTGCCCTGTCATTGCACATCCGGTGCTTTCAGAATAGCCTCAGTCTCTTTCTAAGTTCTAGGCGTGGACAAAGTGAATGTCATCCTTTCTCCATGCCTGGAGGACTAAATCGGTAGCCCCCTTACAACTATTTTCATTTGCATCCACTGCACCCGATACCCGATCCCCCACACCCGCCTTGGTCAAACTGTGGCTAACTCGATTGAGAACCGCTGTATCTGGCAGAAACCTGAAGGGTTGCTACAACTTATCTTCCAACAAAGCGAATGCTGCTTGAATCGTATCGGCTTCTTTAACGGGTTTATCTTTACGCCAGCGGAGAATTCTGGGGAAGCGGACGGAGATGCCGGATTTGTGGCGAGTGGATTCGGCGATGCCTTCAAAGCCGATTTCAAAGACGTGAATGGGTTCGACCGATCGCACGGGACCAAATTTTTCCACCGTATGACGACGAATCCATCGATCGAGTTCATCAATTTCTTTATTATCCAACCCAGAATAGGCTTTGGCAAAGGGCGTTAGGGCATCACCATTCCACAAAGCAAAGGTGTAATCGGTAAACAGATTGGCGCGTTTGCCCGTACCTGCTTGAGCATAAATCAACACGGCATCTAAGGTCATCGGCTCCAGCTTATATTTCCACCAGAAGCCACGCTTGCGACCGACCAAATAGGGACTGTCGATCGCTTTTACAATCAGCCCTTCCGCGCCTTGCTCCCGTGCTCGATCGCGCAATGCTTTTAATTCATCAAACGATTGAAACGGCATAGCTCCGGATAGACTTAACCATTGTGGATCAGCCGTTTTCAGTAGTTCGATCAGGCGTTGGCGACGATCGCGCAAGGGGTGCGATCGGATATCCTGTCCCTCATCTTCCAGTAAATCGTAGGCAATGAAGTGAGCAGGATTTTCATCAATGACTTTTTGCGTGACACGCTTGCGTCCCAGACGTTTTTGGAGATGGCTGAAGTTTTGAGGACGATCGTCATTCCAGCAAAGAATTTCACCATCCAGCACAATGCCCTCTGGCAACTGTTGAAATGGAGCCACAAACTCTGGAAATTGCTGTGTAATGAGATCTTCACCACGCGACCAGATGGCAAATTGATCGGGACGACGAATAATTTGAGCGCGAATGCCATCCCACTTCCATTCCGCCTGCCAACTGGTTAATTCGGCCTCTTGCAACCGCGCATCCTCAAAGGAGGAGGCTAAGAAGAAGGGATACGGCCCCGTTAGAATCTGTGATCCATCAGTAGCACTTTCCTCGGTGATGAGTGCATCATAAAACTCAACCGTGGGTGAAAAATCGCCCATGAGACGGTGAGCTAGCACAGCTTCAGAAAGATTAAACTCTGCTGCCAACGCTTTAATGACCAGCTTCTCCGAAACGCCGACTCGAAAAGCTCCCGTCAGCACTTTGTTTAAGATAAAAACTTCAAACTCAGTCAAAGACGACCACCAGGAAACAATTAAATCCCGCAATGCTTCCTCCGATTCCATCGTCTTAACGGTGGGAATGATGGTTTCCATCCAGATATGGAGTGGAATGGGTGACGCGGTTTTTGCCTCAAAAGGGGTGTCTCGTAGCAGGAGCGCGATCGCCTCTGCTGTATCGCCTACCTGCGCGTAGCAATCTTCAAACAACCATTCGGGAATGTCTGAGATTTGCAAAAACACATCGCGCAACACTCTGGATGTAATCAACCGTTTGCGCGTCTTGCTAAGCAGGAGGTAGAGTGCCCAGACGGCATTGGCGGGTTCTTCGTCACGAAAATAGCGCTGTAAGGCTTTAACTTTCTCATTCGTAGAAGTGGTTGCATCCACCTGTTGAAAAAGCTGGGTGAACCGTTTCATTCAATATCCCCTTCGCCCTCAAACAAGGTTTTTAGAGGCAAGGCATTGAGCGCAAAAGTTTCACGAAGATAGCGTGATACCACCTCTGTTTGCCCATGCGTGACGTAGATGGTTTCTGCCTGCGTTTGCCGCACCGTTTGAATTAACCCTTGCCAATCCGCATGATCCGACAAAACGAATCCCCGCTCGTATCCCCGCCGCCGACGGGCACCGCGTACCGCCATCCAACCGGATGCAAAGGCCGTTTGAGGATGGGAAAAGCGTTTCATCCAAGTCGATCGATGAGCCGACGGTGGAGCCAACACCAGATCGCCTGTAAATTTGTAGCCACGAGGCATTTCAGATACGGGAATGGTTTCAACCATCTTCACACCTACCTGACGATAAATTTCCGTCAGTACGTGTACGGCACCATGCACATACACAGGCTTGTCGGTGAACTTGCAAAGCTCACTCAACACCCGTTGCGCTTTACCAAAGGCATAACAGAACAAGATGGATGGACGCTCTGGATCACTCTCCCACCACTGATAGATTTCACGACAGGTGGCTTCACCAGTAGCCCAACGGTAAATGGGTAAGCCAAAGGTAGCTTCTGTGATGAATGTGTTGCAGGGCACAACCTCAAAGGATTCGCACGTCGGATCATAGCCGCGCTTGTAGTCACCTGAAACAACCCACACATCATTGCCACACTCGACGCGAATCTGTGCAGAACCGAGGACATGTCCGGCTGGATGGAAAGATACCCAGGTCTTGCCGAGCTTGACGCGTTGCCCATACTCGACTCCTTGCAGATTGGCGTTGATACCCAACCGCTTTTGCAAAATGCCTTCGGAGATTTTGGTGGCAATGTAGTGCTGCGAACCAGAACGCGCATGATCGGAATGGGCGTGGGTGATTAGCGCACGATCGACGGGTTTCCAGGGGTCGATAAAGAAACCCCCTTGTTCGCAGTAAAGACCTTCAGGCAGTACGGTAATGAGCGTCATACCCGTATTGTGTTGGAAAAACGGTGAGGGAACAAGGTGTGTCGATGGAGTTGGGTAGTCATACCAGCTTAAATTGAAAATGCGACACATTCCGTAGAGGCGCAGCATTGCCGTACCTCTACCCGACTAAATCGAATCAAGCTCTTTTAATTAGCTCCTAGTCGGGAAGCGCCAAGCCTGTGCGAGGATCGCGGATATATAAGCCCAGCGTCAGTGTTTCCAAAACATTGTCCCAAACGGGTGTGAGGCGATCGGCTTGGTCTGTCCAGTAATCGAAGGTGATCAGACATTGCACGTTTGACCCCAAGCCAATACAAATCCGTGAAAAGGCTTCCCGATTTTCGTCTGGATCAATAAATTTGATTTCTGCCCAGACAATGCGTGCTGTTTGACGTTTGACGGTAAATACATCACTGGTTTCGATCGCGTTGCGTTGATCATCGGCCACAATCTTTTTCAACGTTGCTTTGAGGGGAAATAAATCCCAATCGCCTTCAGGCAAACGGTTGAAAGACACTTCCAAACGGCAATCATCGTTCGGTGGTTTGCGATCGGTAAACTTAAACGACTTCTCATCCGGTTCAAACACCCAATCGCCCGGCACATCAAAACGCACGGCTCCCCGACCAGCAACAAACACCTTGCAACCAGGTTTGGCTTGCCAGCGGTGATCGTCCTTCAGCTCAAGGGTTTCTTTGATCCACTCAGGCTTACTTTTCTTTTGCTTTGCCATAGGATATGGTGCGATCGTGGGTAGAAAGCGATCAACCCTAGTGTAACGGCGATCGTGGGTAAGGGCGATCGTGAAACAGTAAGCATTGAAGACGCTTATGCCTGACTGACAAAAGTCTTGAAAAGCTGATAGCTTCATTGCTCACCCACCCGTGATTAAAATCCGAGCTAATGGTGTGAAAACCCGTTAAAACGGGTTACAAGTCGCTTGCAGTACTCTTGAGAGGCCTTCCTGACCTTAGCCGCGCTCACGTTCCAACACAAGCGCTCGGACACCTCGGCAACGCTGGCGGTCGAGGCTGGATGTGGCACAGTTGGCTTGCAGTCATTCCGACGCCTGGAAACGCAGAGGTGATGGGACTGGCTGGACAACGGGTGTGGCGACGCACTGCGGTCAAAGCGGGAACGGAAACCCGGACACAACGTGCAGCACGCTAGCGAGAAGCCGAAGTTTGGGCAGAACGGCTCGAAGCGATAGGACGTGCGCCAAAGGGCGAGCAACGTTGGGGGAGTGTGGGCGACCGGGGCCGTGAGGTGTTTTCGTCTCTGCGCTGGCTCAAACCACGCTAAAACTGCGAGGACGCGATGGACAGCCGCAACAGACGGTTGCCCTGACAGGTTGCCTGGTTTGCACTGTCTGTGCGGCCTCTGGTGCCTGGCAGTGAGCGACACGAAGCAGCGCCGTCGGGTTGGTGCATGCGCGTGTGGCAAGGGACAAAGCGAGCCCAAGCGTTGGCATGGGTGTTGTTTACCACCATTGCACTCAGCGATGCAACCGAGGCCCTGATGCACGTGGAGTGGTACGCAGACGTTGGGTGTTTGAGGCGTCTCACAACTGTCTCAAGCGTGGCTGTGCCATGAACGCCGCCCATTGACCACGGCTGACGGCTTGGTGCGATTGTTAGGCTTGCTCGCCATTGGGGCAGTGCGACTGCCGCCACTGCGAACCTTCGCGCGAACCCACCCAGAAACACCCACACCCGACGCGATGCCTGACGCGATGATTCCGGTCTTAACGGCGCGTCAGGCATTGCCGCACCCACCCCAAACACTCGGCGAATTTTGGCGGTCTTTGGCGCAATAGGTGGCGCGATTGGGCGTAGAGGCGATGGCAACCCAGGTGGGCAAACTTTGTGGCGCGGCTGGTGCCGTCTCCAAGAGCGCTGCTGGGGCGCCTCGCTCGCAGGCAGGCTGAGGTAAAAAATCTGGGTAATGACAAGCCTAATAAACAGAGGCTGGCATCCTTGCTGAAAGTCATATGTATGAGTCATTGATGACAGCCCCTAGCAACGCCTTTCTACCGTCTGCATCATGACGACGGGTGGCACTCCGGTTTAAGATTACTGGGCTTACGCAACTACATAAGTGATGTCTCCCGAAAAGCCTTCCCCTCCGCCATCTCAGCGCTTGCCTTTCCTCCTTCACCATCTCAACAGTTTAGTGCAACGAAACCCTCTGACGCTCTCTCGCTGGGTGCTGCGCTGGCTTGTTGTCGGTGTTGTGTGCGGTCTCTTCGCTGGTGTGTATTGGAATCTTTTAGAGTGGTTAACGCATGGCTTGCGGCACTTTGAAGGAGCGAGTCTGCTGGTTGTGATGCCGTTAGCAGGGTTGCTCGTTGGTCTGGTGATTCATGGCTTGGGCAACCCTGGTGAGATCGCGCTGATTGTCGATAACATTCACTTTCAAGGTGGGCGGCTGGATGCCAGCAAAAATCTATCCATGCTGCTGAGTTCGCTGCTGAGCATTGCGGCAGGCGGCAGTGCTGGCCCGGAAGCACCCCTGGTACAAGTCACTGGCTCTTTTGGCACCTGGGCCGCCGATCGCCTCAAACTTCAAGGCGAAGATTTGCGATCGCTCAGTTTGGCTGGCATGGCAGCAGGGTTCACGGCCCTCTTTGGCGCTCCCTTGGGTGGGGCGATCTTTGCGCTAGAAATTCTGCATCATCAGCACATTCTTGAATACTACGAAGCGCTGATGCCTGCGATCGTGGCAAGCTGTGCCAGCTATCTGGTGTTCGCCCTCATCACTCATCTGGGCATTGCGCCAACCTGGAGTTTTCCCCAATACCACATCAATAATGTTGATGACTTTGTGCTGGCGCTGCTTTATGGCGCGATCGGAGCGGCATTAGGATGGCTGTTTATCACCCTGTTCCGGCTGTGCGATCGCCTCTTTAGCCGTATTCCTGGCCCTGTATATGTTCAAACAACGCTTGCAGGCTTGGGGCTGGGCATGATGGCCTGGGTCTTTCCGTTGACGCGCTACTTTGGGCACGAAGAGTTAAATCAGGTGATCAACGCAGATACCGCTGCCTGGGCATTGCTGGCCTTAGCAGCGGCAAAAATGGCAACAATCAGCCTCACGGTGACAGGTGGGTGGCGCGGTGGCTTCATTATTCCACTCTTTTTCACGGGAGCTTGTGTCGGCAAGGCGATCGCGCTCATCATTCCTGGCACTCATCCAGCCTTAGCCATGCTTTGTACAATGGCAGCCCTGAATGCGTCTGTAACTCGCACACCCGTCAGTACCACGCTCCTGCTAGCAAAATTAGCTGAAGTCAGTCCGTTTACGCCCATTCTATTTGCCAGCCTCATTGGCTTTTTCCTGGCTCCTAAAAGTCCATTGATTCGATCGCAGCTCAAGGCTCAGTCTCATCCCGTTGTGGAATAGTGGATTAGAACTTTACGCATGGGTCTCTCAAGTTCTGTACGTTTGACTGTACGCCATGACTGCAACTGGTTTAGAGGCGCTTTAGAGACCGCGATGTAATTTGAGTCACAGAAAAAGGTGGCTTCAGTCACGCGATCGTGCTGCAAAGATCACCAATCAGGGGAGCTTACCATCACCTGCTCAGGGTTGGAAAAGCCTGATATTACTTCTATCGCAAGCCCCCGAACTACTATGTCAGCTCAATTCACATCATCAGCTTCCACCACCACATTCTCTACGGTCTTCTCGCGTCAGACTGTTTTCTCGCGTCAGATTGAGAAATGGCTCACAGGCATTGCCCTCACCTGTGCCCTCAGTTTGGCGATGCAAGGATTGTCTCATGCGCCTGCTCACGGTGCGTCTGTCCACGGTGATGAAGCACCTGTTGCTCAACCGTCAGCCACTAAGGATGCAGTGAAGGGTGCGATCGGCGCGCTGCCAGACGGTGACTATCTGTACGGACAGGCTCCCAAAGCAGGACAACTGGGTGCCACGTACCTGGTTTTTGAAGTCAAAAAAGGTCATGTCACAGGCGCGTTTTACATGCCTCGCTCATCGTTCGACTGCGTACATGGTGCTTTCCAGACACAACAATTGGCTCTAACGGTGATCAATAGCTACGAGCAAGCAAGCTATCCCTACACTGTCGCGCTGCAAGGTGGTGGTGCTTCTGCTTCTTCTGTTCAACCAGATGTTGCCCGGATCGGCCTAGAAGGGTACTACCCCATCAAGCAACTCAGTGCCACCGATCAACGCATCCTTTCCACCTGCAAAGCCAGCCACCATAGTAGTTTGTAATTTGCCCATACTTCACGGTTTGATGGTGCTTGCAGGCAGCGTGATGTCTAAACTGCGCCAGAGGTACCAGGATGCGATCGTCCGGTAGGGGTGCCACGGGTTGCCAATGCGCTCCACCGTTTTCTTATCCGGCAACTCCGCTAACCCATAGGCACGACGAATGCCAGAGCGAATGCCGAGATCATATACAGGCAGCACATCCCAGCGATGGAGCCGAAAGATGAGCAGCATTTGCACCGTCCAGCGTCCCACTCCTTTGATCGGGAGCAGCGTTTGCACGATCGCTTCATCGTCCATTGCCTCTAGCTCTGACATTGTGGGCAGTCCGTCCAGCGTTTTCTGAGCCAGATCTTTCAGGTAGACAATCTTGGGGCGGGAAATGCCTGCACTGCGTAGGTCGTCATCTGGTGTATTGAGCAGATCAATCGCCATTGGAAAGGCACGGTCGGGATACAGCGCCAGAAAGCGACGATGAATGGCAGCAGCAGCTTTCCCTGACAATTGCTGATAGAGGATGGATTCGCACAAGCAGTAGAGCAAATCGCCCTTCTGCCGTCCCAAATTTAACGTGCAAGCACCGACCTGTTCAATCAGGGTTGCCAGAATGGGATCGGACTGCTTGAGTGCGGCGATCGCGATCGTGTAGTCATACGCGGTTTCTGGCAGAGCGCTACTGTTCATTGGGCTTACAATTTGCTGATAATGCGCTGCACAATTTCAACGCCCGTCCATGCTTGCCAGCCGAACAGCCCTACAAGCACCACATTCAAAGCAATGTGAGTATAGCGTGCCCAATCCGCACCTTTCTGCATAAACGGTGAAAGCGATGCTGAGACGGCAATGATGCCCGTCATACCCAGCCCTGCCAGCAGATGAGACCCAACAAACAGCTTGCCATTGTTGAGGTAAGTGACCGCCATACCGCCGATCGACCCTACCACCATCAACGCCAGCACGAGCGAGCCAATCTGAAAGTGCTTGACGTTATATTTGCCCTGGATCAGCGCTTTCTTCTCTTCACCCTCAGCCGATCGCACGCGGCGCACTTTGAGACCGAGGTACAGAGCATAAACGGTCAGCGCAAACAAAACCCACATCAGGGCGGGGTGAAAGAATTGGCTCCAGACGATGATAGGTTCGGGGGTTGCAGAGTTCATAAGCTAGAAGGATCGAGATACTTCATAAAAGTTAGCATGAAGTTAGGGAGTCAGAACTCCTCACCCCTTACCCCTCACATCTACTAGTGCAAAAAGTGCCGCACGCCTGTTAGTATCATCACCAGCCCCAACTCATTAGCGGCATTGATGGAATCCTGGTCACGAAGGCTGCCACCGGGTTGAACGATCGCGCCAATTCCAGCCGCTGCTGCTGTGCGTACCGAGTCGTCAAAGGGAAAGAAGCCATCGCTGGCGAGGACGGCCCCTTGTGCTTTGTCGCCTGCTTGCTCCAGGGCGATTTTGACGGAACCCACACGATTCATTTGCCCTGCTCCGACTCCGATCGTGGCGCGATCGCGTGTCACCACAATGGCATTTGATTTCACATGCTTGCAAAGCTTCCAGGCAAAGAGCAGTTCTTCTAGCTGTGCGTCGATAGGCTGCTTTTCCGTGACAATGTTCCACTGATTGGGATTAACGGAGAGATCATCCGCTGTTTGGGCGAGAAAGCCGCCTGCGATCGCCTTCACCGTCTCTTTCGGACCACTGCTTAAATCTGGTAGCACCAATACTCTCAAGTTTTTCTTGGCGCTGAGGATCGCTTCTGCTTCCGGTTCACAGCCTGGAGCAACCACGCATTCCAGAAAGGTTTGGGTCATCGCAGTAGCAGTATCAGCATCAATGGGACGATTTAACGCCACAATGCCACCAAACGCTGAAGTCGAGTCGGCATCAAAGGCTTTTTGGTATGCTTCTGCCAGCGTTTGCCCCAGGGCGGCACCACAAGGATTCGTGTGCTTGACGATCGCCGCCACCGGATCGCTCTGTGGATCTGCAAATTCCGCAATAATCTGCCGCGCACCCTCCAAATCAACCAGATTGTTGTAGCTCAGTTCCTTACCCTGAAGCTGCGTCGCCGCCGTCCACCCCGTTGCGCTTGTCCCGGTTTGATACCACGCCGCTGGCTGATGCGGATTCTCACCATACCGCAACGCCTGCACCTGTTGGCCCGTAAGTTCATATGTCTCAGGCAGCGTTTCTCCTGACTCCTGCTTTCTGACTCCTGACTCCTGCTTTTCTAAATACGCCGCGATCGCTCGATCGTACCCCCCCGTATGCTGAAACGCTTGCAATGCTGCCGCTTGCCGAAACGCGGATGAAACCTCACCGTTGGTCTCGCGCAACTCTTTCAAGTAGCCATCATATTGATTGGGACTGCACAAAATCGTGACGTGAGCATGGTTCTTGGCAGCAGCACGAATCATGGCAGGGCCACCGATGTCGATTTGCTCGATCGCCTCTGCAAACGACACGTTCGGCTTCACAATAGTTTGCTTAAAGGGGTAAAGATTCACGACTACGAGATCGATCGGGCGGATCTGCTGGGCTTCTAAATCGGCTAGATCTTGCGGCTCATCACGTCGCGCCAAAATGCCCCCATGAATGCGAGGATGCAGGGTTTTTACACGTCCTCCTAAGATTTCGGGCGATCCGGTGTAATCCGAGACTTTCGTAACGGGGAGACCTGCCTCTTTCAACGACTGAGCCGTACCACCGCTGCTAATGATGTCAAAGCCAAATTCTTCCACCAGGCTGCGTGCTAGCTCAATCAGCCCCGATTTATTCGATACGCTCAGCAGTGCTAATCGTGGCATGCGACTCAACTCCTGTAAACCCCTAAATTAGTGTACCGGACGATGTGCTGGAGGACTGAAGGCAGCGTGTTCCTTAAGGCGCGATGCGTCTCAAAGCCTCGATTTTTGGGAAGGGCAGCAAGTCATAACGCAAATTGCACCACGAAGCTGGGGATCTAGGCTTCGGGATCTCTGCTTCGACTCACGCTACGATGGGCGTTGCAGCATCTAAAGAATAGACTCATGGCTTTGCAAGCGATTACGATTCCACCTGCTACAGGTAACCCGCCCCAGGGTTTGATTGTCATTCTGCATGGCTGGGGCGCTAGCGCGCAGGATGTCTTATCTCTCGCCTCGTTGATTGACTTGCCAAATGACCAGTTGGTCTTTCCCGATGCGCCGTTTGCTCATCCCTATGCAGCGGGTGGGCGAATGTGGTACGACTTTCCCAGCCATTTCAGCTTTCAGAGTACACCTGAGTTTCGCGTTGGCGAAGCCTCTCCGATGGAGAATCGCGAGGATCTTTCTACCAGCCGTCAGCGCTTGACCGACTTTCTCAAGGCTTTGGAGGCTTCGACGGGGGTACCGCTCTCTCAAACGATTCTCGGAGGCTTTTCTCAAGGTGGAGCGATGACGCTTGATGTGGGTTTAGGCTTACCCCTCGCAGGTTTGATGGTGCTGAGCGGCTACCTTCATGCGCCGATCGCTCCTCCACAAAACCCGATTCCACCCGTGTTGATGGTGCACGGCACGCAAGATCTGGTGGTGCCCCTTGCGGCTGCTCAACAGGCACGTTCCAGCTTGGAACGTCTGGGTGCAAAGGTGCAGTATCAGGAATTTGAGATGGGCCACGAGATTCCACTGATTGTGTTGAAAAAAATACAAAGTTTTGTTGAAGAGTTGTTGCCTGATAATAAGTAACCTGCTAAGTCGTGGCTGGATTGAATCGGGTGGAGTAAGATTTAGTACGGGCTTATGCTGAGAAACCAGGCAACTGAACTCAAGCATTTCAAGAAGAGAGGTGGTAATGATGGCGACTCTAAGCGTTGAGCAGTTGAGTGTTGAGCAGTTGGATGTAACCCGATTCACCACAGCCGATGTCGCTGAACTAGCGGTTCGTCTGGAGAAAGACGATTACATCAATGCCTTTGCAGGGCTAAACGATTGGCACCTGCTGCGGACGATCGCCTTCCAACGCCCAGAATTGGTTGAGCCTTACCTCTATCTACTGGATATGGAAGCTTATGACGAAGCCTAAAAGCAGGAACAATTGAACGTTACAGCCGGGTTAGACTCGGTAAGCCACAGCTTCATCAATCTGAGTGTGGAGTGTGGCAAATGCAAAGGAAAACCGCTGTAAAACGGCAAAATTAAAGAGGTAGCCTACTAGTTAGCTAACAAATTTGTCCGTTTAACGTTCTCTTTCCATGCAGGGCAAACGCGTTCTTTTTGGCATCAGTGGTGGCATTGCAGCGTACAAAATTTGCGAGGTCATTTCGACGTTAGCGAAGCAGGGCTGTGAGGTACGAGCGATTCTAACGCAAGCAGCGCAGGCATTTATCACACCTCTGACCGTTGCAACGCTCTGCCGTCATGCCGCTTATACCGATGATGTGTTTTGGCAAGCAACCCACGATCGCCCATTGCACATTGAGCTTGGTGAATGGGCAGATTTGCTGGTGCTTGCGCCGCTAACTGCAAACACGCTGGCAAAGTTAGCCTATGGCATGGCGGATAATTTGCTGACCAATACCGTGCTGGCTTCCACTTGCCCGGTATTGCTTGCGCCTGCTATGAATACCGACATGTGGGAGCAGCACCCCGTACAGCAAAACTGGCAGGCTGTGCAGGCAAACCCCCGGATGCATTCACTGGCTCCAGGTGCAGGCATCTTGGCGTGCGATCGTGTCGGTGCCGGACGCATGGCAGAACCAGCTGTTATCCTGGCATCGATTGAATCGCTTTTGCAGACTAACGGACAGCGCGATCTGGTTGGCAAGCGTATCTTGATTAGCGCTGGTGGCACCCGCGAGTTTCTTGATCCCGTTCGTTTTTTGGGCAATCCGTCCACAGGAAAAATGGGTGTTGCGTTGGCGCAGGCAGCGCTGCATCGTGGGGCACTGGTAACGCTCGTTCACACAGCAGATGTGTCGATCACCACGGTACTAGGCGTGCGATCGTTCGCTGTTACCAGTGCAGCAGACATGCAGCAAGCGCTATTTGCTAGTTTCCCAGAAGCCGACTGGACGATTATGGCGGCTGCGATTGCGGATGTAAAACCTGCGAGCTATAGCTCGGAGAAGTTGCCCAAGCGCTCGTTGCCTTCTTCACTGGCTTTAGAACCCGTGCTCGATATAGTGGCTGCGCTCGCTGATCTTAAGCAACCCCACCAGAAATTAATTGGTTTTGCGGCGCAGAGCGGTGATATTGTGACACCCGCACTAGAGAAATTGAAGCGAAAGAACCTGGACGCGATCGCGGCTAACCCCATTGACCAACCAGACAGTGGCTTTGGCAGCGATTTTAATCAGGCGGTTTTACTGGATGCTCAAGGACGTAAGCAAGTCGTTGCACTATGCAGTAAACTGCACATGGCCCATCAGCTACTTGATTTTATTCACACGCTCTAGATGAGATGGCATGCTCAAAGGTTTTAGCTTCAGCGCAGACAGCGCTTTGGCGTTTGAAAATTCAGTAGGCAACTGAGTGAGACGCACGCTTAAAGGTAGAAGGTTGGGTAGGCTGGCTGACCGCGATCGCCTTCCAAGACAGCTTTACCACCTTCAAGCGGCTGCATATTAGCTTGAGGCGATCGATGGGAGTCAGCCCAATGGTTTTGAGTGTGTGTTGTGTTGCGTCGTTCGTCGGTTTCTAGGAGAGCTGCTTCTTCAGCCAAAACGTAGAGGTAAGCAAGGTTTTCCATAATCACCAGGGGCTTGATAGTGCAAAGTTGGGAACGTGCAAATTGAGGCGTTGCGTGCCGATGTAGAGTCCAACAGATTTAGCCACCCTGATTACAGCCCTAATGTACCAGTTGATCAATAGGCTCACTTGCGGCTGTATGAAACTCCTGACTAATGGTTGCGTTGGTCAGTTCCGCGTTGCAGTGAATCTATGTCTGCTGGTAGAGCAGTTGTTGGGTAAAACAAATCAGTTGGCACCGATCAATTGATGTGGCGATCGGCTGGTAGAGCAGTGGATAGGATGCACCATCGCGTAGGCAGATTGGCTTTAAGTCAAAAAGCACCGCGTGACCCTTTTGACCCAGCAGTTTTTTGATCTAGAAAGTCATCTACCTCTTCATCATTCATCATGCAAGACGAATGGTCATCACACAAACTAGGTAATAATTTTGTTCACAAAAATTTAAGAGGAGCCAAGACAGAAACGCATGGCAAATCAGCAGCAGAAGAAGCCAGAAGGCAGCAGCGGCCTAACCAACTCCTGCCCTGTGCCTTCTGCCCTCTGCCCTCTTTGCTGCTAACAACCAAAAACTTTTCTGGTATGCCCGTTTCTGATGTGCCGAAAGGCTTTAGGACTTTACAACCAAAAACTTCTTTTGCCTCCTGCCTTCTACTTAAACAACGCGATACTGGCTGGTCAGTTTATTCAACTGTTGTACTAGCAGGCTCAGGAATAAGCCCACGTCCGTTACAACTCCAATAGACTCAACCGAGCCACGATCGCTCAGTTTTGTCACCACAGCCGGGTTGATATCGACGCAGACCATCTTCACGCCAGCAGGGGTCATGTTGCCCACGCCGATCGAGTGCAGCATGGACGACAGCATCAGAATCAGGTCTGCTCCCTGAATTAACCGGGCGTAATCTTCCTGCGCTTTAATCAAATGCATTTGCGTATCGGGAAGTGGCCCGTCATCTCGAATGGAGCCAGCTAGCGAGAAAGGCACGTTGCGGCGCACACACTCGTAAAAAATGCCGCTGGGAATCACACCCTGCTCCACAGCTTTGGCGATACTGCCGTAGCGACGAATGGTGTTGATAACCTTCAAGTGATGCCGATGCCCGCCGCGTACCGAGACGCCTCGCTGCATATCTACACCCAGAGAAGTCCCCATCATGGCTTGCTCAATGTCGTGTACCGCGATCGCGTTGCCGCCCAGCAATGCCTGCACGTAGCCTTCTCGCACCAAATGCGCGAGATGCTCACCCCCACCTGTATGGATGACAACCGGGCCTGCACTGACGACGACCTTGCCACCCTGATCGCGGATCTGGCGCAGTTCCCACGCAATTTGCTCGACGACCAGTTCCACCCGACGTTCACTGGAAACGCCAGCCCCCATGAAGCTAAATTCCTGAGTGTTGCGCTGTTCGCGCGATTCAGTTTTACGGATAGTGCGAATGCCTTCGACCCCTACAACCACGCGATCGCCCACCTGCAAATCGCGCAACAGGCTGCAATAGGCATCCAGTCCATTCGGGGTTTCACGCACGACGATCGCAGCATCCATCCGTTGTCCGCGCACTTTAATCCACTCGCACTGCACCCGTACTTCAGTGGGATAAATGGTTGTGACGTAGAAATCATCGGGCGATACGCCTGCCTGCGTCACCGTTTCAAGAATGCTGTCGCACACATCCTGGGGTGGTGGCAGTGCGCCCAAATCGATGAGTTGGGTCATCAACGTTTCCATCACATCATGGGATGGTGCCGTGACTTTGACTTCAGCCGATGAGGTGCTCTGGCGCTGTTCACCCAGGTTGAAATTCAGCACCTGGAAGCTACCGCCCCCATCTACGATTAGATCCAACGCCTGGTTGATTAGACCTGCATCGAGCAGATGTCCATCCATGCGCACCACCCGACTTTCCACCGTCGCGCTGGCATGAACATCTACCTGCACGGGTTCGGTCACCCGCAAGGTCAGGCATTTTGCTGCGCCACCTGCTTTCAGAAATTCCGTCAGAGGTGTTTCAATGACCTGAAAACCAGCCGCATCAAGGCGCTGTTTCAGCTTGTTGCTGGCCTTATTGAGGACGATCGTGCGATCGATATTGACGGCATTACAGGAAAAGTTGACCGCATCCTCTTCGCCGATCGCAATCCGTTTCGCCTCTGGAACGCGCATTTCAATCAAGCGATTGGAATATGCATCAAAAGCGGGCGCGTAGTACAGCAAGTAGCCGTCGGTTAAGGGGCAGAAGCAGGTGTCGAGGTGATAGAACCGCTCATCCATCAACCGCAGCGACAGCACTTCAATATCCAGCCAGCGTGCCAGGTAAGGGTGAGAATCCAGTTCCGATCGAAAGCCGTACCCCGCCCAGAGCCAGCGTCCTTCACGATCGAACAGCGCATCGCCTGCCCCTTCAAACGGCAAATCCTTGGGCAACTCGTGGACGGTAAACCCGTGGTCTTCAAACCATGCCTTGAAAAAAGGTTCTTCCCCCTGCCGCTCTTTGTGGAAAAAACGACTGAGTACGGCAGTGTCTCCAAGTACCAGACCTGCATTTGCAGTGAAGACCATATCGGGCACGCCTTTTTCGGGCTGCACCAGATCCACGATCGCGTGATCTTTGAGAACGTGAAACAACTGCTGCCACTGCTCAACAGCACGATCGCGGGAGGACTTGTGTACATTACCCTCCATCCACGGATTAATCACATAATCCACGTCGTAATGGTCAGGCGCACACATGAGGAAGCGAATGGAAGATGTCATAAAAAAAGCCTGCCCATGTAGATGCAGGAAGGAAAGCTTAGGAGAGGTCAAGGATCTATTGTATTACAGGAGTTTGCCTGCTTAGCCCTAGCGTCACTGTTCAGTAACAAACTGCTTTGTACCCACTGCCCGATACACCTGAAACCATTGCTGTTATGAAAGCAGCCATTCAGGAACACATCAAGACGTTGAATGAGAAGCGAAACGTTTAGTCGATCGTGGCTGTTGCTCTAAGCATCGTTTTGCTATGGCGCGAAAAGGTTAAAAAAATGCTTTACCGTCTCAGGAAAATGACCCGGAAGCAGATCGAATCCGATCGCTGACTTGAGTAAATAACCTGCTAAAAGAATGAACGCACTGAACGCTAAATTAGCTCCCAGGAGAATGACCAAAACCGCGATCGTGTTACCGATTTTGGTGATTGATCGGGGTACGTAGCTTCGCTGTTTTGCCCGTTTATCTTTGCCCACAAAAAGCACTACATAAAAACGCGAGGCTCAATAGGTGTTACGGGGAGGTGAAGCGAGAGGCACAGATTGGTATCCTATCAGCAGGGAAACGACTCATCTACGCTCATGCTCAACTTGAACTTAACCCATCTGATAGACGATGCTAAATGCTACGAAACAGTGCGCCAGATGCGCTGGAGAGCGGGTGTTTACTGCCCCAAGTGTACCAGCCCTAGTGTAATCAAGCGGGGCAAGGATGAAACTCAACGTGAGCGTCAACGGTATCAATGTAAGAGTTGCGGTACTCACTTTGATGACCTGACGGATACGATTTTTGCTGGACATCATCAGCCGTTACGAATGTGGCTGTTGTGTTTGTATCTGATGGGATTGAACTTGTCAAATCAGCAGAT
>JAESFU010000352.1_pt1 | contig 31264 bp, 29 predicted proteins | sample 9269461 | NCBI WGS metagenome assembly JAESFU01 (sample SAMN14502556, study PRJNA617107) | algae metagenome | isolation source: Stenomitos rutilans HA7619-LM2 and co-occurring heterotrophs from cave walls | place: USA: Waikapalae cave, Hawaii | collected 2009-07-28
CGTGGCATTAGCTATCTCAAAATCGGACTCCGCTGGTTGCAAGGAGTGATTCATAAAGGAAGACCTTTGTTACCTGCCTTCCGTTGTTGCCTAACGATCCTCAAGCTTGTTTTGCCTCCCGCAAGTCTAAGCACGACTACGATGACCACATTTGGTTTCATCGAGTTCGTTCCATTGTTTGTAAACCTGGTTCTACCCTCAATTAGAAAAGTTTTGTCAGGCAGTCAGATGTGATCCTTCTCGTAACTCAACTTGAAACTTTTTTGACAACTGAAACAAGCATGAGCGCCTAGATACGGGTAAAAATGATTTATGAATGATTGAGCACTCGCTTTGATGTAGCGATTTCCCATGTCTCGCCGAATTTCCATGCGGCGATGCTTTTCTTCTCTGCGTAACATGACTGGTTAAAATATGCCTTTATGGAATATCCTAACCAGAAAAATATGGACTGAGACTGGGTGGTCGATCGCAGCGCTCAGTCCATTACGATTGATGCAAACCTCGGAGGTTTTAACCGGGAACCAGACATCTCGACCAGTGTAGTGGCTCAAACCTCCGAGGTTTTGGTTGGTTAGGCTCAGTTAGCCAATCAGTTCTTTGACTTTGGCAATGATGCCGTCTGGGTCGATGCCCTGGTGGGGATACTGTTCCCATAGACCGCCGGAGCCTTCTTTGTGGGTGCCGAGGTGGGCATATTTGGGAGTCAAGCCGCGCTCCAGCAGCCAGGTGCCAAAGCGACTGCCCAAGCCTGTTTTGCGGTTGAACGCTTCGACGACGAGGACAAAGGGGGTTGCGCCGATTTTGGCGATCGTCGCTTCATCCACCACATTCAACGTGGGTTTGTTGACCAGACCCACATCAATGCCTTCCTCTTTCAGGCGGTGCACGGCATCCAGTGCCCGATACAGCCCATCGCCAAAGCTCACAATGTAGCCAGCGGTGCCTTCGCGCACAATTTCATCTTTGCCAGGAACAAAGGTGTAGCCGTCGCCGTGCAAATCCTTGCCGTTGGCATCCAAAATGTTGGGGGTTTTGGAGCGGGTGGAGAAGATGAAGCGCAGTCCTGGATCGTTGAAGACGCCGGAGACGACAGCTTTCATCTGACCCGCATCGGCTGGGAAGTAAAGGCGAGTTTCGTAGCCATCATCCAGCCCGTTATCGGCAAAGAAGTTGTTGATACCGAAGTGGCAGGTGTTGTCTGCCATGTCGTCGATGCCGGAATGGGAGAAGTGGCAGAGCAGGTTGGAGTAGTTCAACCGTGCCATCGTGATTTCAGAGATACACATCTCTAAAAAGGCAGCGAAGGTCGCAAAAATGCCCTGCTTGCCTTTTTCCATGCCAAAGCCAGCGGCAGCGGAAATGTTGCCCCGCTCCATAATGCCGGAGGGGATGAAAACTTCGGGGTGGGCATCGTGGATTTTCTTCAGACCGCAGGAGCCTTCCAGGTCGCTGTCGATGACGAGGACATTAGCTTTGCGATCAGCTTCGCTCATGCCATCCAATACCGTATTCACCGCGTCGCCAAAGACGTTGCGGTTAGAGTCCCATTTGTCGCCTGCACCAATGAACTTGTAGGGATTTTTGGGCGTTTCGATCGCCTTCAAAAAGTCCACCGCTGCCGTTAAACCACGCTTTTCCAGGTAGGCGATCGCCAGTTTCACCGAAATGACATCATGTCCGTGAGTGGAACCTTCCAGCCCTTCAATACCGACGGACATGGGGCGCTTATTCACCACGGCGATCGGCCCTGGTGTCGCGATCGCTTCGATAATCCGAGCGTACAGATCGTCCAGATCTTCGCCATCGCCTTCTAAAACTTTGAGGCCATGCCCTTCTAGCGTTTTAGCCACGCTGTAACCGGGGAGGTATTTTGAGGGATGCCCGGCGATCGTCACATCATTGTCGTCAATGATTAGCTTGACGTTAATGTGCTGAGCCACCGCTAACCGTGCCGCTTCGGCATCGTTCCCTTCTTGCTGCGAGCCATCAGAACCCAGGCAGAAAACCGTTTTCCCAGGGTTTGCCAGTGCCACACCGTTTACATAGGGCCACATGTGACCGAGACGACCGGAGCTAAATTTCACGCCTGGAGTCAAGCCCAGTTCTGGGTGTCCGGGCAGATGGGCATGGGCTTCCCGGTAGCGGGTGAGTTGTTCGGCAGGCAAGTCACCGTACAGGGTTGCCATGAGGTATTGCGTTGCCACGCGGTGTCCGGCTTCGTCGAAGAAGATGGGCACGAACTGATCGGGCGCGCTGCGAAAGAGTGCATCCAGAATCATGACTTCGGGCACAGTGTCGTAAGGCCCACCTGTGTGACCGCCCACGCCTCTTGCTGCACCCGTTGCGGTGAAAAAGATAATCGCATCCCGGCAAAGCTGAATGTTGGCTTTGAGGGTGTCGCGCTGTTCGGTGGTCAGCGTTTTGCTAGCAGGGTCTAGCGTCAGCGGTTGGTAAGCGCCGAGGTCGATCGGAAAGCGAGTAGTCGTGGTCGTCATAGCTTAGATCCTGAATAGGGCGATGTGAGGCAAGCGGACACAATGGTCTAACACACAAAGGGCTGACACGCGAACGTTGAGTAACGAGCAAAGACTAGCGATACTTCTTGAATGCCAGCGTAACGTTATGTCCACCAAATCCAAAGGAATTAGACAGGGCTACATCCACTATCTGTTCACGGCTGTGATTGGGCACGTAGTCTAGATCACAAGCAGGATCAGGATTTTCGAGATTGATGGTCGGGGGAACGCGATCGTTCGCAATCGCCATCACTGCCGCAACCGCTTCGATACCGCCAGAACCGCCCAGAAGGTGCCCCGTCATGGATTTCGTCGAGCTTACTGCAATCTTGTAAGCATGGTCGCCCAGTGCCTTCTTCATCGCTGCCGTCTCCGTCGAGTCATTCGCAGGCGTACTGGTGCCGTGGGCGTTGATGTAGCTCACCTGATCGGGCGTGAGGTTGGCATCTTTTAACGCAAGCGAAATGGCTCTCGCCGCCCCTTCACCACCCGGAACGGGAGAGGTAATGTGATACGCGTCGCAGGTAGCGCCATAGCCAACAATCTCAGCGTAGATGCGGGCACCGCGTGCCAAAGCGTGCTCCAGTTCTTCAAGAATCAAAATACCGCTACCTTCGCCCAGCACAAAGCCATCCCGGCCTATATCGAAGGGACGGCTGGCGTGGGCAGGATCGTCGTTACGGGTGGACATGGCTTTACAAGCCGCAAACCCAGCAACGGAGAGAGATGTAACCGCTGCTTCGGTGCCACCGCAGATCATAGCCTGGGCATAGCCGCTTTGGACGAGCCGGAAGGCATCGCCGATCGCGTTTGAACCTGCTGCACAAGCCGTCACTGAGCAGGAGTTGGGGCCTTTCGCGCCGAGGTGAATCGCCGTTAAGCCTGCTGCCATGTTGGCAATCATCATGGGAATCATGAACGGGCTACAGCGATCGGGGCCTTTGGTCAGGTTAATTTCTTGCTGATCTTCCAGCACTTTTAACCCACCAATGCCTGTGCCGATGAGTACACCCACCTGTTCTGCATTCAGATCGTTGATAACAAATTTTGCATCGGCGATCGCTTGCTTACTCGCAGAGACCCCAAATTGAGCGAACCGATCCATGCGCTTCGCTTCTTTGCGATCCATATAGACGTGAGGGTCAAACCCTTTCACCTCGCCCGCTATCCGGCAATCGTGCCGAGACGCGTCAAACAGGGTAATGGGGCCAATGCCATTGCGTCCACTCATCAACCCTTCCCAGTATTCGGGCAGGGTGTTTCCAATTGGGGTAATCGCGCCCAGTCCTGTGACGACAACGCGTTTCCGATCGATACTTGTCATGGCTTCAACGTTGTGGGTGGCTACCCAGAATGCAGAACACAGAAGAATATAAATACAGCGAACAGTCTTCAGCCTTCAGTGAACAGTCTTTAGCTGTCAATAACCAGTGATTCTTGCGAATCTATGATTAAGCACAAAGCCTTACTGTTCACTGTTCGCTACTGACTGCATCTAAGCTGATGCCGCTACTTTATTATTGATATAGTCTACGGCTGACTGAACAGTGGCAATTTCCTCTGCCGCTTCGTCAGGAATTTCGATATCAAATTCTTCTTCAAGCGCCATCACTAGCTCAACGGTATCCAGAGAGTCGGCTCCTAAATCGTTCGCAAAGCTAGCTTGAGGCGTGACCTCACTCGTTTCAACACCCAACTGTTCAGCTACGATTTTCTGAACTTTGTCAAAAATTTCTGTCTCGGTCATAAACTTCCTCAATCAATGCAGCGGCGATGGTTATGCGAAAAGCCTGTTTGAACGCCTACCTGTAAGCATTGTGAGCGTTTAAACACTCCCAGTGCTCAGGCAACCCATTACAAACATTCTCTGATCTTATCTGAAAGCGCGATCGTCCGAATCATTCGCAGACGCTTTCCTAAGTGAGCCAAGCTCTAAGCATAGAAGATTCAGGGACAAAAACGAAACCAAGCAACGGCAAAAGTCCTTTCAAGTGGCGATTTTGCTGCTCTGGTCACAAGGTCAAAGTTGAAGGTGCCGTTCCTGTCGAAAAAAGGCATGATGAAGGAATAGAACTTACGCATTTGCCCCCAACCCCCAACCCTGGGGGCTTTAAATTGGCTCGGTTCCCCCAAACTTGGGGCTAGGGGGCTGTCCTTTGTACTTCGTTAAATAATGTCAGCATCCACTCTCAAATACGCCTACTTCCCAGGATGTGTCGCGCAGGGAGCCTGTCGGGAACTGCATCAATCGACGCAAGCATTAACCCAGGCACTCGGTATCGAACTCGTTGAACTCAAGAAAGCGTCCTGCTGTGGTTCGGGCACCTTCAAAGAAGATTCTCAGTTTTTGGAAGATACGGTCAATGCTCGTAACATTGCCCTGGCAGAATCGTTGAACCTGCCGCTGTTGACTCATTGCAGTACGTGTCAAGGAGTGATTGGACACGTCGATGAGCGGCTAAAGGAACGGCAAACAACCGATCCTGCCTACGTCGATCGCATCAACGGCTTGCTCAAACACGAAGGCTGCTCGCCCTACAAAGGCAGTACGGATGTTAAGCATCTGCTGTGGGCGATCGTCGGTGACTATGGTCTGGATGCTCTGGCACAGAAAGTGACTCGCAAGCTTGAAGGGCTGAAATGTGCCGCCTTCTACGGGTGCTACCTGCTGCGTGCCCAGGATCACTTACCTTACGACGATCCTTACAATCCGCAGTCAATGGAGAACGTGTTTCGTGCGATCGGAGCTACCCCCGTCCTGTATCGCGGACGCACTCAATGCTGCGGTTGGCCCCTCTCCAGCTATGCCACCGATCAGTCCTTCAAAATGGCGGGCATGCATATACAGGAGGCGATCGCGCAAGGTGCTGACTGCATTGTTACCCCCTGCCCCCTGTGCCACCTCAACCTGGACTCTCGCCAACCCGAAGTCGAAAACGTGATTGGGCAAAAGCTCGGTTTGCCTGTGCTACATCTGCCCCAACTCATTTCACTCGCGCTGGGCGTTGATTCAAAAGCCTTGGGACTCGATCGGCATATTGTTTCCACGCGATCAGTCTTAGAGCAGTTAAGCCTGACATAGACAAACTTGTTATGCTTTCAAGTCTTCAGTAGGGGTAGTTCTTAAAATTTGTTGTTCAGCCTTCAAGATTTGAACAGCTATCTAGTTATCCCAAGGAGCAAGGATGTCTGATAACTTACTGGTCTGTATTGGTGACGGCGATAGTATAGGTGATGTTATTGATCTTTACTTGCTCTCAGAAAATCTTGAAGAAGCCAGTAAATTTTCGTTCCAAGTAAAATCGGCTCTTGAGGACATAGCTGCTCTGGCAAAGAATGAGATCAATGCTTCATTAATATATGTTGCTGGAGATGACATATGTTTTATTGTCTCAGATGATCTAAATATCTCAAATGTTTTGGCTTCTTACTCTGAGTATTTTCTGAAAAAAACTGGAAAAACAATATCTTTTGGCGTTGGAAGAACATCAGTTGAGGCGTTAATATCTCTAAGAAGAGCAAAGGTCTCAGGCAAGGGAAAAGTGATTTTCTAGAGGTGATTAAGATTGAGAGACTTATACATCTTTGTCACTACTGATAGACCAGATCAGTACCTCAATTCAATCGTACATGGCATTGAAAGAGGTACGAGAAGAGTCGTATTTATTCAGGTTGAAGATAGTAAAACAGAGCAGGTTCAACTAAACTTGCTTCGAACTAGTGTATACAACTTGCTTCAGAATCTATCAACAGGATTCTACAAATATTATAGCGGTGCTTCCAAAGATAAAACAGTTCAATTAGATGGAGAGTATAGTGACAGTGATTTAGCAAAACTGAAGGCAAAATATAGTTTGTGCTTGACAGATAGTGTCGATTGGGTTGTTGACAGGGTTCAATACCTAGATTTGAGGCGCTATATATCTAATTTTGGCAAAAGAGAAAGCGCAATCGTTGATGTTACATCAGTATCTAAAGTTTATTTAGGTGACATTTTTGCTTGTTCTCTACTGGAAAACATCGATAAATTATATACATTTGAGTTACTTGTTAAACCTGATTTTGACAAGCCCTGGAAAACACTCATTCACGAGTTGGAAGAGGGCAAGACATACAGATATACAAACTTAGTTGAGACACCAGTATTTAGAGATAGCAAAAAATCAATCTTGATTAGGACAACTCCCTTATTAGTTTCAGTAGTTGGGACTGTTTTGTTTGTAGCTGTTACGCTTGCAGCAACTTTTATTTTGGGTTTCAGTAGCGTTTTTATACAGGTTGTAAGCACCATCGGAACAGTGTTAGGAATCATTTCATTTGTTCTTATCTATTTTCCTGTGCGCGGCAAATAAAAAGCAATCAGCCCGAAGTATAACAAATCGCTTGGAGCAATCTACTGACATCAGCTACTAATGCCTCTCAACTGGACTCCAGATGCTTCTGCCACGCTAGACGAGCGGCACCCACCATCCCTGCCTGGTTGCCCAACTCTGCCCGCAGCAGTTGCAGTCCTGCCCGTGAACTGGGTAAGACGCGTTGTTCCAGTTCTGCCTGGATGGCTGGAAAGAAGAGATCGGCACTGGCGCAGACTCCGCCGCCGATGACGATCGCCTCCGGAGTTAGCACATAGATTAAACTCGTTAGCCCTGTTCCTAAGTCGCGTCCATACTCCTGCCAGAATGCCAGTGCTTTAGTATCACCAGCGATCGCCAGCGCACATAACTGATCTGGCTCCATCCCAGTGCGTCGTCGGATGGCTGGCACAGAGGCATATTGTTCGAGCGACCCACGATTGCCGCTGTTGCAGGGTGGACCATCTGGATTCAGCGTAATCAAACCGAGTTCGCCAGCAGAGCCGTGGTGCCCTGTAAACAGCTTGCCGTCTAAGATAATGGCACCCCCAACTCCAGTGCCTAGCGTCAGCAAGATCAGGTTTCGATACCAGCGTCCGGCACCCAGCCACGCTTCACCCAGCCCCGCACAGTTAGCATCGTTTGCCAGCACGCTAGGACGATCGGTTTTTGCTTCGAGCCAGTCTGCTAGGGGGACATCGTGCCAACCTGCGAGATTAATGGCGACACGCGCAATTCGTCCTGTGGCATCGGTTGGGCCGGGGGTACCAACGCCGATCGCGATCGCCTGATGGTCTGGATCAACCTGGGCGATTGCGTCAACCATTGCGACTAATACCGCATCAGGGGTCGCAGGTTGCGGAGTCGGCACCGTCAATGCCTGTATGCAATGACCATCCTGGCTGAATCGTCCTAATTTGATGGCACTGCCGCCCAGATCAAGCCCCAGAACCTGTCCTAACGTTTGCCCGTGCAGACTCGTTTCAGTAGAATCCGTACCCATATAGCTGTTCTAGACGTTGTGAACGTGTGATTGAAGCCGTTGCAAGCCATTGTTTAGCTGTGATTCAACTTAGCAGCATCATTCACCGCTTGCTGGTAGAACGCTTCCAGTGCTTCAACGCAGGTACGATCGTCGTATAAATTGGCCTGTCTATCGCGCATGGTTGCCACTAGCTGCCGCCTCCAGTTTGGATTCTGACCTAAGCGCACGGCGATTTTAATATACTCTGCTTCCGTCTGCGCGATCGTCTCGGTTACACCCAGCGCTTGCAGAATGCCGTAGGAATGGCGACCTCGCATAAATTCTCCAGGGCATGTGACCACTGGCAAGTTGCAGGCGATAGCCTCTAGCGTGGTGTGCCCACCCGACCAGCCTAAACTATCCAGAAAAACGTCCGATCGCTGATTTAAATCCCAATAATCTGCCTGGTTTTGCGGTGGCAACAAAACGCAATAGTGGTCACTCTTTAACCCAACGCTGGCAAACGCTCGTTTCAGACGTTGCTTAAACTGCTCCAACACATAAGCACTGGAAGGACGGGCAATAAAAACAAATTGTGCCTTTGGGATTTGACTGGCGATCGCAGCAAACAGATAGTCATGCTGCGGCAACAGTTTGCACAATAATTGACAGGCTAAATACACAATGGCATCTTCACGCAGCCCAAAATCAGCCCGCGTTTTTGTTGGCGCTGGGATAGCTGGTTGTGCATAATAAATGCCAGTTTTTGGTAGGCGGATTAACGTTTCTGAGTAGTGATTCTGAGCGTCTTCTGGCTCCATCAAAGCGCTCGATAAAAAATAGTCGATCGTGGGTAAACCAGACGTGACTGGATGTGCCCAGGTGGAACATTGGATCGGTGCTAGTCGTAATCCTGCCAGTTGCGTCATCAATCCCTGCATGCCCAGATCAAAAAAGACCAGGATGTGCAATTGATTCGCAGTAATCTGTTCGCAAATTGTTTCTAAATTTTGCGGAAGCTGATAGAAACGATCGCTATAAGCACGATACTCTTGAGTCAGCCGATCGTAACAATCTCGTACATTGTAAGTGTATAGCTCAAAGGCTTCAGCATTGTGATGGCGCAACCAGCCGATCATGAGTTTACCGACAGTATGTTCCCACAAGCAGCCTGAGACATAGCCAATACGGATTTTCTCATCAGGTTTGAGGGGCTTTAGCGGTAAGGGTTGGCTCCATTGAGGATAGTTAGCCGCCATGACTTGATGCACGAACTCCCCATACTGCTTTTGTAAATTAAGGTCATTTTGCCCTTGATACGACAGCAAAAAGTTAGTGCCTCGGCCAATGCCTTCTGACGCCGTTTCAATATATTTAGTCGTTAAAAGATTGGTCTCTTTTACCAATGCGTCAAGCGCGTGTGTATAGCGCGATCGATGCACTGAAATTTCATCTTGTGTTTGATAAATTAAGGGCAACAAACGTTGATTTTCAAGCTTTAACGCCAGGTTTTCAGGCAATAACTGCGTTGCGTGTGTTGCGACTTGCAAGGCTTCTTCTAACCTACCTGCATTGTGCAAAACCAGCATTAAAGCAAGGTGCAAATTGGGTTCTTCAGGATAGTGAGTTAAACCCTGATGGTAAATCTCGATCGCGGCTTCTAATTGGTCTAGCTTCTCGTAGCAGGCTGCTAACGATTGATAAAAACTCGCATCATCTACTCGATTAAGCGCAACTTGTTGATAGTGTTCTAAGGCAGCTTGATAGTTTTGCTGCTGAAATAAGCGATCGCCAAAAAAGAGTGCTGCTTGTGTTGCATCCTGCTGCAAGTGCTTAGCAAAGGATACATTTTCTAGCACGTCTGCATCATCAGGGCTGAGTTGCAGTGCCGTTTGATAGGTGGCGATCGCGCCATCCAATTCTTGCTGTGCTAGCAGCGCATTGCCTAAATTTAAGTAAGTACCAACATGGTGAGGTTGAAGCGTGATGGCTTGCCGATAGTACAACTCTGCCTGATGCGCGTCGCCGTGATCGAGGATCAAATTTCCCAGGTTGTTGTAGGCATCTACAAGGGTCGCATCCAGCGCGATCGCTTGCTGATAGGCTTGAGCGGCAGCAGCAATATCGCCCATTTTTTCGAGTACCAGCCCCAGACTGTAGTGGTAGGGGGCAATCGTGGGTTGAAGGGCGATCGCGTGAGACAACGCGTTGAATGCCTCGTCCTGACGATCCAACAGGTAGTAAGTTACACCCAACCCATGCCAACTGTCTGACTGTTGGTCATCCTGCCGCACAATTGCTTCAAAGGACTGTGCTGCTTCTAAACGTTGGCCCGCTTCCCGCAGGCGCACAGCTTCTGCCTGTAGCCGTCTGAGCATATCGGCTGACTGCGTTGTTTCATTCGGCTTTGATACTGCCTTTGGCTCCGCTTCCGGCACGGAAAGATGAGACATCACCTGAATAAAGGCGGGTTTGCTTGCCGCCTGTAGCGTTGACCAGTCGTATTGATGAGTCGCTTGCGCATCCCAGCTTAAGATTTGCAGCCCATTCCAGAAGGTGGGGTGTCCATTACCGGGGGTGGGCAAATCTAACAACAGGCTGCATTGAGGATGCGCTGCAATAAAGTCCCAATTTGCTTGCTGTACAGGATCCCAGTTGCTGTCGTCTACGATGATGAGGGCACGATCGGCGAGGAAGGGTTTTGCCAGCAACAAGCCCATCAGTTGCGATCGATAGTCGTGAGCACCGTCATACAGGTAAACACCAATGCGATCAGGTGTGTCAAGCGATCGCAAATCGGTAAAGAAGGCTTCAAAATCCTGGTCGCAGAAGAACACCTGCTCATCCAGACCAAAAGCCGCTAAGTTTTGCAGCAGTTTTGACTGATTTTCGTGGGTAGCGTCAAACTCCGAAAAGTTGTCGATCGCGTAGGCCATGCGATCAGGGTGATTGAGCAAAGCCCCCGTCAAGGTTGAACCCTGGAAGCAACCTACTTCGCAGTACACTTCACCCGGTTCCATACAGGCGACGGCAAAATTTAGCAGTTGCAGCACATTGGCAGTCGTCATGCCCTGAATGCGCTGCAAGATCGCTTGAAAGGCTGGCGCTTTAGGGTGTACTACTTCATCGCCCCAATTGTCATACAAGGTGGGCAACTGTTGTATAAACCGTTGATAGTCCATTGGCTCAGCTCGTTTTGACGTTGCAAGGGCTGTCATCAATTACTCATACACATGACTTGCAGCAAGGGTTCCAGCCCCTAGCCTTGTTTGTGAGGACGGGCGCGGTAAGGCGGATACTCAAGGTTTTTGAGCTTAATTGATGACGCGCCCTAGTATGCCCACCTTGCAAGGGTCTACACCAGAAAGGGTGGGGCAACAGTGACGAACAGAGGCAAGCACAGCATGACTGCATACACAGTTCTGCATACAAAGAGCTGAATGCAATCATGCTTGCCGACCTCAAAAGGCATCTGGTCATCGCCTAAGAATCAAGTTCTGGAGAAACAATTGATTTTGCTGTGGCATTTGTTGCCATTTTTTGCTATTGGAAACGGTATAGTAGCCTAGTATCAACTTCACGCTCACTGATCAATCGTAAGGCTTGCGTTTACCCCTGCTTGCCCCGGTCGTTGAGGTTCCCTCCCTTGATTCATCCTGAAACTCCGTTAACGAACCCGCTTAACCTTGTTGTACAGCCCCATGATCTGAAAACAGCTCATGATCTTAGTCTCATTGGCTTTCAGCCGTTACCACTTGTGCCACGACTTGTCTATTTAACGACGTCACATCGTCAGCTTACAGAGACGTTCGTGTGGATGAGTCAGACTCTTTCGGAGACAAGTCAATTGTATTCGCGCTACTGCATGACGCGATCGCCGTTAGATTCTAAAGCCTTGCTAGTCGATTTTTTAGACGCACAGCCACTTAGCACCATTACAGAATCAGTTCGTTACGCCTGGTTTCTGCAAGTGCTAGTAAAACGCAACCTCTTCTTTAAGTACCAACCCATTTTTGATTTGCGACAGGGGCATGTCATTGGGTACGAGTGTCTGGCGCGGGCGCGCTGTGCCCAGGGACGCTACTACGGTGGACAACAGTTGATTGACGCAGCGCTAGCGTTAAACTTGCTGCGAGAATTTGATGATGCAGCGCGCACGCTCTGTATCGAATTGATCGCGCAGGTAAGCCCAAACCTCGTAGCAGGCTACGCACTTAATACAGAACCACCTTCCTTCTTTATTAACGTACTGCCAAATACGATTCTCCACGATCCCAAGGCGTTTGAACAAAGCGTGCAGCAAGTGGTTGAACTGGGGTTGCAGCCACAGCAAGTCGTGTTTGAGTTAACCGAGGTAGAAACTTTAATCCACAATCCAGATTTGTACGGCCTCATTAAGCGTTTACGCGCACAGGGTTTTCGGTTCGCTGTGGATGACCTTTGTGGTAATGTGGCGGCTGATCACTATTTCATGGCCTTTCAGCCCAATCTTATTAAGCTCGATCGCCATTTAATCTCCGGTTGCGGGCAGCAGACTCTGAAACAAGTGCTACTCAAAAGCCTACTGCAATCGGCCCATGAGTTGGGCATTCAGGTGCTGGCAGAAGGATTGGAAACACCTGCGGATATTGAATTTTGCCGTACATTGGGTATGGACTATGGACAAGGTTTTGGCTTAGCCTTACCCGAACGTGCGCTGCAAACTCAGCCGCTGAACCTGTTCAAGCTTGCTACGGCGTCTTAACTCATGCCTTACTCGATCGCCCAACTCAATCAAATGTCTCAGGATGAGTTTGTCGCCGCTCTGGGTGCCGTTTTTGAGGATACGCCTACGATTGCCCGCAAAACCTGGAAGCAGCGTCCTTTCAAAACCTTAACGGACTTGCATCAGGCAATGGTAGCAGCCGTTCAACACATGACACCAGCAGAACAACTGGCATTGATTCGGGCGCATCCTGACCTGGGCAGCAAGGCAAAAATGGCGGATGCATCCGTACAAGAGCAAGCCAGCGTGGGACTCGATCGCCTGACACCCGCAGAATACGATCGCTTTCACACCGCAAACGAGGCATACAAAGCCAAGTTTGATTTTCCCTTTATCATTGCGGTCAAAAAGCATACCAAAACTAGCATTTTGGATGCTTTCGATCGGCGCTTGCACCATACACCAGAAGCGGAAGTAACCCAGGCGCTCACTGAGATTACTCAGATCGCCCAATTTCGTCTAGAAGCTCTAGTTCTCTCCGTTTGAGTGCAAGAAATTAAATAATAGGACTTACGCATTTGCCCCCAAACCCCCAATGCTGGGGGCTTTAATTGGCTCGGTTCCCCCAGCATTGGGGGCTAGGGGGCGAAAGATGATCGCTTTTGCGTAAGTCCTAAATAAGAAAAAGACCTGACAGCCCCCTGTCAGGTCTTAGACCTTTGTACTTGAAGTACCTGATCTATGTTCTTAAGATACTGGCTACTAGGACGTGGCTCCTTCGCCTACCAGGGCGAACGTTTGAGGTGATTGTGCCGTCACCCGGTTAGATTAGGAGACATTCACTCTGCGATCGCCGGCAACCGCTGGCAACCGTGGACATTCAATCAAACTCCGGTGCCCATAGATCTGTAATCTGCACTTCCCAACCAGGAAGCACATCGGGAACCGTCAATGTTTCACCATCTTGCAATGTGATGGGTTCCTGGAGCGATCGTCGCACCTCAACCCACCGCGGCTCTGAGTTAATGAGCATCCCCACTCGTGTTCCCAAACTCAAGAACTCGTCAATCTTGGCTCTCAACTTGGTCAGACTGTCGGATAGTGACTTCACTTCGACCATCAAATCAGGAGTCAATGGCGCAAAACTGCGCGGACTTTTACGTAACCGTTCTGCCTGCACAAAAGAGACATCCGGCGCACGGGTATCGTCATTGGGTAACGTAAACCCAGCACTAGAACCTGTAATCCTCCCCAGTCGGCGATCGTCCACCCAGTTGAATAGTTTGGCTGCCATTCTTACCGCAACTTCATCGGATTCGTAGCTTGACGGACTCATGACAATAATTTCTCCATCCACCAACTCCAGACGGTGATCGGGGATTTGCTCCTGTAACTTCTCCAGGTCTTTAACGGTGAGAGCCATAGTGCATCCAGAGAGACTCAAGTTATTTCAATCTTGACACAGAGGGAGAAGAGGGGCTGAAGGGCTGAAAGCTAAAGGCTGAAGGGATGAAGGCTAAAGGCTAAAAAGCTGATCGCTAATCGCTGATCGCTGAAAGCTATTGCCATTAATCTTGCAAAGGTGCTTATGGTGATGCGTTTTGGGAGGGGCGATCGCGGTAAGCTCACAACCAACGCGTTTTAGCGTTCGACCCGTTCAGTTCAGCGCCTATTCATCACACACTACGCTATGGCAGAACACTATCCACGCGACATGGTTGGCTACGGTCGCTATACTCCCGATCCCAAATGGCCCAACCAGGCACGGGTTGCGGTGCAGTTTGTCATCAATTACGAAGAAGGCGGCGAGACCTGCATTTTGCATGGTGATGATGCGTCAGAAACCTTCTTGTCTGAAATTGTGGGAGCCGTCCCATTTCACGGTATCCGCCATATGAATATGGAGTCGTGCTACGAGTACGGCAGTCGATCGGGCTTTTGGCGACTGCACCGCATGTTCACCGATCGCGGCATTCCTGTAACCGTCTATGGTGTGGCAATGGCGCTGGAACGCAATCCAGAAGCGGTTGCGGCCATGCTGGAAGTGGATTGGGAAATTGCCAGCCACGGCTATCGCTGGATTGATTACAAGTATTTTGGCAAAGCAGCGGAACGAGAGCATTTGCAGAAGGCGATCGCCATTCACACGCAGGTTACAGGTAGTCGTCCCCTGGGCTGGTACACAGGCAGAACCAGCCCACACACGCGCCGCCTGGTCGTCGAAGAGGGCAACTTTCTCTACGATGCTGACAGCTACGGGGATGATCTGCCCTATTGGGTGCATGACTATGGCAAACCCCATCTCGTGATTCCCTACACGTTAGATAACAACGACATGCGCTTCGCCAGCATTCAAGGCTTCAACTCTGGCGATCAGTTTTTTGCCTACCTGCGCGATGCGTTTGATGTGCTTTATGCCGAAGGTGACACCGCGCCGAAAATGATGAGTGTAGGGCTACACTGCCGTCTAGTCGGTCGTCCTGGTCGTGCAGCGTCTCTAGCCAGATTTTTGGATTACGTGCAAAAGCACGATCGCGTCTGGCTCTGCCGCCGTATTGATATTGCCCGTCATTGGTATGAGCACTATCAGCCTTGAGGAAATTGCGGCGTTTGAGAAATTCTAAGCTTAGATAGTCTCAGCCCTATATTTTTCAACAGAGTCTATTGTGATGAAGTTTAAGTACGGTTCAGCCTTGATTACCGCCCTGGTCATCTCGTTTGCAACAGTGCTGCCTGGTCTGGCAGAAATAGGCACCATTCAGGGGAGCGGTCGTGTGAATATACGGGAAACTCCTTCAACCAGCTCTAGTGTTCGGCACTATGGGTTAGGCGGCGATCGAGTGACGATTCTCAACCAAACCAATGCGCCGGATGGCTACCGTTGGTATTTCGTTGAATTTTCTAATTCTGGTGCACGCGGTTGGATTCGAGGCGATTTGCTGCGGGTGGGTGGCAACTATGGTGGCACTTCGACTCAACGCGTCTCATTTGCACCTGGCACGTCAGCCGCTACGGTAGGTGGCAAGGTGCAAGGGGCTCAGTCTCGTGACTATCTGGTGAATGCGAGAGCAGGTCAAACGATCAACCTCAGTACAGTCGGTACCAGCTCCTTTTTACAGCTACAGGTATTTGCTCCCAACGGCAGCAACGTCTACACGGGTAGCCGTAACTGGTCAAATGTATTGCGCCAAAGTGGAGACTATCGCGTGCGCGTGCGGATAGTGCCTGAGGAGCAGAAACCGGGTACAACAGCAGAGTACAGCCTCACGGTCAGCGTCCGCTAATTACAGAGGCGATCGCACCTAACCACTGCCATAGCCATTCCTTGATGTAGCGCGATCGCCCCTTTCGTAGATAGAGCGAATGTGATGCTACAGCATTAGTCAATTCGTACCGCAGGCATCAAACCTTTAATAGAAGGGACAATCGCGCGACCAAAAGCTTCCGAACCCGATCGCTCACAATTTTCAACAGCGAACGGATGACGCATTGAGCGAGAACGTTGCAAACATCCCGAATGCGATCGCGCTACAGTAAGCGTTGACGACTCATCCTTCTGCCTCCTACCTCCTGTCTGCTTCCCCTGCTTCCCCCGGTTCCCCTGCCTCCCCTGCTTCCTACTCCCCCTCTCTACCCTCATGACTGAACCACGTACAGCGGCTTACGGCTCCTGGAAATCTCCCATCACCTCTGATCTCATTGTTGCAGGCACGATCGGGCTGGGCGGCGTGCGGCTGGATGGTGATGATGTGTACTGGACAGAACTACGTCCCACTGAAGCCGGACGGAATGTAGTGGTGAAGCGCACATCGGATGGACAGGCGATCGACGTGACACCCGCTCCCTTCAACGTGCGAACGCGCGTACACGAATACGGCGGCGGTTCCTATCTGGTGCATCAGGGAACGCTCTATTTCTCCAACTTTGCCGATCAGCGACTGTATCGACAAACCGTTGGCGCAGAACCCATTGCCCTCACGCCTGAAACCGCATGGCGCTATGCCGATGGCGTGATGGATGCTCAGCGGCAGCGGCTCATTTGTGTGCGAGAAGACCACACGGGCGCAGGTGAAGCGGTGAATACGATCGCCAGCATCAGTCTGGACAGCAGCATGGAGCAACACGTCCTGGTTTCTGGCAGCGATTTCTACTCATCCCCGCGCCTCAGCCCGGATGGTTCTCACCTGGCATGGATTAATTGGAACCATCCCAACATGCCCTGGGACAACACAGAACTCTGGGTGGCGACGATCGCTTCCGATGGCTCCCTCGAAGCCTCACAGAAAATTGCGGGTGGTGTAGAAGAAGCGGTGCTGGAACCCCAGTGGTCGCCTGATGGCGTGCTGTACTTTGTGAGCGATCGTTCTGGCTGGTGGAACCTTTATCGCTGGCAGGGAGAGATTGAGCCGCTGTGCCCGATGGAAGCCGAATTTGGGTCGCCGCATTGGGTGTTTGGCATATCCAACTATGCCTTTGAGTCTGCCGATCGCCTCATCTGCACCTACAGCAAAGAGGGCATTTCCTACCTCGCCAGCCTGAATACGCAAACAAAAGCCCTGACCGTGCTCGAAACGCCCTACACCGAAATGGGCGGCATTCACGTCGCAGCCGGACGCGTGTACTTGAATGCCGGGTCAGCGACGGAACCGGGCGTGATCGCTCGGCTGGATCTGGCAACCAATCAAATCGAAGTCCTGCGCCGTTCCAGCCGTTTGACGATCGACCCAGGCTATTTGTCTGTGCCTCAGTCGATCGCCTTTCCCACCGAGAATGGTTTGACCGCTTACGGCTTCTTCTACCCGCCCAAAAATCAGGACTATACGGCTCCAGCGGAGGAACGTCCACCCCTGCTGGTGAAAAGTCATGGTGGTCCCACAGGCTCTACTTCAACCGTGTTTAACCTCAAAATTCAATACTGGACGAGTCGCGGGTTTGCCGTGCTGGATGTGAACTATGGCGGCAGTACGGGCTATGGACGTGAATACCGTGAACGCCTGAAGGGGCAATGGGGCATTGTGGATGTGGATGATTGCGCCAATGGTGCCAAAGACCTCGCCGAATCTGGCAGGGTGGATGGCGATCGCCTAGTGATTGATGGCGGCAGTGCAGGCGGTTACACCACCCTGGCAGCGTTGACGTTTCGCAAGGTGTTCAAAGCGGGAGCCAGCTTTTACGGCGTAAGCGATCTGGCAGCATTGGCACAAGATACCCACAAGTTTGAATCCCGTTACCTGGATGGGTTAATTGGTCCCTATCCCGAAGCAGAGGCACTTTACAGAGAGCGATCGCCCATTTATGCGACCGATCGCCTTTCCTGCCCCGTCATTTTCTTCCAGGGTGATGAAGACAAGATTGTGCCACCTAACCAGGCAGAAATGATGGTAAACGCCCTCCGTGCCAAAAAGCTGCCCGTTGCCTATGTCCTCTTTGCAGGCGAACAGCACGGCTTCCGTAAGGCTGAAAACATCAAGCGCACGCTTGACGGTGAATTCTACTTCTACGCGAAAGTGTTTGGCTTTGCAATGGCAGATGACGTGGAACCTGTGGCGATCGACAATCTCTAGTGATGCATCTCAAAGAAAACGCGGTTTTTACACCGTTGGTTAAAATTTGGGAAGCAATTGAAAAAAAGATGCTCTAAAGGTCTTTTGGAGGTAATAGATGCACCAGGTTAATCTCAAGGAAGCCGCTACTCAACTGGCAGCGCTCATTGATGCAGCAGCCAGCGGCGAGAAGGTTGTCATTACACGCAGCGACGGTGCCTCGTTTCAAATTGTCCCACTTAACACTCCTAAGCCTTACCCCAAGTTTGGCAGTGGAAAAGGCTTGGTGAGTATGTCTGACGATTTTGATGCTCCTTTAGAGGCTTTTGAGGACTATGCTCCATGAAACTTCTGCTCGATACCCATACGTTCCTATGGTTTATCGAAGGCAATCCTAATCTGATGGCTTAAGGCTTCGTCTCCTGGGATCAGTTGCACAGAGCCATTACGGATCTCATCACGTCGTTGCTTCGCCTCAGTCACCCAAACTGCCTGAACGGTTGAATCGGTATCAAATTCCAGGCTTTCAACTAACCTTTCTGCCAGAAGCGCCCTGGATGCAGGAGGGAGCGCGAGAAGTTCTTCGGTTAGCTGCTCAATCGATCGCATAGATCCTCGCAGAATAATTAGGTAAGATGTCGAACCGTCATTCATTTGAACGCGCTGCGACTTCACCTCTTGATTTTAGCTTGAAGAGGAAATCGCTCCAGAGCTGATGTTGAATTTTTCGGTGATTCATCCAATCAATAAGAGCAGCGATCCAATGAGTATTTTGATGCACCAAAAATTTTGAGGACAATACATTAACCGATATAACCCAAGAAACCTTCTGTTTCCAAAGTGTTTTTCATGCTTAAAAATAGATCTTCATATTCTGTGCAAGGATACTGATTAAGATATTCAGTTATAACTTCAGTACAATCTTGAATTGAGCTGAATTGTTCTAAATGTATAAGAAGAAACAACGCATTACTTCTCATTCTCTCGTCAAAAGAGCTATTAAAAGCAATTGATTTCAACAACATTTCCTTATCAGAGATCAAACTAATGATTGCAGATATAGCATACCCGATAGAACCTCTAGAAAAACCCCAATCATCGACGATAGAGAGAAGCTTGACGACCTCTGTTATTCCAAATATTTTTGCTAGATGCGATCTCGCGTATTTCTCAACCTCAATCTTTACAATATTGTCTTTATGCCAAAAAATATCCATGTGTCCTGACAAAAGAGATAAATATGAAATAAATTGAAAAAGTATGCGATCATCTTCAATACTTGAGAAAGAATTAATAAGATAGAACCATGCTGCTCTCTCATTCCTGTAGCTAACAAAAAGAGATATTAATCCTTCCAAGCATTTATCCAACTCATCCATTGTTGCAAAATATTCAAGGGCGCGTCCAAAGTTCTCATGTTTTTTGTATCCTTCGTAACGCTTAAGAAATAGTCTTTTGAACTCTGAAAATGTCTCAGAATTTAACTCATTGTCTAGCGAAATATGTAAAGTATACGGTCCATTTTTAATGGCAGATGGGTTGCTTTGAAGATAATCAGTAATGTCTATCCAAAATGCGGATTTAATTTCTGGGTCATAAACTACACCAACCACTGGTGCAATATTACTATTCCAATACTCAAAATGATCTTTATCTGCCGGAAGTGCATAGTATGACTTCCGCTTAAAAGACTCACCTGATTTTATTTGAACCCATACAAAACAGCCAGTTGTCTCTTCGTCTAGAATAAATTCGATATAAGCATCATTGCCCATATTATTATCTAGTTCCACCGCTTGAAAGATTGAATTATCACTTGTTACAACTTGGCGAACATAATTTACCCCTGCTGAACTTGTTGCTTTACTTTTCTTCCTTCTAGTACTCACAGCTTAGTTGTCTCACTGATAACTCAAAAAGAATGCCCTAGAGGGTGTGAACCTGATCGTCCCTCTCACACCTTCACCACAACGCCTTTACTTTCGACAGCCGATCGCCCAACAGCGCACAGAGCATACACCCCTGATGAAACAGCTAAGGTTGTGGTTGCAGCGGGAAGCACCTGATGAAGTGTCCAATTTGTACCGTTTTGCTGGTAGAGCGTCCAGCCGCGAATGGGTTGCGGGGAGGCATTCCATGTGAGTTTGCCGTTGCTGGTGTGAACGCCTTTGGGCATCGTGGGTGTATCGGCAGGAAGCCATGGCATGGCGGGCGGTAGAGAAAGGTTGGCGTAGGTTGTGGTGCGGAAGCGATCGCCAATCCCTTGATGGTTTGCGGTGAGTGCCTTTGCGCTAAAAAACACATTGCCCAGTGCCAGTTGGGGTGTAAGCTGTCGAGTCAGATCAATCTGGTTCAGAATTTCGGACAGATCCCATTGGTTCCCACCCAAAGCGCCCAAATTGTTACCAGGGTAGAGGTGCCGCTGTTTGGGGTTGTTGTCTGTCCACCAGCGCAGCAAGACGGGATAGCTTTGCGCCGTTGCATCAATGCGCCAGTAAAGCTGAGGCGAGAGGTAATCCACCCAGCCTTCCTGCAACCATTTGAGGGAATCGGCATAAAGCTGGTTGTAGGCATCCAATCCTCGCACCTGGGGCGGCTGACCAGGGCGGTAAATGCCAAAGGGACTAATGCCAAATTTAACGTGGGGTTTGGCAGCCCGAATGCCTGTCGCAAGGCGTTGAATGAGACGATTCACATTGTCGCGTCGCCAGTCTGCGAGAGATAGCGTTCCCCCACCTGCTTTGTATGCTTGATAAGTTTTGTCGTCGGGGAAGGTCTGTCCGGCGATCGGATACGGGTAAAAATAATCATCCAGGTGAATGCCGTCTACATCGTACCGACGCACCACATCGAGAATGACATTTGCGGTGCGGTCTTGCACCACCTTTGCACCAGGGTCCATCCAAAGCTGCTTATCCCACCGATACACCACGTCAGGATTTGTCACCGCGATGTGAGGGCTGACATTGATGATGCGTTCAGACGTGCGGGCGCGGTAGGGGTTAAACCAGGCGTGTAGTTCAATGTTGCGCTGATGAGCCTGAGCGATCGCAAACTCCAACGGATCATAAAACGGATCGGGTGGTTTGCCCTGAGTGCCCGTCAGCCAGAAACTCCAGGGTTCCAGCGACGAGCGATAGAGTGCATCGCCTTCGGGACGCACCTGCAAAATCAGCGCATTCAGGTTCAATGCCTGCATCCGATCGAGAATGGCGATCAGTTCTGCCTGCTGCTGTTGGGTGGAAAGTCCGGCTTTGGAGGGAAAATCGCCGTTCCAGACGCAGGCAACCCAGGCGGCGCGAAATTCTCGCGTATGGGAGACGGTGATCGTGTTCACCCACGGCACGATCGCACTGGAATTGATCGCAGGTGCTTTTCTTAGAGCGACCAGGCATTGATAGACAAAGGCGGCAATTTCGGCGCGGGTAGCGGGTTGGGTGGGTCGCAGTCGTCGTCGATCGGGGTGGTTGACGACGAGTTCGTTGGCAGTGGCAGAGGCGATCGCGGCGATCGCCCAACCTGCAATCTGAGCGTTATCTTGATACAACTGTGCTAACGGGACATCAGCCTCAGACGACAGCCCTAACCCACCGACCAGCGATGCCAGCGCCTGCACTCTGGGAATGTTCTCATTGGGGCGAAACTGCTGTCCCGGATAGCCTGATAAAAAGCCCCCTTCGTAAGCGCGGCGAATGGCTCCTGCCGCCCAGTGCGTCGTTGGTACATCCACAAACGGCACATAGGGACGAGTGGCAGTGGGACTAAAGGCAGCTTGCAGCACCGAGGCAAATTCTGCCCGACTCATGGCGCGTTCGGGACGAAAGGAACCATCTTCAAACCCGCGCATGATGTTGCGTTGCGCCAAGCCTTCAATAAAAGGACGGGCCCAGTGGGTTTGGGTATCGGGGAAACCAGAAGCGACCATACGCAGCCATTTTTGAGTTTATTATCCTCTAAGACTTACGCACTGATCGGTTAACCTCTTGATTTCTTCTCGCTCTTGAGGCGATCGTTTGCACACATTTTTAGCTACGTTGATGCATGTTGCCGGGGGACTTCCCCCCGGTCCCCCGCTATGTGGGGTCCTAACTCCCCCACGCCCCCCGAAAGGTGCTGTTTGTTTGAGTACAAAATCAGGGGTACACTTTTCAACGGTTTGGTAGATGAGGGCGCGCTGCTGGAGAGCCTCAGCTTACAAACTCCAGCTTTCTCAAGCTTTAAAGATCAAGCTTTAGAGACATTTGTTGGGCAGATGGTTCGTCTGGTTGATTGGTTTGGTCGATCGCCGGACCCGATGCCAACTTGTGTGCGTGTCGCGTCGTTTCGGGCAGCCGATATTTGGTGGTGCAGCGCATGACGTAGGCGATCGCGGTTTCTAGACTCACCCGATGACCCGGTGAAATGTAGAGAGGTTTGGTGCCGGGACGGGTTCGCAATGCGGCACCAATGGTTTCGCCCTTGTGGATCAGGGGTTGCCAACTGCCACGATCGTCCGCCAGTTCTGCGTGCTTGCCAACGAGTAGAGATTTTGCCACGCCGATCGTGGGGACATTGGCTAAAAGTCCGATATGGCACGCAATGCCAAAGCGACGAGGATGAGCGATGCCCTGACCATCACACAGCAACAAATCGGGAATCACGGTGATTTTTTCCAAGGCATCCAGTACGGCAGGCACTTCTCGAAAGGAGAGGAAACCGGGAATGTAGGGAAAGGTCGTGGGACGACGAGCGATCGCGCGATCCTGCAACTGCAAATTGTCTAGATTGAGTACGGCGATCGCGGCACGAGTAATCGTTCCCTCGGATTCAAAACCGACATCAACACCCGCAACATAATGAATGGTATCGAAGTCATCGATCGTCACAATCTCTTTGCGGAGGTCTTGCTGGATGGCGATCGCCTCTTCTGCCGTGAGCACCCATTCGTGACGTTGGATGATGTGCATGGGAGAGGAGGGGAGGCAGGGGGAGCAAGGGGGGCAGAGGTAGAGAGAGAAGACGCGGCGATACGGAGACACGGGGACGCGGAGACAAAAACAACTCAAAACATGGAACTCTTCCAACCCTACGTTCTGTACTCTATACCCCATCCCTTACTTTGCGGGTGGATACTTCATCTTAATTTTGATGGTTTCCTCAGCACCTGCCAGAAGGAAGACGCAGTCGCCGTAGCGGGTCAGATCTTGACGAGTATTGGGATTGTTGGAAAACCCGTAGCCTTCAGTGGGAATGCCAGTCGTGTTGCGGTTGAGTTTGCGATCGCCGTTCAAGTCCTGAAAAACTACAATGGCATAGCTACCAGAGGAAATGTCTTTAAGCGTGATTTTCAGCGGATCCTCAGCACTTTTTTCAGACAGTTTGACGCATCGGCGGATAACAGCATTTTTATCGTTGTTCGGAAACCCAAAACTTCTGGAAAATAGCCTAAAGCAGACTGCACCTTTTTGCGTTTTCAACCCATCAATTTCAATGGTCAAGGTGCTTTTAAGCTCAGCTTTTGCGATCGATGCCACGCATAGGCTGGAGAGTGTGATCAGGGCGATCGTGCCCATTCTGATTTTTGTTAATTCAAACATTGCCAAACTTTTATGTGGTTGATTTGAAGCTAGAACAATAGTAATTCTTCCATAACTTCAGAGGCTACCTGGCAGTGATGGGGCATTTTCCCTATATAGACGTAATCATACTGCTGGTTTCTGGCACAGTGCCCATGCAGTAATTCTCCAGAAAGTAAGTGCGCTCTGAGGAAATCAACCAAGTTGATTCTGCCATCGTCATCAGCGATAACGCAATCTGCTTTAGCTATACCAACCTCAAAGCCCATTGGTTCACAGGTGCTCATAGACATTCCAATTGGTAAAAAGCCTACCGTCAATACCGCTGGGTCAATTTTATTTTGAAGGTAATAGTTGCGAGTCCAGTCATCGACTTTTCCTTCTTCCCAAGCTTCCTGAAACTTTTTTGCCGCCTGTAAAACCTCTGTCAAGCTCTCTTCTAAACTCAAAAAGTTAATTCCTTGTATATACCAACGTAGCTCGTCATTATCGGCTAGATGATCAGAAAGATTTGCACAACTGGAAAAACTTGCAGCTATCAAAGCTGGGTCAAGTGACTGAATTAAATCTTTTGATATAGGTTTTGATGCAAATAAATTAACTGAATGGATACACTCATACCAGGCACGAACAGAAAATGGTAGTACTCCCCACTGTTGTTCAAATGCATCTAGAACTTTTAGGGAATGGGATTGAGCCACAACAAAAACCTTATCGGGATCTGGAAACTCAAATCCTAATCTCTTGAGACGATGCATTATTATCTCTAAGTTAATCTTGACACGCCTCATCGTTTCGCGTGCAACAGCTAAAGCATCAGCTTTTAAGGGCTGATCAACAATTTCACCTAATGCTTGAAGTTCTCTCCAAACATTGTTGTGATCTCCTGCCAAATAACGAGAGAAGAATATCTGTTCTGGCATAACATCAATTTTTCTCAATTTCTTCTGTCTAACAATTAGTCTGGTTGTTTATTAACGAGTTAGGTTGGATGTGAAACATAGATGACAAAAGGAATTAATTTCAACGTAAAGAAGTTTGATGCAACGCAGAGTTTTTTGGAGATTACTCTCCTCGTTGTCCGTTTCCACCGTACCGATCCTGAAGGATGGTTCTCAATTCAGCAATGCTTCGTCTTAACTCAGCAATATCTTGAGTATTAGTGGCAATTTGCTGAGCGTTTTCCTGTTGAATCTGAACCGTTTCCTGCTGCCGTTGGGCGATCAGCAACAGGATTTCGTTGATCTGGGCAATGGCAGCGCTATGGTGGGCGACGATTTGTTCCAGTGAAGAGGATTGATCGGTCATACTGATTTCTGTTTTAGGTAAACCAATTTTAGACGGTCTTGCCTTTGCCAGGTTTTGTAGGATTACTCGGCTTCATCTGTATTGGTATTTTTGCCTGCCAGAGCAATCGCAATCGCATCCACCACTCTGGCAACGGGAAAAATCTCGATGCCCAGATCGGGTACGACGGTGCCTTTGGGAACGATCGCCTGCTTAAAGCCCAACTTTGCCGCTTCTTTTAGCCGTAATTCCATCTGTGAAACGGGGCGCACCTGTCCGCCCAAGCCCACTTCGCCGATCAGAACCATGCGCGGATCAACGACCCGATCGCGGAAGCTGGCGACAACGGCGATCGCCACACCTAAATCAGCAGCAGGTTCCCCCACGCTCAAGCCACCGGACGACGCAACGTAGGCATCTAGTTTGGACAGGGGAATGCCCACCCGTTTTTCTAGCACGGCGAGAATTTGCAGCAGCCGATTGTATTCGATGCCCGTGGTCGATCGCCGGGGCGAACTGTAGCTGGTGGGACTCACCAATGCTTGGAGTTCTACCACGATCGGGCGCGTCCCTTCACAAGCGACGATCGTCGCGCTACCCGACGAAAACTCATCCCGATTGCCCAAAAACAGTTCTGACGGATTCAGGACTTCCTGCAAGCCCTGATCCACCATTTCAAATACACCGATTTCGTGGGTGGCACCAAAGCGATTTTTCACCGATCGCAGCAACCGATGGCTGGCAAAGCGATCGCCCTCAAAGTACAGCACCGTATCGACTAAATGTTCGAGTACCTTGGGTCCCGCGATCGCCCCTTCCTTCGTCACGTGCCCCACAATAAACAGCGTAATATTCTGTCGCTTCGCCATCTGCATCAGCACCGACGTACATTCCCGCACCTGCGCCACCGACCCAGGAGCTGATGACAACGCACTAAAATACAACGCCTGAATACTATCAATCACCGCCACGTGTGGCTGCAACGACTCCAATTCTGCAAGGATGGTGTCGAGATCGGTTTCGGGCAGAAGGTAGAGTTGGGGAGTAGGGAATGGGGAATGGGGAATAGGGGGGGGTGAGTTTTGAGTTTTGAGTTTTGAGTTTTGAGTTGAGGCAGTTGTTAGTTGCTGGTTGTTGGTTGTTAGTAATGAGGCTTCCTCGTCCCCTTGTCTCCTTGTCCCCTTGTCCCCTTGTCCCCGCCTGGCTTCTGACTTCTGACTTCTGACTCCCGACTCCCGACTCCCCACTCCCCACTCCTCTCTCCTCTCTCCCCTCTCCTCCCCCACTCCCAACCGTTGCGCTCTCAGCTTCACCTGTTGGGCAGATTCTTCAGCACACACATAAAGCGTGCGGTAAGTCTGAGAAAGACGATTGGCGGTTTGCAACAGCAGGGTGGATTTGCCGATGCCCGGATCGCCACCGATGAGGACGAGAGAACCGGGGACGATACCGCCACCCAGGACGCGATCGAGTTCCACATACCCTGATGACAAGCGCGCTTGGGGATGATCAGAAATTTGTGCCAGCGTTAACGCCGCTTTCGGTTGAGCGGGTGCTTGGCGGGTAGCACTGGCACGGCTGTTGAGCCTCGCAGCACCGGGACGAGCCGCTGTGGTTGTCGCGGGTGCTACCTGTTCTTCAAGAGCATTCCAGCTATTGCAAGCGGGGCATTTTCCAAAGTATTGCGAAGATTCTGCACCACATTGGTTACAGACGTAGTGCGATCGCTGTTTTGGCATAATTGGTAAGGAAATGTTAAAAATTCTTTCAGAAATGATCGCGCTGGGAAGTTAAAGCTTAAGAAAGTCTGAAGTGCTGTGAGGGAGAGAATTTTAGCGGTTCAAATTGGGATAGATCGGGTACTATCTTTGGGTACTATCTTTAATGATAAAGTACAGAAATTAATGATTCTAGAATTAGCTTAAGGAGTCTTCAACTTGGAAAGTCATAAGGAAAAGATCTTAGTAGTTGATGACGAAGCAAGCATTCGCCGCATTCTAGAAACACGCCTCTCCATGATTGGCTACGATGTGGTGACGGCTGCTGATGGGGAAGAAGCACTCGACACCTTTCGTAATGCCGATCCTGACCTCGTTGTGCTAGATGTTATGATGCCCAAGCTTGATGGCTACGGGGTTTGCCAGGAGCTACGGAAAGAATCGGATGTGCCCATCATTATGTTAACGGCGTTGGGGGATGTGGCCGATCGCATCACGGGCTTAGAACTGGGCGCTGATGATTATGTCGTCAAACCCTTTTCACCCAAAGAGCTAGAAGCACGCATTCGTTCGGTGCTGCGTCGAGTTGAGAAAACAGGCACCACAGGCATTCCCAGTTCGGGTGTGATTTACATCAACAGCATCCGCATTGACACTAACAAACGTCAGGTTTACAAAGGCGACGAGCGCATTCGCCTGACTGGGATGGAGTTTAGCCTGCTGGAACTATTGGTGAGCCGTTCTGGAGAAGCCTTCTCCCGATCGGAAATTTTGCAAGAAGTTTGGGGCTATACGCCCGAACGCCATGTCGATACGCGCGTGGTGGATGTCCACATTTCACGGCTCCGCGCGAAGCTCGAAGATGACCCCAGCAACCCAGAGTTGATCTTAACGGCTCGCGGCACAGGCTACCTTTTCCAGCGCATTCTGGAACCCGGCGAGACTGAATAATAGCCCAACTTGAGGATGGGCTGATGTGGCTGGGCTTGTATGCTGAAGTTGAGACCGTCTACGGCCCGGATGCCCATGCAGATTTATTTGGATTACAGCGCCACAACGCCCACGCGTCCAGAGGCGATCGCAGCGATGCAAGCTACCTTAACTGAACAGTGGGGCAATCCATCCAGCTTGCATGCGTGGGGACAGCGGGCGGCGATCGCGGTTGAACGCGCCAGGGTGCAAGTAGGGCGGCTGATCAATGCGCCGCCAGAAGCCATTACTTTCACCGCAGGCGGTACGGAAGCCGATAACCTGGCAATTATGGGTGTGGTGCGCCAGTATGCGACACCGCAACATGTGATTATTTCTAGCGTGGAGCATTCTGCGATCGCCGAGCCTGTGCGTTGGTTAGAAGACTGGGGGTGGCAGGTCATGCGCTTGCCTGTGGATCAGCAGGGGCAGGTGAATCCCCTAGATTTACGAGCCGCACTGCAAGCGAATACGGTGCTGGTATCGATCATTTACGGTCAGAGTGAAGTCGGTACGGTGCAGCCCATTCAAGCATTGGGGACGATCGCCCGCGCTCATGGTGCTCTCTTTCATACCGATGCTGTGCAGGTTGTCGGTCGCTTGCCTGTGGATGTGCAGCAACTTCCTGTGGATTTGTTGTCGTTGTCCAGCCATAAGCTTTATGGCCCTCAAGGTGCAGGGGCACTGTATGTAAGACCAGGAGTAACGCTGCTACCGTTGTTAGGTGGCGGAGGGCAAGAGGCAAAGCTGCGATCGGGCACACAAGCGGTACCTGCACTCGCGGGCTTCGGCGTTGCGGCAGAACTCGCAGCTCAAGAAATGGCGATCGAAACGCCACGACTCATCCAACTGCGTGATGCCTTGTTTGATCAGTTAGCCGATGTACCTGGATTATTGCCAACGGGCGACCGCTGGAATCGCCTGCCCCACCACGCCAGCTTTTACCTGCAAACAGCGGACGGCGACGTGCTGAATGGTAAAACGCTGGTGCGCCAAATGAACCTTGCAGGGATTGGCATCAGCGCAGGATCGGCCTGTCATAGCGGCAAACTGTCTCCCAGCCCGATCTTGCAAGCAATGGGATATGGCGATCGTGCTGCTAAGTCTGGCATCCGCTTCACAGTGGGGAAACAGACAACCCCTGCTGATATCGATTGGACAGTCATGGTACTCAAGCAAGTCCTCGCCCGACTCTCTCCCAAATCTTCGTTATTGAAGGTTTAGCGGTAACTTACCTGACAGTTAAAATTCTGCTTGGTTTAGGGATAACTGAATGAAGCGTTGTGGAGAAATCTAAACGCTTGAGAACAAAGCGGCGCATCGATTCAAACGCCGCTATTTCACAGTTAATTTAACCTTACCGATGCATGGAGCGGTGCAATGTCTACAGAGCAATCTAATGAGCCGTCCAAAATAGACACTACAGAGCGATCGAACGCTGATAACCAGAAGGCATCCGTAGTTGCTGCTGTGGTGATGCTCATTGTGGGCGTAATGGTTCTGCTTCCAACCTTTGAGTTCTTGAGGTCTGGTGGATTAAGTCCGGGAGAACATGCGCTTGCAAAGGTGCTCCTGCTCAGTAGTATGGGTGGGGCATTGGGCACAGTAATCTGCACAAAAGGACGCAGGAACCGCTTAATGGCAATTTTCCCAGGGGCACTGATGGGGATCGGCGTACCGCTAGCACTGACCGCCTATGTTTTGCTTTTCCATCGGCACACGTTATTCAAGATTGAGTGTGTGCTGCCGCTCATGATCGGTACGTTGCCTGGGTTCTTGCTGTATGTCGCACTGATGAAGCCTGTGAAGCCAGAAAGCTAGCTGGCTTTCAATGACATCTTTTGCCCTTCATTGCCATGAATCCGTGTAGCTCGTAGAACATCATGAGCGATTTTCCTGACTTTACAGAATATGGTTACGAGATCGATTGCGAACTCGGGCACAACCGGGGCAATGGACGAGTGACCTATTTGGCGATCGACCAGAACACTCAAGCATCCGTTGTGATCAAGCAATTTCAGTTTGCTCAAGCGAAGTCTACGTGGTCAGATTATCAGCAATATGAGCAAGAAACTAAGCTGCTGCAACGCCTCAGACATCCCAGTATCCCACGTTTTCTCACATCCTTTGAAACGCCAACAGGCTTCTGCCTGGTGCAGGAATATAAACCAGCATCCGCACTAGCACAGTGCCGTCTATGGACGTTGATTGAAGTTCGACAAATTGCCGAAGAATTGCTGAAAGTGCTGATGTATCTGCAACAGCAGCAGCCACCGATCATTCATCGTGATATTACAGCGGTTCTCAGATGAATAAGCCACAGTGAGCGAACCAGCTGAGGGCATCATCAGCGGAAATGCACTCGTTGATAATCCTCGTCATACCAATTCCTTAAATACTAGCTATAGATAGTGCTGTCCGAATGGAGTTCCAGCCCACAATCGAAGCCATCACGCCTGGGGTCATCGCTTCTAGCCTTGAGCGCATCAACAAGCGCAACTCATCCAAGTGCTTCGGCAGTTTCCATCGCAACCCCAACTTGAGATGCTGCCAAACTCGCTCAATGGGGTTAGTCTCTGGTGCGTGCGACGGCTGGAACAGCAGGATGATGTTCGGTGGAATTTGCAACCGCTTTGCTCTGTGCGCCCCGGCTTGATCCAGTTGGATGATGAGAATGCAGTCGTTGTATTGCTCACGCACTAAATCCAGAAACACCTGGAAACACTCGCTATTGAGGTGCGTGAATTCGTAGAAGAAGTGTTCGCCAGTGGCGGGTTCCACCACGCCGTAAAGATAAGTCGCCTTGAACTGCCATTGCACCTTGCCTTGAGGCTTAATCCCCTTGGCTGTGATTTTGCGACCACTGATCGTCTTCAGTCCAATGCGGGTCTCATCTTGGCAGAAGTAGCGCACTTGCCCGCTCAGTCCTAGCACTGCAACGGCAACCCATGCCAACATTGCCAAGTTCTCAGCGAGTTTGTTTAGATGCCTCCACCCGCCCATCTGCGGCTGCCACAATCAGCGGTCTTGCTACTTGGGGCGAGGCTTGGAGCCGGTAACGCACCAGTTGATGCACCGTTTTGTACGGCGCACTGATGCCCAGTTGTGTCTCTAGCCACTGACAGATCTCGCCATAGCTCTCGAAGCCTTCGGGTTGGTGTAAACGCTTGTTGAGCGCCTCTTGTGCCCATTGAGGAAGGCTCTGCCGTCGCCCAGTGCGAGGCTTGTGTCCGAGTAGAACCTCTAGACCGCCACTGCGATAGCGGCGTAACCACTTCTGCACGATCACGCGATGACGACCGTGCAGTGCGGCGGCGGACTCCACCGTGCTGGCTTGCGCACTCTTGAGTAGGTAGAGCAGTTGGATACGTTCTTTGTCAGAAGCCGTTTTTTGCGTTCTCAGCAATTGTTTAAGGTCTGCTTCAGTTTCAGTGATCTCTAGCTTGTAAACGCCTGCCATGTTTGTTGATTAAACCCGATAGCTATTTTATACCATCTGTAGCCTAACCTTGAGGAATTGGTATTACCCCTCTTTTGTTACCTCAACGAGAGCAAATTAAGCTGGAAGAAGCTGCGTTCTACCTGAAAATTGCATGGAGTTACGACAATCCGTTGCAACCGTTGGGTTCATTGATGATTACTGCCTCCTGTA